>Ga0334722_10003630_pt1 | contig 16488 bp, 12 predicted proteins | sample C3_bottom_MG_FD_207210 | JGI IMG/M metagenome (GOLD analysis project Ga0334722, IMG submission 207210) | Sediment microbial communities from Yellowstone Lake, YNP, Wyoming, USA - C3_bottom | ecosystem: Environmental > Aquatic > Freshwater > Lake > Sediment | place: USA: Wyoming | collected...
TTTATAACCGCCAAAGAAAACAGAAAAAACTCGGTTATCTTTCCCCGGCTGCCTATGAGCGCCGGTTTTATCAACTGCAAAAAGCTGCGTAGAATTTTCGTGTCCACTATTGACGACCCACCTCACTCCATCCAAACATACTTGGTGCGCCAATTATAGAAAATTCCATAAGCATTCATCGATACGTAATACAAAAAATTCCGGATATTAGCAGAATGACCCCCATTCCCTGTACAAGTGAAACCCGTTCCCCCAAGAAGAAAACGGATGAAACAAGTATCCCCAACAGCAAAATACTGATCATAAGAGGGAAGGCAACACTAAGATTCATGGAAGACAACACCCTCAGCCAGCAAAAAAATGCCACGGCCTGGGTAAGAAGGCCGGCAACAATCAGCTTATTGGTCGCAGCCGCCCATACCCCCGACAGGGAAATAGAAAATATCTGCCCGCCAACGCCTTTCTTGATCAATACTTGGGACAGCGCATTGAAGAAGACTGTCAACAATAGTGACACTATGAGCTTAAAATTCAAAAAATCACCTAATTCATAGAAAAATGACAATGGAACATAGGCAAAAATAAAGCGACAATTCAAAAAATACCAAAAACAGGGTCGGCGGCCACAACGCCGGAATCACTAATCATGCCTTATAGTTGCCCCTGGGCATCTTGTTTCTTTCCAAATCTCCCCCTGAATCACCTTGTCAGCCGTGACAACTTTCACCTCTCGTTCGGCAAGGTAATGCAAAAATAACAAATAAAATTCCTTGTGCTCGGACAGGATTGTCGGATGTCCATTGAAAACAAAAACACCGCCAGCAGAAGCCACCATGGCCATAACCGCCTTAACCACCTGCAACGCCTCATCATCAGAAAGCTGATATTCCCGAAAAAGCAAATCATCCTGAATGGAGAGAGGGAGCAACCATATTTGTCGGTTCGGGTACCGATATGGTCGAACCTTGGCCTGCAAGCCGCAATAAGGACTCCATGCCGCGACACTGCTATCGTACAGGAAGCCAAGTTCATCCAGCACATCAAGAAGTGGCTCGCTTATCGCCAAAGCCGGAGTCCTGAATCCACGCACCACCTCTACTCCACCGAGCACATCCCTGGCCTCCGAGAGCATCTTGCGCAACGAGGGTTTTGATCGAACCCCCATGGCAATATCATGCTCACGACCATGAAGACCAACTTCGAATCCATCTTCAAGAATCTTGGCAATATCTTTTTTCCTAGGCCGATATTGCCATCCTGTCAAAAAATTAAAAGTGGACTTAAAACCGAAGTCAGATTCGACTTCAGCAATTCCATAAAAAGACGAATAACAACTCGCCCAGTCAACGTCATGGGTAAGGCATACCTGTTCGGGGACAAGACTTTTGTCAAAATCGGACAGATACAATTCCAAAGGATGGTTGGACCTGACGGCAACAAAACGCCGAATTTTCTTCAGCAAACCCGTCAACCCCCTTTGTCCGCCCGCAGGTAAATACCGCAGCAAGGCAAATACAAGTCGACGACTCTGCCACTCAAAAAAGGTCTTTCCAGCGATTCTTTCCGGGAACGGACAATTAGCCGCCATTATTTATCCAATTTTTTCCGATGAAACACATATAAATATTTATTGTAATCCATATCAAACCACATAGCGAAAAAGAGGAACTGAAAACCTGTCAACAAAAACATCGCGCACAAAATCATGTGCCCAACCTCAAGCGGCTTCCCGGAATATCCAAAAATTGGAGTATTGAAATAAAGAACAGACAAACCACTCGTAATACCCAGAGGAATCAAAACAAAAGCAAAGAGATAAAAGAAAACCAGAGGATGAAAATCCCTGATCACATAACGCTCCTTCATCCTCCAAAAAAACAACCTAACCAACAGCGCGGAAATAGTAAAAATCACTTTGCGAATTTTAAGGTCCGATCTTTCCCCTATGTTATAAACCGGCTCGACAGGCACGTCGGTAACGCGCATCTCAATAACGTTTAGTTTCACCAGTAAATCATTGGGCATGCCATAGGAGGGAAAAATCTTTTCAATTTCCAACAATTCGAGGGCATTCAGCCCAATGGCGGTATATCCGCACTGGCTGTCGGCGACATGCCAATACCCAGATGCCGGTTTAGTAAGCAAAGACAGAACAGCATTACCCAAGTATCTCTTTCTGGGAATTTTCTGCCACGCCATTCCTGTAAAAAGCCGATTCCCTTTAGAATAATCAGCTCTGTCCTCAACTACTGGCAAAATTACCCTATCCAACTCGTTAGGATTCATCTGTCCATCGCCAGCCATGACAGCAGTTACATCGATCCGATTATCCCTTGCCCATAAGTATCCGGTTGCAATCGCACCACCAACTCCTTGGTTTACCTTATGCTCAATTAAAACAATATGCTTAGATTGTTCTCGCGCTAGTTTTTTTACAATATTAACCGTCTGATCATTACTAAAATCGTCAACAATAACAATATGATCAACAAAGTCTGGCATTGTCTCAACAACCTTGACAATCATTTTTTCTTCATTATAGGCAGGAACAACAACTGCAATTCTTTTATCTTTGTACAATTCTTGCCTCCTTTATTTGTTTTCTCGCATTTGAATAAATGCATTCAAGTCTTTAACCTGATAGAGAGCAATTGGAAAAGGGTGCCTTTTGAAATTTCGTCCAAGAACTTTTTCGATCAGTCTATCAGTAAATGGGGACCATTTGCGTCGAGTCATTTCCATGGCATGCAATTCGGGGAGGAAATATTCTTTTTTAATAGGCTGCACAGCCCCCATTACTTCCTTACAGAAGGTAACGTTTTCGTTTTTCGTAGGCGGGTTGAAAAAAGTATCGCGATAACTCAAAATTAAATATGATTCTTTCGGGAGCGTTGTGATTCCATGCCAATCATCAACCGTATCGACCACAATTTGATACGCCTCCATGAACGATGAAACCTGGACACGTGTATCAATTGTATACACATGTTTTACATTCTTTTCTGTTAACATTTGGGCGATTTGCTTGAATCCGGAGTTGACGCTATATATCGGCAAGGCATTATGAAATGAAATCAAGACGATAGCAACCGCGCCCCATTTAAAGTATTTGAGATTTCTCCTGTGCCATAATTCTCTCGCTAGAAAACCTAAAGGCACAGACGAAAACGCAAACACAGGCAAAAGCAGACGGCTTTCAGGGTTTACCGGGCCGAAAACCAAGATTCCATATGGAATAATCACGGCTAAACATAACAACAAAATTAAAGAGTTTTTTTCGCGCCACCCACTTTTTACAAACCAAAACCAAGCACCTGTTATCAATAACAGAAGCAGCCACCCTTCATAAATATAAACATCATACACAAAAGATTGAATAATGGCCAAAAGGCGAGTGTCGGAGGATGCTGTGCCTAACACGGTACTAAAAAGGAAGGTTTTCATTCCGTTATTATTAAACTTGATCTGATCAAAATATGTGTTGTATGCAAACCAACCACTAGAAGGAAACAACGCCCTCCCCTCTGCCCCCATAAATTTAATAAAACCGAAATAAAGAAGATTAATCAAAAGAGCAGCACAGATAACTGGCACAGCAATAAGTATGCTCCGTTTTAGCAACTGAATAAACTTGAAATCGCCACGTAAAAGACGAAAAAATTCAAATAAAGCGAAACAAACAACATAAAATAAAGAACTAGCGTGAGTGAGAATTGCAAACCCGAAACAAAGACCAGCCAAAGGCAAATATAAAAATACGCGTTCCCCTCTTTCGACAAACTCCTTAACATAAAAATAATATCCCAAAAGCAGGAAAAAAAGTTGTACCATATGGGCCATATCAGTCCTCCCATGCCAAAGAAAAATGGGCATAGGGAGCAATAATAGTGCACTCCAGAATCCTGTTTCTGTGTCAAACATCATTTCCCCAAACAAAAAAACTAGCGCTATACAGAAACAGGCAAAGAGGCCATTCACTAACGGGAGAACATAATCGTGTTGTCCAAACATCACCAAAGAAATAACATTAATAATGTGCCACAACGGCTTAGCATAATAATTCGAAACAGGGATTATATTCTGTGCCCGTAATGAGTCCGCCAGATTATAATCTTTTCCACTGACAATCCATTCTCCAATGGCAATATCTGTTACCGCAGAACGGTAATACACCATCCCGTCACCATCGACAAAACCGAGCTCCTTAAAATTGTACAATGTTGCAATGAGTGCAAGCACCACAACCGAAACAAACAAGTGAAGCCTGTAACGATGAAATTTGTTTGGCACATAATTGTTTGTACAAATATTATCGGACATTATCATCGGCCTATCGATTCATCAAAATTTGACACCGTATACTATCCAAATGGCGTCATCATAAACATACTCTTGATACTTCTTAAAACCGAGTCCTACATACAATTTATTGGAAATCATGTTGTCCTTACGTGTTTTAGTCCAACAGCCATCAACACCATTCCTCACAAGAGCATGAATGAGTTTGTCACAGAGCCTAAAGGCTATTTTTTTACCACGGACCCTCGGCGCAACGGCAATATAGGATAATTCCGCAGAAAATGGTTGCGAAGCCCCCCCCCCTAACATCGAAAATACTGTCTTCCACACTTGGACCAAGAAGTAAGGCTTCCTTAAACAACCCATTACAACCCCTTGCAGAATCAAGACAATATTGTTTCTTAAAAGAGATCGATAAAAACGCCCGGAATTAGTGCTTCCCACAACATACCCCAAGATCTGCCCCCCTTCCTCATACACAAACCCAAAACCATCAGATGATGTGATAAATAATGGATAAAAAGATTGCTCAAGAAAGGCGCGACCCAACTCTGTCAGAAAATCCCCGGGGAATACCTGAAAATGTAGATCAATTATTTGTGGGATGTCATTTTCTGTAAGGTCTGTAATCATTACAAGAAAACGAATTACTTCTTCTCAACTTTAATGACCCAATAAAAACCAAATGGGGCCATAATTCTATCAATTCCAGCTAAAGATTTAGCAATAATACTATTTTTATCGCCTGCAAATAGCAAAAAGTCCTTGAGACGGTAGAATCCTGGCTCGTACAGTTTAAGGCTCTGTATTTCAAAGGAAGAAAAAAGTTGTTTGATCTCTGATTTCGAATACATCTTCAAGACAGGGCAGCCAAAAAGTTCAAGCAGTCCCGTGCCTTGTGGGTCATCTGCCGTCCCGGCGCCCCTTCGCCTTAGCCACTGATAAAGGAAATATTCTCGTCTCACAACCTTGTCAATCAACGATGATAAAGCACGACACACTCTCACCGCAACGCCCTTAGGATTATTTTTGGCGTAAAGCATAATAAGTGCCTTCCCGCCTGGGCGTAGCACTCTGTGAAGTTCTGCAAGTGTCTTACTCGTATCTGGCGTATGATGAAGAACACCTATACTATAAGCCATATCAAAAGAGTTAGAGGCGATAGGCAATGTCTCTGCATCTCCAACCAAAAAATCAACACCAGTCACAGAACCAGACTTCAAATTGCTTTTGGCAGTCCGGACAGAACCGTCAGAGATGTCCATGGCAAAAACCTGCCGAGCGCCAGCCCGCTTTGCCATATATGTCTCTATCCCTTGCCCGCAACCAATCTCAAGTACTGTTTTATCGCCAAACAACTCTTTTGTGAAAATGACATTCAGGTAAAATTCAACATCCAAAAGCCACTCCATTTGCTCCTGAAAATCATGCCATTGACCTGTACAGGGGTTATTGTTCCAAAACCGCCTTCCACCTTTTTTCAGATCAGTCAATGCAGTCGAACTGTTAGTATTTCCCATCAACATTAATCCCTTGCCCCGTAGGAATATCGATAAATTTCCGAAACCATATCTCGAGAATTGTAAGGCTCATTATCTTTTTATAGGCGAGAAATTCACCATCTTGCAAGCGATTGCGCAACTCATTTATATAGGTTGGGTTATACAATCCCCTTTTTCTGACACTTTCTTCACCAAGATAGCCAGACACTAACTCTTTTACTTTGTATTGGAATGCTGTTTCCAACGGCACATTAAACGCCTGTTTCTTTCTTTTAGCAAGACCTGATGGAAGTATATCTTTAGCTGATTGACGGAGAATAGCCTTATTGTGTTTCTCAGACAATTTGAGATTTAGCGGAAGTTTTGATGAAAATTCGACCAATCTATAATCCAAAAACGGCACCCTGGCTTCAACTGAATGGGCCATTGAAAGTTTATCTTGTTTTGTTAAAATATTGTCTGGCAACCAAAATCGGTAATCAATTGCAAGCAATTTCTCGAAATATTTAGGATTTCTTTCGTTAAGCAGTTGCGAGACAATCGTTTGGAACTGACCCTTATCTTTGTCTTTCCTCAGTAAAACGTTATCGATCTCATTGGGTACAAACAGCGAAACAAAATACATATAAGTAGATAAAGGATCTTGCAAAACTCCAAGCAAGTCAATAAGTCGATTTTTCCCCTCTTTCCCCAGGTCGGCAGGATAATTAAAAAAATGATCAAGAATCGAGGGTGGGCACAACTTGAGGATTTTTCTTCCCAATCCACATATTAACGGGGAAAATGGAAATTGACGAATTTTATGTATCTTTAAGAGACTCTCCTGGTGAAAATATCCTCCAAGGAGTTCATCTGCCCCCTCACCTGTCAAGACCATCTTGACAGTTTGACTTGCCAACCTGGAGAGCAAAAACAAAGGTAACACAATCGCATCGCCAACGGGTTCATCAAGATACCAAACCACCTCCGGAATCAGATCAAAATCATCCGGCTGAACAATGATCTGTTGATGGTTGGCGCCTAATGATCGGGCAAATTTTGCGGCATCGTCCAACTCATCGTTCCCAACACCAAAACCGACAGAAAATGTTTTTACAGGCTGGTTCATATGCCGGGCCATGAGAGACACGATCGTGCTGGAATCAAGCCCCCCACTTAAATAAGCCCCAAATGGAACATCGCTCATGAGACGAATTTTCACGGCATCATCTAGTAAAGCAGTAAACTCTTCCAGGTAAGACTCTTCTGAACGACCAAAAACAGAACTCTCAGGCTCTAAATGCCAATAACGATTTATCTTTAGCCCCTGTGCTTTAGAGTAGGTAAGATAATGGCCAGCTGGCAGTTTAAATATTCCTTTCAAAAGGGTATGAGGGTGGGGGACATAGCGGAGAGCAAGATACTCTTCCACGGCCGCCAGGTTAAGTTCTCGATCAATCCATGGGCATGCCAATATGGACTTCAACTCTGAACTAAAAACCAGACAATTATCCTTTACTGCGTAATAAAGCGGCTTTACTCCCAGTCGATCCCGGGCCAAGAAAATTTCTTGGGTATATTTATTCCAAATAGCAAAGGAAAACATGCCATTAAAGGTATCAAGACAGCCAACACCTTGTTGCTCAAACGCATGAATAACTACTTCCGTATCAGCTGCGGATTGAAAAACATGACCTTGCTTTTCCAGCTTACCTCGAAGCTCTTGATGGTTATATATCTCACCATTGTAAATAAGAACCTGAGATCTATCCTCATTAAAAACAGGCTGGCGTCCACCAGCAAGATCGACAATAGACAAACGACGGTGGCCTAAACCGATAGCATTACCAAGAAAAACCCCCCCCTCATCAGGCCCCCTGTGAACCATGAGACCCATCATTTTCCTAATTAGGATCTCGCTACTCGGTTCGCCAACAATCCCACAAATGCCACACATTACAGCGCTCCACCTTGTGATTTTTCAGATTTACGCACCTTGAGCCAAATCTCACAGGATGTATTATCGAAAACCTTTTTTAGACCGGAGAAATCATATGAAATACCATAGGATTTTTGGGCATCTTTAATTGCATTCTTAAAAGCCACAACACCATCTAAATGGTACTTTTGTAAAATACCTGGCAAATCTTCACTCGGCAGGCCAAGTATTTTATATAACTGCTTGAATTCCTGAATAGGCTGATAACAGGTTGCAAAATTTCCGCTAGAATAAAAAACATCTTGCCCGGAATGATACGCAAGGCCATAGATCGATCCAATCGGCAAAAGGCATAATTTTTCCGGCCACTCCTTCAAGAAATTAAAAACCTCTTTATGCCTCTTCAACATATTATCATCCGTTCTGGAAAGTCGAACAAATACTACAACATATACTGCATACAAAAATAAGCTGATACAGCATACAACCAAACAAAAGGACAAAAATGAGTTAGCCATCCAAGCTCCATACGCCGCAAGCAAATATAACGGCATAACCCCATGTTCAACGTAACGCTCTGGTTCACCGAGAAAAAGTAAATTGCGCAAAGATGTTAACCCGAAGACAAGAAGACTTGCCCCACCCCAGGCCCAGAGGAAAGTTAGATCCCTTTCCCCCACAGGCACGAAACCATAAATTGCGACATAAGCCAATAGCAGCAGCTGTGGATGACGAAACAACAAGATCAAATAACTGTTATCGAGAAAAATTACCCGATAGGCCTCAGCCGGTTTTTTAAATAAAAAACCGGGGAGATTAACAATGTCGCACCATCTGTTTTTGCGAAGGACATTAGGATAATGCTTCGCGGTCCACAGCGCAAACAGAGTTAAGTGACCGAGTTGCCCCCGGACGATTTTTAAACAAAATCCACGGGAGATAATTACGGCGACAACAAAACCAAAAATCGGTACGCTGGCAAGAAACAACGATTTCAACATCAACCCCATGAGCGGAAACATAAAAATCATGGCCTGGATCGAAAACTTGCTGCTGAGAAAAACCAAAGCCGCCGCAATAATTGAGACCACAGCGAAAGTCCACCCTCCCTCGGTCAAGTGAATAAACGCACCAATTACAGACAAATTGAAACAGAGTTCGCCCAAAACCCGAGGAGTAGCCTGATAGGCGCGAGGCCCTGCTCCCGCAAACAACAATGCCGGAGAAACGGCAAACAACATGGTCATAATCAACGGCGCCGGCCCCTGGCTATTCCAGATCAAACGGTCCAAACGAACGGCCATCTCAAAAAAAACCAAGACATTCCCCACATCAAGAATCCCGGAAACCCACATCTCGTTTCTTTCACGAAAATCTTTGGGAAACAAGGCCAACAAATAATGGAATAACGGGGGATAGTCATAAGGACTGGGGAAGCAGAACCCTTTGATCCGCTCGGGAATTCGAAAGCGATTCTGCCTGATGCTTTCCGCACACAGCAGATGATAATAGCTGTCCGTAGATATCGCCTCTGGATTGATAAGTCGGGGGAATAGCCTCGTAAACAAGACAAGGACAACAATAAGTTGTATTTCAGGCCAGTTCATATCTTTAATTTCGAAGCAGGCTGGTACACCCGACGCAGCAGTGACTCAACTACAATATTTTTTTTCACCAACTGGCTGACAAACGGAAAAGTCACCAAATATCTCCCAAGCCGTGAGTAAAGGGTTAGCCCTGTCCTGTTTTCGAATATCTCCCTAAGGCTAATTGCCCTATCTGCCCTCTGTGCCAGCCACTTAGATGCCTGCCGTAACTCATCATACGATTTATAAAATTCATGTTTGAAACAATAACGGCCAGGAAACAATTCTGACCAATCATCAACCAACAACTCTCCGTCCGCCCGCATTCTTTGATACATCCGGCTATATGGTTTCGGAAAAAGTATACCCATCGTCACGCGATCAGGTTTTATTGTTTTAATTAGACGCAAATTTTGCTCTAAACTCTCCTTGGTTTCCCCAGGAAAACCAACCATAAAAAAGGCATCGGCCAAAATACCGGCTCGCCTAGTCAACTCGAAGGCACTAGCAATATCCGCAAGAGACAACTTCTTGCCCATTGTCTCTTGCACTTTCCAATCTGCGGTTTCGACCCCATATCGGACCAGAGAACAACCAGCATCCCTCAAAAGGCCAAGAAGCTCTTTATCTACAAGCTTCACGGCATTATAGATCACGAAACTAATCTGCAACTGGCTGGCAATCAACAACCGGCAGATTTCCTTCGCCCGTTCAATGTCGGAAGCAAATTCGTCATCCATAAAGTAAAAATTTGTAATGCCATAATCGTTGACGAGGGACCGAATCTCATCGACAACCCGTAGCGGACTTCGGTAGCGAACTTTCCGATAAAAAGATCCCGGTGGAGCGCAAAACTCACACCCGAAAGGACAGCCGCGGGCGGTAAAGATAAACAGGTAATCCGTACCGCATTCCGCCCTCTGCGCATCAAGATATTTACAGACGTCAACCAGGCCATACAGAGGCGAAGATAACGCATCCAGGCTAGGCAATGGCCTATCGCCCGTAAACACAACCTCTCCCTCGTTATTCAAATAAAGCCCCTTAACCGCATCACAATTCTCGCCACTAAACAGAGCAATCGCGACCTCGGCTACTGTTTTTTCATGATCCCGATCAGGAAAGCAAAAAGCCTTCAGGTGATATTTGCGTATCCCCTCCTCCTTGTCGAGGGTCGCTGGCATTACCCCAATAGTTGGGAAGGGGAACTCAAGAAATGCGCTGTCGCCACGAATGGAAATTATGCCAAGGCTGCAAACAATGAGATCCGGCTCCAAAGATAAAACTCGCGTCCGAACCTGCTCGAAAGTAAGTTTCTCGAGTTGAGCATCAACCCACAGCAGTTCGGCATCGGGCAGTTCTTGATTAACAGTTGCGGCAATCGACAGCATCAAATACGGAGGATGGGGCAGATCAAAATAGCCGTCCTTATATTCACGAGAAACCCATTTTCCTTCGTGTCTGGGAGGAATCAAAAACACAATTCGCTTCAAGAAGCACCTTTCCGCAACGACAAGAAGCGAGGGGCAAACATCATCACCTCTTTTCGCATGGCAAACCAGGAACCAACGGCCAACGCCCCGCCAAGAGCAAGTCTCATTGGCAACGAACTCAGAAAAGGGAAGTAGGTTAACATGACCACAATGGCGGAAACCCCAAACACGTAAACGAATAAATGCAGTGGTTTGTAATTGATCTTGTGAAATTTCTGGGACAGATTATACACAGTGACAATCATAAATAACTGCGCAATAACCTGCACAACGGCAGACCCGACAAGCCCCAGGCGAGGTATTAACATAAATCCGGTTGCAACGGTCACCAAAGCGCATCCAAGCGATGCCAAAAGATAATATCTTGTTTTTTCCGCGAGAAGCAACCCGACATTGACTATGTAAACTCCCCCTTGCAACGAAGCAGCAAAACCCAAAAGAACGCCGATCAAAGCGGCAGCACTATATCCTGAAGGGGCAATGAGGGCTGTGATTTCGTGAGCGAAAATTGCCAGGCCGACCACAAAAATAGCCATAATCTTTAGATAAACAGAAAAAATATGCGCAAAAATTTCTTTTGATTCTGCTTGGGAAGAAATGGAAAAAGCATAAGGAAGCCAGGCGGATTTCATTGCCCCAGAAATCATGACAATCAGCAATGAAACCTTCTGCCCCACAACGAACATGCCCATGGAGGCAACCCCGTGGCTTGACATTAGAAAAAATTTGCCGAAATAACCTATGACTATTCCGAAGAGAGTCTCTGGCATCAATGGCGCGCCAAAACGGATTAATTTCTTCAACCAAAAAACAGAGAATCGCCCAGAATATTGATGCCTGATTACAGCGAGCACCAACAAAGACATCACAATCTCAGCTAAAAACCTTCCCCCAAGCACCCCGACCAAACCATATTTCATTTCCAAAACAAAGACCAAAACACAAACGAACTGGGCCACCGCCGTGGCTAATGAAAAGAGGACTGCAAGCCTCGGAGCTCTAATAGTCCTCAACACCGTGATTACATGCTGATACACAAAACTTGAAAAAATAACGCCATACGTCACGGAAACTGCCACGCCAAGCTCTTTTTTACCAAAAAACATGGACGCAATAATATCCGAAAAAGGTAAAAGGAGGACCACAATCGCTGCACCAAGAGACAATACCACCAGCAAATGTGTATAAAGAAGCGACTTCTGTTCCTGGCAATCAAGGTCATTAAAAAATCTCATTAGGCCAGACTCCATGGACATGGAGATCACGGCAATAACGATGGAAGCGCCGGACTGTAGAACATCGATTTGTCCATAATCGGCAGGGCTGAACAAACGGGTCAATATGGGAGTTATGGCAAGGCCGAGAAAGCGGGCGAGAATCATCCCCCCGCCATACACGGAAAGATCCGAGACAAAACCAAAAACACTTGCTCGTTTATTAAAAGGTTTCATCTCAGGCTTGCAGGGCCTTTTTAAAAAACGCCTTACAAACCCTGTGGATACGGGGAAACTTTTCTTTCACAAAAAAAGAAAATACTCCGAAAGAGCTTAAAAACATGTAAATACGCTCATTCATCCTTCCCATTTTATAGCTTGTCAGCCGCTTCCGGTTAATCATATTCAGGAGATGCCTCTCGGCATGTTTCAATTGCCGCAAATCATGATAATATTCATGCAAAAACTGATACATTTCGTTTTTCCTGTACAATTGCCAATCACTTACAAGCAATTTCCCCTCGGATTTTATCTGCCGATAGAGCACAGTATTGGGTATCAGGAACACCCTCCCCATTGAGTAAGAGTCAGCCTGATTATTGACTATAAAATCCGCATTCATTCGGAGCGTTTCACCATCCTCTCCAGGCAGGCCGACAAGGAAAAAAAGGTTGACCGGAATACCGGCGGCGCGAGTGATCCTAATGCTTTGCGCGGCCCTGATAAGATCGATCTTTTTCTCAATCTTCCTCTGCACCTTGGGATCGGCCGACTCAATTCCAAAGCGCATAAGTTCGCAACCTGATTCCTTCATCAGGCCGACAAGCTCCTCGTCAACCAGGTCTACCCGGTTATTAACGAGGTACCGCACCGACATTTTTTTTTCGATTAGTTCTCGGCAGATTTCTTTCGCTCTCGGCAAATTGACTCCGAACTCGGAGTCAATAACGACAAATCTGTCAATTCCGCAATTATTACGCAGGTATTCAATTTCTCCTACTACCTGCTCCACGCTTTTATATCGGGCTTGCTGGCCGACGGCAGAACAGGTGCAAAAAACGCATTTAAAAAGGCACCCCTTCATGGTTTTCAGAAGTGCCGAGTTCCAATATTCTGACCTCTTTTCCAACTGTTTCTGTCGGGCGAGATATTCCTGCATCGGGAATAAATCATAAGCCGGCAAAGCGAATGTCTGTAGATCGGAAGGATCGGGGAATTGCGTCTTTGCAACAGCCCCGTCCCTATTGATGACAATCCCCGGCGCAGTAACTATTTCACCAGACACCGAAAGTTCCTTCAGTGCGGCGGCCAGACTTTGTTCGGATTCTCCCCCGTAAAGAAAATACGGAATTTTCAAACCGTAAAGCGCAATGGCATCAACCGGATCGAGCGTAACAGGACACATCTGAGCGATGACAGGGCAAGGTAAATCAGCAAAATACGCGTCATGCTCCAAAATATCCATGCCGATCATCAACAATACGGCATCCGCGCCCCATTCAACGACTTCATGTCTCAGCTCATCAAGACTGAAGCGATGCAGCAGTCCGTCATGCACCATGACCTGTAGGCCTTTGCCGAACTCTTGGCGAACCCTGCCAACCATCGCCGGAGCAAAATGCGGCGGCATGGGGGTACTGTCAGGAGAGGAGTGGTTCTCCTCGCGGAGATACCATGGGTATTGCGGCCTACCGTCAACACTAGGAACCGGCGGGATAACAACTAACAGTTTCACCCGATGATCCTCCGCCCGTACAAGGTATCACGCCCCAAGGTATCTAGATAACGATCCTCTCGCCGAAGAAACCCTTCCACCTTGCCACCCGATTTCAAAACATTGATGAACAGCAGTCTTGAAAAAGCATCTGTCCCTTCAATCATGTCACCTTGGGCGGGAACAAGTGCGGCTATCTTCTCTTTAGTCCGCACGACAAACTCCTCGTATGCGGGCCTCCCGGTTATTCTGTGTTGCACAGCGACATGACGATCTGGGTCGCAGTCTCCCTTAAGCACGACGTAATCGCCCCAGACCACAGCGTCCAACCCCCCCCTAAACAGACAGTTGAACGCTTCGTCAGGTGTCCTTACCAGCGGTTCCCCCCCAATATTAAACGAAGTATTCAACAATACTGGGACACCGCTAATTTTGGCAAACTTGGATATCAAATCATACAGTCTGGGATTCTGGCTTCTACGCACCGTCTGAACCCGAGCAGTATTGTCTACATGCGAGGCCGCTGGTATTTTATCGTTTAACATCAGACCCGTCATCAACATGTAGGGAGATTCGATATCGAGATCAAAATAATCCGCAGCGTACTCATACAGAACCACCGGCGCAAAAGGCCTCCACCACTCACGATACTTGATGCGCGCATTGATCAAATCCTTGTTGTGAGCCTTGGTGGGATCGGCGAGAATAGACCGATTACCGAGCGCACGTGGCCCCAATTCAGCCCCCCCTTGACACCAGGCGATCAACCACCCTTCCGCCAATTTTTCCGCCGTCCATCCCTCAACATCATCCATCCGCCGCACGGGCAAATCATATTTCAGCAAGGTCTCCTCGACCACATCGTCACCAAAAGAACTGCCACAATAGGGCTGGAACTGCGCCTTCCGCCCGGAACCTAAATCACAGAAATGATGGTAGACATACAAAGCAGCCCCCATCCCGCTGCCACCGTCATTGGAGGCCGGCTGAATAAAAATTTCGTCAAAACCGCCCTGCTTGTAAATCTTTTCATTCGCGACACAATTCAATGCCACCCCACCACAAAGACAAAGACGGTTCATCCCTGTCAAACGTTTCAAGCGACGGGCAAGGGAAACCGTGACCATTTCCGCAACTTGTTGAATTGTTGCTGCGATATCTGCATGAAATTCTTCAAATTTAGCAGTATCCGCCATTTTGGGGTCACGACCGAAAAGCTCCGTCAGAAAGCCGATGTTCATCAAGGGGGGGGGCGATTCCGAAATAATTTCCGGGCAAATGCTGAAAGTTCCAGCATTTTCGTCAACTTGTATGATTTTGTCGAGGAATATATCCAGATATTTAGGCTTGCCATAGGACGCCAATCCCATGGTCTTCCCAGGACCTTCAAGCCGCCCAAGACCAAGCCATTCCGAAACATACTCATACAAGAAACCCAATGAATGCGGAAACGGGACCGACTCCAACTGTTCGATTTTGCCGTTTTTTCCAATTCCAAGCATGGTCGTTTCGATTTCGCCATTGGCATCAATACTCAAAATGGCGGCGTCATCGAAGGGAGAACAATAATATGCGGAAGCAGCGTGCGATAAATGGTGGCGAACATCAATCAGCTTGGCTTTGGGAAAAATTTCTTGCAAATAAAGACTTCCCAATAAATACTCTTCTATATATTGATATTCGTATTTTTCAAGTTTCTCATAACTTTCATTACCAAATGTTTTATTGTCCCGAAAATAATCTTTCATTAAATTGATACGATCATAAAACAACTCGTGACAAAAAGGGATGGCGACATAAGAAATGTCATCTGCCTTAATGCCATATCCTCTCATGGCTTCGTTTATAGATAGCAAAGGAAACTTATTCGAATGTTTAATCCTGTCGATTCTTTCCTCTTCGATTGCTAAAGCTATTCGCCCTTGGCCATCCAAAACGCAAATATTTGTATCATGACCAACAAATTTAACTCCAAGCACAAAACCAGACATAAAAAACCTCAATTTCTCAACTTAAAGACCTATACTTTACAGGAAACAAACCTGAAAAATAAAGGAAATGTAAATTCATCGCATCTTAATTTATCAATTCTCGGATTCACATAATATGTGAAACATAAATTAAATACCTTTCTTACGAATATGTTTTTAATATATAAATTCACAAAACGTCGCGCAAAATAATAATAACTTGCCAAATCATGATTCCCATAATTTATTGTTGAATTTGAGAAATTAGAACACGAAAGAACATAATCTATTCCGTATTTTGTATACCTATAATAATCATAAGGAACTTGATGCTCTTCACAAACAAAAGTGACAATCCCAAAAACCTTTCCATTTTTCTTCAAAATTCTATGCACCTCACCAAACAACCGAAAAGGATCAGGTATATGCTCCAAAACAGCCGACAACATAACGACATCGACTGAATCACCTTTCAATGGTAAAGAAAAAATATCGGCAATTACCGACAACTTAGTATAATCCCAACCTTGATTCCCTTTTACAAAATCGACTGAAATATAGTCAATACCATGATCATTAAACACAAAACCGTACTTACATTCACCAGCCCCAAGATCAACAATATTACCTATGCGACTATCCAACAAGTATTTCAAACAATCATAGAGAAGTGGCCCCGGAAATTTGAACAAGCCGCTAAGTGGAAAATCTGCTACCTTTTGAAGGCCCCAGTGGGGCTTAATCATGGAGCAGAAGATGGCGAAAAGAACGAGGCGAAAACACTCAGCGGTG
>Ga0334722_10003631_pt1 | contig 16485 bp, 13 predicted proteins | sample C3_bottom_MG_FD_207210 | JGI IMG/M metagenome (GOLD analysis project Ga0334722, IMG submission 207210) | Sediment microbial communities from Yellowstone Lake, YNP, Wyoming, USA - C3_bottom | ecosystem: Environmental > Aquatic > Freshwater > Lake > Sediment | place: USA: Wyoming | collected...
GCACGGCCGCGCCGTCCCCGCGTTCGACCATGATCGTCAGCCGAGGCAGCAACACCCCGCTGATTCCGTCAGCCACGACCCGAACGTATTCCACGAGCTGCAGCGGGAGCGCGTAGACCGCCACGCTGGCCGCCCCCAAGGTCAGGCCAATGACCGTGGTGTCGGTATATCCAATCAGCGTCGTCGCGAACAGCAGTGCGAAGGACTGGAGACCAAAACTGTACAACAGTCGAAGTTCGTGAAGCTGCGGCCGCACCATCCTGACCCTGAGCCTGGGATTCACCCGCCAGGCCAGAAGCGACGCGCACGCCACCTCGAACGCGGCGGTCGCCGCGGCAATACAGGCGAGCGTGACGAGCGGATCCCCTCGGCGCACGAGCGTCAGAATGGCTGTGGTTCTGCCGACGATCGAGGCCATCCGGATCGCATTGACCACGTCAAAACGATCGAAGCCGAGCAGGTTCCCCATGAAGCCGCTGCCAGCGAAGCTGAAGAGCAGTTGTCCGCCGAGCAGGATGCACGCGTAGCGCGCCGAGGTGATGACATCAGCACTCAGCGGCCTGGCGAACAGATACGGCAGAAACACACTGAGGGTGGCCAGCGTCACGAAACAGATCAAGCCCAACCCGACGTAGATCGAAACGACCACCGACGACACGCGATTCAGACCAGCCTGATCGCCGCGAGCCCGGCACGCGGCGACGCGCTTGATGACGGCTGCTCCCAGGCCCAGGTAGAGCAAATCGGAGTAGACGAGGAGCCCGTTCAGGAAGGACCAGATGCCGTAGCGTTCCCGCTGCAGCGCGCCCACCAGCACGGGCGTCGCCACGAAGGTTGCGACGATGGCAAATGCCATCGTGAGCCAGTTGGACAGGACGTTTCGGGCAAGCGATCCGTGCTCGCGCCCAGCCGACGACACCGGCGGGACGACCGGAGCCGTGCCACCAGCCGGAAGTTCGCCGTCAGGCGGCAGATCCACACTACTCATGGCCGTCGGTGGCTGCACTCGAGCGAACCCGGACGACGATGGCGGGAACTCCCGCCGCCACGACGTCATCCGGCACCGGTCGGGTGACGACCGCACCTGCGCCGACGACCGAATTGCACCCGACATCGGCCAGAATCACCGCACCCGCGCCAATCCACGAGCCGGCCCCAATTCGCACCTCGACCTGTTGTCCGGGCTGGTCCCGGATGGGCTTCGACACGTCGTCGGTACCGTGAGTCGCACCGCCACTGGGAATCTGGACGCCGGGTCCAATCAGCACATCGCGCTCGAGGTGAACCAGTCCCAGATGCGACCGCGGACCGACATAGACCTGCTCGTCGAGACGCGCATCGACCTTCGACAGGAGCACGCCGAATTCGATCGTCACCGAGCGGTGGCAGCGTGCAAGGACGCGTGCGTAGAAGGCCCGGCGGAGGTATTGACCAATCAGACCGGGAACGAGCGAGAGGGTTTGACTCGACGCCTCGAATGCCCTGTCGCGGCCGATGAGCGGCCGTCGCAGCGCGTACGACAGCAGAAGCGGCGTGACCAGGACGGTCGCGATCCAGAACGTGACGGTCTTCGCGGCAGAACGAAGGTGCATACCCATCCGGGACTACCAGCACACCACGCCGTTGTTTCTGCGACGGCGAGAACCCGTCTGGCGGGCGTCGTGTCAGCCCCCATTCTGCCACCAGTTCCCGATGTCCAGTGCCGAAACCTGCGACGTCGGGACGTGCAGCCGCTCGCATGCATGGCGTTCGTTGCCGGGGCACTGTACCATGTTCCGCTGAGAGGGTACAGCCGTGTGCGGAATTGCCGGCGTGTTCGCGCTGACAGGCGAATTGCCACCCGCCGTGCGGGCCGCGGGAACGACCATCACGGACATGCTGGCTCACCGCGGGCCGGACGCCCGAGGCCTGTTCTCCACCGAGCGAGCAGTGCTGGGCCATCGGCGGCTCTCGATCGTCGACGTCGCCCTTGGTGCCCAGCCGATGGCCACGGCTGACAACGCGCTCGTGATCGTGTTCAACGGCGAGATCTACAACCATCGCGTGGTGCGGGCCGTTCTCGAGGGGCGCGGATGTCGGTTTCGGACTCATTCGGATACGGAAGTCATCCTGGAGGCCTACAGAGAGTACGGTCAGTCGTGCGTTGACCACCTCGAAGGCATGTTTGCGTTCGCGATCTTCGACCGCCGCGAGCAGTCACTCTTCATCGCGCGCGATCGGCTGGGCAAGAAGCCCCTGTACTACGCCGTGCTTGGCGGCGTGCTGCACTTCGCGAGCGAGATCAAAGCCATTGCCGCCAGCCCGCTGTGGGATTCGTCCATCGACCAGGCCGCCATCGAGGGCTACTTCTCTCTCGGTTACTTCATGGCTCCCCGCACGATCTACAAACACGTCCGCGTACTCGAACCGGCCCACACGTTGCGCGCGCGGGATGGAGCCATCGACAGCCGAGAGTACTGGGATGTGACCGAGTTCGACACCGACCACCGGGCGCCGGCCGCTCTTGAGGTGGAGCTGCAATCCCAGATTCGTGATCGAGTCGGCGAACGGCTCGAGAGCGAAGTGCCTCTTGGGGCGTTTCTGTCCGGGGGCATCGACTCGGGCCTCGTCGTGTCGTACATGGCCGAATGGATGGCAGACCCCGTCGAAACCACGTCAGTCGGGTTTGGCGATCGGCGACATAACGAGCTCGATGGGGCTGAGGTGACTGCGCGACACTGCCGCACGCACCACCACGCCGAGACGGCCGAGCCCCGCCTCGAGGACGTGCTCGGGCCGATCGTCGACGCCTTCGATCAGCCCTTCGCGGATTCGTCGGCCATCCCGACCTACTACGTGTCGGCGATGGCCCGGCGCCACGTCACCGTGGCTTTGAGCGGCGACGGTGGCGACGAAATATTCGGCGGGTACGACTTTCGCTATGTGCCGCACGCGGTGGAAGACCGCATTCGCCAAAGCCTGATCGGGACGCCGGCTCGCCTCGCCGCGCGCGGCCTTCGGGGCTGGTGGCCGCGATCGCCTCGCCTGCCAAGGGCGCTGCGCCTCGGCACCATCTTCGACAATCTGTCGGTTGATGCGGCCACCGCCTATTACTACGATCTCTGCTTCCTGAAACCAGCCCGCGTCAGGCGACTCCTGGGACAGGGCGCGGCAGGCGATGATCGTCACTCCGACGTCTACGAGGCGGTCACTGCGCCCTACCGGCGTTGCCCGTCGTCGAGCGCACTTCAGCGGGCACAATATGCCGATCTCAAGGTGTACCTCCCGAATGATGTGCTCGTGAAAGTCGACCGGATGAGCATGCAGCACGGTCTCGAGGTCCGCTGCCCGCTGCTCGACCGCCGTATCGTGGAGTTTGGCTTTCGCATCCCCGCCGCCACCAAGATGCCGGGATTGAGACCGAAGCACCTCTTGAAGCGGGTGGCCGAACGCAGACTGCCGGCGGAACTGCTGCGCCGGCCCAAACACGGGTTTACGGCGCCGGTCGGCACCTGGATCACCGGCCAGTACGCAGGTATGTTCCAGGACGAGGTGTTCAGCCCCTCGTCGTATATCGCGGGTGTCTTGGACGCACCAAGGGTGCGCGAAGCGTTCGAGCGACACCGCGCCGGCCTTGCTGATGAATCGTACCTTCTGTGGGCGGTCTGGGTGCTCGAGCGATGGGGACGGAGGCGTACGTCGCACTCCGAGGCCGGACGCGAGCCGGGCGAGCGATCACCGCGAGGAGCGTGACGGTCATGGCCAGTGTCGCTCAGAAGATTCCGAGACGATTTCTGGGGCTGGTCTTGCTGGTGGCGCTGGCCATCAATGGAGCCACCCTGCTGTCTGTGGCACACCTGCGCCCGGCGTACCTGGCTGATTATCGACTGAATACGAATCCCGACGCGGTCCAGTACGTCCAACTTGGCGTCAATGTATGGACCAAAGGCGTGTACTCGAGGCAGGACGCGGCCCCGTATGCGCCAGACGTGCTCCGAACGCCGATCTACCCGCTCGTGGCCGGCGGCATTCAAGCGGCCACTGGGAGAATCTGGCCGCTGTACGTCGCTCAGATTCTGTTCGCTCTGGCTACGGCGGCTCTACTCACCGTGTTTACCGCCCGACAGTTCGGCGTCGCGGCCGGGATCACCGCCGGGCTGTTGTGTGCCGTCGACCCGATGTTGTCGTGCCTGAATTTTGAGGCGATGAGTGATCCCCTGTTCGTGCTCCTGAGCAGTGGGGCGATTTGGCTCTGGATCCGGCTGGCGGTCAGTGGCACCGACTCGAGCCCACAGCGATTGTGGCTGGGAGCTCTCGTGGGAGTGGCGATCCTGACCAGGCCCAGCGGGTTGTACCTCCCCCTGGCGCTCGGGGCCACCGAGATCGCCGTTCGGACCATCCAGCGCGGGCGCCCCGTGTTGCGGGGGGCGGTCGTCGCCATGCTGGTCTCGTACGTGGTGGTCGCACCTTGGGTGGTTCGCAACTACGCGCTGGTTCGTCTGCCGAAGCTCACGACGGCCGACACGATCAATCTCCTGTACTTCGCTGGAGCCGGCGTCTATCAGGTACGGTACGGCATCGATCGAGAAACGGCGCAAGCTCGAATCGCGGCCGACTACCAGCTTCCGACCGTGGAACAGTCAAACAACCCCTGGCTGGTTGATAGAAGCATTGCCTCAATGGACTCGGCCGAACGCCAGGCCGCGTGGCGGATCTTCCGCAGCGATCCACCGGCGCTTGCGTTGGCGTCAGCAACAGGGCTCATGAAAGCGTTGTTCTCGCACAATGTCGCGAAGCTGGCAGAAATCACGGGATACCCCTGGGGCGGAGGCAATATTGACCGGCTCCGATCGGGCATTGCCGATGGAGTCTCCACGCTGTTGAGAACGACACCGCCATTGCTCGTATCGTCGCTGGTTGGACAACTGTGCTGCGCCGTGACGGTCGTCCTGCTCGGGTTCGTCGGCGTCGTCATGGCCCTGCGCAACGGCGCAGGCCGGCTGGCTGCCGCGATGCTCCTCGCCGCGCTGAGCTACAACCTGATGACCATCGGGATTGTTGGTATAGACGCGTATGCCCGCCATCGCGCTCCGGTCACGCCGATTCTGTGTGTGTTCGCGGGACTTGCCGTCGCGCGCATCTGGGAACGGGTCGCTCACCGGACGAAGCCTGGGTAGCGTGATCTGTGTCCGAGGGTGTGCGTCGGGCCGGAGTTGCAGGGTGGTATTGGACTGAGACCGACCGACGCAGCTAGGCCTTGACGTCGCCCTGGGCTCGCGCCGCGTGCTTGCGCCTGACAAACGCGGCAAGACAGGCAATGGAATCCAGATTCTCCGGGACGAGTTCCTCGTCGGCCACCGTGATCCCGAATTTCTGTTCGATGAACCCAATCAACTCCAGGACCCCGGTGGAGTCGATAATCCCGGCGTCGAGCAGCGAGTCGGTGTCCGCGAGCGACTGCGGCTCTGCGACGAAGAAATTGCTCGTCACAAACGCCCTGAAGGCTGATTCCATAACAAAATACTACCTGACAATCCCGGCGTACCGCACGGCTCGATTGAGGAATGCCACCAGTTCGGGTGCGACCCTGGCGTTGCCGTCAGCCGAAGATGGATCCTCAGCCCGATCCTGCCTGGGCGGCCAGCGCGCGAATCTGTCCCTCCGAATCCGCCATCCATCGAATCTGGCCATAGCCGCCCACTGTCTCAAGTCGCTTCCGCATCGCCGGCCCCTGACCCAGCCCGACCTCGAAGGTCAGCCAGCCGCCAGGTTTCAGCAGACGCAGGGCGTCGTGCGTCAGACGCGAGAGAACCCTGATGCCAAACGGTCCGCCGTCAAAAGCCACCTTGGGTTCGTGACCGGAGATCTCCGGAGGCATGGCCGCCACCTTGGCTGTGGAGATGTAGGGCGGGTTACAGCTCAGCACGTCCACCTGACCATCCAGGATCGATCCAAACGGTGCGACCAGATCGCCGGTGCGGAAGTCGATGGCATCGGCGACGCCCACGACCTGCGCATTAACGCGGGCCACTGCGATCGCTTCTTCCGACAGATCCGCGGCAAACACGCGGGCTCGCGGTTCGTGAGCCGCGTAGCCAATCGCGAGATTGCCGCTGCCCGTGCACACATCCACCACGATGGCTCCGCCAGGGTGCGCGGCCGCCTGGTGCACCAGCGCCAGCGTCATCTGGCCCAGCAACTCGGTTTCCTTGCGCGGAATGAGTGCGCCTGGAGCCGAGTACATCTCCAGGTTCATGAAGCGCTGACGTCCCGTGATGTAGGGCAGCGGCTCGCCAGTCAGCCGGCGGGCGACCAGCGCGTCAAGCGCACGAAGCTGCCCAGCATCCAGGTCGGGCAGCGGATCGTGGACGGCCAGCTCCGCAGAGCGTGGCATACCGGCCGCCTTCCACCAGAGCGCTCGCGCGGTCGTGGTTGCGGTTTCCTCGGGTTTGTCCGCCAGCCACTCAAGCGTCGAAGCGAGCCGTTCACGCAGCCGGTCGAAGAGTTGAGTCGACGCCAGGCTGGGCGTTGTTTCGCTCATGTCCATCTACGCCAGCTCAGCTCGGGCGATCTTGCCGGTTGTGGTTCGCGGCAACGACGCCACGAACGTCACGTACTTCGGCACCATGTAGCTTTCCAACCGTCCCTGACACTCGATTCTCACCATCTGCTCAGTCAGCTGCGCGCCGGCTTCGAGCACGACGAACGCCTTGACAGCCTGGCCGAGGATTTCGTCTGGCACACCCTTGACGGCGGCTTCCTTGACGCCAGCGATGCGGCTGATCGCGCGCTCAACTTCCTCGGGGGCCACTTTTTCCCCACGCGATTTGATCACCTCATCCATGCGGCCGACGAAATACAGATAGCCGTCGTCGTCCAGCTTGCAGTAGTCGCCGGTATAGAGCACATGCTCGCCAGGCAGCGGTCCCGGGCGGAGCTTCCGCGCGGTGGCCTCGGGCTTGCCCCAATAGCCCTTCATGACTGTCGCACCGCGGATCACGAGCTGGCCCACCTGGTTGGGACCGAGTCGTCTATCCTGTTCGTCAACCAGCCACAGCTCTGTGTTGGGGATGGCGATGCCGACGCTCAGCGGCTTCCGGTCGAGGTCCTCTGGCGGCAGGTACGTGCACCGCTTGCATTCGGTGAGGCCGTACATGGAGAACAGCCGCGCCGAAGAGAAAGTGCGGCGGATGAAGTCGATGTGCTTGAGCGACAACGCGGCCGCCGTATTGGTGACGTAGCGCACGGTCGAGAAATCGTAGTCGGCGAGATTCGTCATCTCGAGCAGCATGGCGAACACGGTTGGCACGCCAGGAAACCCCGTGACACCTTCGCGCTGCATCACGGTGAGCACGTGCGCCGGATAGGCAAACGACTTTTCCAGCACCAGCCGCGCGCCCACGCGGAACGCCATGATCATCTGATAGAGGCCGTAGTCGAACGACAGCGGCAGGCCACACAGAATGACTTCGTCTTCGACGTTGCCGAGATACGTGGAGACAGACGTGGCGGCGGCCAGCATGTTCCGGTGGGTGAGCATGATGCCTTTAGGCTCGCCCGTGCTGCCCGAGGTGTAGATGATGGCGGCCAGATCGGTGTCGATCGAGCGGCGGGGCAGTGGCGTCGTTGATTCGACCGCCAGCGCTGCGTCCCACGCGGCCACCGGAGGACGAACCCCGTCTGGCACCTTGCCGACGTCGCCCCACGCGAGCACGGCAGATAGCATTGGAGAATCGGCGACAGCCGGAGCCCAGATTCGGGCCAGCGCGGCGTCACACACCAGGACGATGGCGCCCGAGTCGTTCAGCAGGTGCGCAAGTTTGTCGGCCTTGGTCAGCGAACTCACCACCGAGACGACGGCACTGGCTTTCAAAACGCCCCAGAAGGCAACAGCCGTTTCGACGCAGTTGTCGCCAAACACCACCACACGATCGCCGCGCTCGACTCCCAGCCGCTCGAGCGCCCGGGCGATCGCATTGGCCCCTCCGTCGATCTCGGCGTATGTGAGACGACGAGCTCCGCAGACCAGCGCCACCTTGTCCGGAAGTCTTCGCGCAGACTCCTGCAGATAGTCGTGCAGTTGGGGCACGGCTTCCGGCAGGCGTTGCATGGCGTGAGGCCAGGTCTTCACTGTGTGTGTCCAGACGTGGATCCAGCCAGCGCGTCGATCAGGCGCGTCAGCACAACCGGTTCCGCGTGTATCGCTTCGCCGCGCACGAACTGCTGGTGGAGCAGTTGGGTCGACACGACGCCGACCAGCGCCATGTTGTCTGTGTTCGAGAACTGCGCCTCGTCCGCCCGGCTCTCGCACTTCGCATAGAGCTGGCCTACCGCGCGGACATCGAATACGCTGGCCTCGGCCAGATTCGCGTCGCTCAGGAGTTCGGCAATCCAGGCCGGAGCGAGGGGGCCGACGAAGGACAGCGCGTCGGGAGCACGGTACGGCTGCTTCTTGCGTTCCAGGATTTCGCGCGGGACGAGGCCATCACACGCTCGCTTGAGCACGTGCTTTTCATCAAGCACGCGCAGCTTGTACGACGCGGGGAGCGAATTGGCAAGCTCGATGACGTGGCGGTCGAGAAAGGGAAAGCGGCCTTCGACCGAGTGCGCCATGAGCATGCGATCGCCCTGCGACGACAGGAGGTACCCCGACAGCAATGTTCTGATCTCGAGGTACTGATCCTGAGAAAGGTACGACCACGATCCGAACTCCGCCGGCAGGTCGCCGAGCAGCTCGGCCGCCACATCGCGATCTCTGGTGGCATCGCGAAGCGCGGGCGAGAACAGGCGTCGCAGGGCTCCTGTGGTGTGCCAGCGTGTGCCGTGAGCAAACCCGGGTTGCTGCCACGTTGAGAGCTGACGGCCGAAGAACTGCCGGGCCATCGCCTGTTGCGCCACCGGGGACCGCGCCAGATACGGGTACAACCGTTCCAGAAGCCGTGGCCGCCATGAAGACGAGGGCCGCCGCGCCCAGAAGCGCCGGACCTTGCCTTCGCGAAACAGGTCGTAACCGGCGAACATCTCATCGGCGCCTTCGCCCGTCAGCACGACCTTGATGCCGGCGTCCCGCACGAGTTTCGAGAGCAGGAACAGCGGGGCAGGCGCGGTTCGAAGGATCGGCCGTTCGGTGTGGGCGATGACCGCTGGAAACTGCTCCGCGATATCGCGCCGCGACACAAGCACTTCGTGATGCTGGCTGCCGAGCCGCTGAGCCATCAGGCGCTGGTAGCCGGTCTCGTCGTACTCGGCATCCTCGAATCGAAGCGAAAACGTCTGGAAGTCGTCGCCTTTGGCCCGAAGGCCAAGCGCCGCTATCAGCGAGCTGTCGAGCCCTCCCGAGAGATAGCTGCCGACGGGAACATCGGCCCGCAGCATTCGGAGCCGGGTCGCCTCCTCGAGCGCCGCGCGCGTCGCCTCGGCCGCCTCGCCGATGGATCCGCGAAACTGGCCGTCCTCGCCAATCGGGTACTGCGCTCGCCAGGTGCACGCGTCTTCGGTGCGACCCTCACACACGACTCTCGCGTGTCCCGGCTCAATCTCAGAGATGCCGCGAAACACGCCCTGCGGCGGGACTGTCGTCCAGAACGTGAATGTCTGCGCCAGGCCAATCGGGTCGAGCTCGCGCGGGATGGATCGATCGGCCGCGAAGATCGCCTTCACCTCACTTGCGAAGAACAGACGCCCATCGTGCGCGCACCAGTACAGCGGCCGCACGCCCATGGGGTCGCGCGCAAGCGTCAACTCCCCGCGAGCACGGTTCCACAACGCGACAGCCCACTGGCCGTTGAAGCGCTCGAACGCGCCCAGGCCCCAGCTTTCATAAGCGTGAACGATGACTTCGGTGTCGCTCTTCGTGCGGAAACGATGACCGAGGCGCTCGAGTTGCTCCCGCAGTTCGATGTAGTTGAAGATCTCGCCGTTGAACACGATCCAGAGCTTGCCATCTTCGTTGCAGAGCGGTTGCTGGCCGGTTGACACATCGATAATCGACAGCCTGGCATGCCCTAGCGCAATCCGCTCATCCCGGTAGGCACCGAATTCGTCGGGTCCGCGATGTCTGATCGCTCCGACCATTCCGGTGATCTCGTCCAGAGACGGAGGTCCCGCGTCGGGACCGGTCGACAGGATACCGGCGATGCCACACATCAGGGCGCAACCTCGGCGACGCTGTGCACGACGAGCGGCGGCGTGTGCAGATACCGCGTCGCACGGCGTTTCTGCTCGATGTCCCTGAACACCCGCTCCACCTGCTCGGTGGTGAGGCCGACGACTGGTGCGACATCGGCTGCCGCGACCCCGTGATTGCTCGCGTACAGGCACAGATCCATGTGCTGATACGGCAGCGAGAAGTAGAACTCCTCCTGCGTCTGCTCCATCGGAAACGTGTCTGTGGTCGGCGGACGCCGACGGATCTCATCAGGCACGTCGAGCGATGCGGCCAGCGCGTAGACCTGAGTCTTGTAGAGATGGGCGATCGGTTTGAAGTCGGCGGCTCCATCGCCTTGCTTCACGAAGAACCCCTGGTCGTACTCGAGTCGATTCGGCGTGCCCGACACCGCGTAGTGCAGCCGATCGGCGTGGTAGTACTCCAGCATCTTTCGCACACGCTGCTTGAAGTTGGTGGCGGCCACCAACTGGAGGTTGGCCTCGAGCCGCATGCTGGCGGTGCGCTCGTGTCCAGTCTGGTCTTTGACGGTCAGTCGCGCCACATTGAGCCGCTCGGTGGAGAGGATTGAAGGCAGGATGATCTTGAAGGGATCGCCGTCAACATAGTCCGGGAACACCAGTCGGATGGCCTGTGCCTGCCGCTGGTAGCAGCCGGCCGCCGCCAGGACGGGCGCGATGTCCTCGACGATCGCCTCGATCCCGAGTGCGGTCGCCATCGCCTGCCCGAGCCGAAGCGAGTCGTCTGCCGAGGCGCGATCCGGCATCAGCAGGCCGATCACCCGCGAGGCACCCAGGGCGCGAACCGCGAGAGCCGCCACCACCGAACTGTCGATGCCCCCCGACAGGCCGACCACCACCCCGCGCCGCTTCAGCTGCTGCAGGACCTGCCGACGGATCGCATTGCTGATGTCAGCGATGGTCGCAACCGGCTCAATGTCGAGGACCTGCTGGCTGAACATTGGACGAGATTCCCTCCTGGCGCGTCAAACGCCGAGCTGACGGACCAGACGTCGGGCACCCGACCTGCAGCCCGTCAGCTAGAATCTCGTCCGATCTGCCCGAAAACGTTAGAAGTCGAGGTTGATTCCTCGGCCACCGCGGCCGATCCCCCGGCCCGTCCCCAGACCCATCCCGCGTCCCATGCCCCGGCCCATGCCCTGGCCCATGCCCTGGCCCATGCCCTGGCCCATGCCCCGGCCCATGCCCCGGCCCATGCCCCGCCCGATCATCTGCCCTATGCGGGCCTTCGCGTTGGCGCGCAGCTCTTTGGCCTTGGCCTGCTGATCGGCTGTCAACACGGCGAATACCTTTGCGTGCACGTCGGCCCGCAGCTGCACGGCTCTGAGCTCGACGGCCGCCACCGCGCCCGCCTTCGCCGCAATGTCATCCTTGTTGACAGAATCTGCCCAGATGGAATCGCCAAGCGCCTCGCGCGCCGCAATCATGTCTTTAGCGATGGCCTTCGTGGCCTCCTTGTTCGCCTCGAGGATGGTCTTGATCTGCGCCTTCTGGTCATCGGTCAGATTCAACTGGCCGAGGCCGCGCATCACCATCCCGGCCATCGGCCCCCGCCCGCCAGGCCCGAGGCCAAACATGCCCTGGCCACGTCCTCCCGGTCCCCGTCCGGGAGGCGGGCCCTGCTGCGCGCGGAGAGCGACGATGCCGAGCACGGCAACCATCAGCACGCCGATGGTGGTCGCAATCGATGCGAGGAATGTACGATTCTTGAAGTCCATTGACCCGTCTCCTTGTTTAAGCGTCTACTACATTTGACGGGACCGCCATGACAGGGTCACGGCACCCGTGTGAAACTTCTGTGACATGGGGTAGGTATTGAGCGAGTCGCCCCGCGCACTCATCGTTGAGGACGAACAGCACATCCGTGATCTGATCACGTTGCATCTCGGACTCGAGGGGTTTACGTGCACGTCAAGCGCAGACGGCCGTGATGCGCTCGCCACGCTCAGCGAGCAGCGGTTCGATATCGTCGTGCTCGACCTGATGATTCCGTCGATCGACGGTCTGGCGGTGTGCCGGGCGGCGCGACGCGGCGGTCCCAACGCCGACACGCCAATCCTGATGCTGACCGCGAGGCGCGAAGAATCCGACAAAGTACTCGGCCTCGAGAGCGGGGCCGACGACTATCTGACGAAACCCTTCGGCGTCCGCGAATTCATCGCGCGCGTCAGGGCACTGTTGAGGCGGGCTGGCCCGAGAACTGGCCCCGATGGGGCTGCGGCTCACGCTGGTCCGGCCGGCCACGATGTCTATCATGTGAAGGACATCGAGATTGATCTCGCGCGTCACCGGGTCCGGGTCGCCGCTGTCGAGGTCGATCTCACCGCCCAGGAGTTCAACCTGCTCCGCACCCTCGCGGCACGGCCCGGCATCGTCTTTACCCGGGACGCCTTGCTGACCAACGTCTGGAAGGGCGACACCTACGTCACCGAGCGCAGCGTCGACGCGCTCGTCAAGAGGCTGCGGAAGAAGATCGAGCCCGACGCCGCCGAGCCGCGCTACGTTCTGACCGTGTGGGGAAGCGGATACAAGTTCGCTGATGAGTAAACGAGCCTGGTTCAGAAGCCTGTACTGGCGTATCGCGATGGCGTTCGTCGCGTTCCTCGCCGCCTTGATGCTGGTGCAGGGAGCGGTGGCGGTCTGGTTTCTGGCGCGCGCGTCCGACACGATCGCCGGCCGATCGACCATGGACCTGGCGGCGCTGGTTGCGTCGGACGTGGGCACAGCATGGTCGGCCGACGAAAACCTCGACGTCGAGGCGTATCTGAAGGAACACTTCGGTTCCCATTGGAGGCCTGTTGCGCTGGTGCTTCCTGACGGCCGGATGTTCCTCTCGCAGCCGGACGCAGAGGTGCCGCCGCTACTGCGCGAAGCCGCACTCAATCGCCTGACCCGACGAGCGATGGGGCCCGGTGCCGGAATGGGGCTGGGTCGTGGAATGGGGGCTGGCCGCGGCGGCCGGCAGGGACTCGGACCGGGCGTCGGTTCCGGTGCTGGTCCGGGATTCGAAGGACGCGGCGGGCGGGGCGGCCCAGGGCGGCAGTCCTCGTTCTTCCCCGTCCTGGTTCAGGATCGTGTACGGGCGATGGTGCTGGTTCCCCCGAGCGCGCCCTTGGCCGTCGTCATCCGCCAGGTGGCGCCCGTGGGAACGGCGATCGCGCTTCTGCTGGTGATCGTCGGCACGATGCTGGCGAGCATCTTCATCTTCAGACCTGCGCACACGCGGCTTGGTCAGCTCGAGGATGCCGCCCGTCGGCTGGGCATGGGCGATGGCACGGCGCGCGCCCCGGAGACCGGCGGCGATGAGATCGCAGCGGTGGCTCGGACGTTCAACACGATGGCCGCCGACCTGAGCGCCAGGGCGGACGCGCTGCGCGCCGCCGATCACGATCGCCGGCAACTGCTGGCCGATGTGTCCCACGAACTCATGACGCCGCTGACGGCGATACGCGGATATCTCGAGACGCTGGCGATGGCCGAGCTGAATCTGAACCCGGAAACCCGACAGCGCTACCTCGGCATCGTCCGCGAGGAGACAGCCAGGCTCGAGCGGCTCATCGGCGACCTGATGGACCTGGCCCGGCTCGAGGCAGGAGGCGGAGCGCTTGCACGCAAAGAGATTCCGGTGGAGGAGTTATTCCGTCGTGTGATCGAACGGCACGAGCGCGACGCCGGATTGAGACACGTGACGATCACCAGCCACATCGATCCCCCATCGATGGCGGTTCGCGTCGATGCGGTGCGTTTTGAGCAGGCACTTCAGAATCTCGCGGCCAACGCGCTTCGTCACACGGGATCTGGCGACACGATCGAACTCGGGGCCGTGGCCCGTCCGGACAGCGCGGTGTTGTCGGTTCGCGATACCGGAGAAGGGATTCCGGCCGAACACCTTCCCCACGTGTTCGACAGGTTCTACAAGGCCGATACGTCGCGGGCCGGCGACCAGCGGGGCAGCGGCCTCGGGCTCTCGATCGTCAAGGCGATCGTCGAGCGCCACGGAGGCCACGTCAGTGTTCGAAGCCAGGAAGGCCTGGAGACCGTCTTCGACATCGTGATCCCTCGCGCCGACACCAATGGGCCCGGCGCGAGCCGCGCCGAAGCCGGTCTCTGAACCCCCGGCGAAGGCGGGCCGTCTAGCGCCGATTCATCCGCTGCCGAAACTGCTGAAACTTCTGCTGTTGCTCAGGAGTCAGCACGTTCATGATCTGAGCGCGGGATCTGGCCTGCAGCGCCATCTGATCAGCCTGCGCCGTCGCCATGGCCAACGCTGCCGTCCGCACCGCCGATTCGTCCGGAACCGGCGCGTTCATCACTTCACGGAGTTTCTGCCGCGCGGTCTGCAGCTTGTCGCGGGTGGCGGTCATGTCTTTCTGGCCCTGGCCACGGACCGCCTTCAACTGGTCCTTCTGCGCCTGCGACAGGTTGAGGCGGCGCATCGCTCCGGCCATGCCGGCCGCGCGCACAGGAGCACGGCGCCCCTTCAACTGCTGCTTGAGCATCCGGCGCTGTTGCTTCGGATCCATGCCCTGGCCCATGCCTGGCCCCGGACCCATACCCTGGCCCTGCCGCATCGGACCCATGCCCTGCCTGCGTCCCATCATCTGGCCGCGCCCCATTCCCTGGCCCATACCCGGCTCGCGTCCCATCATTTGTCCGCGGCCCATGCCAGGACCCATGCCCTGGCCGCGTCCCATACCCTGCCCGCGTCCCATGCCCGGCTGGGGTTGCATGCAGGGACACGGGCCCATCCCTTGCCCAGGGGCCATCGGTGGCTGTGGTGCCGCCGGTGGAGTCGGCTGGACCTTCGTCGCAGCGTCTGCAGCCGGCTTCCTGGCGGTCGGCGCCTGAGCCTTTGGCGGCTGCGGCGCTGGCGGCGCAGTTTGCGCGAGCGCCACTGATTCAACCAGTAAACCCGCCACCGCGATCGACGCAACAACCATCAACGCTTTTCGCATGATCGACATGACCTGTACTCCCCGACCCCGAATAACACTCCCGGAGTGGTTTTCGGTATCGACCACCCCGGACGAAAACCACTCCGGAGTGGTTTCTTTCGGCATTCACCACCCTGGACGAAAACCACTCCGGGAGTAGTTTCCTGGCACAGTATGATAGACCCGCCGACGCGCCAGTTCGTTACACTATTGCCGCAGTTTTCGCGCGAGTCGGCAGCAGACTCGACAGCCGGTAGCTACCTGGACGCTCAGGGACGGCTTGGCACGCCATAGCACTTTGCAGGACCTGGTGCGGAGGCGGCCTCGTCCGCCGAAGCCCTCTAGAAGGTCGAGGGCGAAGGCTTGCCCGCCGTAGCCCGACATGTGACGCCGGGGCGTAGGCGGGAGGAAGGAATCGATGGCGAGTCACTTCATGTTCGGGGCCCAGCCCAGTGTGCTGCGGTGTGGGCGGTGCGGCAAGTCGGTCGACTGGCAGGATGCCCGGCTCCAGGTCGTGTGCCAGTGCCGCGCGCGCCTCGACCTCCCGCCGGTCCTGGTGCGCGAAGCGACGGACGAAGACCGCGCTGCGGTGATGGACTTGTTCCGCCGCGATTTCGGTCGCTCCAAGATCGTCGCATTTGGCAGCGTGCTCACGCTCGATGACGCACCGGCTCTGGTCGCGGTGATGAAGAGCGAACTGGCGGGGGCCCTGGCGTACAGGTTGCGGGGTGATGGTCTGCAGATCGTCGCGTTGGCCACCGAACCCACGTGGCAGCGGTCGGGCGTCGGAGGGTATCTCGTCGCTGAGGCCGAACTGCTCGCTCGACGGCTCGACCTGCCGAAGGTCGTCTCATGCACGACCAACGACAATCTGCCGTCGCTGTACTTCTATCAACGGCGCGGCTACCACATCACGGAAGTGATTGGGGGAGCCCTCGTCCCTCACAATCCTCCGCCCGGCAACACTGGGTTCGCGGGCATTGAAGTGAGGGACGAGATTCGCCTGGAGAAACGCCTTACATCCCAATCTTCTCCATCGCAGCCTTGACCTCCGCGTCCGTCTTCAGCTCGCTGGTGATCGAAAACCCTCCAAACCCCGAAGCCAGTGAGCGCGCCAGCATGCGCTCGACTTCGTTGTTGACGACCCCGGTCAGCGTGACCTGACCGCGGTCGACAATCACGTGTATGGGTGGATTGGTCATCGTCGCGTATTGCCAGAACGCGGAGTTGCCGTAGATGGCGCGGGCGATTCGGTACCGCAGTTCATCATCGTAAATGGAGACCGGCAGGACCGTGATGCCGTTGATCACTCGCTTGACGCCCGGGACCTTGGCGACCCGGTTCTCGATGTCGTCGCGCTTGAAGGGCATCGTCACCTTGCCCGTCA
>Ga0334722_10003632_pt1 | contig 16485 bp, 15 predicted proteins | sample C3_bottom_MG_FD_207210 | JGI IMG/M metagenome (GOLD analysis project Ga0334722, IMG submission 207210) | Sediment microbial communities from Yellowstone Lake, YNP, Wyoming, USA - C3_bottom | ecosystem: Environmental > Aquatic > Freshwater > Lake > Sediment | place: USA: Wyoming | collected...
GTGGTCACTGCATGCACGGCAATGCCAGCCGCCGTTGCCACCGCCGCTATCGTTCCGAGTGTATCGGCACCAGCCTCAACACCGCCCAATCCGGGGATCTTGACCCCGGGAAGCCGCTCATAGAACCCGGCGAACTTATCGGTCCAGCCCCGCTCCGCGCATCCGATACAGGGCCCGCCAGCCTTGATGCACCAGCTCGTCCTGTCGTTGTATTGGATCTTCGGACAGGCCGACCAGGTCATGGGACCTTTGCAGCCCATCTTGTATAAGCAGTAATTAAGGGTTTCTTCCTGAGACCCGAACTTTTCCACGAACCTGCCTGCGTCAAAATGGGCCCGCCGTTCACAATTATCGTGGATCGTCTGGCCATAGAACATAATGGGCCGGCCGAAGCTGTCCAGATCAGGAATTTTCCCGAGCAGGAGAAAGTTTACCACCACACCCACGAGATATTGCGGGTTCACGGGACAGAGATCCAGGTTAACCAGCGGCTTACTGATGCCGACCCGTTTAAGCGCCTCGGCAGTCCCGATGATCTGGGAAGGATTCGGTTTGGCCGCCGGCACACCGCCGTCGGTAGCACAACTGCCGATTGCAAGGATCGCGATGGCGGGCGCCGCATGTATCTTGAAGACCTCGAGCATTTCCTTATTGCCGATCATGCCGTGGCCTTTTTTCGTGGGAATGCCGCCTTCAACGATCAAAATGTAGCCGCCTTCTTTCCGGGACTTGGCCAGTATTTCCTCTGACTGTTTCCCGGCTGCAGCCATGATCGTCTCGTTGTAATCAACGCTCAGAATATCTAGAATGACCTGGGAGGGACTGGGGTAGGTTGCCTTAATGAATGCTTCGGTGCATCCTGAATCGGATGCGAAATTGAGCCACACAACCGGTTGTCGCTTTGCGGCTTTTTCTATGGCAGCGGCGATTCTAGGGGCGAATGATTCGGATAGGCCGAGAAGAACAGCAGTTGCACCACAGTACTTCAAAAAATCTCTTCGTTTGATACCACGGAACTCCAGCGCATCAAGAAACTGCTTACTCACTTCATCGTTCTTTCCCATAAGCCTCCTCCTTCTTGTTAAACAAAAAGTCTGGATCGGAATCGCTTGTGATTATGAAGTCTAAAGTAAGTATTGCCGTCTGTCTTCGCTATTAAATTGTAGCATAAATAAAATGGCATTACCTGTTTATCAAATTAATATTTTAAGTAGTTATAATAATTGCGCAGTATGTAAACTCTCACTACCTCCCTATAGCTATCTTTAAGGTCTGCTTTTATCATAAACAATGCAGAAAGCTATAGCCGATGGATTTCCAGATGCCATTGCGCTCACTCGCGTACAAGTGTAAGCGACTGGTCGAGGATCCATGCAATGCCGAATCCGAGCATAAAAGCATGGCGCGTCCGGACAAGCGGACTGTGTTCGAACACGGCGCCGGAGAGGTTATCGTAGCGGAGAAAGGACCCGAACCAGTGGCGGTCGTAACGTTTGCTCAGGGACAGGACCGCAAGCGATCCGCTGTAGCCGCCGCGGGCATCATAGGCCGGCCTACTGCCGGAAACGGAGAACTGTGGAGCCACCTCGTAGTAATAGTCATGGTACTTCTCCGTTGCAAAGAGAGGCCCGATCGCCGCCCCGATGTTCCATGCCTCGCGTCCGACATTTTTTGCATCATAATTAAGTTGCGGGTTTATTACCAGGCCGGTACCCTGCATGCGCATGAATGTTACCGCATAGACCGCGCGCACGGGAAGCCTGAATTGCAGCGCGCTGTCACCGGTGCAATCGTGCACAAGGCAAACCTCAAGGGAGGGTCCTATCTGGACCGTAGGATCAAGGTCACTCATGCCCGTGCGTACGCTATTCCCGCTGCTCCTGACCGGAGCGCCGGCATCAAAGCTCATATTGAGCCGCACGCGGTCGGATTCGAACAGAAGGCCGTTAATACCCTTCCGGTCGACCCTCAGCAGTTTGCCGCGATAGACAAGGTAAGGCATCGGAAGCAGAAGAACGCGCTGATGATCAGCCCCCCGATATTCCGGCAGACTCAGGCCGGTAAACCCGGCGCCAACTTCCCAGAGCGGCATTTCCTGCGCCTGAGCGCTCTGCGCAACGAATGCAATCACCAAAAAAACAGAGATCATGAAGAACTTCATGAGAATAACTCCGTGCCTACTGAAAAGTGCTGAGGGTAAACCTCTGTCCGTATTATAGATAAAGGGAGAATATGCGGCAAGATGAAAAGCGGTTTTTCTGTGGGAATAAGTCAGCAGAGGAGAAAAAACTGTCCTCCTCTGCTGATGCTGTATTATTTGAAGGTTGTCAGAATGTACTCCGCGATCGCCTTGGCATCTTTTTCAGAAATCGTCTTTTCATTGAATTTCGTCATTCCCGGCCCGGGATTTCTCATGGTTTTGATGATAGCTTCGGCGGTCTTTATGGTATTAGTATCGAGGTCCTTTTTGTGAAGTGTTTTCCGGGGTGCGATCAGATTCCCTCCGTCCACGTGACAAGCGGCGCAATGTTGTTTAAAGAGCGCCTCTCCGGTCGGTTGCGCTGCGTCAACACCTCCTATAAACATGACCGACATGCTCCCTGCTGCTGCAACAGCAAACATCGCGGCAATAAATCTTCTTTTCATACGCGCTCCTTTCGTTGGTCATCGTGTAGTAGTTCAAGATCTCGACTCACCTTCCGGACCAAACGGCCTGACCCGCACGTCCTGTGAGGAAAGTATAACTGAAAATGAACAAAGTGCAAGTTTTCAGATAGAAAAACAGGACTTGCATGGCCTTGATCCTTTGTTTTTAATTCGATTCGAACTCAGCGGTCACCACAACTCATTACTATTGCACAGGTGGATTGTCATGCGCGCGCATGACGAGAGCGCCGGAGAGAAGAATAAGGAAACCGCCGATCAAAGCAGCAGGGGGAGGCGTTTCAGCCAAAAAAAGAAACGCAAGCGGGATGGCGGCAAGGGGTTCGATATACCCGAGGATCGCGGCATGCTGGGCCAGCACCTTTCGCAGGGCGCTGAAATACAGGAGCGGTGCCGTCGTAGAGTGAAGCAGCCCTGTCATCAGCAACAGCATCCCCGAGCGCATACTGATCGTATGCTCCACGGACAGCGCTGCCGGGGCCGTAGCGATGATCGTTATCCAGAGCAGTACAATGATCGCTTTCTGGTGCAGCAGCAACTGGCTCAACTTTCGGGAGAAGATGATGACAAACGCGTATCCCACGCCCGAGGCAGTGCCTGCCAGGACGCCGGGCAACTGCGCGCTGCTCAGGCTGAGCCCTCCATTGGCAAAAACGATCATGGCCATACCCGCTGCGGCTATGGGCAACGAGATCAGCGTCACCCGCTGCAGACGCTCCGCGATCATGAACGGCGCGAGCGCGGCCACGAGCACCGGCGCGGTGTAGTGGGTAAAGATGGCATTGGAGACGGTTGTATGGCCCAGCGCGTAAAAATAGGTAAGATTGTTCAGCATCGAGGCAAGTGCCAGCCCGACATACAGATACCAGAAGTTCAGGTTGAAGACCGCGCTAGGAAAGTCCCCTCTCACCTTCAGAACAACAGGCACAACGATCCCGGCAATGAGCGAAGTATAGAAAAGCACCACGACCGGCGGAAGCCCCATCCAGCGGATCAGAAGCCCCCAGGTGCTCCATATGAACATGGCAAGTACGATTTTTAAATAGTTTTTCATATAAAATAACAAGAGCCAGGAATCGGAATACAGAATAATTTCTTATTCTCTACCCCTCCTGGCTCCTGACTACTGTCTCCTGGCTTCTGCTGTTCGTCCTACGTTCCCATCTCCCACGAGGCAAGGTTACGCAGATAACAGCCCGCTTAGTAGCGGTAGTGCTCCGACTTGTACGGGCCTTGCTTCGGCACGTTGATGTAAGCGGCCTGCTGGTCGGTCAGCTCGGACAGTTGCGCGTTCAGCGTCTTCAGTTGCAAACGCGCGACTTTTTCGTCGAGGTGCTTGGGCAGCGTATACACACCAATCGGATACTTGTTGGAGCCCTTCTGCGCTTCGGTCCACAGCTCGATCTGCGCGATGGTCTGGTTGGCGAAAGAAGAGCTCATCACGTAGGACGGATGGCCGGTGCCGCAACCCAGGTTCACCAGACGCCCCTTGGCCAACAGGATGATGCGCTTGCCGTCAGGGAAAATGATGTGATCGACCTGTGGCTTGATCTCTTCCCACTGGTATTTTTCCAGCGAGGCGACGTCAATCTCGTTGTCGAAGTGGCCGATATTGCACACTATGGCGTTGTTCTTCATCTTCTTCATGTGGTCGTGGGTGATGACATGGAAGTTGCCGGTGCAGGTCACGAAAATATCTGCCTTGTCGGCGGCGTATTCCATGGTAACCACGCGGAAGCCTTCCATCGCGGCTTGCAGCGCGCAGATCGGATCGACCTCGGTCACCCACACTTGCGCCGACAACGCGCGCATGGCCTGCGCCGAGCCCTTGCCTACGTCGCCGTAGCCGCAGATCAGCGCAATCTTGCCCGCGATCATCACATCGGTGGCGCGTTTGATGCCGTCCACCAGCGATTCGCGGCAGCCGTACAGGTTGTCGAACTTGGACTTGGTGACGGAGTCGTTGACGTTGATGCCGGGGAATTTCAGCTCGCCGCGTTCATGCATTTGATACAAACGATGCACGCCGGTGGTTGTTTCCTCGGTCACACCCTTCACGGCAACGAGGCGCTTGGAATACCAGGTTTTGTCAATTGCCAGCTTGGCCTTGATCGAAGCGAACAAGATGGTTTCTTCTTCGGAAGTCGGCTTGCTGATCACCGATGCGTCTTTTTCAGCGCGGCTGCCCAGGTGCAGCAGCAGCGTGGCATCGCCGCCATCGTCCAGGATCATGTTGGTCAAACCGCCATCCGCCCATTCAAAGATGCGGTGCGTATAGTCCCAGTAATCGGTCAGCGATTCGCCCTTGACCGCGAACACCGGGATGCCGTCGGCGGCGATGGCTGCAGCGGCGTGGTCCTGGGTCGAGAAGATATTGCATGAAGCCCAGCGGATTTCCGCGCCGAGCGCCTTCAGCGTCTCGATCAGCACGGCGGTCTGGATGGTCATGTGCAGCGACCCGGTAATGCGCGCGCCTTTCAGCGGCTGGGTCTTTGCAAATTCTGCGCGGATGGCCATCAGGCCGGGCATTTCGGTTTCGGCGATGGCGATTTCTTTGCGGCCCCACGAGGCCAGTTTGATGTCGGCGATGACGTAGTCTTTAGTGGACATAAAGCCCTCCATTCATGATATAAACTCCCCTCACCCCTGCCCCTCTCCCCTGGGGGAGAGGGAAAAAGGGTGAGGGGGCTTCATTGAATGGGCGCCGTTGCTACATGTTGAATCACCCCATCGAGCCTGACAGACCCACCTTGCGGTGACTGCTGCAGCGCCCCTCGACGGGGTGTGTTGATGTTTTACGTCTCACAATGTTGAGGGCAGCCACACAGGGCTGCCCCTACATAATGTTTACTCTCTCAGTGACTGATTTCGGTTTCAATCCGCAATCCGCAATGGAATTACACTCCCGCTTCCTTCTTGAGCTTTGCGGCCTTGTCCGTCTTTTCCCAGGTAAACTCGGGCTCGGTCCTGCCGAAGTGGCCGTATGCCGCGGTCTTTTTGTAAATAGGCCGCCTCAGGTTCAAGGTCTTCACAATGCCCTTGGGCGTCATGTCAAAGTTCTTCCTGATGAGCTGGACGAGCTTATCATGGTGAATTTTGCCGGTGCCGAAATCGTCCACATGGATGGAAACCGGCTCGGGTACACCGATGGCATAGGCCAGCTGGACCTCGACCTCGGTGCAGAGCCCGGATGCCACGATGTTCTTTGCAACGTAGCGGGCCATATAGGATGCCGAACGGTCGACCTTCGTCGGGTCCTTGCCCGAGAAGCAGCCGCCGCCGTGGCTTCCCACGCCGCCGTAGGTATCGACGATGATCTTGCGGCCCGTGAGGCCTGTATCGCCCATGGGTCCGCCGGTCACGAATCTACCGGTGGGGTTGATGTGATAGATAATGGTTTTCTCATCAAGCAGTTTCTTCGGGAGCACCGGAAGGATCACCTTTTCGATGATCTCCCTGCGCAGCTGCTTAAGCGTCACATCGGGGCTGTGCTGGGACGAGACCACGATGGTATGGAGCCGGTAGGGTTTGCCGTCTTTATATTCGATGGTCACCTGGGACTTGCCGTCGGGCCTCAGATACGGGAGGATCTCTTTCTTCCTCACTTCTGAAAGGCGGCGGGTAAGCTTGTGTGCAAGCATGATGGTCATGGGCATCAGTTCCGGAGTCTCATCGCAGGCATAACCGAACATGAGGCCCTGGTCGCCGGCGCCGCCCGTGTCCACGCCCATGGCAATATCAGGCGACTGGGAATGGACCGAGGTAATGACCGCACAGGTCTCGGAATCGAACCCGTACTTTGCCCGGGTGTAGCCGATGTCCTTGATGGTCTGACGGACGATATCGGGGATCTCAACATACCCCTTGGTCGTGATCTCTCCTGCCACCATGGCAAGACCGGTGGTCAAAAGCGTCTCGCACGCCACCCGGCTCATGGGGTCCTGCGCAAGCAGCGCGTCCAGTACCGCATCGGAGATCTGGTCGGCGATTTTATCCGGATGCCCCTCGGTTACCGATTCCGAGGTAAAGAGATAATTCTTATTAATACTGCTCATCTGTTGCCCTCCCGGCCTTCAAGACCTGAAAAATTTTTGTTCTTATAGCACAGTCACAGTTTTTGTCAAGGTAAAATTAAACTGCGGTTATCCAGACGCCATTTGCAGCGCAAAAACCGCCGCCAGCACCGCAAATGTGGATGCACAATACATTAACCGAATGGACTTTTCAATACATTTTTTGTCAAAATCTCCCTGTTCATCGCCGATAAAGGGTTTGGCCAAAACCAGCCCTCCATAGGCGTTGGGCCCGCCGAGCCGGAGGCCGAGCGCCCCTGCCACTGCTGCCTCGGGATACCCGCTGTTCGGGCTCGCGTGCTTGCGGCCGTCTCGAAGGCTTATGCGGAAAGCATTCCTGCCGGACGCGCCGGGTAGGAAGGCTGCCACGGAGAGCAGAAAAGCCGTGATACGGGCCGGGACGAAGTTCGCCAGATCATCCAGCCTGGCCGCTGCCCAGCCGAAGTTCTTATAAGCAGCGTTCTTGTACCCTATCATGGAATCGAGCGTGTTCACGGCCTTATACGCCATGGCAAGGGCAGGTCCGCCGAGCGCGAGATAGAAGAGCGGAGCAATGACGCCGTCAGAAGTGTTCTCGGCCACGGTCTCGACCACGGCCCGGGTGATAGCCTGCTCATCGAGCTCCGCCGTGTCCCTTCCCACGATCATCGACAGGGCATAGCGTGCCCCAACGATGTCGCCGTTCTCCAGTTTAACAAACACGTTCCTCGCCGATTCTGCCAGGTCCCGAGCAGCAAGGGTGGTATAGGCCAGAAGAACAGCGATGATGAAGCTCAGCACTGATGAATAGGAGGAAGCAACGGAAAGGAGCAGTAAGGATGCCCCATACACCAACAGAACAATGAGCATGACCAGAAGAACGCCGGCTTTTTTCTCGGACCCCGGTGATCGAGTGAAGCGCCTGAGGACCTTCTCGGTCCTTTGGATCAACCAGCCTATGCCGCGGACCGGATGCGGCAGCCATCGGGGATCTCCCAGGACCAGGTCCAGAAAAAAAGCGAACAGGATCACCATGGCGGGCATGGCGATCACGTCAGCATACCCGGGAGCGCAACCAGCACCCTGTAGCATAATAGATCGAGTCATAGGTTTTATGGTTGTTTTTGCTCTTCGATTATTTCTTTAAATAGCTGCACCGGATCAAAGGGCTGGAGGGTTGCGTCGAATTTCACGATACCGGACCGCGGCTCGATGATCGTGATCTCGAAGTGGACCTTGCCGTTGGGTAAGAGCCTGCTGCGTTGTTCCTGAAGATTACGCGCCTTCAGCTCCAGAATGTTAATGCCCCGTTTCGCAAGAATATCATAGTCCCTGCGCGTGTAGAGCTCAATGCCGTTCAGCATCCTGGCCCTTCCAAGCAACGCCCCGGCGCCATCGAACACGTCCGCGACCACCAGCCATGCCGGACGCTCCACATCCGTGGCATTCACGATGTCGCCGGATATCACGAAGTCTCCCTTGGCATCATAGGCCGTTGAGGTGTTCACAACCTGCAAACCGTCGATCGACGTCAGCGTCGCAACCGGCTCTTTCGTCACGGGCGCGGATGCTTTGAAGCGTGAGCTCGCCATATAGCCAACTGCCACGATAATGATAACTGCGAACGCCAGCACCATCAACTGTCTCGCCGTGGAAGACGGCGCAGTCGTGATCGAAGCGGATACCACTGTCGGCCGAACGACAACGGGTTGTTGGGACCTCGGTTTTACCGGAGGCTTGGCCTGCTCGCTCGGCAGCGACGAAGAGGATTTTGTTTCCGGCAATAGAGGCTGGGGCTTCGACAGAACGGGTTGCGGTATAGCGGCGACGGCAGGTTTTGCCGCCAATGCGGGCATTGATATTTTTGCATCGCCCGAGGTCGGCGCAGTAACCGGTGCAGGAGCAGATGCTGCAGCCAATGGCGTTTGGGAACCCGTACTGCTCGAAACTTGCCCTGCCTTCTCCAGATTATGTTTGTAATGCTCGAGGTCTTCTTTCGAGACCGTTACCGAAGCGCCGCATTTTGAACAGGGAAACTTGATCCCCGTTCCCGTGATCTTGTCCTCTGATATGCGAAAAGGCTTGCCGCAGCTGCTGCACCTGACTTCCATTTTCAGCACTTGTTGACCAGTAGGCGTAGACGCTGTCTTGTTCAGAGTGAAATAGTGCTCACACTCTTCGTGCGTTATTGTTACGGGATTACCGCACTTGGAGCAGGCGAACTTAATGCCCGAGCCCGTGATCTTGTCCTCGGACACGCGGAAGAGCTTGCCGCAACTGCTGCACCGCATTTCCATTTTCCGGGATTGCGAAGCAGGAGACGGAAGAATCGGCCCGGCCGTCTTCGATCGAGCATACTGTTCAAACTCTTCCCGGGTGATCTTTACAGGACCGTGGCACTGCGAACAGGCGAACTTTATGCCCGAAGCAGATATCTTTTCATCGGCTATTCGAAAAAGCTTGTTACAGCTTCCACACCGGACTTCCATGCAGCGGGCCTCCTGAAAACCGGACATAGACGACGTAGTATCCATCGAATGTTCTGGGGCACATTGTAATATAATTTAGCAAAATTAGCTACAGTTCATCGGGATTTTCTTCTTCAACATTCTCTTCAGGAGAGTCTTTTTTCTCACCCGCAATACGGTACTCGTCCGATGCCCATTTCCCCAGATCGAACAACTTGCAGCGTTGGGAACAGAAGGGACGAAAAAGATTGTCCTGCCACGAGACCTCTTTGTTACAGATCGGGCAGATGATGTGGGTGTTTTTCATAACTCAGTCTTCTCGTTATACAGCAATCGGTCAAGTTCGTCGATGAGCTCTTTGAACAGCCCCCCATGGCTTTTTGAGCGGGAGAACAGCTCATCCCTGATCGCCTGGAGTTCCTCGTCTTCGCACCGGTCATAGGTGATATGGGCGTTCTGCATGGCAAAGCGTTCACGCACGAGCAGGCGCTTCGCCTTGTCTATAAAAGGCATCAGCAACCCTCTGATGCGTTCTAACGCTTCCCCTGTCTTCTGACTGCTGACTGCTGACTGCTGACTTCTGAGCTCTTCACCAATTTCTCTTACCATGACGGCCATAGTACAGTATTCCAGCCCCCGTACTCCCCTCCTCCACTGCAGAAGAAACGGATTTCGCCAGAACCAAAGGAAGTTTCGCACGCCAAGCTCGACGAGACCAGTGACTGCCGCATCAAGTTCTGACAGGACCGTGTTAGGGGGGCTGCGCTGTTCTTCCGTGAGAATCGGGACGATCAGGCCTCCTGTCGGCGCATCGCAGCCACAGTAGCGCCAGATGTTCCGCAGCACCATTGCTCCCTGCAGATCGTCGGGCGTATCAAAATGCACAAGGGACAGCACAACTTTGCCTGCGCCGAAGGTCCCCTCGATGACAGCAGGCTCGCCGAACAGGCGCTTCGGGTTCAGGTTGATCTGGTACAAACGTTCCAGCTCTTCCCAGTTGCCGAACGCATCCGCGTCCCCTACGTTCAGGTCGGAGCTGAACGAATCGGGCATTGCCTCGCCGTAGGTGGCAAGCACGGATACGCTTCCGTCAACGATGAACTGGGACGGCCACCAGGCGTGGAAGACCAGTTCGGAGTTCAGTGTTCGCCCGCCCCGGTTCTGATAGATATAGGACGCGGGCCGGGGGAGTTTAGAGTTGACGTCTTCACCTTGAAGAACGCCTTCCCAGAGAGGATGGTTATTCACCTTCAGTTTGATCCTGCCGCTGAAGCTCGGGACGCGCTCCTTCGTAGGTCGTCTCTTCACCTGCAGGAGCCCGATGCCGTCCATGGTTGCAAGCCCTGCCCCGCCGCAGAACCCGACATAGGCGCCGCCGTCATGGACGAATTTTTTTATTTTTTCGACACCGTCATCTCCGAGAGCCTTCACCTTGTTGGACGCCCAGCCGCCAGGAACGAACAACAGCGAATATTCCCGAAGTCTGCCTGCTCTCACATCCTCAGCCCGGATAAGGTCACAGGAAAGCCCGCAGGCTTCAAGGGCTTTATACGCCATCACGCCCCAGAGAAAGGACTCATCCCACAGAAGCGCAGCACGCCTCAAGCTTGAATCTTGAATATTAAATGTTGAATTTATTTTCATACCCCCTGGGCGTTATCATCAGGTTGTTCCATACAAAGGTTTTTGAGTTGCCGATGATCACGGTGGTCTGCATATCGATATCGCTCTCCTGCATGCGTTCCAGGTCCGTCACGATAACCGTCTCATGCTCACGCATCGCGCCTTTGACGATGCCCACGATCGTTGACGCTGTTCGGTGCTTCAGAATAATATCCCGCGCCTTGCCGAGGTGACCCGCCCTTCCCTTGCTCCGGGGATTGTACAGGACAATGACAAAGTCAGCCGAAGCAGCCGCAGCAAGCCGCTTTTCTATCATATCCCAGGGCGTCAGCCGGTCAGACAGGCTGATACACGCGAAGTCATGCATCAGCGGAGCGCCGAGCCGTGAAGCAGCGGCATTCAGCGCGGAAATACCGGGGATGACCTCGACAGAGGGCAATTGCGGATTTACGCTGTCTTCTGACTTCTGACGGATGCCTGCCCCGCTTGCGGGGACTTCTGACTCCTGCCCTCGCAATATCTCGAACGCGAGCCCCGCCATAGCGTAGACTCCAGGGTCGCCGCCGCTGACGATCGCGACCGTTTTCCCTTCACGCGCTATATCGATCGCCTTTCGGCACCGATCAACCTCCTGCGTCATGCCGGTCGAAACAACCTCCTTACCCTGAAGCAACTCCTTGATCAGGTCAAGGTATGTCCCGTATCCGACGATCACATTTGCCTGTTCGATGGCCTTCCGCGCAGCCGGTGTGATGTGCTCCAAACTACCCGGCCCGGTGCCAACGACGAATATTTTTCCCTTACCCACGTTCTTATTTCTCCCTTCCTGCGACCACAACTGCAACCGTCACATTCCCCTTCTTTTGCTTCCGTACCAGCAGCTCGGTCGAACCGCCGGCAAGCAGTGCGGCAGGCTCGGCAACTGCGTATGCACCCGTGGCTTTGAATACCATGTCAGACCGATCCAGCCCCTCGACCAGGTTCAGTTCATCGGACCTGTAGGTACGCATCGGAAATGTATGAGCAGTGCAGAACGCTTTGAGACCCGGCTCATCTGCCTTGATATCGATCGTTGCTATACCGGTGATGGACAGAAAGGAAAGATTCTGCTCCTCAAAAACCGCGCGAACAACCGCTTCGATCTCTTCCTGAGAGGTGCCGCTGTTGCATCCGATGCCGACACTGAGGTTCCGGGGTCTGAGATAGACCTGGCCTTTTACTTTACAAGCGCCGGTAGCGCATTCCTCGCCGATAATGCTGCACCGGGGAGCTCCCTTATATACATCGAGCTGGTTCGTGACAATGACGTCAGCGAATCGGGGATCGACCACCCGGAGGAACTCGTCAGGGAGCTTTAACGACATAGTGCAATAGATGCGTAGTGCGCCATTATTTACATATCGGGTCGAAACGATCGGAAGCGCATCCCAGTTCTCTACAGCAAGGTCATTGTCCCTCGCCCAGAGATCGATCGACGTCAGGCCATTCACGTCCGATGCCGTGGTAATAACCGCCTCGCCTCCAAGAAATCGCGCGATCTCATGCGCCAGTGCATTTGCGCCCCCAAGATGACCGCCCACCAGGCTCACTGCAAATTTTCCGGCCTCATCAAGCACCACAACTGCCGGATCGGTTTTTTTGTCCTTGAGCAACGGCGCAATGGTGCGTACAACGATGCCTGATGCCATGATAAAAACAAGCGAGTTGCACGAAACCCAGATATCCTGAACGGCGCTACTCTCAAAACGTATAACCTTCGCGTCGGTCAGGTGATCCGCAAGCTTTTCAGCCAGATGCTTTCCATTATCGGTAATATAAAAGATCGCGGTTATGCTCATTGAGAAATACCTTCTCCCCCCTCGCGGGGGAGGACTGAGGTGGGGGGCGTATCTTGGCATGAAGCCCTTATCATTTCCAGCACACCCTGCACGTTCGACAAAATATCATGATTCCAGAATCTCATCACTCTGAAGCCCTGCTCTTTCAAATACGAGTCCCTGATTCTGTCCGACTCGCTGTCATTATGCTGCCCGCCATCCGCTTCAATTATGAGCCGTTTTTCAAAACAAATAAAATCCACGACATACTGATCAATCGGCGCTTGCCGCCTGAACCGCAGATTGTCCAATTGGTTCATGCGGAGATGCTTCCATAAATATTTTTCCGCGTCCGTGAGGTTTTTCCTGAGCGTTCGCGCCCGTTCAGTCAATCGCGGCATTGAGTCCTCACATTATTTATCTCCTCCCCCCTCGCGGGGGAGGACCGAGGTGGGGGCAAGAGGTGGTCCCCCCCCATCCCAACCTTCCCCCGCATGGGGGGAAGGGGAAAGATCATAAACGTAAACAACTACCCCCTGTACTCATGCTTGAAATCTTTGTGATAGAGTTTTGATTCCTTGCCAAGAGATGTCTCCGAAGCTCGCAAGGATTCTCCCACATAGATCAGCGCAGTCTTCCTGATGCCGGCGTCCTTCACCAGCCCGACGATGTCCTGTAATGTGCCGCGCAGCACCTTCTGTTCCGGCCACGTCGCCTTCTCGATGATCACCACAGGAGTTTCTCCGGGATATCCCTGGAGCAGTTCATCCCGCACCTTCTCGATCATGCCGACGCTCAGGAAGATCGCCATGGTCGCGCGATGGGACGCGAGTGAACCGAGCCGCTCAAGTACCGGAACCGGGGTCCGTCCCTCCATCCTCGTGAAGATGACGGTCTGGCTGATCTCGGGGATGGTCAGTTCCTGGCCCAGGATCGCCGCGCCTGCCATGGCGGACGAAACGCCGGGAATGACCTCATAGGCAATGTTCAAAGCACGGAGCCGTTCAATCTGCTCCGAAATCGCGCTAAAGAACGAAGTATCTCCGGTATGAAGCCGGACTACCGACCGCTTGCCCTCCACAGCCTTCTTCATGATCGCAATGATCTCGTCAAGGTCCATGTTCGCGGAATCGAAGATCTCGGCCTTGATGCCTGCGAGAAGCGCGGGGTTCACCAGACTTCCCGCATAGATCACGACGTCGGCTGCATCGAGGATCCTTCTGCCTTTCACGGTTATAAGTTCCGGGTCGCCCGGCCCCGCGCCTACAAACGTAATCATTGCGTTCATCGTTTCCTCACGATCATAAGGGAGAAATAATTCAGGTCCCCCTCTTTCACCTGGCTAATGTCCCTGTACACCCGTTCATCGTCCATGCCAGCCCGCACTACATAGGTCGCTTGTGCCGCACGGTTCATCCTGTTCAGCAGATCCCTGACCGTAGTGAACACCTTGCTGACCTTCATCAGGACCACGGTGTCGAACTTCTCCAGTGTTTCCTCAAGGCTGTCCAGGTAATTCGCCGGCAGAATAGCGATCCGTTCATTGCCGAGTCCCAGATACAACCCTGCCCGTGCAGCAGCAGCATTTATGGAAGAGATGCCGGGAACGATCTCAATAACAAGAGCGGGTATGCGCTCAAGCAGCTTATCATACAGATAAAAGAACGTGCTGTAGATGCCGGGATCTCCGATAGTGATAAAGGCGGCGTCTTTCCCTTGTTCAAGCACAGGAACGATGGCATGAACAGCCTCGTTCCATTTGGCAGTAAGATCTTCTACCTGCAAGGCTTCCCTCTCCCCTCGCGGGAGAGTGCCACCTACATTTCCCCTCTCCCCCGTGGGGAGAGGGCTAGGGTGAGGGGCTGTTTTCATCATCGGGAAGTGCAGTTCCACGATTTTCTTCCCGTCGAGATCTACTGCCCCCCGCACGATCGACAGAGCAAGACTCGACCCTTCTTCGCGGCCTTTCGGCACAAAAATATGCGGCGTCTCTTTCAGTATTCTCACAGCCTTCAGCGTCATAAGTTCCGGATCGCCCGGCCCGACGCCGATAACATATAATTTCCCTGTCATGCCTCTCCTAAATGCAGCCTTTTCGCCATCAACTAAATCAGCTGTGCCACCGTAGTTTTTTTATGTTATTACAACTAGCGCCTGACGCGCCGTTCTCCGGCGCGTCGCTGTCGAGGCGCATGTTATTCTGTTTACTTAAAATGCCACTTATCACGCATCAAGGTTTTGTTTTTATCTGCAACCTGAAATAAATCGCTAATGGCGATAGGGATTGGTAGATATATCCCGAGCTGCGTAAATTTACCTCTCATCGCTTCACATCCATGAGGAAGTCCGATTCGAACAGCAACTTCGTTTCCTTTCACATGATGAAAAGCAAAAGAGTGAGAAAAATCAAAGAAACTCACATCGCATCCGCCATCAGCAACCTGAATTAATTGTTCGATGCTTTGTGTTGGTCTATTATTGCCGAGCGATTTCTTAACGATTTTATCCTTCAACAGCGCTTTGAAAACTTCGGCTTCGTCAAATAATTCAGTTATAGAAATTTCCTTCCCGTTATTATCAAGATTTACAACCTTGAAGACGCCCCCATAAGATGGATGCATACCGCTATCAGAATAGTAGCTTCTAAAAACAGATAGGACCGGTCCAACGAGTGAAACAATGTCATACGTTACGCTGCCTGAGTCATTTTTGTCTTCCTGATCTTCGAAAACGGTGATCTGTTGCTTGGTAGTTCTATTTGTGGCGATGATTTTGCCACCAGCTTTGCTAACGCTCCACGACATGGAATGCTGTTTAATCTCAAGATGGCCCCAGGTCTTATTCTGAGCTTCTACTTTTTCCTTGTATTCGATGCCATTCCATGAGTATGTTACATCTTCAGTAAGAAGCGCTCCAGTTTTTTCGTCTATACCTTCTGAGTGGTAGGTTGTTATATTTGGATAGCCTTTAGTATTTATTTTGCCAACGCTTATACCCCTGCCCTCGGTAGATAGAACAATACCACATGCGCTAGGAGTCCTAAGAAGAACAATTAATGATGTATCTCCACTTCCGGCTAATGAACCGGTCAACTGAATTAAGTCTTTCTTGAAGCCATCACTTTGAATAGGGTTAATCCTGTCAAGATATAAAAATGCAGCTTCTTCTTTGAGCGTATCTATACATGTTTGTCCAATCTGGTTTGCTGAAATTTCACAGCGTGCTTCGGTCAAAATGGCAAGAACCAGACAGAAGGTAAATATTATAAAGAACATGCATTTTGTCATCTCGTTTTGGCTGAACATATTTCTCCTGAGGGTTCAACAATTTATTGACGGAACGGAAACCGTCATCTACATATGATGATCTCGTAAAAAATATCTCACGCTGTCATTGCGAGGCGCGCAGCGACGTGGCAATCTCGTCTTTTCAGTTGGCTACGAACTACGAGATTGCTTCGCTTCGCTCGCAATGACATTTTTTTAAGGCGATTCAGTTCCAGGTAACCATCGTATCGAGCACATCATTAGCGATCAGGCGGGACCGCAGGACGCGCCGGGCTTCCTGCAATCCGACACGGCGGACCAGATCCTTCCAGGCTGCGGTGTCCTTGATGCCCTCTATCGTGCCGTCCACCAAAAGATCAAACTCTTCTTCGGTATGCGGCGTCGTCCTACGAGATGTCTTTGTAACCCAGGATGGGACCTCGGCATCGTTCTGTTCAGGTGTGGTTTTTTTTGGTCTGCTTTTCTTTATGACACCTCCACATTAGGAAGCCAGTGTATCACAAAATGACGCGAACGATCCGGACCATATTCAATAAGAACTGATCCTGTTGCCGTCGACGCCCTTTAACCGCGT
>Ga0334722_10003633_pt1 | contig 16484 bp, 11 predicted proteins | sample C3_bottom_MG_FD_207210 | JGI IMG/M metagenome (GOLD analysis project Ga0334722, IMG submission 207210) | Sediment microbial communities from Yellowstone Lake, YNP, Wyoming, USA - C3_bottom | ecosystem: Environmental > Aquatic > Freshwater > Lake > Sediment | place: USA: Wyoming | collected...
GGAGAATGAAAACAACCATCTGCGTCAGGAAGTGAAACTGTTGCAGGCCGGGGCACTGGCGGAATTTTTCGGGAGCAACAAGATTTCTGCCCGTGAGCAATACTTTCTCGAAAGACGCAAGAGCATCAATCACGTCTATAAGTTTTAGCGTTCGAAGTGATGTGACCGGCAAGAAGAGCCGGGTGATTTGCAAGAGGCCGGGGCGCGGATTAAACCGCAATCTGGCCTCTTGTCGTTTGGGGGTTTAGCTTGGTGTTTCCCAAGACTGTAGGAGCGGGCCATGCCCGCGATTCACTTCTGTTCGCGGGCACGGCCCGCTCCTACAATTTCCATCTAGTGGGGCAAAGCCAGGGCTATGACCCTTCCGTGATGAAAGGGTTTGCGGTCGATGAATTTTCTGATTACCACCGAACTTCAGCCAACTAACCCTTCGACAGGCTCATGGTGAACGGAATTACTATTTGATAACCTTCTGCTGCCGGCCCATAATAACCGTATAACCGTTCGTCCTGAGCCTGTCGAAGGATGGCCAAGTTGGTCTTGGCTACACCTTCGCAGTATAAATATCGAAATATCAGCGCATTGTGTCGCTTGTTCAGAAATGCTGAGGGTTAGTGGTAATCAGGATGAATTTTGCTAGAGGCTCTAATGTCACATTGTTCCCAGCCGGAAACTAGTTGCTTCCCGAGTCCTTGAGGCTCTGTTCTGCAAAACTGTTGTGCATTCTGGCGGCGGTAGCATAGTAGTCGCGAGCCTTCCCCTGGTCTCTTGATACCCCGGTGCCGGATTCATAAACATACCCGAGAAGATAGGTGGCCATGGCGTTACCGTTACCAGAGGCGTCCTCCCAAAGTTTTATGGCCTCGGGGTAGTTTTTCTCTGAGCCCTTTCCCAGGTACTTCAATAGACCCAGGCGATAACTGGAATCAGCGCTTCCGGATTGGACGGCTTTGGCATACCATCTGATGGCTAAATCATAATCTTTCATGAACCCCTCTCCCTTTTCGTAGCAGAGAGCTAGGTAGAAGTAAGATTGACTGTTGCCCTGTTCGGCCGCCTTCAAGTACAACTTCGCGGCCTCTTGGGGGTTTTTGGTGGTTCCCTGGCCAAGATCGTAAAGCTGTGCCAGTTGGTAATATGCCCGGGAGTCACCCTTGCGGGCCAGTTGCTGTAACCATTTTAAGGCTTCAGCGTAATCGTTCGGTACTGTCTTGCCGGAGGTTAGAATCGTCGCCAATTTATATTGAGCCTCGGAATTGCCTTGTTTGGCGGCCTGTTTGTAATACTTGGTGGCGTCGGGCAGCGATTCGGTGAAGCCTTGTCCGCCAACGTAACATTCGGCAGTTTTTAACTGGGCGTCCAGGTCTCCTTGGTTGGCGGCGCTCTTGTACCATTCGCAGGCCTTGGATAAGTTCTTACCCATCCCCACTCCCTCTTCGTATAGTTTGGCCAGGGTTAGCTGGGCCGCAAGATTGCCGTCTTCGGCCGTCTTTGTTGCCAAGCTTAACTTGGCTTGGGCGTTGCCTTGGGCGGCAGACAACCCCCATAAGCGGAGGGCTTCATCGGTATTCTTGGTTACTCCGTCGCCGTTAGCATAGAGGCTGCCAAGGGCATATTGTGCCTCATCGTTGCCATTCTCGACGGCAGTTTTAAACCACTTGAGGGACTCGGCGGGGCTTTTTTGCACACCATCGCCAGTTTGATACATCAGTCCCATCAAGTAGGCTGCTTCAGAATTGCCGCCAGAAAGTGCCTTGCTAAACGCGTACTGGCCCTCAATATGACCCTTGCGGGCCGCCATCTGGTAATACTTGGTGGCCTTGTGCTCGTCCTTGGTAATACCCCGCCCTTCTTCATAGCGCTTGGCCAGATCGTATTGGGCCTGGGGGTCTCCGGCATCTGCCGACTTGCTTAGGGTATTAACCAAATCTTGTTCCGAGGCCGATGCCAGAGGCAACGCTTTGATTGATCTGGCTGTGGCCAAGCCGAGATCCGTAAATTTTCCGGAGGGCTCCGAAGAAGCAGCGTTTACCTGAATGCTAAATTTTTTGTTAAGGGTATCACTTGCCTTGGCGTGACCTTGGGTCGCGGCCATGCGCAAGAACTTTACCGCGTCATCTCTGTCCTGATTAATTCCCTCGCCATTGCCGAGGAGTAAACCAAGTCGATATTGAGCTTCAGAGTGGCCGCTCTCGGCAGCTTGTCGGTACCATTTGGCGGCGACGGCCGGATCTTTGGGGACGCCATCGCCGTTTTGGTACATCTCCCCCATCAGGAAGGTTGCCTCCGGGATGCCGTTGGTCAGGGCCTTGCCGAATTCGTACTGGGCGTCAACATTACCCTGGCGTGCTGAAGTTCTGAACCATCTGATTGCCTTGCTGAGGTCCTGGGGAAGAGCTTTACCCTCTTCGTAAAGTTTTCCTAATTCGAACTGCGCTTTGGCGTCGCCACTGTCAGCAGCCCTGGTTATGGTTTGAAGCTGGTCGGCCGCCATGGAGGGTTTGCTATGGAGTAGCGGCAATGTTGCCGTACAAAGAATAAAGGTTAAAACAGCGACGCGTGACTTGGCGGGTGATATTCTCAGCATGTGCTTCTCTTGGATAAAATTAGTGACGATTATCAGTTATGTGTCTAGGGCTTGGCCACATGGTACCAAAAAGGTATAGGTCGTGTCAGAAAATTTGCTGGAGTAATTATGTGCTATTTAAAAGGAAGTTTAAGGGTTTAGTTAAATATTGCCGATACATGCGAAAGATAAGGCAACATAACACATTAGTTTGTGATTAGAGAAGAATCTTGTGGGATGGCGCGGTTTTGTTCTGATTATTAGCCAGTCTGCTCAATGGGGCATGGGGTGCTTTTGGGGTGCAAGAACCAGGGTGAGCGGTTATAATCGGCGGCTGTTTTGTGGGAGAAAAGCAAATGAAAGAACGAAATAAAACCCGCCAGATCAAGGTTGGTGAGGTGGCAATCGGGGGTGGCGCACCGGTGGTGGTGCAGTCCATGACCAACACCGATACCCGTGATGTGGCGGCCACCGTGGCCCAGATTCGGCGGTTGGAGGCGGCCGGTTGCGAGATCATCCGGGTGGCGGTTCTGGATACGGATGCCGCCCAGGCCATTCGCGCCATTCGCGAGCAGATCAAAATTCCCCTCATCGCCGATATTCATTTTGATTCTCGTCTGGCGGTGGCGGCCATGGAACATGGCGCCCAGGGGATACGCATTAACCCCGGCAATATCGGCGGCCCGGCAAAGCTGGCCCGGGTGGTTGCTGCTGCCAAGGCTCATCAGGTACCGATTCGGGTCGGGGTCAATTCCGGCTCGGTGGAGAAGGAGATTCTGGCCCGTCATGGCCATCCCACCCCGGCAGCCCTGGCAGAGAGCGCGCTGCTCAACATCCGCCGTTTGGAAGAATTGGGCTTTTATGAGATTAAGGTTTCGCTGAAGTCTTCCGATGTCCTGACCACTGTGGACGCCTATCGCCTGCTGGCTGGCCAGTGTGATTATCCTTTGCACCTTGGTGTCACTGAGGCGGGAGGGCTGATCGGCGGCACGGTCAAATCCAGTGTCGCCCTGGGGATCTTGTTATACGAGGGTATTGGCGATACCTTGCGGATCTCGCTGACCCGTGATCCGGTGGAAGAGATTCGGGTGGCCTACGAACTGCTGCGAGCCTTACGGATACGGGAGCGGGGGCCGGAGCTGATTTCCTGCCCCACCTGTGGGCGCTGTCAGATCGATCTTTTCAGCCTGGCTGAGCAGGTTGAACAGTATGTGCAAAATATTGAAGTGCCTTTGAAGGTGGCGGTGATGGGCTGTGTGGTAAATGGCCCCGGTGAGGCTAAAGAGGCCGATCTGGGCGTGGCCGGTGGACACGGGGTGGGGATCATCTTCAAGAAGGGCAAGCTTCACAAGAAGGTGCCGGAGGCCGAGTTACTGGCGACCTTTCTGGCTGAACTGGATCTGTTGGTTGAGGAAAAACGTGGGGCGATTAGTCGCCCAGGTGTTTCCGAGCTTCCCATTCCGGGAAATTTAAAATGAATTCATAAAGATACCTGGTGAAATAAATGCGCTACTCAAAGATGTTGCTGCCTACTCTCAAGGAAAATCCCTCCGAGGCTGAAGTTGTCAGCCACAGGTTGCTGTTGCGGGGTGGCTTTATCCGAAGGCTAACCTCTGGCGTTTACACCTATCTGCCCTTGGGTCTGGCGACCATCCGTAAGGTCGAGCAGATTGTCCGGGAGGAGATGAACCGGGCCGGCGCCCAGGAGGTGCTGTTGCCCATCGTCCAACCCGCTGACCTGTGGATAGAATCGGGGCGCTGGACCAAGTATGGCCCGGAGCTGCTGCGCTTCAAGGATCGTCATAGTCGGGAAAGCTGCCTGGGGCCGACCCATGAGGAGGTCATCACCGATCTGGTGCGGATGACCGTCCATTCCTACCGCAACCTGCCTCTGAACCTCTATCAAATTCAGACCAAGTTTCGCGATGAGATCAGGCCTCGCTTCGGTCTGATGCGGGGGCGCGAGTTCATCATGAAGGATGGCTACAGCTTTGACCTGGCCGAAGAAGGGGCCAATCTCGCCTACCAGAAAATGTATGATGCTTACCATCGGATCTTTGCCCGCTGTGGCCTAAGCTTTCGGGCGGTGGAGGCCGACACCGGCACCATCGGCGGCAATTTTTCCCATGAGTTCATGGTTCTGGCTGCCACTGGCGAGGATACCATCGTCATCTGCCGCACCGAGGGCTGCGGCTATGCCGCCAATCTGGAAAAGGCGGCGGGGCGGGCGCCCGAGGCCACTGCGGCAGGGGTAGAACTGCTGCCCCTAGAGAAGGTTGAAACCCCGGGACAGCGCAAGGTGGCAGCGGTGACCGCCTTTTTGGGGATCGCCCCTGAGCAGCTGGTCAAGACCATGGTCTATCTGGCCGACGGTAAGCCGGTGGCGGTCTTGGTCCGGGGTGACCATGAGGTCCAGGAGGTCAAACTTAAAAACCTGCTGGGGGCCGTGGATGTGGTCCTGGCCGACGACCAGCAGATCTTCGATGCCACCGGGGTGCCCAGCGGTTATCTGGGGCCGGTGGGGCTGAAGATTCCGGTGGTGGCGGATCGGGAGGTTGCGGTCATGCGCAACTTCGTGATTGGCGGTGGCGAGAAAAACTTCCACCTGCGCAATGCCAATCCGGGCCGGGATTTCTCCATGGAGAAGATCGGCGACCTGCGCGGGGTGAGCCAGGACGATCGTTGTCCTCTCTGCGGTGGCGAGTTGGAATTTCCCAAGGGCATTGAGGTCGGCCATATCTTCAAGCTTGGCACCAGCTACAGCCAGGCCATGAAGGCTACCTATCTGGACAAGGACGGTCAGGAGAAATTCTACGTCATGGGTTGTTACGGTATTGGGGTGAGCCGGATCGTCGCCGCCGCCATTGAACAGAACCATGATCAGGATGGCATTATCTTTCCGTTGCCCATCGCCCCTTTCAAGGTGGTGGTGTTGAATCTTTCCCCCAACGATGAGAAGATCACCGGCGCGGCCGAGGAGGTATATCAAGGACTGCTGGCCAGCGGCGTTGAGGTTCTTCTCGACGACCGCGATGAGCGGCCAGGTAGCAAGTTCAAAGATTCCGATCTGCTGGGAATCCCCTATCGAGTCACGGTTGGTAAGGGTTTTGCCGCCGATGGCAGCGTGGAAATCAAGCGACGGGGCGGAGCGACTGTCGCCATGCCCATGGCCGAAACGTCTGGTTGGATTCGGGGTGAAATTGCCCGGGAAATCTCGGCTCTGGCCGGAGATAATTGACAAGGGGTAAGGCGATCGTGTCGACCTGTGAGGCATTAATCGAGAAGAGCAGGGTATACCTGAGCGAAAGCGATCTCGCCGTTCTTCGGGAAGCATGTGCCTTTGCCGCCCAGATCTATACCGGCCGCCACCGCTTGTCGGGGATGCCATACCTGGCCCATGCCCAGGCGGTGGCGGAGATCCTGGCCCAATTAAAGCTGGACCTGCCTACCGTCACTGCTGGCCTCTTGCACGGTGCCCTGAAAGAGCCGGCCTCCATCCCAGAGGAAGAGCTAACCAAGAAGTTCGGCGCCGAAGTCACCGCCATCGTCAAGGGCGTCACCAAGATTACCAGCGTTCACTTCAACAGCCGCTTGGCCTTTCAGGCCGAGAATATCCGCCGCATGCTTCTGGCCATGTCCGAGGATGTCCGGGTGTTGATCCTCAAGTTGGCTGATCGTCTGCATGACATGCAGTCACTGCAACATGTCATCCCGGAAAGGCAGCAGGAGTTTGCCCGGGAAACCATGGACCTCTACGCGCCGCTGGCCAGTCGTCTGGGTATTGACTGGGTCAAGCGGGAATTGGAGGATCTGGCCTTCAGCTATCTTGATGCCGAGGCCTATCGGGATCTATCCGGACAAATCAGCACCTCCCTGGGCGACCGTGAGCTTTATGTTGAAGAGGTTAAGGTGCTCCTCTCCGCCAAGCTCAAAGAGCAGGATATCAATGAGTTCCGGATTCTGGGACGACCTAAGCACCTCTATAGCATCTACCGGAAGCTTTGCGTGCAGAATATTCCCCTTGAGAAGGTCTACGATAAGGTGGCCTTTCGCATCATCCTTCAGTCGGTGCGGGAATGCTATGAGGTGCTGGGGTTGCTGCATAACCTCTGGCGGCCGGTATCAGGGCGTTTTAAGGATTTCATCAGTTCTCCCAAGTCCAACCTCTATCAGTCCTTGCATACCACGGTGGTCGGTCCACACGGGGAATTTATGGAGGTGCAGATCCGCACCGAGGAGATGGACCGTATTGCCAATGACGGTATTGCCGCCCATTGGGCCTACAAGGAAGGGCGGGCCATTACCACCAAGGATGCCAAGCTTTTCCAGGGATTGAAGCATCTGGTCCAGTCGGTGCAAGATCTAGAGGAAGTGCATGATCCCGGCGAGTTTCTTGAGGCGGTGGTTGATGAACTGCGGGAGGTTGAGGTTTATGCCCTTACTCCCAACGGGGAAGTTAAGGAATTGCCCGGAGGCAGTATGCCTTTGGATTTTGCCTATGCTGTGCACACCCAAATTGGTGATCACTGCGCCGGGGCCAAGGTCAACGATCGCATTGTCCCGCTCAAGCACGAGTTGCAAAATGGTGACGTGGTGGAGATTATCACCTCGCCATCCCATAAGCCCAATCGCGGTTGGCTGGCTCTGGTCAAGACCAGTCGCGCCCGGGGACGGATCCGCCATTGGCTGAAGCGGGAGGAGTTGGAGCAAGCCCTTAAACTGGGTCGGGAAATATGTGAGCGGGAGTTGCGCAAGCGGGAACTGAGCCTGAAAAAACTGACCAGAAGCGGGCATCTGCGCGAAATCCTCAAGGCTTTTGCGGTCAATAATCTGGATGAGTTATTGCGGCTGGTTGGGTACGGTAAAGTTACGGTCGAGGCCATTGCCGAGCGGCTGCTTCCCGAGGAATTGCGTCGTGTTGCCGCCGCGGCAATAGCTGCTGAAACTCCGGCAGAGCAGGCCGCCGAGGTAGTGCAGAAGGCGGTCAAACCGGCCAGACCGGTTAGGGGAAGTGGTTTGGGTGGGCCGATTTTGGTTGATGGTTCCGATGACTTGCTGGTCAAGATCAGCAAGTGTTGTATGCCACTACCTGGTGATGCCATTGTCGGGTATATCTCAAGCGGTCGGGGGATTTCTGTCCACAAGCGCAGTTGCCCGAATTTCCAGGCAACTGATCCGGAAAGACATATCGATGTGAGCTGGGCCGCGGCCGGGACAACTGGTGGGGGGCATCAAGTTCAGGTGCTGGTGGTGGCTCTTGATCAGAAGGGCCTCATAGCTGAAGTGGGCAATCGGATCACCGGCGCTGATGCTGATATCATCAGTATGGAGGCCCGGACTTCGCCCGAAAATCTGGCTATTTTTAATTTGGTCCTGGGGGTGCAGAACTTGAGCCACTTGGAGAAGGTGCTGATGCGCCTACGTCAGCTCTCCGGGGTGTTAGAGGCCAGCCGGAAGTAGCTGGGAAATTTGGCGAGTAGTAATAGAAAACGGGCATTACCCCCAGAGGTAATGCCCGTTTTGTAAGACGAATAAAATTAGGCTTGTTTTAAATTGGTAGTCGGCTTGATAACCGCTCCCGATCTAATGCAACGGGTGCATACTCGCATTTGGTGGCTGTTACCAGTGGCGTTAGCAGCCCGAACATTCTGCAGGTTTGGCAACCAGCGGCGACGCGATTTGTTGTTGGCGTGGCTGACGTTGTTGCCGGTAGCCGGCCCTTTTCCGCAAATTTCACATATATTAGCCATGGGAATACTCCTTAATCCTGTTTTTTAAGAGCGGAACTTATAACGCGTCCGTAAGTGGATGGCAAGAAATTTGTCGCTGGTCTGGTGAGAATTTTTATTGCCATTCCGCCGCTGGTCATGGGTTTTTTTGCTGAACCCTAGACTCTGTTGTCCCTGTTAAGTGTTTGACACTTATGGCAGTCGATGTTAATTTGCATGGCCTTTTTAAACAGTTATCGATGGTGTCGCCAAACTTTACACAGAGTCAAATATGCAGAAAGATAAGAACGAAATCTGGGCGTTTCTCTCCTCGGTCAAACTAGCCCTGTACACATTTTTTGCCCTGGCGCTAACCTCTGTAATCGGCACCGTTATTCCTCAGGGTAAGGAAATGGCTTTTTATGCCGAGAAGTATGGATCCGGGACGGCCAATTTTTTTCAGATTCTTAGTGTGCCGAACATGTACGGCTCCTGGTGGTTTATTTCACTCTTGGTTCTTTTTAGTCTGAATCTCTTGGTCTGCACCATTGACCGTTTTCCCAATATCTGGCGCTTGGTCACCATGGATAACCTTTCCCTGGAACTGGACAAGGTGCTCAAGATGCCCAAGCGTCAAGTCTTCAAGTCTTCGCTGCCGGCGGCGGATTTGCTTTTGGAAACCGAAAGACTTTTGCCTGGTCTGCACTGGAAATTCGCCGGGGTGGAGAAAGATGGCGGAAAAATGTATGCGGCCCAAAAAGGTAACTGGACCAGACTTGGGGTAATCACGGTCCATGTCAGTATCCTGGTGATTTTTGCCGGGGCCATCATCGGTCTGGCCTTTGGTTATAAGGGCTTTGTGATGATTCCAGAAGGTAAGGCCGTTAAGCAAATATATGCCTATGACGCCAAACGTACCGAAATTCCCCTGGATTTCACTTTGCGCTGTGACCGTTTTGTTTTGGAACTCTACGATACCGGGGCACCAAAAGAGTTTCTCTCTGATTTGGTGGTCCTCAAAAATGGCCAAGAGGTGATGGCTAAGAGTATCGAAGTCAATGACCCCTTGCAATACGGCGGGATGACCTTTTATCAGTCCAGCTATGAGGCTTATGATGAAGGGGTCGTGGTGGAGGTCGAGAGTGCTGCCAGCAAGACCAAGAAGAAATTCATCGTCGGGTTCAATGAACAGGTGTCCTGGCCGGAAGAAAAGCTTTCCTTCGGGGTGGTCAATCGCATGAGCTCGGGAATGGGTTTTGCCCGGGGGCAGATTTGGCTTAAAGCTGGAGAGACGGAACCGGTGCAATTCTGGGTCAACAATGGTCAGGCGGCCTTGGTGGAACGTGCAACTGGGAATTACGTCTTTTCCTTGCGACCACTCTATGCCACTGGCCTGCAGGTCAGCAAGGATCCAGGGGTTTGGGCGGTTTATGTGGGTTGTGGCTTAATGATGGTCGGCCTTTACATTGCCTTCTTTCTTTCTCATCGGAAGATTTGGTTGTATATATCTAATGATGGTGCGCGGAGTTCCCTGCACTTAACTGGCTCCAGCAACAAGAATAAAATCGGCTTTGATAACGATTTCGCTGCCTTGGTAGACCGCCTTGCGCAGAGCGATTCCCTGAAACTTACAAAGGAATAGTTATGACCAGTTCACAGCTTTTCGGGATTGTCACCTTTGCCTACCTGGCGGCCTCTTTTTTATATGTCGGTGGGTTTGTCTTTCGGGCCCAAAAGGCCGGTTTAGTGGCCTCGGTGGTTACCATACTTGGCTTTCTGGCTCAGACTGCAGCCATTGGTCTGCGTTGGAAAGAGTCTTATTCCATGGGCTATGGGCATGCGCCGTTGACAAACATGTATGAGTCTCTGGTGTTTTTCTCTTGGGCCATCGTCATCTTTTACATGTTTCTGGAGTTCAAGTTCAAAAACCGACTGCTGGGGGCGTTCGCAGTGCCTTTTGCCTTCTTGAGTATGTCTTTAGCCTCCCTCACTGGTGAAGAGATAAAACCACTGATCCCTGCCTTGCAGAGTAACTGGCTGATCGCCCATGTGATGACCTGTTTTGTTGGTTACGCGGCCTTCGCGGTGGCATGCGGTACTGGAATAATGTATCTGCTCAAGTCGACCTATGATGAGAAGGCCGACCGTAAGGGGGCTAGTCTGCTGGCCACTCTCCCGGATTTAAAGGCAATTGACGATATCACCCACAAGACCATTGTTTTTGGCTTTCTTTGGCTCTCCGCCGGGATTATCACCGGGGCCATATGGGCTAATGCGGCCTGGGGAACTTATTGGAGCTGGGATCCCAAGGAGACCTGGTCGCTGATCACCTGGTTCCTCTACGCGGCCGCGTTGCATGCCCGCTTCACCAGGGGCTGGACCGGTAAGCGGATTGCATGGTTGGCCGTAATTGGCTTTGTCTCGGTGGTCTTCACTTATTACGGGGTTAACTATCTCTTGTCAGGTCTGCATAGCTACGGATCCAGTGGTTGATGCCACTTGCGGGGAAAGAGGTGTTGGTGCAACAATTATCAGGGACAGTGTTAAGTTGCTTCCGCAGTAATTCTCCCCGCGTTTTTCTCTAATTATTAAAGGCTGTCCGATTGCGGGCAGCCTTTTTTCTTATAGACCTTGATATCTTTAAATTTGTGAGTAGCAGTCTGCCCCCTGTAGTTAAAGCCCTGCGTGAATTCCGTGGAAAAAGAAGAGAGTAACATAACTAAATCCACACCCGCTCCTCGCCGGGGCTGGGGGCAGGTCCAGGTATCATTCTATATTCTGGGGATAGCTGTTCTGTGTAATGTTTTCATCGGCTCGCTGTTGTACCTCCTGGCGGTATTAAACCTTCCCGACGTTGCCACCCTCTCTTCCTATCAGCCATCTGAGGCCTCGCTGGTTGTCGATGCCAAGGGCCGGGAACTTACTAGATTTTATCGGGAAAACCGGCGGGTGGTCAAACTTTCCGATATGCCAAGCCTTTTACCTAAGGCCTTTGTGGCCGCGGAGGATGGGCGTTTCTATCAGCACGGCGGGGTCGATGGCTGGTCGGTCTTGCGGGCAGTCTTCAATAACTTTCGCTCTGGTCGCCGTGCCCAGGGCGGCAGTACCATTACCCAGCAGGTGGCCCGTGCCATCTTGCTGTCGCCGGAAAAAACCTATATCCGCAAGTTACGCGAGGCGGTGTTGGCCTGCCGGATTGATCGGGTGCTCAGCAAGAACGAGGTGCTGCATCTCTACCTGAACCAGATATATTTTGGCGAGGGCGCTTACGGGGTCGAGGCGGCCTCCCAGGTTTATTTTGGCAAAAAGGTTGGGCTGCTGACTTTGGCAGAGATGAGTATTCTGGCGGGTTTGCCCCAGGCCCCCAGTCGTTATTCGCCGTTGGTTGATTTCAAGAGTGCTAAAGCACGGCAGCGCTATGTGCTTAATCGCATGGCGGAAGATGGCTATATCTCTGCCGATCAGGCTCGGGCCGCCTATGGGCAGGAGTTAATCTTAAACCAGGGTGATGCTGAAGGTGCGGCGGAAGGTTATTTCTTAGAAACGGTTCGGCAATATGTCGAGAGTCGCTGCGGCACCGAACAACTGCTCACCGGGGGATTGACCATCCGGATCACCATGGATAGGGAGTTGCAGAAGGCCGCTGCCCTGGCGGTGACGGGAGGGGTTGCCGCGTGGCGCGAGCGCCACCCCCAGGCAACGGCCTTTCCCCAGGCAGCCTTGGTTGCCCTGGAAGTTGATACCGGTCGGGTTTTGGCTTTAGCCGGTGGGCGTGATTTTGGCGAGAGCGAGTTCAATCGGGCAATCCAGTCCCGACGGCAACCGGGATCGGTGTTCAAGCCCTTTATCTATGCCGTGGCATTAAACGGGGCTTTTTCACCCACTTCTCTTATCGATGATAAACCCATCTCCCTGCCTGGTGGTGCCTCCGGGGTTTGGCAGCCCAGTAATTACGACGGCAAATTTTTAGGGCCGATAACCCTGCGCACCGGTTTGATCCAATCCCGCAATATCGTCACCATCAAACTTCTCCAGGCGGTGGGCGTTGAGCCGGTCATCAAGCTTGCCGGCGAAATGGGCATAACGTCGCCGCTGGAGAACAATTTGTCACTGGCCCTTGGCACCTCGGGAGTGTCCCTGCTGGAGCTGACCAATGCCTACGGGGTATTTGCTGATGGTGGGTTTTATCATAAGCCTGTCCTGGTGGAGCAAATTGTCGACCGGAAGGGCAGGATAATTGAGAGCTCCGTAAAGGAGAAGCGTCGGGTGCTACCGGCCCGAACGGCATATCAGGTAACCAACCTGCTGCAAGGGGTAATCAAGGAGGGTACCGGCCATCAGGCCGATGGTCTGGAGGGCGAAAGCGCCGGTAAGACCGGGACCACCGATAAAAGTACCGATGCCTGGTTTGTTGGTTACACCCCTGATCTGGTGGCTGGGGTGTGGTTGGGCTTTGACCGTCAGGAACATCTGGGTGAGGTTGAAAGTGGCGGGAAGCTGGCGGCGCCGGTTTGGCTGAATTTCATGCAGGAGACGCGGCGATTGCGCCCAGCTAGTATATTAAAATTCCCGGTTCCCGAAGATGTCGTGCTAATGGCGACAGAGGCGCAGGGAGATAAACGCGGAGAGGGAGCAGGTGGTGCTTCCGGCCTGCTTACCGCCTTTGGTCGTCCCCAGCTTCCCGATGGCGGTAAACCCGGATTCTTTAAGAATTTGTGGGATAAATTGCAGGGTAAATAAAAGAAGCCTGCCGAGTTACGGCAGGCTTCTTTGCTGATTACTGTGGTTGGTTGGGATGGCTTAGCGGGCTCGGTTAGGTAATGCGCTCAGATTGTCACGACCGCAATAGATTACCTTGAACTGGCTCTTGAGCAGGGCGGTAAGTTCTTGTTCTTTGCTTTCGTCCAGCGGGGCAATTCTGATGGCCACCCGTTTGGACTTTTCGGCGGCATCCTCGAAGGAGGTCAGGATGCTGAGAACCCTGGTTTGATAATCCCTGAGGACGCCGGTTACCTTGGTTACCGACCCGGGTTCGTCGGGCAGATCGAAGACATACTGGATGGCATTATCCTTGATGCCGGTCATGTGGATGAACCCGCGCAAGACGTCGGTTTCGCTCAGCAGGCCAATCAGTTGCCCCGTCCCATCAACCACCGGCAGCCCGGAAATTTTGGCGTTGAGCATGACGATGGCCGCCTTCTCCAAAGTTTCGCTGCCAGCCAGGGTGAAGGGGGCGGAGGTCATGACATCCTTGACCTTCATCTCGGAGAGCAGGTAGTAGAGTTCATGAATATCCAGGGAAGTAGTCTTGGACGGTGAGGCATCCTTGACATCCCGATCGGTGATAATGCCGATTAACTTGCCGTGAGAAACCACTGGCAAGCGGCGGATGTTGCTTTCCTTCATGATGCGGGTGGCTCGCATCAGCGAGGTGTTTTCGTCAACTGTCATGACATCTTTGGCCATCCAGTCTTGGATAAGCATTTGTGTAGCCCTCCCTGAGGTCTTTGTCTATATGTCGGTGGTGCGGCGTGAATGGTTGCCCAGCGGCGGCGTATTTTTATAACGCCAAAGATTTATAAAATATTCCCCCTTTTCTGGCAAGGAGTTGTGCCCTTTGATGAGAAAAAATGCTGAAGAGAGATGTTTTTACCTGGGCGGGGGCTTCAGAGTCATAGGTGTTATCAGAATTCAGCCGGAATGGCGTGGTTCTTCGACTTGGATTCCAGTTGCCGCGAGGGGCATTTCGTGCTGATCGATTCCTTGTCGCCGATAGTGCCTGCCCAACTCCAGGGGTTGTTGCACTACCTGGAGGGGGTTGACGATTGTGTTTTCCTGGAAACCACCAAGTGTAGCGAGGAAAATCACCGCTCCTATCTTTTTCTCAAACCGGTGGCTCGTTTGCAATTTCGCCGCGGAGATGATCCCGTACGGTATCTCACTGAAATCAAGGCCAAGTCAGAGCAAGGTTATTTTCTGGCCGGTTGGCTGGCCTACGAATTTGGTTATCTTCTGGAAGCGGTACTGTCCAAGCAGGTTGCGGGCGATGGCAGTGAGTTGCTCGCTGATTTCGGAGTCTATCCCCCGCCACTGATTTACGATCATGCCTCCGGTTGCTTCAGTAATGGTTCGGGCTGGCCGGGATCTGCAGATCCAGGCGGACCAGAGCGGACTTATCGCATCGATAACCTGCGTTTCAGCCAGGAACGTCAGGAGTATCTCGCCAAGGTGGCCAGGATCAAGGAATATATTGCCGCCGGTGACACCTATCAGGTCAACTACACCCTTAAGCTGCTCTTTGATTTTACCGGCGACGCTGGCGTGCTTTATGAAACTCTTCGCCGCAACCAGAGTGTTGCCTATGGCGCCTACCTGAAATCATCTGCCCGGCGGCTACTCTCCTTTTCGCCGGAGTTGTTTTTCCGGCAACAAGGCAGGGATTGTTGGGTGCGTCCCATGAAGGGCACCAGTAAGCGGGGAACTAGCCTGGATGAGGATCGTCAGGTGGGCGCAAGCCTGGCCGCTGATTCCAAGAACCGTAGTGAAAACGTGATGATTGTCGATCTGCTTCGCAATGATTTGGGGCGACTCTGCGAGATGGGCACGGTAGAGACCCTTTCAATGTTTGACGTAGAAACCTATGAAACGTTGCATCAGATGACCTCGACCATCAAAGGCCGGTTGCGTGATGATGTTTCTCTGGTTGAACTTATCAAGGCGATCTTTCCTTGTGGTTCTGTGACCGGTGCCCCCAAGATCAGAACCATGGAGATCATTCGCGAACTGGAAGGGGGCGATCGGGGCGTTTATACCGGCGCCATCGGATTCATCGGCCCGGATGACAGCGCCGTTTTTAATGTGCCGATTCGCACGGTTTTGCTGGAGGCAGGCCAAGGAGAGATGGGGATTGGTTCGGGCATCGTCTTTGATTCTGACGCGGAAAGTGAATGGCGGGAATGTCTGCTGAAAGCCCGCTTCCTGCAAGCTCCGGTTCCCGAATTTCAATTATTCGAGACCATTCTTTGGCAGCCGGGAGCGGGCTTCTGGCTCTTGGAACTGCATCTTGAGCGGTTGCGAAAATCGGCAATCTATTGGGGTTTTATCTTTCCGGGCGAGCTTCTGCGGCAGCGGTTGGATGAGGTAGTGGCGCAGGAGATTGTTAACGAGTCTGGTTGTCGCCGGGTCCGGCTGCTGCTCAGCAAGGATGGGTTGGTGGCGGTGGTGGCAGTGGTCTGCGCCTGCCCGCAGCCCCTGGCCCAGGCAATCGGCAGCGTTGAAGGAGATTTGCCCCGGATAAGATTGGCCAGCATCGCAACCGACCAAGAGGATCCTTTCCTTTATCACAAGACCACCCGGCGGCAACTCTATGAATCAGAGCGAAAGCAGGCTGAGGCGGCAGGATGCTTCGAGGTGGTATTTGTCAATCGTCGTGGGGAGTTGACCGAAGGCAGCTTCACCAATATCTTCGTGCGCCGGGGCGATGAGTTGCTGACCCCGCCGTTGGCCTGTGGTCTTCTGGACGGGATATTTAGGCGGGCTCTGCTGGAGGGCAGGCTGGCTTTGCCGCCGGGGCTTACGATTAGGGAAGAGGTGCTGCTGCCGGAAGATTTGGCAGCAGCAACGGCAATATTTGTGGGCAATTCCCTGCGGGGCTTATGCCGAGTGGCACTGGCCCCGTGAAAAATGCCAAATCTGCTCACCCAAAATTAGCGCGAAAGTGCTTTGATCAGGTCGGATTTCCCGATGATCCCCACCAGTTTACCATCCCTGGTTACCGGCAGGGTGTGCACCTTGCGATCAGCCATGATGGAGGCCAGTTCTTCCAGGGTGGCGGTTTCGCTGACCGTAATCGGGTGGGGTGAGTAAATGTCTCCCACCTTGGTGCCGGTCATTTTTTTGATCTCCTGATCGAGCTTGTTTGGGCTTTCCAGGAAGATCATGCTGTCTAAAATTGCTAGCACCGTCGGGATGTGGACCTTTTTGTTCTGGTCGATCAGGTCGTTTTCGGTAACTACCCCGAGTAACTGACCCTGGGCGTCAACCACCGGTGATCCGCCGATCTTCTTCTCCCAGAGCAGTTTGGCCAATTCTTCCACGCCCATCTCCAGACCCACTGTGATAACCTCTTTGGTCATTATCTCCGCAGCAGTAAGCATTATATCTCCTTGTTATTGTTATTAATGTTTGAATTCAATTGTTGCCAACTGGCT
>Ga0334722_10003634_pt1 | contig 16480 bp, 15 predicted proteins | sample C3_bottom_MG_FD_207210 | JGI IMG/M metagenome (GOLD analysis project Ga0334722, IMG submission 207210) | Sediment microbial communities from Yellowstone Lake, YNP, Wyoming, USA - C3_bottom | ecosystem: Environmental > Aquatic > Freshwater > Lake > Sediment | place: USA: Wyoming | collected...
GGCTTTCTCGATGTTGGCGATGTTCGTAACTTCCCCGCGCAGAAGAACTCCCTGGACAGCGGCGTGGCGCTTCAGGAGATTCTGCGTCTCTTCCGCGATCTTCTCGGCCTCCTCGGGACGCACGGCAACGATACCGTCGGAATCGGCAACAATGATATCCCCCGGGTGGACAACGACGTGGCCGCAGGCGATCGGGACGTTGACCTCGCCGGGCCCTTCGATAGGGCCCATCATGGCGGAGATCCCCCGTGCGTAGACAGGCAGCCCGTCCTCGCGGATCTCGCTGACATCGCGGACGGCCCCATCCATGATGACACCGGCCAGTCCACGGTGCAGCAGCCCACGGCAGACGTTGCCGCCGATCAGTGCCCCGTTCAAGCTACCGCGGGCGTTAATGACCAATACGTCCCCCACCCGCGCCTGCTGCATCCCCGCCTTGATGACGTTGAATGCTCCCGTAGGCACGGACACAGTCACAGCCGACCCGATCACTCGCTTCGCAGGAAGGTAGGCGGGCTGGATCCCGTTGTCCATCGTACCGGCGCGATTCATAGCATCCGAGATATCGGCAGTGCGCAGCGTCAAGAAGTACTCAAGCAACGCTGGATCGGGGCGTTGAACGTGCGTATACACGCGAAACCCTATGGGCATGATTGCCTCCCTTTGATCAGAAGTCGAGGGTCCGTGCCGGCAGTCGGCTACCGCTCATCTCTCATCACATTAACGCATCATAGCGTTGCCAGCTGTCCCCCGTCGACGATGAGGGTCTGGCCCGTGATCCAGGACGCCGCGTCCGAGGCGAGAAAGAGGATCGCCTTCGCCAGCTCGTCCGGCGTGCCCAGACGGCGGAGCGGGTAGGCCTGCAGGAACGCCTCGCGCTCCTGCGGCGACCACTTGTCCGACACATCGCGCGTCATCTCCGTGATGACAAAGCCCGGACAGACCGCGTTGCACCGCACGCCCGCCGGTCCGTGCGCCACCGCCACCGACCGGGTGATCGCCAGCACCCCCGCCTTGCTCGCGTCGTATCCTGTTGAGCGCCCCCCAGGTCTCGGCGCCAAGGCCAACACCGATGAGATGTTGACGATCGACCCTCGAGACTCAGTGAGCAGGGGTATCGCGTGCTTGCAGCAGAGGAAGACGCCTCGAAGATTCACCGCCATGACCGCGTCCCAGGCGGCGACGTCGTCCTGCGCGAGCGGCACGCGATGGATGACTCCCGCGTTGTTGATGAGAGCGTCGAGCCGGTCGAAGCGGTCCTTCACCGCAGCGACCATCTTGACCACGTCGTCCTCGCGGGACACGTCGGCCTGAACCGAGAGCACGTCGGGGCCGATGCGGGCTGCGGCGTCCCGCAGGCGCTCGATGCGGCGGCCGGCGATGGCCACGCCCGCCCCGAGTTCGCGCGCGATCCGCGCCGTCGCCATGCCGAACCCCGTGGCGCCGCCCGTGACCAGCACCGTCTTCCCGTCGAACCGGATCATCGCTGCATGTCCCTCCCGATAGGAACCCGACGCCGAACACCGCGAACCCCATCCGGCGAGACGACCATGGCGGACCGCACGATCCTCCACATCGACATGGACGCGTTCTTCGCCGCCGTCGAGCAGCGGCGGCGCCCCGAACTGCGCGGCAAACCCGTCGTCGTGGGCGGCGACGGCGACCCGACCAAGCGCGGCGTCGTCTCCACCGCCTCGTACGAGGCGCGCAAGTTCGGCATCCACTCGGCCATGCCGCTGCGGACCGCGTACCGGCTGTGCCCCGACGCCGTGTTTCTCGCCGTGGACTTCGCGGCCTATCGGGAGGTTTCCCAGCGCATGTACGCGATCCTCCGCGACACCGCTGGCCGCGTCGAACCCATGGGGCTCGACGAAGCCTGTCTCGACGCCACCGATCTGCAGGGCGGCGGCGAGACCGTGGCGCGCGCGATCAGGGCACGCATCGCCACCGAGCTACACCTGACCGCGACCATCGGGGTCGGCCCGAACAAGCTTGTCGCCAAGATCGCCTCCGGGTTGAACAAACCCGACGGTCTGACCATCATCGGCGCCGATGAGGTCGAGGCCCGGCTGGGGCCGTTGCCCGTGACCGTGCTGTGGGGGGTCGGGCCAAAGACGGCTGCGGCCCTCAAAGAGCGCTTCGCAGTGGAGACCGTCGCCGATCTCGCCGCGCTCTCCCTTGAGCAGCTGCAAGACGTCTACGGGCCGAATCACGGGGCGCATTTGCACCGCATCTCGCGCGGTCAGGACGACCGCCCGATCGTCACCGAGTGGGAACCCAGTTCGCTGTCGCGCGAGCGCACGTTCCAGGTCGATCTGCGGCGGCCCGAAGCGATCCGCGAGATGCTCGGGCGGATCGCCGCCGACGTGGCCGCCGATCTCCGCAGCGAGGGCTACAAAACGGCCAATATCACCTTGAAGATTCGCTTCGCGACCTTTGAGACGTTCACGCGATCCAAGACCTTGCCGGCGCCGGTCGACGACGACGCCACGCTGACACGCACCGCGATCGAGCTGCTCGACCGGGTCACCGTCAACCGGCCCGTGCGTCTGCTTGGCGTGCGCGCGGCAAGACTCAGCCCGGCCGAGACCGTCGCGGAAGAAACCGAAGCGGACGAGTCCGCCTCGCCCGAGCCGGGCCCCGTAGGCGAGCTCTTTCGCTAGTGGCCGATCGCTTTGACCGCGGCTTCGACGGCCGCGTAGTCGGGCTCGGTGCCCTGGGCAGCCGTCACCCATTTCCAACGCACAACGCGGTCCTTATCCAACACAAAAACCGAGCGCCAGGCCACGCCCGGCATCGTGCCGCCGGCGAAGCTGGGATCCTGCACGTCGAACGCCTTCACGGCCTCGCGGTTATAGTCGGAGAGCAACGGGAAGTTCAGCCCGTTCGACTCCGCGAAGAACTTCTGCGCGAACGGCGAGTCCACGCTGATCCCAACGACCTGGGCATTGAGCGCATTCAGCTTCGCCAGACCATCTCTGATCGCGCACATCTCTTTGGTGCACGCTCCCGTAAACGCGCCCGGGAAGAACAATAAGACCGTGGTCTTGCCCCGCAGGTCGCTCAACTTCGTGAACTTGCGGTCGGCGTTGATCACCTGCGCGTCCGGCGCCGTCTGCCCTACCTCTACTCCCACCGTTCCACCTCCACCCGATTCGTCTGTCTCTTATGCAACAGTTACCGACGTTTGCGGTCTTCCCGCGGCCGTGGCCCGCGACTCCCAGACGCGCAACACCTCATCCGTCGGCATGACTTCGTAGCGGCGGCGCATGACGGCGAGCGCCGCCTGGTGCAGATCGGGATTGAACGAGCAGACGGCGTCCTCGCAGAGCACCACGAAGTAGCCGTGGTGGCAGGCGTCACGGGCCGCCGACTCGACGCACCCTTCGGTCACCCCGCCGACCAGGACGACCGTCTCCATCTTGTTGATCCTGAGCAGGTTGTCCAGCCGGGTGCCGACAAAACTGCTGGACGTGTGCTTCTTCACGATATACTCACCGGGCCGCGGCGCGAGCTCGGGGATGATCTCATGGCCCCACGTCCCCTCCAGCGTGTACTCGGGGAGGGCGGCCGGGTCGGCGACGCCATAGGCCCGCATCATGAACTTCAGCCGCCCCGCCGAATCGGTCGCGCGGTGCGGCAGCGCGGTGTTTTGAATGTGCACGACCATTACCCCGCTCGCCCGCGCGGCGCCCAACAGCCGCCGGCTGCGGTCGATGACGGGCGCGCAGATCGCCTCGATGTCGAGCCCGCGTTCGCGCGCGACCTGATCGGTTGAGCCCCCGCGCTTGCAGAAGTCGTTTTGCAGATCCACGATCACATAGGCCGTCCGCACCGGATCGACCAGCTCATCCACGGTCTGGGGGATACGTCTGCCTTCGTAAAGAATCATCGCGGCCTCCTTCGGGGTCATCTCTCTTTTCGGGGCGGTGTGACGGCCTCCCTGCGCACGGGCGACTTCACAAGGAATGCCGCGAAGGGGACAGAAGGAAGCAGCGATGTCCTCCGCTCCAGCAATGCGGGTGCTCGCCCTGCGCGGCTCCGACATTGTCACCGATCCCCCGGACGCCCTCGAGACCCTCCGAGCGCTCGACGGCCAGCTCGTCTGGATCGACCTGCCGGATCCCACGCCTGAGACGATGGCTCGGCCGGCGGCGATCCTCGGGCTCCACCCGCTCGCCGTTGAAGACGCGCTCCAGCGACGGCAGCGCCCGAAGGTCGAAGAGTACGACGGCATGTTCTTCATCACCACCCACGCGGCCCACGCGCTGGACCCGGGCGGCCACGACGTGGCCCTCGACGAGATCGACATCTTCTTCGGCAAGGGGTTCGTGATTACGGCCCACGAGGGCGCCTGTCCGGCGCTCGACGAAGCCCGCCGCCGCTTGATCCAGGCGCCCACGGAGCTGCGCACGACCGATGGGTACATCCTCTATGTGGTCCTGGACGTCATCGTGGACTCGTACTTTCCGGTCCTCGATGCGCTGGACGAATACACGGAGACCGTTGAGGATACCCTGTTCAAAGAGCCGACACCGCAGACGATGGACCGCCTCTTCGACGCCAAGCGGGCCCTGCTGCTGCTGCGCCGCGTCGCCGCGCCTCAGCGCGATATGATGAACATCTTCATGCGGCACGAGACGCCGTTGATCAGCCCGCGGCTCGGCGCCTACTTCCGCGACATCTACGATCATCTGCTCCGGATCACCGAGCAGATCGACACCCATCGCGACCTGTTGGCCGGCGCGCTCGACATCTATCTCAGCCTGGCGAGCAACCGGCTCAACGAAGTCATGAAGGTCCTGACGGTGATCACCGCGATCTTCGCGTCGCTGGCCGTCATTACCGGGTTCTATGGCATGAACTTCGAGCGGACCCTTCCATCGTTTCAGTCACCGCACGGCATCATCGGAGCGCTGGGCATCATGGCGCTCAGCATCGTGCTCATGCTGGCGATGTTCCGGCGGCTGCGCTGGCTGTGAGCCCGCTATGAGCGCGTCGTCCCCGGGGTTTGGCTACGTCACGCCGGATAACGTGGCGCTGCTGACCGACCTGTACGAGCTGGCCATGGCCGACAGCTACCACCGGCAGGGGATGAACGACCGGGCGACGTTTGCGCTATTCGTTCGCTCGCTGCCCCCCGGACGGGCGTTCCTGGTCAGCGCGGGGCTCGACACCGCGCTCGCATACCTGGAAGAGCTCCGGTTTGGGGACGAGGCGATTACGTATCTGCGCAGCCTGCAGATGTTTAGCGACGGGTTCCTCGAATCGCTACGCGGTTTTCGATTTACCGGCGACGTCCGCGCGATCCCCGAGGGCGAGGTCTTCTTCCCGCCCGAGCCCCTGCTCGAGGTGAGCGGCCCGCGCATCGAAGCGCAGATCGTCGAAACATTCTTGTTGAATACATTGAACTTCCAGGTCATGGTCGCCAGCAAAGCCGCCCGCGCCGTTCTCGCGGCCCGCGGGCGGGGCGTCGTCGATTTCTCGCCGCGCCGCGATCACGGCGTCGATGCCGCGCTCAAGGTCGCCCGTGCGGCGTTCATCGCCGGGTGCACCGGGACATCGAATGTCCTCGCGGGCATGATCTACGGCCTCCCCGTCGTCGGGACGATGGCGCACTCGTACGTGATGTCGTTCTCCGACGAGCTCGAGTCGTTTCGCGCCTTCACCCACGACTTCCCAAACAACGCGGTGCTTTTGATCGATACGTACGACACGCTGGCGGGCGTGGCCAATGCGATCACCGTCGGGCAAGAGATGCGGGCGCAGGGCGGCAGGCTTCGGGGGGTGCGCATCGACAGCGGTGATCTGGTTGCGCAGAGCCGCGCCGTGCGCGTGGCGCTGGACGCCGCGGGGTTCAAAGACACGCAGATCTTTCTCAGCGGCGATCTCAACGAGTACCGGATCGCCGAGCTGCTCGAGCAAGGCGCCGCCGTCGATGCGTTTGGCGTCGGCACCGAGCTGGGCACCTCGCCCGACGCGCCAAACGTCGGCGGCGTGTACAAGCTGGTCGAGGATGAAAAGGGCTACAAGATCAAGCTCAGCACCGGCAAGGCGACGCTGCCGGGCCGCAAACAGGTGTGGCGCCGGACCGATGCCGACGGGCAACCGGCCGCCGATCTGGTGACCCTGCACGATGAGCCGCCGCCCGCCGAGTATTCACCGCTGCTGAGCGAGGTCATGCGAAACGGGCGCCGTCTGCGATCCGAGTCGCTGGCCGAGATCCGGCAGCGCTGCACGGAACGGCTGGCCGCGCTCCCCGACGAGCTGCGCGCGCTGGAGGACGGCAACCGGTACCCGGTGGCGCTGAGCCCCGCGCTCACGGCGCTCCGACAGAAGATGCGGCCGTCGTAACCGGCCGGCGTCAGCCGACCAAGATCAGCGTCACACCCAGCATCATGAGGCCGATGCTGCCGTAGCTGGACGGCCTGAGCCGCTCGCCCAGCAGGAACGCCGCGAGCCCAACGGTGACCGCCGCGTACAGCCCCGTCAGCGTGGTCACGATGGCGACCGACCCCAGGTTGATGCCCGTCGCAAACGCCACAAACGCCGTGGTGTCGATCAGCGTCAACACCAAGACCTGCGGCCAGGCGCCGCGCTGCGGCCGCACGATCGGCGCGACGCCGCCGAGCGCGCCCACCAGCCCCGCAACGACCCCGACGAACCGGACCACCACGATCGTCGTCATTGGTCCGATGGCGGCGGCGGCCACCTTCAACCCGATGCTCAACCCGCCAAGCCCCACCAGTGCCACGAAGGCGCTCAGCAGCCCGCTTCGCGCGTCCTTTGGCACGGGCCCGCTGACCGGGAGGCCGCTCCGCGTCAGCGCGGCCACACCGACCATCACGAGCCCGATCCCGGCCACGACGGTGCGCGATGGCCGCTCGCCCAGCAATACGACGGCCAGCACCGTGCTGATGGCCGGCGCCATCGAGGTCAGCGGCGCGACCACCGACAGCACGCCGTACTCGAGCGACCGATAGAGCGCAAGCGCCACCACGAGGTTGAACACGCCGAGCGCGATGATCCACAGCCACGGATCGGACGCCTGCCATTGCGCGCGTTCGTAGACCAGCGCGAACGGCACCAGCCCGATCGATCCAAGGGTCTGCAGGAAGAAGAGCGTGCTGACGTAGCCGATCCGGTGGGTGACGTGACGGGCAATGAAATCCGCGGTGCCAAAGCCCAGCGCCGCGGCCAGGCCGAGGAGCACGTCTGTGGAAAAGGTCACGTGGCGATTACGGCAAGCCCGCGAACCGTTCGATCACGCGTGCCATCATGTAAATCGTCTCTTCGAAGTCGGCGAGCCGGATGTTCTCATCCGGGGCGTGTGAGCGGCTGCCCCAGTACCCGCCGCCGATGCTCACGATCGGCACGCCGAGCGTGTGCGCGAGGTCGTACATGGGCCCGGTGCCCGCCGACGTCGGCGAGATCGTCACTTCGCGGCTCGTCGCGTCGCGCGCCGTCTTGGCGACCAGAGACACAAACGGATCGTCGAGGTTGGTGCGGTAGGCGCGCTCGGGTCCGAGCACGGTCACGGTGACCCGCAGGCCGAGCCGCGCGAAGTGCGAGTCGACCAGTTTGGCGATCTCTTGAGGATCCTGGTCCGGGACGAGGCGGAAGTCGACTTTCGCCCGGGCCCGGCGGGGGAGCACCGTCTTCGATCCTTTTCCCACATAGCCCGACTCGATCCCGCAGACGGTGCACGTGGGCTGGAACAACAGCTGGCGAAGCGCGTCGAACCCGGTGAGCCCGCCGATGAAGCGGTCAATCCCGAGCTGATGCTTCAGCTCGGCCTCGTCGAACGGCAGCGCGCGCGCCGCGTCCAGCTCGCGCGGGCTCGGGGCCCGGACCTTGTCGTAGAATCCGTCGACGAGCACCCGACCGGTCTTGGGATCCTTGAGCGACGCCAGCGCCCACGCCATCTGGGTCCCCGCGCCGTCGACAATCGCGCCCAACGACGAGTGCAGATCGCGGCTCGTCGCCACGACCTCGAGCTCGACGTAGCAGATCCCCTTGATCCCGAGATTGATCTGCAACCGCTCTTTCACATCGCGCTGTCCAAACTCCCAGATGCACGCATCCGCGCGCAGCGGGCCGGCGAGGTCGCGCACGTAGTCTCCAAAGTGGATCGAACCGATCTCTTCCTCGCCCTCGACGAAGAACTTGACGCGGCACGGCAGCCGGCCGTGGACCTGCTGGAGCAGGCGCACGGCGGCGAGACGCGTCGTGAGATCACCCTTGTTGTCGGCGACGCCGCGCGCAAACATCTTGCCCTCGCGGATCGTGGGTTCGAAGGGCGGTGAAGTCCACTCGTCGATCGGCTCGGGGGGCTGGACGTCATAGTGATTGTAGTACAAGAGGGTCCGGTCGCTCGCGCCCGCAAAGTCGGCCACCAGGGCCGGCGCCGCGCCATCATGCGCGCGCACCGTCACCTGTGCGCCGGCGCCCTCCAAGACGCGCCGGACGAGGGCGGCGCACTCGGCGATCCCCTCACCCGTGGCCGCCACACTGGGCTGGCCGACCAGGGTGCGCAGCGTCTCCAGCGCAGGTCCGGTGTGCTCTCGTGCCAGGTCTTTCAGGCTCGGCATGCGTCCTCCTAGGCGGCGAACTGCTCGAGCACGTGGGCGATCATGACAATCGTCTCCTCAAAATCGGCCATGCGGATGTGCTCATCGGGCGCATGGATGTTGGATCCCCAATAGCCCGTGCCGATGCTGAGGATCGGCATCCGCAGCGGTCCGCCGATCACGTGCATCGGTCCGGTCCCCGCCGACGTCGGTACGAGGGCCACGCGCCGGCCGGTCGCGGCGCCGGCCGCGTCGACAACGGTCTGCACAAAGGGGTCCGCGAGGTCCGTCCGAAAGGCGCGCTCGCGGCTGAACGGCGTGATCGTGCAGTCGCGGAAGCCCTCACGATCGAGATGCGCGCGCAGCAGCGCGACGATCTCTTCCGGGTCCTGATCGGGCACCAGCCGGAAGTCGATTTTGGCCCGCGCCCGGCGCGGCAGCACGGTCTTCATCCCCGATCCGGTGTAGCCGGTCTCAAACCCGCACACCGTGCACGTCGGCTCAAACAAGAGCGCGTCCGCGGCCGCATCGCCGGTCAGCCCGCCGATGAACCGGCGGACGTCGACGAACTCGCGAAACTCCTTCTCGTCAAAGAACGACGAGCGGCGCGCCGCGGCCGTGGCGGCCGCGGAAGGCGGGCGCACGGCATCGTAAAAGCCGGGGATCCGGATGCGGCCCCCCGCGTCGCGCAGACCGGCGACGGCCCACGCCAAACGAGTCGCGGCGCCGTTGACGATGGCCCCGAACGAAGAGTGCAGGTCGTGCGGGATCGCTTCCAGCTCGAGCTCGACGTAGCAGATGCCCTTACAACCCGCTAGGACGTGCAGCCGGTCCTGTGGATCGCGATCGCCGTACTCCCAGATGCACGCGTCGCCGTGCAGGCGGTCGCGCAGCGCGTGGATGTATGCGGCCAGGTTGACGGAGCCGATCTCTTCTTCGCCCTCGACCAGAAAGAGCACGCGGCACGGCAGCCCGCCAGCCGTCTCGCGGAGCGTGTGGATCGCCGCGAGCCTCGTGACGAGATCGCCTTTGTTGTCGCCCGTGCCTCGGCCCATGATCTGTCCGTTGCGGACGGTGACTTGAAACGGCGGGGCGGTCCAGTCTCCCAGCGGCTCGGCGGGCTGGACATCGTAGTGGTTGTAGAACAACAGCGTACGATCGGACCGGCCGGCAAACTCGGCCAGGACGACCGGCGCGCCATCGGCGCGGCTGTAGATCTCGGCCCGCCCACCCCCGTCGACGAACAACTCACGAACCAGCGCGGCCGTCTCGGGCAGTCCCTGGCCCTGCGCCGCCACGCTGGGCAGCCGGACGAGCCGGTCGAGCATCCTGAGATGAGCCGGAAGCGCCGCACGGACGTGTGCGCGAAGATCATCCATCAGCGATGGACTAGAGTTCTGGCACCGCGAAACTGAACCCTCCTGCGCTCGCGCGACAGGAAAGTGCGCGCCGGGACCGTAGCGAATAGGTCAGGGTGAGCCAGACCGTGTCGGACGTCACCATCAAGATATTGAAAGACGTACCGTCGTTCCGCCGGATCGAGGCCCTTCAGGTCGAGATCTGGGGCACGACCGAGCGCGACGTGATCCCCGTCCATCAGTTGATGGCGGCATCCGGCGCCGGCGGCGCTGTGCTCGGGGCGTTTGACGAGCGTGGCGAGATGATCGGGTTCTGCTACGGGTTTGCCGGCTGGCGCCGCGGCGCCCCCCTCTTCTACTCGCACATGGCCGGCGTGAAGGGGTCGAGACAGCTCCAGGACATCGGGTTCCGTCTGAAGTGCGCGCAGCGCGAGGCGGCGCTGGCGATGGGGTACGATCACGCGGTCTGGACGTACGACCCGCTGCAGAGCGTCAACGCGCGGTTCAACCTGCACAAGCTCGGCGCCACGGCGCAGCGTTACTACGTCAACTACTACGGTGAGATGCCCGACGAGATCAACCGCGGGCTGGACAGCGATCGTCTTGAAGTGGACTGGGCGCTTCGGTCACCACGCGTCGAAGCGGCGGTGGCCGCTGCGCCAGCCGCGCGAGCATGGGGCGAGGCCGGGCGTAGCCTGGGCGCGACGGCCGGCGCCGGTGAAACCGGGCCGGGCGAGCCCGTCCTCGATCTCGACGCCGCGGCGATCCTCATCGAGATCCCCACAGACCTGCCGGCGCTGCGCAATCGCGATCGGGGATTGGCGCGGGCGTGGCGGCTGGCCACGCGCGCGGCGTTTCTGTACTATTTCGAGCGCGGCTATCGCGCCGTCGATTTTGTCGTGCGCCCCGGACCGCCGGCACGGCCGCTGCGGGGCGACTATGTGCTCACCAGGAGTGCCGAATGACCATCGAGGCGATCGATCTCTTCCACGTCGAGATCCCGTACAAGACCCCGTTTGAGACGTCGTTCAGCCGAGACGACACCAAGGCGTGTCTGCTGGTGCGCGTCCAAGTCGATGGCCTGGAAGGTTGGGGCGAGGCTCCCGTGATGCGCGCCCCCCTCTACAACGAGGAGACCGTCGACACCGCCTGGTCGGTGCTCGAGCACTTCTTGATCCCGCCGCTGCTCGGACGGCCCGTCCCGGCGCCGCGTGTTTTCGCGCAGCAGGTCACGCCGATCCGGCGAAATCACATGGCGAAGGCCGGGCTCGAGGCGGCGTTGTGGGACCTCGAGGCGCAAAGGCAGCGCAAGCCTCTGGCGCACGTCCTGGGGGGCGCGAGGGACAAGATACAGGTCGGTGTCAGCGTCGGTCTGGAACCGACGATCGATCACGTCGTGGCCCGCGTCGACCGCTTTCTCGCCGACGGATACCGGCGCATCAAGATCAAGATCAAACCAGGCATGGATGTGGAGCTGGCGCGCGCGATCCGCCGCCGGTTTGGCAACATCCTCCTCCAGGTCGACGCGAATTCAGCGTACTCGCTCTCCGACGCCCCGACCTTCCAGGCGATGGAAGACCTACACCTCTTGCTCATCGAACAGCCCCTCGAAGAGGATGACATCGTCGATCACGCTAAGCTCCAGGCGCAGCTGCGCACGCCGATCTGTCTTGACGAGTCGATCGTGCACGAGCGGGCGGCCCGGGCCGCGCTCGAGCTCAAGGCGTGCCGGGTGATCAATATCAAACAGGCCAGGGTCGGCGGGCTCGCCGCAGCGGTGGCCGTCCACGACGTGTGTCAGACGTACGGGGTGCCGGTCTGGTGCGGCGGTATGCTGGAAACGGGGATCGGACGCGCAGCAAATATCGCGCTCTGCGCGCTGCCGAACTTCTCCTTACCGGCGGACCTCTCGGCGAGTGACCGCTACTTCCACGAAGACGTGATCGACCCGCCGGTGCGGCTCAACCCGGATGGGACGGTTACCGTGCCCACAGAGATCGGGCTCGGCGTTCACGTCGTCCGGAGCCGTGTGGAGCGATACACGGTTCGGAAGTCGCGCTTTGCGGCCGAACGAACGGCGACCGGGCGGACGCCTTCAGATTCGGCGGAGTAGCTCCGCCTTCTTGGCTTCGAACTCTTCCGGCGTAATCGCGCCGGATGTGCGCAGGTCGGCCAGTTTCTTGATCTGGTCGTAGACGTCCGTGCGACCGCCGCCGTCGGGAGCGGTCGCCGCGGCGGCCGGCTGCGGGTTTGCGACCGGCTGCGGCGCCGCCGCGACCGGCGGCATCGCTACCGGTGCCGCAACAACGGGCGCCGCCCGCTGCCCGATGGGCGCACCCTGGATGGCAGCCGCAGTTTTCTTCGCGGCTCCGTCGGCCCCGCTAATTCCAAAAACCCAGTACTGAAAGACAAAAGCGAATAACCCTAGGACGAAGCCGCCGCTCCCCCACCACGTCGACAACACGAGCACGCCGACAATGCCGAGGACGAGGATCTGCCAGATGAGCGTTGATGCGCCCAAGCGCATGTTCAGGGTCACTGAGGACTTCCCGGCGCCGACCGACGCGAGCACGGCCTCGCCGTCATACTTCTGGTTGATCCCGCCTGATAACCAAGTCCGGTACTTGCTTTGGAATTTGACCATGACGGGTGGCGTCTGCCCGGAGACCTCAGCGCCGGTGGTCTGCAAAACCCGCAAGACGTGCTCGTACGCACCCGCCTGATCGGTGTCGAGCGTGATCGCGCTTGAAGCCATAGAGCCACCCCTCCCGTCCTACGCTCTCTATAGCAGGAGGGGCGTTCCCGAAACGTTCCGGAGAGGGTCAGCGGCGAAGATACACCTTCCAGGACTCCCAGTAATACTTGCGCCAACCGTTCTCAACCCCGCTCAGGTCGTGCGCGGGTACGTTTGCGTGCACCAGATCGACGCGCCCGCCGCGCGGCGTGTCGGTGAAGGTCAGGATCAGCACGGAGTCGGGATCGGTCTTTGGCCAGCTGCCCCCCCGCCAGGCCTGCACAACCAAGCGCCCGGGGACCACCGCGAGCGTCCGGCCGACGACACCTCCGCCAAACGCGGAGAACCGGCTCCCCGGTTTCCGGCTGATTACGACCGGTCCGCCGGTCGCCGCCGCGTGCCGGCGGGCGTCCATGTACAGGGCGAACAACTTCGCCGCCGGCGCGCGAAACGTCACGGACTGCTGAAGAACCTTGCTCATGGGTTCACCTCCACAAGACGGGTCAGATGCTACTTCGGCCGGGTGGCGGCGTCGAGCTGTTCCAGTATCTTACCCAGGCGCTCCATCTCGCGGCCGTAGCCCGCGAGATCGCCGGCGCGCAGACGCTCCTGCGCGCGGCGATACGCCTCCATCGCCTGTTCGGTCAGCGCGCGGACATCAGTGCCCGCCGGCGCAGCCGGACCCGCCGCGGGCGCCGGTGACGGGGCTCCAGCGGGGCCCGGTCGCGTTCCGAACAACTGGCCGAGCGCCTCATCCAGCGTTTGGGCCATAACAATCCGCGTCCCGCTCGCCACGATCACGCGTTTCAGCTCGGGCAGCTGGCTGCGCTGCGCCTGGAGAAACAGCGGCTCGACGTAGAGCAGCCCCTCCTCGATGGGGATGACCAGGAGGTTGCCGCGGATCACCTGCGAGCCCTGCTGGTTCCACAGCGTCAACTGCTGCGAGATCACCGCGTCTTGATCGATTCGCGACTCCACCTGCATGGGACCAAAGACGATGCGGGTCTTTGGGAAGCGATAGATGATCAGCTCGCCATAGTGGGCCGGGTCGTTGCGCGCGGCGATCCAGGCGATCATGTTGTCGCGTCCCGCCGGCGACATCGGGAGGATCAACACAAACTCCGGCGCCGACCCCTCCGCGAGCCGGATCGTCACATAGTAGGGCTCGACCGCGACGGTCTCGTGCCCAAAGATCTCCTTAGGGATCGCCCACACGTCCTCGCGGTTGTAAAACACCTGCGGGTCACGCATGTGATACGTGGCGTAGACCTGCGCCTGCGTCTCGAGCAGGTCGACCGGATAGCGCAGGTGCGCCGCGATGGCCGCCGGCATCTCGGAGACCGGACGGAAGAGGTCGGGGAAGATCGACGACAGCGTCCGCGCGATCGGCTCGTCGGGCGTGATCGTGTAGAACGCCACGCTGCCGTCGTAGGCGTTCACGACCACCTTCACGCTGTTGCGCATGTAGTTGAGGTCGCCGTAGCGCGCCGCGTACGGGTACCGGTTGGTCGCCGTGTAGGCATCGATAATCCAGTAGAGAGCGCCGTCGGCCAGCACGAGATACGGGTCGCGGTCGTAGCGCAGGAATGGGGCAATTCGCGAGACGCGCTGCGTGATCTGCCGCCTGAAGAGCAGGCGGCTGTCGGAACGGACATCTGTCGACAGCATGAGCTTGGTGTCGCCAAACCGGTACGCGAGCGCCAGACGTGGGAGAAACCCGAGGGGGATGCCGCCGGATCCCTGATAGCGAGTGTAGACGTTGTCGTCGCCGCGGGGATAGTCGAGCTCGCGCTGGTTCGTGTTGACGACCGCGTAATTGGCCATCAGCTCGCCGAAGTAGATCTCCGGCCGCGCGATCTTCATCCCCGGGATCGCCTCAGCCGGGATATCCTTGATGAAGAACTCGGGCATGCCTTCGTCGGTCACGCGGTTGACCGGCGACATCACCAGACCGTGCCCGTGCGTGTAGACGAGGTGTTCGTTCACCCACGACCGGGCCTGCGCCTCCAACCGCGTAGTGGTGAGCTCGCGGGCGGCCAGCATCACCTGTCGTTGAGAGCCGTTGAGCAGATAGCGGTCGATGTCGACGTCCGAAAACGTGTAGTACGGGCGCAGCGACTGCAGCTGGCGATAGGCCTGGAGCAGCGGCCGGTAGTCCCACAGACGGATGTTGTCGATGGTAGGCCGGTTGCGCGCGATCGCGGCCGCGTCGAGCGGCGCCGTCGGGAAATCCCGCTCGCGCACTTTGTCCAACCCGAACCCCTTGAGTGTCCCGTTGATCGCGTTCTTGATATACGGCGCCTCGACGGTGAGCTCGTTCGGTCGGACCCGGAATGACTGCACCGTCCCCGGATAGAAGAGCAGACCCCCGGCCCAGGCCGCGGCGATCAACACCAGCGTTGCGATCGCCAGGCGGACTGTGCGGAGCCACACGTTGGCCACCAGCAAACCGCCACAGACGATGAACAAAATGGTGAGCACCCGAAGCGCCGGCAGGACCGCATGGACATCGGTGTACGAGGCCCCAAAGGCCGGCCCGCGAGTCGAGTAGAGGAGATCGAAGCCGTCCAGCCAGAACCCCAGACCGCGGACGATCACCGCCGCGCCGACGAGCACGGAGAGGTGCGAGCGGACGCGCGACGGCGCCAGCCACAACCCGCGTAGCATCAACCTGCCGTAGGTCGTCGCGTAGCCGAGGGCCACCACGCCGGTGACGACCACGAGCCAGAGGAACAGTCCGTCCGCCGCGAACCGGTACACGGGCAACTTGAACACGTAGAATCCCACGTCGCGGCGAAACAGCGGGTCTACCTCGCCAAACGGCGTCGCGTGGAGAAATTGCTGAAACATCACCCACTCGCCCGACGCCGAAAGCCCAAGGACAAACACGAGGCCGGCCAGCACCCACCCCCACCACTCGACCCACGCGGCCGCGGGTTGGCGGGCCGGACGGTAGGTGCCGCCGCGACCCGCCATCTCGATGACGTCGGGCCGGGCGCCGCGCAGAGCGGGGCGCAGGTTGATATAGGCGATCAGCCACAAGATACCGCTCACGACGACGGTGACCAACACACGCGAGAGAAACGGCACCCAGAAGACACGCAGGTGCCCCACCTCGCCGAACCAGAGCCAGTCGGTGTACCAACGGGCCAGGGTCGGCCCCAGGACGAACAGGACAACCGCGAGGATCCAGAAGAGCCACCGGATGCGTCTCATCGCTCATCTCCGTGTTTGACGGGCCACCCGCGCGGCGATAAAATCAACCTGCCGCGCTTACAGCGAGCATAACAGGTGGATTCGCGATGGATGACACGATTACCCGCGACCAGGCGATTGAGGTCCTGAAGACCGTGTTCGATCCGGAGATCCCGGTGAACGTCTGGGATCTTGGGTTGATTTACGACCTGAGCGTCACCGGTGACGATGTGAAAATTGTGATGACGCTGACCGCGCCCGGCTGCCCGGTGGGTCCTCAACTGGCGGCCGAGATCGAAAACCGGATGCAGGCGATCGGCGCGGAGCAGGTCGCCGTCAGCTTCGTCTGGTCGCCGCCCTGGACGACCGCCAAGGTCACACCCGACGGCCGGCTGCAGCTGCAGACGATGGGAATCCCCGTTTAACGACCCCGATGCACGTGTTGGTTGTCGATGACAACCTTCTCTCGTGCACACGCCTCCTCCACCAGGCGCGCGAGGCCGGATGGTCGACCGCCGGATGCGGCGCCGGCGAGGCGCTGACGGGCGCCCGCGACCGCCGTCCCGACGTGATTGTCGTGAACCTCGTCGCCCGTTCACATGATCCCACCGACCTGATTCGGG
>Ga0334722_10003635_pt1 | contig 16479 bp, 15 predicted proteins | sample C3_bottom_MG_FD_207210 | JGI IMG/M metagenome (GOLD analysis project Ga0334722, IMG submission 207210) | Sediment microbial communities from Yellowstone Lake, YNP, Wyoming, USA - C3_bottom | ecosystem: Environmental > Aquatic > Freshwater > Lake > Sediment | place: USA: Wyoming | collected...
CGACGCCACCGACGCGCAGATTGATGCGTTGGTCTATGCGTTATACGGACTGACGGAAGAAGAGATCAAAATCGTTGAAGGCTGAGCTCCATTTGCGTTTCTTGACGCTCTTGAATAAGTGTGATAACATGAATGCAATCTGCTGTCGAGGTAATGCTTCGCATGTTCGCGCCTCATTTTGAGTTTGAATGGGACCCTGCTAAAGCTGCCAAGAATCTCCGCAGGCACGGCGTTGCGATGGCACGTCCATTCACTCGCTGCCAGGCAGCGAATCAAAGACGTGCCATCGTGACGAAGCCGAAACCGTCTTCCTCGATCCCTACGCCTTCATCACAGACGATCCCGATCATTCAATCGACGAACAGCGCGAAATCATTCATGGTTACTCGGAGCAAAATCGCTTGCTCTTGGTGTCCTACACTGCGCGCGGCAACCGCATTCGCATAATTAGTGCGCGTAAACCCGATCGCACGGAGCGTGAACTCTATGAAAAAACAAACGATTAAAATTCCAAATGAAATGGACGACGATCTGCGACCGCATTATGACTTTGACTATTCCAAAGCCAAACCCAATCGGTTCGCCGGGCGCGTGACTCTCACACACGGCGGTAAACGCATTCGCGCGGGACGCAAACCTTTACCCCAAGCCCAGACCCGGGGCAAGCCCATCGTGCGCAAGACCATCACGCTGACCCAGCCCCACCTCGCCTATCTCCGCAAGCTCGACACCAATGTCAGCCGCGCCATTCGCAAGCTCATTGATGCGGCGAAGTAAACGGCGGACGCCGCCGACAAGACAAAGCGCGGCACGACCGCATTGTCGCGCTCGTCACGCAAATGCTTGATCTGCCCAAACGCCTCGTCGCCGCGCAAACCGCGCACGACCGCGAGATGGTTCAGCGTCAGATTGACGCAACGGATGCGCAGATTGATGCGTTGGTCTATGCGTTGCCGTAGGGGGCTGACGAAAGAGGAGATTGGCGTGGTGGAAGGGCATTTGGATCACGAAAGTCGCGAAAGCAAATGAAAGCCGCGAAAGGGTATTCACGTTTCGTGGCTTTCGCGCCTTTCGAGAGTTTCGTGTTCCAAAGGTTTTTGCACGACATCGAACGAGTAAGGTAGGTTACCATGAATCGATCAGTCGGTATCCTGTTAGTCGTTGTAGCCGTGTTTACGCTAGTCTGTGTTGCGCTCGTGTTCGCGCTCGAACGACAATCTTTCAACAACGCTCAAACGGCATTGACCAAATATTTGGTCTATCGCAACAGTGGCGCAACGTCAGCGCTCTTGACTAAACAATTCGTGCATGCGGCAGTGCCATCCGCGTTCACGCGCGAGATGAGCGGAGCATCGTTTGGCGAGAGCAACGTTTTTCAAACGACCCAGGATTATCGCGTGAACGTCGTTTTCGATCTCCCCGATAGTCCGACTGCCCCACCCGTGCCAGCGTCTTACTATCGCGGCTCGCGTCCTCTTCCATTTCCGCCTACGGATGTCTGGTGCGTCCTCATCAAGGCAGACGATGCGCCAACGGAGATTGGTTTTGTGGCACTGCACCAAGACCTGTATAATGCCGATTGGTTGGTTCACATACCGCCAGGCGATCAGAGCGTGGCAGAGTTGAACAAGAATCTCTCCACGATTGGTTGTCAGTTCAATATAGACCAATAGACATTTTCTTTGCGAGGAGATAGATCGATGGGCATAACTTTTCGACGCGATGTGATTCGCTCACAATTGGAAGCGATGCGCGGCGCATTCCACGCTTTGCTGAATTCGATTTCCGATAACGACTTGGAACGTGTGATTCCTGGGAATGAGTGGAGCACCAAGGCGGAACTTGTCCACGTGTTGCAAGCGACGCAATTTGTTCCCGGCGGCATCGATCAGGCGCGACAAGGACGGCGCACGTCGCTCCTTTCAATGATTCCAACCGGACTGCGTGATTGGGTGAACGGTCACCTGCTCATCCCGATCCTGGCGCGCAACGCCACGCGAGCATCCATCGCGCGCGATTACGACCGCGTTCACGCGCAGATGATCGCAAAACTCGACGCGCTCTCCGTCGAAGAATTGGACAAGGGCACGACGTATCTGGGACAATACAGAACGATTGAGCAGATATTCTATCGTCCGGTCGAACATTTCCAGGAACATGCGGCGCACATTCGCCAGAGTTTGAACATCGATGGCAAAAATTGAACTCGTCAACTCACTAAATTGTCTTTCGTGTTATTGTCACACCTGCCCTGGCGGGCGGTGCCAGGGTTTCGACGAGCGGAGCAAGGAGAAATCCCCGCGCCAGTCGAGATTTCGAGCGTAGCGAGAAATGACAGCGCACAGTGTCAATTAGCAAGACCCGAAGGATTTTCCCTTCGGGTCTTGTGCATCATGTCACCCATTCGCTCGGCAGGAATTCGACGCGGTTCATATAAACCAGGTCAACGCCCTCAGCGTGGAAATCGATCCGCGTGATCGCCGCGTTGTTCAAGCCGAACCAACAGTCTTCTCTGCCAATCTTGAAAATGGCGCGGAGCAAATGGTTGTAGAATCCGCCATGGCTGATGATGGCGACGCGGTCATTGGTGGTGCCGTGGCGCGCCAACAGTTCGCTCAAGAATCGCGCGGCGCGCGCAGGACGCGCTTCGCGTTCTTCAAACGGTCGATTCCACCAACCGGCTTGACCCAACGTCGGCGGCAAAACCAGGTCGGGGAAACGCGCTTCAAAATCAGCGCGATTTTTTCCGGGTTGACCAACGCGTGTCCCGGTGGCATCATCGTCTAGATAAATTCCGCCGGTCTCGTGAATGTCTTCCCAGGCGATCAAAGGCAAACCCAGTTCTTTGGCAACCAGCGACCCGGTGGTCACGGCGCGCATCATCAGACTGGTGTAAAGATGCGTGATGCCAAAGCCAAGCATGCCGGTCTGGTTGATTTGTCGAGCAACCAGGTCGGCGTTGCCGGTCTTGAGAAATGTTGCCAGGAAGGCAACCTGTCGCAAGCCGACGGGTGTCAATTCCGGGTCGGAACTTCGACCGACACTCGCGCCGGTGGTATCGAACAACCAATTGTTAGCCGATTGAGCATGACGAATGAAATACAACTGCATCGTTACAAATTCTCCTCCAGCCCGCCAAAAGAAAAAAAACACCTGCCGCCCATTTTAAGCGACCGGTGTTTTTTATGCAAATGGCAAAAAGGCACTCGCATCTATATCTTCTGGGCGAGCCAATGGATTGAGTATCCTGTTGCAGAAACTTTGCGCGGGCGGTTTGACAAAAAGGGGCAATGCTGTTATACTTTCATTAGATAAAATCAACTTTTATTTAATGAAAGTAAGCAAAAGGATCACGGATGGCTGCGCTAAAGCAGAACAAACCCAACGATCGGTACCGCATTCGAGCGGTTGAGCGCGCGCTGGTTCTACTGAAAACCTTTCTGGGCAATGAAGCGGACCTCAGCGCTACCGAAATTGGCAATCGCATCGAATTAGACCTCAGCACCACGTTCCGGATGCTGGTGACTCTGGAAGAGCATGGTTTTGTCCGGCAAGACCCGACAAGCGGAAAATATCGTCTGGGGGTGAGTTGCCTGGAACTGGGCAGCCAATTCCTAAAGTTTAACGATGTCAGAAAATCGGCGGTGGATGCCATGCAGAAATTGCGCGACCAGTTTGGCGAAACCGTCCACCTCGGTATTCTGGATGGCAATGAGATTGTCTATTTGGAAAAAGTGTCTGGCTCGCACGCGATTGGCTTGATGTCGTCACGCGTCGGAGGACGTGCGCCCGCGCATGCGACGGCGATTGGCAAAGTGTTGCTCGCTCATCTTCCAGCAGGGGAACTGGGGACGCGTCTGCCGCGCTGGAAATTAAATCGCTGCACCGCCAACACCCTAACCGATTGGAAAGAGTTGGGGAAAGAGTTGGAGCGGGTGAGTGAGAATGGCTATGCGCTGGACAATCAGGAATTTGAGACAGGCGTCAAGTGTATAGCAGTTCCCATTTTTAGCCACAAGGGCATCGCCGCGGCGTTGAGCATCTCTGCGCCAGCCGAACGAATGGACGATCACATCCACCACCGTGGACTCGTCGAAGAATTGAAAAAGACGGCGGCAGGGATTTCGAATGAGGTGGGCTGGGGGCGCGGCGTCGATCAAGTTGGAGTATCCGCGGATCCGCGCGCGACGCAAAAACACCGCAAGACGCCGGTTCGGCAAAACGTAAAGCGCACGCGAGCAACTCGCTAGAGGCATCCATGAGTCAATCGATTGCGAAACCAGGACGGGGAATGACGCCCGCGCCCGATCACCCACTCGCCCATCGAGCGAGACGATTGGCGTTGACCCTATGGCGGCATCGTTGGCTCTATTTGTTGTTGGTTCCTCCGCTGATCTACTATCTGGTTTTCAGATACATCCCCATTTACAACGCGCAAATTGCATTCAAAGATTTTTTCGCGCTCAAAGGCGTCGAAGGCAGTCCCTGGGTTGGGTTTCAACATTTCGAAACGTTCTTCAAGTCTTTTTATTTCAACGAACTCATCTTCAACACCATCATCTTTAGCTCCGCAAAACTTGTTCTGGGATTGCCGATTGCGATCATTCTGGCAATCGCCATTCACGAATCGCGTTTCTTGTTCTTCCGCTCGTTGGTGCAAACCATGACCTATCTGCCTCACTTTTTATCCTGGGTCATCATGCTCGGTCTTTTGCTCGCGCTCCTCTCGCCCAGCAGCGGCATGATCAACGATGCGATCAAAGCGGTGGGCGGAAATCCAATTCCGTTTCTCACCTCGCCAGCTTGGTTTCGCCAGGTCGTCGTTGGATCGGACATTTGGAAAGACACGGGCTGGAGCACCATTCTCTATCTCGCCGCGTTGCTCGGCATCAACCCCGATCTATACGAGGCGGCAGAAGTGGATGGCGCATCGCGCTGGCGGCGCATTTGGCACATTTCACTTCCAGGGATCATTCCGGTCGTGGTGCTCGTCACGCTCTTGCGCCTTGGTAATATTCTTGATGCGGGCTTTAATCAAATCTTTGTGTTGTACTCTGTCCCCGTCTACAGCGTCGGCGATATTATCGATACCTGGGTCTATCGCAGTGGCGTGCTCGATTTCCAATTTAGTCTTGCCACTGCCGTCGGCTTGTTCAAAGGCGTTATCGGACTCGTTCTGATTCTGGTGGCAAACCAAGTTGCGAAGCGCGTCGCGCAACAGAGTCTCTTTTGACAAGGATGAAAGATAAAAGATGAATGATGAATGAACGGCAATCTTTTTCCATCCGTCACTCTTCCGAGGAACTATGTTCAAATCATTTCGTCGCGACGAATTAGGTTTTCAGCTACTCATCAACGCATTTCTCTTGATCGTTCTTTTAGCGATTGTGATTCCGTTGTGGCGCGTCATTATGACATCGTTCACCCCGCTCGATGTCTATATGAAAGGCGGCACACCGATGTTTCAATTGCCCTGGCAGTGGTCGTTGGGCGCGTACGAGCAATTGCTGACGCACCCCACCTTTCCACGCGCCACGCTCAACAGCATCATCATCACACTGGGCGGAACCGCGCTCAGTCTATTCCTCACCATTCCATTGTCCTACGCGCTATCGACGCGCACATTGCCAGGACGCCGAATCATCATCGCGCTGATTTTGTTCACCTTCCTCTTTCACGTCGGTTTGATTCCAACCTATTTGCTCGTGGCGAAAACCCTGGGTTGGTCCAACAACTTTCTCGCCGTCATCGTGCCGCCCGCCGTTGGGGTGACGAATGTGCTCGTGATGATGCGCTTCTTTGAAGGCATTCCCGATGAGATCAAAGAATCGGCGCGCATCGACGGCGCGAACGATTTGCAAGTGCTGTGGAGTATCGTCCTCCCCTTGTCCAAGCCGATCATTCTCACCATCGGTTTGTTTTACGCTGTCTATTATTGGAATGAATTTTTCAGTCCGATGCTTTATCTCAACGATCAGAACTTGCAAACCCTGCCGGTGCTTCTCCGCAGTATTTTGATCGGTCAAAATTTCAGCGAATATGTCGATGTCGATGTGTCGCAAGCGGCGTCGATTGAATCGTTGAAATCTGCCGCCGTGTTGCTCACGATGCTTCCGATGGTTCTTGTTTATCCGTGGATTCAAAGATATTTTACTAAAGGCACGTTGCTGGGTGGAGTTAAAGAGTAATTGGAGATTAGGGATTGGAGGTGAGCGCCAAATCAGTGACAGAAAATCGCCGCAAAGAATTTTGAAAAATCCCCAACCATTCAAGGAGGAATTCGATGAGTAAGAAAATTGTTCTGCATCTCGTATTGATCGCGCTGACATTCGCGCTGTTGACCGCGTGCGCCGCGCCGACACCCGAACCCGTCAAGCCAACGGTGCCACCTGCCTCGTCATCATCATCGGTCGCATCGTCTGCGCCTGCTTCGTCCTCATCGTCGGTCGCGCCAACGGCTGTTCCACCGACCGTTGCGCCGACTGCTACAACACCCAAACCCACCAACACTCCCGAAAAAGCAGTGGACCTGGAAATCTGGTTGATTCCAACCTCCAGTCAAGCGCCCGCACCAGCCGACAACTGGATTGGTTACAAGACGATCAAGGACAAACTCAATATCAATTTAAAGTACGTCGCATTGCCGACTGGCGCAGACGGCGAAACGAAATTGAATGCCGCTGCCGCCGCCAACGCTCTGCCCGATTTCTTCGAAACGGTGAGCACGACCAGCGAACGTAACAAATTGATTGACTTGAACAAGCAAGGATTGGTCGCGCCCGTCGACAGTTTGTTGCCGATGATGCCAACGCGCGTCAAGACGCACTATAACGATCCGTCGTCGTTTACTTTGGCGAACATCGATGGCAAGCAAATGGGCTTTGTCGAAAAACCGAATCTGCCGCGCCGCGAAGGTTTGGTCATTCGCAAAGACTGGCTCGACAAACTGGGATTGAAAATGCCGACGACGGTCGATGAATTGATCGCCGTCGCTAAAGCATTTACTACGCAAGACCCAGATGGCAATGGCAAGAACGACACCTACGGCATCGGCGGATTCTTTGATGGATCCTGGGGCGGAGGTCAACGCTTTGCCTTTATCTGGGGCGCGTATGGCGTGCCCGATCTGTGGAACTGGGGCGACCCAGCCAATTTCGGCTTGAGCGTTCGCACTCCAGAATTCCGTCAGGCATTGGAAAAATTTCGCGCGATCAATGATGCCAAGATCATCGACCCAGACTGGGCGACGATCAACCGCGACGAATTTCGCATTCGCTGGCCCCAGGGTCGCTATGGCATCATGTGGGAAGATTTCTCGGCGCTGTCGAGTCCTGCGAATTACGCAAAATTCGACGTCAACTTTCCAACGGGCGAATGGGTCCCCGTGCCTGCGCTCAAAGGCGGAAGCGGCAAGAATTATCTAGCCGCCTACGGCAGTGTTGGAATCTTTACCGCCGTCTCCAAGAAATCGATGGACGCCGGCAAGGGTCCCGCCATTGCCAAGTTGCTCGAGTGGATGGCTTCGCCCGAAGGATACTATCTACTCGGCTTTGGCGTCGAAGGCGTCAACTACAAACTCGATAAAGACGGCGTCGTCACGACGGAGGGTCTGTCGGATCCGAAACTGGCTTGGACAGATGCGTCTCAGCAAGCCAACACGCAAATGCGAAATCAGTTGATCTACATCAACGATCCGAAAGAAGTCCAGGCGCGCTATCCTAGCAGCGCGAGCAAGAATGGTCGAACCATTTCTCAAATGGCGTTCTACCAATTCTTCTCGACGCAACCCTGGCTCGATTCGATCCCAGGTCAATTGATTCTCAAGCCATCGAACCAAGCGGATTTGCAACGCTACTACAACGAAAACTTTCAGGCATTCGCGCTTGGAACGAAACCGCTGAACGATCAAACCTGGGCGGATTTCCTGAAAGGACTGGATGCCAACGTCAACGCCGCCAAGTGGGAAGCCGATACCAAAAAACTCTTGCAAGACGCAGGTGTTTTGAAGAAATAAATTTCCGAATGTAGAGACGTAGCATTGCTACGTCTCTACAAAACACCGATCTACCCCAACGTCGCGCGTTGAAAATTTCGGCGCGCGACGCTCACGGTTTACGATGTTTACACTCCAACCTCATCTCGATTTTTTGTCTGCTCACCCAACGCCGCGCCTGGCAATGCGCGCCAACACACTTGCTGAATTCCAAGCGTGGCAATCCACTCTGCGATTTGAAATCGCGCGATTGCTGGGCATTGCCGAACGCGCGCCCGTGCCAGTCGTCGCCGAAAAAATCGCGGCAATCGATCGCGGTACGTACATCGAAGAAAAATATCGCTTGGATTCAGGCGAGCAGGTGCAGACGCCAATGTATCTTCTCGTACCTAAGCATGAACCTCCGTTCAAAGCGATCCTGATTTTTCACGGTCACGATGCAAGCGCGCAATACATCCTCGGCAATTTTCCCGACGATGCAACTGCGCGCGAACAACTCGCCATCGACAACAATTACGCGCAATCCTTGGCGCAAGCGGGGTACTTGGTCTGCGCGATTGAACAACGCGGCTTAGCCGAACGCACGACGAATCAAGTGAGTGATGAAAATCCAGCGCGCTCGTGTCGCCATCTTGCGTTTGAATATATGATGCGCGGGCGCACGCTCATCGGCGAACGATGCTGGGATGGCATGTGTGCGATCCATTATTTGCAAACGCGCGCAGACGTTTTGCCGAATGTGCTTGGTTGCACGGGACATTCGGGCGGCGGCACAACGGCGCTCTGGCTCGCCGTCATTGATTCGCGCATCACAACGCTGGTCGTGTCTGGCTACTTCTGCTCATTCAAAGATTCGATTCTGGCGATGCGCCATTGCGAATGTAATTACGTCCCAGGCATTTTGACGTTCGCCGAAATGGGCGATCTTGCCGCGCTCGTTGCGCCACGACCGTTTCGTGCTATCAACGGCGAAAACGATCCAATCTATCCCGCGGTTGCGGCGCGGCAACAATTTGAAACCGTCGCGCGCGCGTATGCGCTGAATGACGCAACGGATCAATGTTCGCTTGCGATTCATTCAGGCGCGCACGCCTATCATCACCAACTCGCGCAGGACTGGTTTTCAAAATGGCTCTGACAAATCCCATCGAACTAAAAATCGCCTACATTGGCGGCGGCAGTCGCGATTGGGCGCGCAAGCTGATGTTCGATCTTGCACTCGCGCCCGAACTCGCTGGTCACGTCGCGCTCTACGACATCGATCTTGAATCCGCGCGCTTAAACGAACGATTGGGTAACTGGCTCCAGGGACAATCTGGGGTGGTTTCGCGCTGGCGTTATGAAGTAGTGCCAACTTTGGATGTCGCGTTGCGCGGTGCCGATTTCGTCGTCCTCTCGATTCAACCTGGGACGCTGCAAGTGATGGGCGAAGAAATTGCAATCGCGGAAAAGCATGGCATGTTCTTTCCTGTTGGCGATTCGACAGGCGCGCCAGGACTCGTGCGCGGCTTGCGCTCCGCAACGATCTACGAACATTTCGCGCATCGCATCGCATCGATTTGTCCAAATGCCTGGATCATCAATTACACGAATCCGATGACCATCTGCACGCGCACGCTCACGCGCGTCGAGCCAGGATTAAAAGTGTTCGGTTGTTGCCACGAAGTATTCGCCGTGCAAAAAATGCTTGCGTCATTGGTCGAAAAATATCTCGGCACATTGCCGTCGCGCAAAGAAATCGAGACCAATGTCATTGGCATCAACCATTTCACGTGGATCGACCGCGCGTTTTATCGGGATGTGGACTTACTTGCGCTCGTGCGGCGGCACATAAACGAACCAGGCATCGTGCGCGAGTACACGCGCGAAGAAGTTGAGAGTTGGAACGATTGGTTTCGCAGTGTCCATCAAGTCAAATTTGAATTGTTCAAACGCTACGGTATCCTCGCCGCCGCAGGAGATCGCCACCTGGTCGAGTTCATGCCAGGATTCATTCGCTCGCCCGAAGAATTATTTCGCTGGGGCGTTATCCGCACTCCCGTCTCGTACCGCATCGAACGCTGGCGGAACGCGCCGCAGAAAACCGTCGACTTGATGGCAGGACGCGCGCCGTTGGTCATCGATGCGTCAGGCGAAGAGGGTGTCGCGCAGATGAAAGCGTTACTCGGTCTCGGCGACCTGGTAACCAATGTGAACATCGAAAACGTCGGGCAAATTTCTAATTTGCCATTACATTCCGTCGTCGAAACGAACGCGCGTTTTTCACGCCATCAAGTCCAGCCCATCACGGCGGGCGCATTGCCGCCAGGTGTTCACGCGCTCATCGAGCGGCACGTGAGCAATCAGGAAATGATTATCGAGGCGGCGTTGACGCGCGATCAAGACCTGGCATTCCAAGCCGTGTTGAACGATCCGACAAATCGTTTGCCACCCGATGAAAGCTGGGAAATGTTCAATGAGATGTTGCAAGTCAGCCGCGAGTTTTTGCCAGCATGGAAAATCTGACGGACGACCACCGACCGCAGACCGTCGTCTCTTCAGCGGTCATCGGTCGGGTCGTCTGCGGTCACGGAGGAATTTGTGTCTGAACAATGGTCAACCCGCATGGCAGACCCGACGATGGCGCGGTATCCTATTCTCGCCGACAAATGGGATTATCAATGGGGTCTCGTACTCAAAGGATTCGAGAATATTTGGCGAGCGACACGCGAGCAAAAATATTTCGACTACATCCAGCACAACATCGATGCATTCGTTCAGCCCGACGGCACGATTCGCGGTTATCGCGTGGACGAATATAACGTGGACCGATTGAACACGGGCAAGGTGTTGTTCAATCTCTACGCGGAGACACACGACGAAAAATACAAACGCGCACTCGATCTCTTGCGTTCGCAACTCAACACGCACCCGCGCACTCCCTCGGGCGGATTCTGGCACAAACAAATCTATCCCCACCAAATGTGGCTCGATGGCATCTATATGGCAGACGCATTTTACGCGCAGTATGAATTTGTCTTTGCACGCAATTCGCAACTCGCAATTCGCAATTGGGACGACATCGCCCACCAAATCATTCTGATCGAAGAACACACGCGAGACGAAAAAACTGGGTTGCTCTATCATGCCTGGGACGAAAGCAAACAACAACGTTGGGCAAATCCCGCAACCGGAGGCTCGCCACATTTCTGGGGACGCGCCGTCGGCTGGTATGTGATGGCAATTGTCGATGTGCTTGATTATTTGCCACGCGATCATGCGAATCGCAATGACCTTATCGCCATTTTGAATCGCACGATGAATGCGCTGGTACGCGTACAAGATAAAACGAGCAGTGTGTGGTATCAATTACTCGATCAAGGCAATCGCGCTGACAATTACCTCGAATCGTCGGCGTCGTGTATGTTTGTGTATGCAATGGTCAAAGGCGCGCGCAACAATTATTTGTCGCGAGTATTTCTCGATGTGGCGCAACGCGCATACGACGGCATCATCAAACAATTCATTCAAGTCGATGACGCAGGGCTAGTCCATTTGACGAACACTTGCAAAAGCGCAGGACTAGGCGGCACACCGTACCGCGACGGCTCGTACGCATATTATATCGGCGAGCCGCGCGTCACCGACAATCATCACGGTGTCGGCGCGTTTCTGTTGGCAAGCAATGCCATGGAGCAAGAATGGTGATGAACGTCAAGAATTTCGGCGCAAGCGGCGATGGCGTCACACTTGATTCGCCCGCGATTCAACGCGCGATTGATGCCGCGTCCCAGGTCGGCGGCGGCACGGTGTTTGTGTCGGCGGGCAAGTACGTCGTCGGTTCGATTTTTCTGCGCGATACCATCACGCTTTACATCGATGCTGGCGCAGTTTTGCTCGGCAGTCAAAATATTTCCGATTTTCCAATTGCCACGATGCGCTGGGAAGGCGTGACCCAGCCAACGCACGCGCCGCTCATCACAGGTGATGGATTGAAAAATATCGCAATCACTGGACGCGGCATCATTGACGGACGCGGCGAAATGTGGTGGCAACTGCATCGCGCCAAAGCGCTCGATGCGCCGCGCCCGCGCTTGATCTCGTTTGTAAATTGCGCGAATGTGCTTATCGAAGGCGTGACGCTCACCAACTCGCCCGCATGGACGATCAACCCAGTTCGTTGTGAGAATGTGACGATAGACAAGGTGACGATCAGCAACCCAGCCGATTCGCCGAACACCGACGGCATCAATCCCGACTCGTGCCGCAACGTCCACATTTCCAATTGTCACATCGATGTGGGCGATGACTGCGTGACGATTAAATCGGGAATCGAAACGGAATCACGCGAGTTACTTGTACCGTGCGAAAACATCACGATCACAAATTGCACGATGGTGCACGGGCACGGCGGCGTCGTCATCGGCAGTGAGATGAGCGGCGGCGTGCGCAATGTCGTCATTTCAAATTGCGTGTTCGTTGGCACGGATCGCGGTATTCGATTGAAATCGCGGCGCAGACGCGGTGGCATCGTCGAGGATATTCGCGTGTCGAATATTGTGATGACGGATGTGCTGTGTCCGTTCACGATGAATCTGTACTATCACATCAACGCGCGCGGCGACGCGTACGTTTCCGACAAAACACCGCAACCTGTTACAGATAGCACGCCGATTTTTCGTCGCATTCATTTCAGTCACATCACCGCGCGCGACGCGCAATTCGCTGCCGCGTTCCTGTATGGCTTGCCCGAAATGCCCATCGAAGATGTTTCGTTCGACGATGTGGCGATTGCGATGACGACCGACGCGCAAGCGGGCGCGCCCGATATGGCAGATGATGTTCCATCGATGCAACGCGCGGGATTTTTTGCGCGCAACGTGCGCGGTTTGCGTCTGCGCGATGTGCAAATCGAAAATCAAGTGGGCGTGGAATTCTTGTTGGAAAATGTAACGCAGACGCGACACGGCTCGCTGTAGCGTTCCCACGAGCCGTCGCGTTACCTGGGAACGGAGCAGCGTCCGTTCCCTATATCAATTGTGCAAGGAGGATGTATGTCCTATTTTGAATCTGTTCCACACAACCCAGGTTTGAACAACCTGCCGTCGAATCTGTGTCAGTTGCTCGATTTCAATCTGCTCGTGCTCGGGGATGGCAAATCGTACGAAGCGAACAGCGGCAATCGAGAAATCTGTGCGGTCATTCTCGGCGGCAAGGCGACGTTTGTGATCGGCGACAAGAAATTTGAAAACATCGGCGGACGACCGAATGTTTTTTCAGGCAAGCCACATTCAGTTTACATCCCGTGCCAATCGAAATTTTCGATCACGGCGAACAGCGCGGTCGAAATCGGTTTGTGTAGCGCGCCGAGCGATTTGCAAACGGCACCGTATGTGATCGCGCCTGATCGAGTTGCCACAGGTGTTTGGGGCGCGGCAAATTTCTCGCGCAACTATCATCAGATTCTCACGCTTGCCGGTCAATCCGATTTATCCGCGAAACGATTGATCGTCGGCGAAACATTCACGCCATCGGGTAACTGGAGCACGTTCCCGCCGCATCGACACGAGAAAGATGATCTGCCGCGCGAAGCGTTCCACGAAGAAATGTATTATTTCAGGGTGAGTCCCGCCGATGGCTTTGGAATGACGCGCTATTACAACGACGAAATCGATACTGGGTTTGTCGTGCGCGATAGCACGATTCTGATGGCGCCCAAAGGTTATCACACGGTGGTCAGCGCGCCAGGATACACGACGTACTATTTGTGGTTCCTTGCGGGCAATCAGCGCGCGCAAGCCACGGTCGATGATCCATCGTTCGCGTGGGTAGGCAAAACGGTTCCAATGTTGAAAGCGTTAGGACATTAACTGATTACAAGTCGCAAGTTTCAAGTTGCCTAAAACCTGAAACTTGAAACAGGAGCCGTTATGATTCTCGATAATTTTAGACTCGATGGAAAAGTCGCCCTTGTCACGGGCGCAGCACAAGGACTGGGACAAGGAATGGCGCTGGGGCTTGCCGAAGCGGGCGCGGACATTGTCGCTTTAGATCGTTGCGCGAACGACGAGACGGGCGACCAAGTGACCAAACTGGGACGCCGCTTTAGCCAGCAATGCGTCGATCTGCGTCAAGCATCGGTGGTTGATTTGCAAGAGGCAGTCGCGTTCACGGTGCGCGCGCTGGGGCGCATCGATATTTTGATCAACAATGCGGGCATCATTCGCCGCGCGCCCGCGCTGGATTTTAGCGAACAAGACTGGGACGATGTGTTGCAAATTAATCTCAAGGCGGCGTTCTTTCTTTCGCAAGCGGCGGCGCGCGAAATGGTGAAGCAGGGTGGCGGAAAAATTATCAGCATCGCATCAATGCTCTCGTTTCAAGGCGGCGTCATCGTGCCGTCGTACACTGCCGCCAAGAGCGGCATTGCGGGGATCACGCGCGCGCTGGCAAACGAATGGGCAAAGTACCACATCAACGTCAATGCGATTGCCCCAGGTTACATGGCGACCGAAAACACCGCGCCGATTCGCGCCGACGCGCAACGCAGTCAAACGATTCTGGAGCGGATTCCCGCAGGGCGTTGGGGCACGCCCAGCGATTTGCAAGGCGTCGTCGTGTTCCTGGCTTCGTCTGCGTCCGATTATATGCACGGCGCGATTGTGCCAGTAGATGGCGGCTGGCTGGCGAGATAAAGTATGAAAGATGAAAGGAAATATTATGGCGCGTTTTATGAGACTTGAAGTGCTAAATGCAATGATTGACACCGGACTCGTTCCCGTGTTTTACAACGGTGATGTAGAGGTCTCGAAGAAAATTGTAGAAGCGTGTGCGATGGGCAGTGCGCGCTGCATCGAGTTTACCAATCGCGGCGATTTTGCGCCATTCGTTTTCAAAGAACTAGCCGAATATTGCGCCCACGCTTTGCCGCAAGTAATGCTCGGTGTTGGCTCGATTATCGATCCGTACACGGCGTCGCTGTATATCGCCAGCGGCGCATGTTTTGTCGTTGGACCAAGCTTGAATCCCGAAGTGGCGCGACTTTGCAATCGGAGAAAAATTTCGTACAGTCCTGGGTGCGCCAGCGCCACCGAAATTGCGCAAGCCGAAGAACTTGGCGTTGAAATCGTCAAAGTATTTCCGGGCGATCTCATCGGTGGTCCCAATTTTGTGAAATCGATTCTCGCGCCTTGCCCATGGACGCGCATCATGCCCACCGGCGGCGTCGAGGCGACCAGAGAAAGCGTGACCGCGTGGATTAAAGCGGGGACGGCGGCGCTTGGCATCGGCTCGAATCTCATCACCAAAGAACGCGTCGCGCAAGGCAAGTGGGACGAACTGACACAGACCACGGCGCAGGTGTTGGCGTGGGTGAGAGAAGCGCGGGGCAGTAAACAGTAAAACAGTGAAACAGTTGACTGTCTTACTGGCTCACTGAAAACTGGAGCTAACAATGGCAAACATCATTACCTACAAACAAATCAAGTCCGCTGACCAATGCAAATACGACGGCGTGTCGCTGGGTGAAGTGATGATGCGGCTCGATCCATTCGATGTGCCGACGGCGCGCGCGCGTCAAATGCGAATCTTTCAAGGCGGCGGTGAAACGAACGTCGCGTGTGGGTTGGGTTACACGTTCGGATTGCGAACGGCAGTCGTAACCGCGTTGGTCGATGACGACATTGGAAAAAATATTCGCAATCAATTGCGAGAATCGAATGTGGACACGTCGAAAATTATTTGGTTCAATACTCAGAACGATGACTCGCGTTTCTCGACCGATTCCAAAGGCACGCTGATGAACGGCATCAATTTCACGTTCATCGGCAAAGGCGTCATTCCATCCGATACGTTGTACTATCGCGCGCACACACCGATCCGCGAATTGCGCGAAGGCGATGTGGACTGGGATGCGTTGTTCGGCAAAGAAGGCGTGCGCGTGTTCAACACGGGAGGTATCTACACCTTGATTTCGCCGACCTCGGCGGGGCTGGCGATTCAAGCGGTGCAAAAAGCAAACGAGTACGGCGCGTTCGTCTCTGCCGATTTGAACTATCGCTCCAAAGTCGAGCCGAGCAAACAACGCGCGCGCGAAATCAATCGACAGATCACGCCGTACCTGGGTTTCCTGATCGGCAATGATAGTGATTTGAACGATGCGCTTGGATACGAAACCCAGGTCGATCCGGAGGCGCCGTACCAAGAATGGATCGCGGTATATCAACAGACGGTGAGACAAGTCGCAAAGGATTTTCCGAATTTGTCGCTCATCGGCACGCAGTGGCGCGGCGCAACGAATGCCGACCTGGTGTCCTGGGGCGCGGTGTTGTACGACGCGCTCGAAGGCAAGATGTACCAAGCGCCCTTGCGTCAAGATGTTCCGATTGCAGACCGCACGGGCGGCGGCGATTCGTTTGCAGCGGGCGTCATCGCGGCGTTGCTCAAAGGCAAAGACCTGGCGACGGCAGTGCAATGGGGCGCGGCGCACGGTATCCTGGTTCAAGAAA
>Ga0334722_10003636_pt1 | contig 16477 bp, 14 predicted proteins | sample C3_bottom_MG_FD_207210 | JGI IMG/M metagenome (GOLD analysis project Ga0334722, IMG submission 207210) | Sediment microbial communities from Yellowstone Lake, YNP, Wyoming, USA - C3_bottom | ecosystem: Environmental > Aquatic > Freshwater > Lake > Sediment | place: USA: Wyoming | collected...
TCCGGGAGAGGATCTCCGCGGCGCGGTCGTAGGCGTCCCGCGCCTCGTCGTACCGGCCCATGTCGTTCAGCGTGATGGAGAGGGAAAGCAGCGCTTCGGTGTAGTCGGGGTTGAGGGAGACCGCCTGACCGAACCGCTCGACCGCCCGACGGTACTTCCCCCGCTGGTGGTCGATCAGGCCCAGCGTGTAGTGGATGTCGGGGTATTTCGCGCCGCCCGCGAGGGCCTCGATCAGGTGCCGCTCGGCCCGCAGGCATTCCGCTTCGCTTACGGCGTTCTTTCCCATCCGGATCAGCCCGGCCAGCTCCCGGCTCACCGTTTCTTCCCCCGTTCGGGATATTTCTCCGCCAGCGTCTTCCGGAACGTCTCCGCCTCGTCCTTCTTCCCCTGCTTCTCGAGCGCCTGCGCGAGCAGGGAGAGCAGGGTCGGTGCGGCCGGCACGTCGGGATACGCCGCGACCGCCCGACGGGCCCGCGCCTCGGCGCTGTCGTACCGCTTCCTGGAGAGGAAGTGATTCACCACGGTCGCCTCGTGCAGGGCCAGCCGGTTGCGCAGCGCACCGATCTTCCCGGAGGCTTCCCGCGCGCGGGGGGAACTCGGCTCCCGTTCGAGGAACAGCGTGTACGACTTGACCGCCTCCCGCGTCTTCCCCTGGTCCCTCCCGGGCGGCAAGGTCTGCCGGGAGAGCAGGTCACCCTTCAGGAGCAGGGCGTCGGGGATCTTCGGGTCCGCGGGGTAGAGGCGCAGGAAGTCGTCGAACGCCACCTCGGCCTCGATCTCCTGCTTGTTCGCCATCCGGCTCGAAGCGAGACCGAACTGAGCCCGCGCCGCCAGTGGGGAGGTGGGGAACCGCTCGAGGAGGGTCTGGAAGGCCTCCGAGGCGGCCCCGTATTTTTTCTGCTCCGCCTGTTTTTGCCCGCGCGCGAGCAGATCGGCGTCGGTGAGCCCGGTCTGCCGGGAGAGTTTTTCGGAGCATCCGGAGGAAAAAAGGAGAATCAGGGCCACCCCGGTGGCGAGGAAAAAGCGCATTCGCCGCATCCTGAAACCCTAATATAGCCATCCCGCAATGTCAATGCTACCATGGCCCGCGTGAAGCTCCGCGTTATCCTCGTGGTCCTGTCGTTCCTCTCTTTTCTCTCCGTTTCCGTCGCGGGGTACGTCTACTTCCGTTCCCTCCAGGACTCCGCCTACAAGGAATCGGAGAAGGATAGCGCCCTCCAGGCGGAGCGGATCCGGAACGGCGTCTCCTCGTTCCTCGCCGAGAACCTGAAGACGGCCCATGCCCTCGCCGGCCTGGAGGAGATGGGGGAGGTCTTGTCCCATCCCCGGGGACCTTCTCTCGCACGGGCGAACGCCGTCCTCGACCATTTCCGGAACGCCCTCGCGGCCGACGTCTGCTACGTCATGGACCGCGGCGGGACGACGGTCGCGTCCAGCAACCGGGACGCGCCCGACAGCTTCGTCGGGAACAATTTCGCCTTCCGCCCGTACTGGAAGCAGGCGATCCGGGGGACGCCGGCCACCTACATGGCCCAGGGGGTGACGTCGAACGTCCGCGGCGTCTACTTCAGCCACCCTGTCTACGGGGATCCGGCCGCCCCGCCCGTCGGCGTCGCGGTGATCAAGGTCTCCACGGGGCCGATCGAGCGGGAGTTCCTCCAGGGGGGGGAGGGGATCGTCCTCCTCGCGGACCCGAAGGGGATCGTGTTCGTCACAAGCAGCAAGGAGTGGCTCTACCGCTCCCTGCAGGGCCTCACCCAGGAGGACGTCGAGGAGGTGGCGCGGTCCCAGCAGTTCGGGCCCGGGCCGTGGGAGTGGAGCGGCCTTTCGATCCTGGGCGGCGGCACGGCGAGGGACGCCGGCGGGAGGGCGTACAGGATCTACAGGCTGGACGTCTCGACGTACCCCGGCTGGAGCGTGGTCTATCTGAGCGACCTCCAGGCGGTCTCCCGGAAGATCTCCGCCCCGCTGTTCCGCGTAACGGGCCCGATCCTCCTGGTCCTCTGCTTCCTGATCGGCCTCTCCGTCTTCTTTCTCTACCGGAGGGCGAGCGACGACATCCTGCGGCGGAAGGCGGCGGAGGAAGCGCTGCGGGAGGCGCAGGAGCAGCTGACGCGGCACTCCGAGGGGCTCGAGCGCCAGGTGAAGGAGCGGACCCGCCGGTTCACGAGCATACTCCGTCACACCCCCGCGGTCGTGTGCGTCAAGGACCGGGAAGGGCGGTACGTCTACGTCAATCCCCGGTTCACGGAGCTGTTCGGTGTCCGGAACGCCGACATCGGCGGCAAGACCGATTTCGATCTCTTCCCCCGGGACTTCGCCGACGCGTTGCGGGAAAACGACCGGAGGGTCCTCGCCGGGCGAACCCCCATCCAGGTGGAAGAGACGTTTCCGCAGGACGGGGGGTCGCACATCTACCTCTCCACCCGGTTCCCCATCTACGACGACGAAGGGGTCCCGACGGCGCTCTGCGGGATCTCGATCGATATCTCGGAGATCAAGAGGGCGGAAGACCAGCTGCGGCGCCTCTCCGACAGCATCATCGCGGGGCAGGAGAAGGAGCGCGCCGCCGTGGCGCGGGAGCTGCACGACGAGTTCGGCCAGGTGCTGACCGCGCTGGGCCTCGACGCGGCGTGGCTCCGGGACCGCCTGAAAGCCGCCGACCCGGCCGCTTCGCGGCAGGCCCAGGCGATGTGCGGCGTCATCGACAAGGCGATCGACGAGGTCCGGGGGATCGCCACCCGCCTGCGCCCGGGCGCCCTCGACCACCTCGGGCTCGTGGACGCCCTCGACTGGTACATCCGCGACTTCGAGAAGCGTTCGAGGATACGATGTTTCTACCGTCAAGGAGAGATTCCCCGGATCGCCGACAAGGCGGCGACCGCCGCCTACCGGATCGTGCAGGAGTCGTTGACGAACGTGGCGCGCCACTCCGGGGCCTCGCGGGTCGACGTCTCCCTGCGGGTGGAGGAGGGGGCCCTCCTGCTTTCGGTGGAGGACGACGGGCGGGGGTTCGACCCGGAGCGGCTGGGGGAATCCGAGGGGCTGGGGGTGGTGGGGATGCGGGAGCGTGCGTCGCTGATCGGAGGGACGCTGTCGATCGGCCCCGGCGCGGGCGCAGGGATCCGGATCGAGCTGCGGATCCCGCTCGCCGCGGCGAACGGGGACCCGGCGTGATCCGCGTCCTGTTGGCCGACGACCACAGCATCGTCCGGGACGGCCTGCGCCGCCTGGTCGACGGGGCGGGCGACATGGCCGTGGTGGCGGAGGCGGCCGACGGGAGGGAGGCGATCCGGAAGGCGGGCGAATTCCTCCCGGACGTGGCCGTCGTGGACATCTCCATGCCGGGGCTGGACGGGCTGGAAGTGGTGGAGCGGATCCACGCCGCGCATCCGAAGACGGCGATCCTCGTGCTGACGATGCACGAGGAGGAGCAGTACGTGGTACGCGCGATCAGCGCGGGGGCGAGGGGATACATCACAAAGCGGGCGGCGGCCGACCAGTTGCTCAAGGGCATCCGCAGGGTCCACGAGGGGGGCAGGTACCTGAGCGACGACGCCGCGGAGGCTCTCGCCCGGCGCATGGGGAAGGGGCCCGCGGACCGCACCTCCCTCGACGCGCTTTCGACGCGGGAGATCCAGGTACTGCGCAGCCTTGCGCTCGGAAAGAGCAACCGGGAGATCGCCGATAGCTACGCCATCAGCATCAAGACCGTCGACACGTACCGGTTCCGGCTCCTCAAAAAGCTTTCCCTGCGGAACAACGCGGAACTCACCCGGTTCGCGATCCGGAACGGGATCGTCGAATCATGACCCCCGGGTCCCGTTGTAGGGGATTTTCTTACGGAAGAATCCGAACCGCTCCGATGTTTCCGCCGCCGGGCGGATGGTATTCTTTCGCAAAGTGCAGACTCGCCGGGTTTCGTATAATGAACCGTCGTGCGGTTCCGGACGGCGCGCCGTCCGCGGGAATTCTCTCCGGGCGGGGGCGCGACCAAAGGGAAAGGGAGGGGACATGAAAGGGATCATGAAAGGGGTGGTGGCTGTCGTCGTGGCGGCTCTGGCGATCGGGATGGCGGGCGCCGCCCGGTCCGCGGAACCGATCAAGGTGGGCGTCCTGCTCCCGCTGACCGGTTCGATGGCGAAGTTCGGGGAGATCGAGAAGCGCTCATTCGAGATGGCCCTCGAGGAGATCAACGCGAAGGGCGGGGTGAGGGGGAGCAAGATCCAGCTCGTCTTCGAGGACGACACCGGGAAGCCCGAGGTGGGCCGGTCCGCGGTCGAAAAACTGATTTCGCGGGACAAGGTCCCCGTCGTCACCGGCGGGTATTCGAGCGCGGTGACCGCGGCGACCGCGCCGGTCGCCCAGCAGTTCAAGGTTCCCTACGTCATCTGCACCGGCTCCGCGGACGACGTCACGGAGAAGGGATACGAATACGTTTTTCGCATCAACCCTCCGGCCAGCGAATACCCCAACGCCGTGATGTCCTTCCTCAAGACCGTCGCGAAGGTGAAGACGGTCGCGATCCTCTACGAGAACACGCAGTTCGGGCAGTCCAGTTCGAAGGCGTTCGAGAAGGATTGCGCGGACGCGGGGATCAAGGTTCTCGTGAAGGAGGGGTACCAGGCGGGCGCGATCGATTTCAAGCCGCTCCTCACCAAGGTGAAGGCGGCCAACCCGGAGATGATCTACATGGTCTCCTACGTCATGGACGCGTCCCTCCTCATGCGGCAGTCGAAGGAGCTCGGGATCAATCCGAAGCTTTTCGTGGGCGGCGGGGCCGGCTTCACGCTCCCCGAGTTCGCCAAGAGCGCGGGCGGCGCGGCCGACCACGTCTACTCGGCGACGCTGTGGGTCGAAACCCTCCCGTTCCCCGGGGCGAAAGAATACTTCAACAAGTTCAAGAAGATGTACGGGTCCGAGACGGAATACCACGGCGCCGAGGCGTATGCGGCGATGTACGTGGTCGCCGACGCGTTGAAGCGGGCGAAGAGCGTCGCGCCGAAAGACGTGCGGGACGCCCTCGCGGCGACCAACGTGAAGACCGCCTTCGGGCCGGTCAAGTTCGTCTCCTACGGGAAGAAAACACAGCAGAACAAGCTCGACACCTACGTCGTCCAGTGGCAGAAGGGGGAGCTGGAGGCGGTGTGGCCGACGAGCGTCGCCACGAAGAAGTACGTGTATCCCACCCCCCCCTGGGACAAGCGAAAGTGATCATCGCGGCGTGATCTGACCTGCGTTCCGCCGGGCGGCCCGCTCGCACCGCCCGGCGGAACCTATCCGCGGCCTTCCGGGGCCGCATCGGGAACGGGAGTTTCCATGGACGTCTTCCTGCAGACCGTCGTCGCCGGCTTTCTCAAGGGGGGGCTCTACGCCCTGATCGGGATCGGGATGACCCTCATCATGGGCGTCATGGGGATCATCAACCTGGCGCACGGCCAGCTCATGATGCTGGCGATGTACGTCACGTTCCTCCTCAACACGATGGGGGTCGACCCGTACCTCTCGCTGTTCGTCGCGATGCCGACCCTGTTCCTGATCGGCGTCGTGATCCAGAAGTTCCTGCTGAATCCCCTCATCAAGGTCGACACGATCCTTCCCGAGAACCAGGTCCTGATGACGGTCGGGATCGGGATGGTGATCACCGAGGTCGCGCGCTTCCTCTTCAAATCCGACTACAAGTACATCAAGACCGACTACGCCAACGCGACCTTCTTCCTCGGGAAGATCTCCTTCAGCGTGGCGCTGACGATCGCGTTCGCGTTCGCGCTGGCGTTCACCGCGGCGATGTTCTGGTTCCTCCTCAAGACCGACCTCGGGCGCTCCATCCGGGCGACGGCCCAGGACAAGGACGCGGCGACCCTGATGGGCGTGCACACGGGCCGCATCACCGTGATCACCTTCGGGCTCGGGGCCGCGCTCGTCGCGGCGGCCGGTTCCCTGCTGGCCCCGGTCTACTACATTTTCCCGGACCTCGGAGGCCCCTTTACGGCGAAGGCGTTCATCATCACGATTCTCGGGGGGCTGGGCTCCACGGTGGGCGCCATCCTTGGGGGAGTCACGCTGGGCCTGGCCGAGAGCCTCGGGGCGACCTACCTCGGGATGGAGTACGAGGACATCGTCGGGCTGGCGATCTTCATCGCGGTGCTGCTCTTCCTGCCCGGCGGGTTCAAGCGCCTGACCAAAGTCTGAAAGACCGGAGCGCCCGATGAAAAAGAATGCGGTCCCACTCCTGGTGCTGGCGGTCCTCGCCGTGTTCCCGCTGGTCGTCACGAGCGACTACTTCCTGCACCTCATGATCCTCTTCCTCCTGTGGGTCGTGATCGGATCGTCCTGGAACGTCCTCGCGGGATACACGGGGCAGGTCTCCTTCGGCCACGCGGCCTTTTTCGGCGTCGGCGCCTACACGGCGGGCCTCCTGTTCCAGCATCTGCAGATCTCCCCATGGTGGGGGATGGCCCTCGGGGGGATCGTCGCCGCGCTGATCGGCCTTCCCTTCGGGGCGATCTGCTTCCCCCTGCGGGGGGCATACTTCGCGCTGGCGTCGCTCGCTCTCGGGGAGGGGATCCGCCACATCGCGACGATCTCCGAGTCGTTCACCGGCGGGATGATGGGGATCATGATCATGCCCTCGTTCGTCTCGAAGATCCCCTACTACTACATCGCGCTCGCGCTGTCCGCCCTCTCCGTCCTGAGCATCCGGCTCGTGATCCGCACGAAGCCGGGTTACTACTTCGTCTCCATCCGGGAAGACCAGGACGCGGCGGAGAGCCTGGGGATCGACACGACGCTGTACAAGAACGTCTCGCTCGCCATCTCCTCCTTCTGGACCGGAATGGCGGGGGCTTTCTACATGAACTACATGGGGTTCGTCGACCCACATGTGGTCTTCTCCCTCCACGACTACTCCGTCATGGCGATCCTGGTCGCGATCGTCGGCGGCGTCGGGACGATCTACGGCCCCGCGGTTGGGGCCTTCATCATGGTCGCCGTCCAGGAGTTCTTCCGGTCGGGCTTCTTCGGGCTGTTCGACTACCTCGGCCGCGTGACGGGGGCTCCCGCTTTCGCTTCCCTGTCCGAGGTCGTCCGCCAGGCCCATGTCCTCGGGTTCGGGATCCTGGTCGTCGTGGTCATCCTCTTCCTGCCGAACGGGATCGTCGGGGACTGGGAGAAGATCCGAAGAAACGTGTTCCGCATCCAGCCCACGAGATAAGGAGTCGGACGTGGCATTCTTCCGGGTGGAAAAACTCGTCAAGCAATTCGGCGGCCTCACGGCGGTGAACAACGTGAGTTTCGAGGTGAAGCAGGGGGAGATCTTCGGGTTGATCGGCCCGAACGGGTCCGGGAAGACGACGACCTTCAACATGATCAGCGGCACCTATCCTCCGACGTCGGGGAAGGTTTTCTTCAAGGGAAAGGAGATCCAGGGGCGGAAGCCGCACAGGATCTGCCACCTCGGGATCGGACGGACCTTCCAGGTCGTGAAGCCCCTCGGGCGGATGACGGTGCTCGACAACGTGATCGCCGCCTCCTTCTCGCGGGAGAACAGGATGCGTGGCGCGCGGGAACAGGCGGAGAAGACGATCGCCTTCTGCGGTCTGGACCCGGTTTCGGGGACGCTGGCCAAATCGCTCCCGATCGCGGGACGCAAGCGCCTGGAGATCGCCCGCGCCATGGCGACCCGTCCGGAACTGCTCCTGCTCGACGAGACCGCGGCGGGCCTGAACCCCACCGAGTCGCTCGAGGCGGTCGAGCTCATCAAGAAGATCCGCGAAAACGGGACCACGATCGTCATCATCGAGCACATCATGCGCGTGATCATGACGATCTCCGACCGGATCCACGCGATCAACTTCGGCCAGACGATCGCCGAGGGGACGCCGTCGGATGTGGCGGCGAACCCGCAGGTGATCGAGGCCTACCTGGGGACCGACTATGCTTGAAGTGTCCGGAATCGACGTCTTCTACGGGGACCTCCAGGTCCTCTGGGACCTTTCCTTCCAGGTGAGGGAGAAGGAGATCGTCGTCCTGGTCGGGGCGAACGGGGCGGGGAAATCGACCACCCTGAAAACGGTCTCGGGGCTGTTGCAGCCGGCGAAGGGGACGGTCACGTTCAACGGTGTCCGCCTGGACACGCTCTCTCCCGACAAGGTGATCGGCCAGGGGGTGGTGCACGTCCCCGAAGCGCGCCGCCTGTTCCGGGAGATGTCCGTCGAGGAGAACCTCATCATGGGCTCCCTCTCCCCCGAGGCGCGGAAGAAGAGGACCCGGACGATGGAGTGGGTCTACGAGCTCTTCCCGCGGATGAAGGAACGGCGGAAGCAGCCGGCCGGAACGATGAGCGGCGGGGAGCAGCAGATGTGCGCGATCGGCCGGGGATTGATGGCGCTGCCGAAGATCCTGATGTTCGACGAGCCGTCGCTCGGCCTCGCTCCCATCCTTGTCCAGGACGTCTTCGATATCGTGAAGCGCGTGAACCGGGAAGGGGTCACCGTCCTGCTCGTGGAGCAGAACGTGCGGCAGACGCTCGCCCTGTGCGATCGCGCCTACGTCCTCGAGAACGGCCGGGTCGTCCTCGAAGGGACCGGCAAGGACCTGATGAACGACGCCCACGTGAAAGAGGCGTACCTGGGGATTTAGGAAATCGCCGCTCCTGTTTGCGCGGCCCGGCGAGGGAGACCCTTCCGGGCCGTTTCCTTTCGCACGTCGCCTTGACAACCCCGCGATCGCCTCAGTATGGTGAGTCAGCGATTCGAGATCGGCGACATGGGAGCGAACGATGCGCATCGAATGCGTCTCCGGGGACATCCGCACGATAAAAGCGGACATGGTGGTGGTGAACCTGTTCGAGGGGGCGAAGCGGCCCGGCGGGGCGGCCGCCGCGGTCGATGCGGCGATCGGGGGCGCGATCGCGGCGGCGGTCCGCGACGGCGACTTCGCGGGGAAACTCGGGGAGACCCTTTCCCTGCGTCCCTCCCGGGGTATCTCCTCGCCGCGGGTCCTGGTGGTCGGCCTCGGGAAGAAGGATGAACTCACCGCGGATCACGCGCGTCAAGCCGTCCTGCCGGTACTGAAGGCGGCGAAGCGCCTCAAGCTTTCCACCGTGGCGTCCGTCGTCCACGGCGCGGGCGCGGGCGGGATCGATCCCGGGACCGCCGGGCGCTTCTGCGCGCTCGGCGCCGCCCTGTCCGCCTTCGAGTTCGACCGGTACAAGGCGGAGAAGTCGCACCGCGTCGCCCGGTTTCTTTTCGTCGAGCGCGACGCGAAGGCGTTCCCCTCCGTGCGCGCCGGAGTATCCCTGGGCGCGCGGATCGGCGAGGCGATCAACTGGGGGCGCGCCCTCGTGGCGACCCCGCCGGCGGAGCTCCGGCCCGACGACCTTGCCCGCGCGGCGCGGGGGGTGGGCCGCGGGATCGGCGCCGCCGCGGCGCGCAAGGTGCGCGTCCGCGTCCTCGGTCTTCCCGAACTTTCCGCCCTGAAGGCCGGTGGGATCCTCGCCGTTGCGAAGGGCAGCCCCGCGCCGCCGCGCCTGGTCGTCGCGGAGTATCGCGGCGGGACCCCGGGATCCCCGTGGACCGCCCTCGTCGGGAAGGGGGTCACCTTCGACACCGGCGGCATCTCCCTCAAGAAGTGGGAGGGGATGGAGAAGATGAAGTACGACATGGCGGGAGGCGCGGGGATGCTGGCGACCCTTCGGGCCGCCGCCGCCCTCGGGATCCGGCGGAACCTCGTCGCCGTCGTCCCCTGCGTCGAGAACATGCCCTCCGGGACCGCGTACCGGCCCGGCGACGTCCTTCGGATGATGTCGGGGAAGACCGTCGAGATCCTCTCCACCGACGCGGAGGGACGCCTCATCCTGGCGGACGCGATGACGTACGCCGTCCGGAAATACAAGCCCAGGGAGATGGTCGACGCGGCGACGCTTACGGGCGCCTGCATCGTTGCGCTCGGGAGCGTCAACATCGGCATGATGGGGAACGACGGGGGGATGCTCTCGCGGATGAAGGCGGCCTCCGCGGCGTCGGGAGAGAAGGCGTGGGAGCTGCCGTTGCACGAGGAGTATTTCGAGCAGATCAAGAGCGACATCGGAGAGCTGAAGAACGTCGGCGGCGGCGAGGCCGGGACCATCACGGCAGGCCGCTTCCTCCAGGAGTTCGCGGGCGGAACGCCGTGGGTCCACTTCGACATCGCCGGCACCGCCTGGGTGGAAAAGGAGAAGCGCGGGTATGCTCCGGGGCCTTCGGGTGCTCCGGTCCGGCTCCTCGTGGAGTACCTCTCTTCCCGGGACCGGAACTGACGGCGGGGACTTAGTACTGCGTTTCATAAATACGGTTGCATTCGAGTCCCGCTGCATCCGCCCCGGCGAAGTACGCGCTCCCTCACCGTACTTGCCCAGTACGCTTCGGTCGCGACGCCTTGCCGGATGCGGCGCATCGGCCCTCTCGGTGCTACACCGTATTTATGAAACGCAACACTTGGGGAGAATCGCCATGACGGAAATGCCGGCGCTCGACCCGGAAAGCAGGAACTACATCAGCTGTCCGCACTGCACGATCCAGATCCCCGACGACGTTCCCGACTGCCCGTATTGCCGCCAGCCCGTGCCGGGCAGGACCTCCGGAAAGCGGAAGGACATCCGCGACCTGCTGGTTCCCCCGGAACGCTTTCCGCGGCTCGGGAAATATTACCGGGAACACGGCAAATGGGTGAAGGTCGTCGTCCCGGCCCTCCTCGCGGTCCTTGTCCTGTGGTTGGCGCTCGGTTTCCTGACGCGGGTGAGGATCGTCGTTCCGAAGGACAACGCCTTTCTGATCGAGGCGGAGCGGGAACGGGAGGATGGCGGAAGGGTCCTCCTGACGGGGAAGCTCGTCAACCGGGGGGAAGACATTCCCGACCTCTCCCTGCGCTCCATCGGGGTGACCGCGGAGTTCCTGTACGACGACGGGAGGACGGAGCGGAAGCGCGTTTTCCCGAAGTCCCCGTTCCGCGGCGAAGGGGCCCTCCTGCGCGGGGAATCGGGCGCGTTCGAGATCGATGTCCCCAAGGGGGTGAAGTCGGTCACCCTCCGCGGCGAGATCGTGAACCTCGGGGAAGACCGGGTGTTCGTTCCGGCGACCCCGGGAATCCGCCGCCTCCCGGCCCAAAAAAAACGGTGATCCACGCGCGGGTCCGGGGGCACGCGGGCCCGGCGTGCGTCCTCGCCCACTCCCGCAGCGCGAGAAGGTCCTCCACGGTGTCCACGTCCCGCCCGGGAGGCAGGAACGAGAACGGCGCCGAAAGGATCCTGCAGCGCGCCGCCGCGGTCCGGAGCACCTCCCCGGTGCTCCAGCGAACTCCCCGGAACAGCCGTTCGTCCGGCGAGGAGAGGCCGACCAGATAGTATCCGCCGTCCGCGGAGGGACCGAACACGACCGACGCTCCGGTGGAAAGCTCCCGGAACGCATGGCGAACCGTTCCCGCGGAGAGGGACGGGCAGTCCGCACCCACGATCACCACGCGTTCCGCCCCGTTCCGGAACGCGGTCGCCGCCGCGTTCCGCATCCTGTCCCCGAGGTCCCGGCCGCGTTGCGGAAACGGCTCGAACGCCGGGAACGGGGGACCCCGAAGGGAGCCCAAGGACTCCGGCGGATCGAGAAAGAGGTATCGGCGAACACGGGTCAAGGCGGACAACTCGGCCGCCGTGTCTCGGAGCATGCAGGCGTACAAGCGCGCCGACTCACGAGGTTCGAGCGGAGGGCAAAGGCGTGTCTTCACCCGGCCGGCGGCCGGCGCCTTCGCCATCAGTACGACCGCTTCCTCCATTGCCCGACCATCCTTCCGTTATGAGGGTACCCCAGGGAGCGCATTTCGTCCGGGAGTGGGGCGTCCGTCCGCTCCGCTCCCGGACATTTTACCGGAGATCCCGGTCCTCCACCTGTCCCGAATCGTCGGTGGGGGACACTCCTCCCCTGCGTCCCGAGTCATTTCCTCCTTACCCGGCGCCGGGGGATACGGTATCTTTGAACGGTGGTTTCAGAGTGGAGGTTTCCCGGTGCCGAGGAACGCGCTCCCGGTCTGTACGATCCTTCTCCTTCTCTCCTTCGCGGGATCCGCGCCTGCGGGGCCCGAACCTTCATCCGGGACGGTGCCGGCGGGGGTTCGTCTCGTCGACGAGGCGTTCGCCGGCGGCGGCGAAGCCGCCGCCGGCCGCATTCTGCCGCTCCTCAAGGACCGGGACCTGGACGTTCGGACCCACGCAATGCGGCGGCTGGTCGAGATCGGAGAGCCCGCGGTCGATCCCCTGCTCGCCGCCCTGGCCGACGAATCCACCCGGTGGCCGGCCTCCGGCGCTCTCCTCAACATCGGGCCCCCGGCCGTACGGAAGACCGTCCTTGCGGTGAAGCATAGGGACCCGGCCGTCCGGCGCGGCGCGCTCTTCATCCTCCAGCAGATGGAGGTGACGTCCGCCGCTCCCTCCATCCAGGCGGCGCTCTCGGATCCCGACGTTTCCGTTCAGGTGCAGGCGATACGTGCCGTCGCCCATTTCCGTGGTCAGGGGGCGCTCCGGCTTCTCCTCGAGAAAGTGGACACCGGCTATCCGCCGGTCGTCCGGGATGCCGCCATCGAGGCGCTGGCTGGGTTCGAGGACGAGGCGCTGCCGTCCCTCCGCTCCCTGTACGTGCAAGGCGGCGCGGAGATGCGGGTTGCCGCCATCCGTGCGCTCGGGGGGACGGGGACTCCGGAGGGGATCGGAATCGTGCGGTCGGCGCTATCGGACAGATCTGCACTGGTCCGATACTACGCTTGCCGGGCCCTCGCCGACGCAGGAGACACGGTTTCGGCGGGAGCGGTGGCGGCGCTCCTCGGGGACCCCGATCCGGCGGTCCGCGAGGCGGCCGGGGAAGCGTGCGCCCGGATGCCCGAGGCGGCGGAGAAGGCGCTGTTCGGACTCCTGCGGAGGGGAACCCCGCTGCAGAAGATCGAGGCGGCGACGGCGATCCGCAAGGCGGCGTATCGCCCCGCGGTACCCCTCCTGGCCGAGGTCATCCGCGATCCCCTGCCCGAGGTACGGCTCTCCGCCGCCGCGGCGCTGATGGTCGTGTCCGGGCCGGAGGCGGTCGAGCCCCTCGTGAACGGGCTGAGGGACCCGCAGATCCGGTGGGTGTGCATCCTCGGACTGCGGCAGGCAGGGACCCCCGCCGTGCCGTTCCTCCTGCGTCGCACCGGGGATCCCGAGTTCGACTTCTGGAAACAGCATGTCCTGGCCGGGATGGGGGAAAAGGCGATCGAGGGGTGCGTCGAAACGCTGGATCGGGAGAAGGACGCCGGAACCCGCAGCGCGGCCCTTTGCACCCTCGAGCAGATCCGGGACGCCCGTGCGGCATGGCCGATCGTCCGTATGCTCGGGGACCCGCAGGTCGGCCAGGTGGCCGTTTTTCTCGCCGCCCGGATGGGCCAGGTCGCCGTCGAGCCGCTCCTGCTCTCCCTGAGCGGTGAAAACCCCAATGTCCGGATCCGTGCCGCCGACGCCCTCGGGGAGATGCGGGAACCGCGAGCGGTTCCCGCGCTCCGGGGGATGGCGCAAGACCCCGACCCCGCCGTGCGGAACGCGGCGTCGAAGGCGCTGCAGAGGATCGCCCCGCCCTGACCCGCTCCGTCAAGGGGGTCTTCTCCTTGTCAGGATCGGTGCCCGTGTGTATAATTCCGGGCTTCGCCGTTTCCATCCGAAGGGGAGCGCCATGAAAGAGAAGAAGCGCAACGTCCTGAACGTCGGCCTGCCGAAGGGGAGCCTGCAGGAGTCCACACTGCACCTGTTCCGCAAGGCCGGCTTCAACATCAACGTCGGCTCCCGCAGCTACGTCCCCACGATCGACGACCCGGAGCTTTCCGGTCTCCTGATCCGCGCCCAGGAGATGGCGCGCTACGTCCAGGACGGCATCCTCGACGTGGGGCTGACCGGGCGGGACTGGGTGCTCGAGCAGAACGCGAAGGTCAAGGAAGTGTGCCCCCTGCTGTACGCGCGCGGCGGCCTGCGCCCCGTCCGGTGGGTGGTGGCGGTCCCGAACGACTCCCCCATCCAGCGGGTGCGGGACCTGCAGGGGAAGCGCGTCGCGACCGAGCTGGTCCAGTTCACCCGGCGCTACCTGAAGAAAAAAGGGGTCGAAGCCCAGGTCGAGTTCTCCTGGGGGGCCACCGAGGTGAAGGCGCCGCGCCTGGCCGACGCGATCGTCGAGTTGACCGAGACGGGGAGCAGCCTGCGGGCGAACAACCTCCGCGTCGTGGAGACGATCCTCGAGTCGACCACCGTCCTGATCGCGAACCGGGAGTCCTGGAAGGATCCGTGGAAGCGGGAAAAGATCGAAAACATCGCCCTGCTCCTCCAGGGCGCTCTCCGCGCGGAGGAGAAGGTCGGCCTCAAGATGAACGTCGGCCGCGGCGACCTCGACCGGATCCTCAAGGTTCTGCCGGCGATGCAGAACCCGACGATCTCCACCCTGAGCGAGGCCGGCTGGTTCTCCCTCGAGGTCATCGTCGACCAGAAGATCGTCCGGGACCTGATCCCCACCCTCAAGAAGGAAGGGGCCTCCGGGATCGTCGAATACCCGCTGAACAAGGTCATCCCTTAGTGTCACGTATCGTCTATACGGCAACATATCCAATAGCGATCCCGGAAGGCGCTGTGCCCCCCGTTCTTCCCACTGCGGGGGTACCCCAGCAGTGCGAAGCCCGTACTGGGGCGCCTCCGGAACTCCCCCATTGGCTGCGTCGCCTCGGAGCGGGGGCTCCGTTCGTGGCTCGCCGTGCGGTGAACCTGCACGGCTGCGCTTTACCTCACTTCGCCCCCCTCCTGCGGCGACTCCGCCGATCCCTCCTGTTGTGGGCGCCTTCCGTGCCACCTTTCCGATACGTTACCGTATCCATGAATTGAAGTATTTATACACGGCGCCGCCCCACCGGATTGCAGGACCGTTGGAACGCCTGCTGAGGCAGGGGGCGGGCGCGGAGCTTTCTCCCGACCCGGTCGCGTTCCCCCACCGTTTCTCCGACCCCCGGGACGCCGAGGCGGCCGCGTTTCTCGCCGCATCGTTCGCCTTCGGTTCCGTCCGCCAGATCGGGGTGTTCCTGACGCGCCTGTTCGACGTCCTGTCCCCGTCGCCCCGCGCCGCCCTGACGGGCGCGTCCCCGCTTCCCCGGCGTTCTGTTGCGACGATCGCCCACCGCTTCATTTCGTCCGACGGGGTCCATCGGTACCTCCGCTGCGTGCGCGCTGCGTACCTCGCCCACGGATCGCTCGAGCGGCTCTACGTCGCAGGCAGGGGAGGGGATCCCCCCGACCTGCGGAGGGATCTCGGGCGGTTTCTGTCCTGGTTTCGCGACCGGTGGGGGAACGCGCTTCCCCGTCAGCGCGACTTTCTCTTTCCCCGCCCGGAACGTGGATCGGCCTGCAAACGGCACAATCTGTTCCTGCGGTGGGTCGTCCGTGGTCCGGACGGTGTCGATCTCGGGTTGTGGAGCGTGGTATCGCCTCGGGACCTCGTCGTCCCTCTCGACACCCACATGGCGCGGCTGGGGGGCGCTCTCGGGCTCACGCGGCGGAAGACGCCGGATTGGCGAATGGCGGAGGAGATCTCCGCCTCCCTGCGCCTCGTGTGCCCGGAGGATCCGGTGAAGTTCGACTATCCTCTGACCCGTCTCGGCATCCTCGGGCTGTGCACCCGTTCCCGGCGCGGCGTCTGCGGCCGTTGCCCCGTGGCGCCGCTCTGCTCGCGAAGAGTCCGAGCCTCCGGGTGAGCCGATCGGCGGGTGAAATTGGTGTTGCCCCTCCTCCACCCTCTGCGATAGATTTGATGAGGATCCGAAGAGCGGTCCGGGGAGGCGGGGCATGGCGGAAAAGAAGTTGAAAATCGGAGAGATCCTCGTCGCCGCGGGGGTTCTCAAGGAGGAGCAGCTCACCGAGGCCCTGCGCAGCCAGAGCCAGCTCGGGGGGACGCTGGGGGAGAACCTCATCCGGCTGACGTTCCTCACGGAGGAGGAGCTGCTGAAGGCCCTCTCCGAACAACTGGGGATGCAGCACATCAACCTCGCCAAGGTCGAAGTCCCCGCCGCGGTGCAGCGGCTGGTCAAGATGGAAACCGTCCGCCTGCGCCGCCTCCTCCCCATCGGGTTCGAGGGGAAGCGCCTGGTGGTCGGCATGGTCGACCCCACGGACCTTTCCGCCCTGACCGAGGTGGAGTTCCAGTCCGGGCACACAACGAAGCCGGTCATCCTGTCCGCTTCGCACTTCGAGCTGGCCCAGACCTTCTTCCAGACGCACGGGTACGGGGATTCCACGCTGAAGTTCGACGCCGAGAAGGAGGCGGCACGGCACGTCCGGGTGGAGAACACCCTCGCCTCGATGCTCACGGTGCTCCTCTCGTGGAAGGGGCAGGACCTGCACCTGTCCGCGGGGGCGATCCCGTCGATCCGTGTCGACAACGAGATCCGCCGGCTGAACCTC
>Ga0334722_10003637_pt1 | contig 16476 bp, 13 predicted proteins | sample C3_bottom_MG_FD_207210 | JGI IMG/M metagenome (GOLD analysis project Ga0334722, IMG submission 207210) | Sediment microbial communities from Yellowstone Lake, YNP, Wyoming, USA - C3_bottom | ecosystem: Environmental > Aquatic > Freshwater > Lake > Sediment | place: USA: Wyoming | collected...
TTCATATTTTATTAAATCAAACAACTTCACACCAAGCTCCTCTGCCGCTTTTTGGGAAACGGTTATTTCTTCTTCGATTCCAGGACCTTTTAACAAAAGCATTTCGCCGCCAATTTTTAATAGAGGAGCATGAAGTTCAATTAAAATCCGGGTGTGAGCTACCGCACGAGACAGAGATAAATCAAAAATGCCCCGGTATTTTTTGTTTTGTCCTAAGTTTTCTGCCCGGTCATTAATAACTACAACCCCATTTATCGCTAATTCACTTAAGGTTTTTTCTAAGAAAAGACAGCGCTTTTTTAAAGAATCGACCAAAGTAATTTCCGCTTTAGGTGACATAATTTTAAGAGGGATACCCGGAAAACCAGCACCAGTACCAAGGTCAATAATTTTTTTCTCCTGTAAATCCCGATATTTTAAAACAATAATACTGTCCAAAAAATGTTTTACCACTGTTTCTTTAAGTCCCGAAAGGGCAGTTAAGTTGACTTTTTTATTTTCCTCAAACAAAAGGTTAGCATATTGATAAAAAAGATTTAGTTGTTGCTCGTCAATTTTAAAACCATATTCATTAAAATATTTCTTAATCATGTTTTTCATGGTTTACCTCACGATTTTTGCTTTCAAGATAAATTAACAAAACCGAAATATCCGCAGGGGTAACCCCGGACACCCGCGATGCTTGTCCAATATTTTCGGGCCGAATAGCGTTTAATTTTTGCACCGCCTCAGCCGAAAGCCCTCTAACTTGAGCATAATCAAAATGAGGTGGCAGTTTTTTGTTTTCGTATTTATTAAACCGCTCAATCTCCCGCAGTTGCTTTTCGATATAGCCTTCATATTTTACTAAAATTTCAACCTGCTCTTTTACATCGTCAGAGTATTGCCCTTCGATAGCAAAGATTTTTTCTAAAACCTCCAGGTTAATTTCCGGGCGGCGCAAAAACTCTTTGCCGGAAATCCCGTGTTTTGGGGGAGAAGTGCGGTATTGTTCCATAATTTCAAGGTTTCTTTTATTAGGGGTTATATTATTTGCGGAAAGATACTCCATTAATTCATTAATTTTATGAACCCGCTCATTAAATTTCCGCCAGCGCAATTCATCAACAAGACCAATTTTATAGCCCTTTTCCGTAAGCCTTAAATCCGCGTTGTCATGGCGTAAGATTAAACGGTATTCCGCTCTTGAGGTCAATAGACGGTAAGGGTCGGTTACGCCTTTAGTTACCAGGTCGTCAATCATCACTCCAATATAAGCTTCCGAACGTTTTAAGATAAAAGGCTCCTTTTCTTTTACATATAAGGCAGCATTAATTCCAGCGATAATACCCTGCCCGGCAGCTTCTTCATAACCGGAAGTACCATTTATTTGGCCGGCAAAGAAAAGCCCGGAAATATGTTTTGCTTCTAAAGTAAGTTTAAGTTGGGTTGGGTCGATATAATCATATTCAATCGCATAAGCGGGCCGCATGATTTCTACCTTTTCCAGTCCGGGTAAAGTTCTTAACATTTTTAACTGTAAATCTTCCGGAAGGCTGGTAGACATCCCCTGAACGTACATCTCATAGGTATCAAGACCTTCCGGCTCTAAAAACACCTGGTGTCTTGGTTTATCGGAAAACCTTACGACTTTGTCCTCAATCGAAGGGCAGTAGCGCGGTCCGACGCCCTGAATCTCCCCGGAATAAAGGGGTGAACGGTGTAAGTTTTCTAAAATAATGGAGTGAGTCTCTAAATTAGTATAGGTAAGCCAGCAAGAAACATTGGGTCTTTTTAAGCCTGCGGTCATATAGGAAAAATAAAGCGGCCGGTCGTCGCCAGGCTGCTCAATCATTTTGGAAAAATCAACGGTTCTGCGGTCTACCCGGGCCGGAGTACCGGTTTTAAAGCGCCCAAGCTTAAAGCCAAGTTCCGAAAGGTTTATTGCTAAATGACTGGCATAAGGAAAGCCAGCAGGACCGGAAGGATAGTGAACATCACCAATAATAATTCGGGAACTCAAGTAAGTACCCGAGGTTACCACTACCGCCCGGGCATTAAAAACAGCACCCGTTCGGGTAACTACTCCGGTAACTTTATCCCCGGCAACTAATATTTTTACCGTTTCCGCTTGCTTTAAATAGAGATTTTCCTGACGCTCAACGGTTTTTTTCATTTCCTCCTGGTAGCGTTTTTTATCTGCCTGCGCCCTCAAGGTGCGAACCGCAGGTCCCTTACCGGTATTTAACATCCGCATTTGAATAGAAGTTTTATCGGTGTTAATGCCCATCTCGCCACCTAAAGCATCAACTTCCCGGACTACAACTCCTTTAGCCGGACCGCCTACCGCTGGATTACACGGCATTAAAGCTACATTATCTAAAGATAAAGTCAAAAGTAAAGTTTTTAAGCCCATGCGGGCAGAAGCAAGAGCCGCCTCAACCCCGGCATGACCTGCACCAACAACAATCACATCATAGGTACCTGCTTGATACTCCACGCTATCTCCCTACTTTCCAACACAAAATTGAGCAAATATTTCATTGATAATGTCCTCACCCAGGGTCTCCCCGGTAATTGCACCAAGCGCCGTTAACGCTTCCTTTAAATCAATAGCTACAATATCTTCCGGCTCCCCGGCTAAAACAAGACTTTTAGCAGAATTTAAGGCCAAAAAAGCTTTTTCTAAATAATTTTTGTGGCGAAGGTTCGAAACTAACGCCGATTCCGTAAAAGCTTCTTGCTCGGGAAGTAATAATTCATATAACTTATTTTCTAAAGTTTCAAGACCGGTTAAATTTTTAGCCGAAAATGGAACCATTTTTTTTATCCCGGTTTTTTGCCGGTATTCTTCAAGATTAGGCTCATTTTCAATTAAGTCAATTTTATTTAAAACCAGTAAACTTTTTTCCTTATTAATTAAATTTAAGATTTTTAAGTCGTTTTCATCTATACCCTTCTGCCCATCCACAACAAAAAGGGTAACATCGGCTTCATTTAAATATTCCCGGGTTTTTTCTACCCCAAGCCTTTCAACTAAATCTTCAGTTTCCCGAATCCCTGCGGTATCAACAACTTTTACGGGAATACCTTTTAAATTTAAGTAATCCTCAATCACATCACGGGTAGTTCCAGGAATATCGGTAACTATTGCCCGTTTTTTTCTTAAAAGGGCATTTAATAAAGAAGATTTTCCGACATTTGGTTTTCCGGCAATAACAGCAGTAATGCCTTCTTTAAAGATTTTACCTCGCTCATACGATAAAAGTAATTTATTTACTTCTAAGATTAACTCTTCGATATTTTTAAGAGATACTTCGGGACTTGTTTCATCAAATTCATATTCCGGATAGTCTATGCTAACTTCAATATGGGCAATGAGATGGATAATTTTTTGGCGCAGAGTGTTGATTTTTTCCTTTAACTCCCCCGAGAGCTGGCGCCCGGCTATTCTTAAACCAGCTTCAGTTTTTGCCCGGATAATATCAATTACCGCTTCAGCCTGGGATAGATCAATACGCCCATTTAAAAAAGCCCTTTTGGTAAACTCTCCCGGCTCGGCTAAACGTACTCCTTGCAGTAAAATAAGTTCCAAAATCTTTTCCACAGCAACGAGTCCGCCGTGACAATTTACCTCCACTACATCTTCCCCGGTATAACTTTTAGGAGCACGCATTACTGTTACTAAAGCTTCATCAATATAAGTTTGCTCTAAGGGGTTAAAAATTTTTCCATAATGGACAGTAAAAGTTTTAACTAAAGATAAATCTTTTTCCCGCTGAGGCTTAAAAATATTTTTTACTGCATCAATAGCCTTTGGCCCACTAACCCTAACAATTCCTATACCACCTTCTCCTAAGGGAGTAGAAATAGCAGCTATTGTGTCATCAGACATTACCTTCACCCCTATATTCTTAAAAAAAATTATACCAAAGATTACTGATAAAAAAAGGCAGGTAATTTACCTGCCTAATGTTTAGGTGCAATAATAACTTTACGGTTGGGGTCCTCGCCTTCACTGTAGGTATAAACCCCATCAAAATTTTGCAGTGCAGTGTGAATAATCCGCCGCTCCTGAGGAGTCATAGGCTCTAAAGCATAAGGGCGACCTTTTTGTTTAACTTTAACTGCTACTTTTTCCGCAAGTCTTATCAATGTCTTTTCCCGCCGCTCCCTGTAACCCTGGGCATCTAAAACTATCCTGCGAGGTAATACTTCATTTTTATTAGCTGCAAGATTTACTAAGTACTGCAAGGCATCTAAAGTTTCCCCGCGATGGCCAATTAACACACCCACATCATTACCGTATAGATTAATTAACAACTGTTCATCCCGCTGAAATAATTCATAATTCACACTAAGACCCATTGCCAGAATTACATCATCTAAAAATTTTTTAGCTCGATCGCTCACTTTACTTTTAACTTTTAGGCGAACTCTTGCTGGTTTTTGGCCAAAAATACCCAATATACCCTTAGTAGGCTGCTCTAAGATCTCCACTTCTACATCTTCACGTTTTACCCCTAATTTTTCCAATCCAAGATTTATTGCATCTTCCACAGTTTTACCGGTAACCTCAAGCTCCCGCATCCTACTTGGTGCTCCTTTCAACAGGCTTATGCGTACTTTTATTAACTATATACTGCTGAATAATCCCCATAACATTCAACACTACCCAGTAAATTCCAAGACCTGCCGGTAAGGACATAGCAATCCATCCAATCATTAAAGGCATAACATAAAGCATAACTTTTTGGTTTGGGTCATTTCCTGTAGTCATAGTCATACGGCTTTGAATGAAAGTAGTAAGTGCTGCTAAGATAGGTAAAATAAAATACGGGTCTTTATGGCTTATATTCGCAATCCAGAAAAACTTTGCGTGGTCCGGATTTAAGTACTTAAATTTATAAAGAGCCCGGTAAAGAGCAATTAGTATTGGAAACTGGATTAACATAGGTAAACACCCGGACATCGGGTTTACCCCATGTTGTTTATACAGTTCCATCAAAGCTTGCTGCTGTTTTTGGGGATCATTTTTGTATTTATCTTGAATTTCCTTCATTTTAGGCTGCAGTTCCTGCATTGCCTTCATTGATTTCATTTGCGCATGGTTTAAAGGATATAAAATAAGTTTAATTAAAACGGTCAAAAGAATAATCGCTAAAGCATAGCTTGGTAACCCTATGCTTTTAGTAAATAAATAAAGGTTATTTAAAACCCAGGTTATAGCATCAATTAGTGGTTGCAAATCTCATTTACCTCCTCGGCTTTTTCTCCGGTACGGGGTCGTAACCTCCGGAACTAAAGGGGTGACAACGTAGAATTCTTTTGGTCCCTAAAAAAGAACCGTAAATTACTCCATAGCGCTCGATTGCTTCATAAGTATACTGTGAGCAAGTAGGATAATAGCGACAATTACTTCCTAATATAGGAGAAATAAATTTTTGATAAAACCTTATTATTAGTAAAAATAATTTACGCATTTTCAACCGACCGTTTCATTATTTTAATTATATACAAAAGCTGCTCTAAAATCACAGAAAATTCATCATTTTTAAAAGATACCCGGGGTATTATTACATAATCATAACCCGAAGGAAACTCCTGGCTAATTTTTTTTACCGCTTCTTTCAGCCGGCGACGCAAACGGTTTCTCACTACCGCTTTGCCAATTTTTTTACTTACCGAAAAACCAAAAGAAGGTAAATCGCTATCTTTTTTTAAATAATACAAAACAAAATAGCGAGAAGCAAGAGATTTTCCCTGCTGGTAAATCCGCCGATACTGTTCGTTTTTTCGTAAAAAAAGGTCAGTTTTCATAAGTCATCTTTCATTAACTTTCCCAGAAATAGAGAAGATTATACAGAATAAAGGCCCTTTGGGCCTTTATGCAGTAAGTCTTTTTCTACCTTTAAGCCGCCGTCTTTTAATTACATTCCGCCCCCCAGGGGTCCGCATCCGCTTTAAAAATCCGTGCACTCTTTTCCGCCGCCGGTTTTTAGGTTGATAAGTTCTTTTCATTTTTTCCACCTCCTAATCTATCTAAAAAAGCCTTTATTCCCATACATACATATAAATTATAGAAGATGGGATAACCCCCGTCAAGAAATTTTTATAGCTTTTTAAATTATCCACAATCAACTGCTGTAATTTATTTTTTATAAAATTTTTTTATGATTCTTTGCTCAAGGTTCCTTTTTTTTATCCACAAATTCACAAGATTTTTTTCACAGTTTTTTCAGGGTGTGAATAACTTTTGAAATACTTATTGCAGGTTTCTAACATAGTATGCTATTATTTTAATGAATTTACCACCCTGTGGATATTTTTAACCAATAAGATATGCACAATTTGTGGATAACCTGTGGAAAAATTGTTAAGACAATGTTTACAACAACCAGGTGGATTTTTATTCCTCCTGGTTTTTAATACCTTATAGACGTATTGTATTTAGGAGGGTATTATGTTGAAAAATCCAGTTGAAGAACTCTGGGAACAAGTAATGGAAGCCCTTAAGAATCACGTCAACAAACCAAGCTGGGATATGTGGATTAAAAGCATTAGGCCTTTAGGATTTTTAGAAAACACTATTTTAGTAGAGGTACCTAATAAATTTGCGAAAGAATGGTTAGAGGAACATTACTCCAGTTTAATAAAGCATATTTTAAATTTAATCACCAACGAAGACATTAATTTTAAACTGGTAGTCCCAGATGAAGCAACGTTAGAGGAAAATGAAGTTAAACCTTCAAAAAAGAAAGGACCAAAAAAGCAAAGTAAGTATTTTGAAGAAGGAATCTTTTTTACCTTAAATCCTAAATATACTTTTGAAACCTTTGTGGTGGGTAATTCTAACCGCTTTGCCCATGCCGCTTGTCTTGCTGTAGCCGAGTCTCCAGCTCAGGCCTATAACCCGCTTTTTATTTACGGCGGTGTGGGGCTTGGAAAAACCCACTTAATGCATGCTATTGGTCATTATATTTTAGAAAACAATCCCGAGATGAAAGTAGCTTATGTCACTACCGAAAAATTTACCAACGATTTAATTAACTCCATAAAAGACGATAACCCGGAAGAATTTAGAAACAAATACCGCAGCATTGATGTCTTATTAATTGACGATATTCAGTTTTTAGAGAAAAAAGAACGCACCCAGGAAGAATTTTTCCATACCTTTAATGCTCTTTATGAAGCCAATAAACAAATTGTAATTTCCAGTGACCGTACACCTAAAGAACTATCAACCTTGGAAGATAGACTTAGATCCCGCTTTGAGTGGGGTCTTATTACCGATATTCAGCCGCCCGATTTAGAAACGCGGATTGCAATTTTACGGAAAAAAGCCCAATTAGATAACCTTATAGTTGATGATTCGGTTTTAAATTTTATTGCCAATGAAATAGTTTCCAACATCCGCGAATTAGAAGGTGCTTTAATTCGAGTAGTAGCTTATGCCGGTCTCCACGGTGAACCAATAACCGTAGATCTGGCAACTAAAGCTTTAAAAGATTTACTTCCATCTAATCACGTTAAACCAATTACTATCTCTTTAATTCAGCAGGTAGTAGCTAATTTTTACGGACTAACTGTAGAAGATTTAAAAGCTAAAAAAAGAACTAAATCGGTAGCTTTTCCGCGCCAGGTGGCCATGTATTTATGCCGAGAACTTACCGAAGCTTCGCTTCCCAAAATTGGCGAGGAATTTGGCGGTCGCGACCATACTACAGTAATTCATGCGCACGAAAAAATACAACACGACCTGCAATCGGATCCAAATTTAAAAACGGTAATCCGCCAGCTTACCGAACAAATCCACAAGGCGTAGAGTATAATTTTTAACATAAAATTAAATTTAAACTTAGTCTTTTTTTATTTTTTATTTTGTGTGAATAAGTTTTTTATTTTTAAACATTTTATTCACAGGTGGATAACTTTAGATTTTTAAAAGAATTTTAAAGTTATCCACAATATCCCCATCCCTTATTACTACGACTACGATTTTTTTAAATAAAAAGGAGGATAAAAATGAAGTTTACCTGCCCAACTTCAATTCTTTCTGAAAACATTTCCTTAGCGCAAAAAGCAGTTTCTATAAAAAGCCCTTTTCCAGTTCTAACTGGTATACTTTTTACAGCAGACGAAAAAACAAACACCATAAGATTATCGGCTACGGATTTACAAATGTCGATTGAAACTTCATTTTCGGCTCAAGTGTTAGAGCCGGGAAGTGTAGTTTTAGCTTCTAAATTTTTAGGCGACATTATTAAAAAATTGCCTGAAACCCAGTTATTCTTTGAATATTTGCCCAACGAAGGAAAATGTCTTATTAAATACGGTAGTTCAGAATTAGCTGTAGCTACCTACCGTCCGGAAGAGTTTCCTAAAAGTGAAGTAATTAGTGATGGAGAAAGCCTTTATATTAGTGGGGAAGAATTTTCTACGTACATAAAACAAGTTTTATTTGCTACAGGCACCGATGAAACACGGCCGGTCTTTACTGGTATCCTTTTAGAGGTCGATGGACAGGAGCTAAGGTTAGTAGCAAGTGATACTCACCGCTTAGCTTTTCGTAAAGCATTTATTAAAAGAGAAGATAACGGGAAAAATATAAATGTGATAATTCCCAGTCGGACCCTTCACGAAGCAGTAAGAATTTTCCTAACTGCCGAAGAACTATTAATCCGCATTAGCGAAGGACAAGTAGAATTTTCGGGAAATGGAGTTAAACTCACCTCACGGTTAATTGAAGGACAGTTTCCTAATTACCAACAGGTAATTCCTACTTCGTTTAAGTCTAATTTAACTGTAAATAAAAAACTATTTTTAGATTCTTTAGAAAGAGCAGTCTTACTTCCAAGGGAAAAAGATAAAACACCAGTAGCAAAATTTTTCTTAGAAAAAGACCGGATGATTGTAGTAAGTCAATCCGAAACTGGCTCAATAAGAGAAGAAGTACCGATTAATTTAGAAGGAGAAGAGTTTACTGTTTCCTTTAATACCCGTTACTTAATTGATGTTTTAAGAGTATTAGAAGATGAAGAAATTTATTTAAGTTTAACCGGTCCGCTAAACCCAGGAGTTGTTAAGCCAGTTTCTGACGAAAATTACCTTTGTCTTGTCTTACCAGTAAGACCGTCTTAGGTGAGAATATGGAAAAAATCGTAATCCATACCGATTACATTGAGTTAGACTCGTTGTTGAAATGGGCAAATATTGCTATGACCGGTGGCGAAGCCAAAGAAATGATTAAAAGTGGCCTTGTTTTAGTTAATGGCATTTTGGAAACAAGGCGCAAGAAAAAAATTTATCCTGGCGACCGTGTGGAAATAGTGAGCGGCCCCGCGTTAATTGTGGAAGCAGAGGAGCGGTAGTGTGTTTATAAGCCGGCTCCATCTCCTAAATTTTCGTAATTATGAAAACCAGCAGATAAATTTTTCCCCGGGAAAAATTTTAATTTATGGGGCCAACGGTCAGGGAAAAACCAATATCTTAGAAGCTATTTATTATTTAATTGTAGGTAAGTCCTTTCGAGGAAAAGATAATTCTTTAATCCGTTTTGGGGCTCAAGAATTTCAATTAGGAGCTAAAATTAACAAAAATGAGCAGAAAATAACTCTTGGTATTGAATTTTCAGCAAAAGGAAAAAGCTTTTTAAAAAACGGTCAGAAGCAAAAAGGTTTTAGCAGTATTTTAGGATTAGTAAAAGGGGTATTATTTACCCCCGATGACTCGGTTAATTTTTTTGCCCTGCCGTCTAATAGAAGAAAATCCCTTGATCTTTTCTTAGCTCAAGTTAATAAAAATTACTTATTAAATCTTATATACTATAATAAAGTTTTAGCCAATAAGAACGCTTTGTTAAAACAGTTAATGGGGGAAAATTTAATTGAGGCCTGGAATACTAAACTTGCGGAATATGGGGCAGAAATAATTAAAGAAAGAGAAAAAAGCTTAAAAATTTTAAATGAACTAATGGAAGAACTAAACCAGGAATTAAAATTTTTATCAGGAAAAATTAAGATTTTTTATAAACCCCAGGGGGTTTTAGACAAAGAAAAGTTTTTTTTAGTTTTAAAGCAAAAACAAAAAGAAGAAAGGTTAAAAAAAATTTCCCTGATTGGACCGCACCGGGATGATTTTACCTTTCTTTTAAACGACCACGATTTAAAAACATTTGGTTCCCAGGGGCAGAAAAAAGGTGTGCTCCTTTTGTATAAATTGGCGACAGCCGTATACATGGCTAAATTTTTAAAAGAAAAACCGCTTCTACTTTTAGACGATTTATATAGTGAATTTGATCAAGAAAAAAGAAATAAATTAGAAGGTTTTTTTACTCATTTTAGCGAACAAATATATATAACTGCCACTGACTCTGGAAATTTAAAAAATTACGACCAGGCAGTTTTAATAAATGACGGTAAGGTAATTTAGGAGGCCCAAAATGTTTTTACACTTAGGAAGCGACGTAGTGGTGCCTGGAAAAGAAGTTCTCGGTATTTTTGATTTAGAAACTTTTTCGGAAAAGTTTTCTGCAAAATTTTTAAACAATATTTCTTTTAAAATGCCTGTAGAAAAAATAGGCGAAGAACCATATAAGTCATTAGTTTTAACCAGGCAAAAAATTTTTCTAACTCCAATCTCCTCGTTAACTTTAAAGAAACGGTGGGAGAATTTAGAATTGTTTTACGAGGAAGAAGACCACCGTTAAGCTAAAAACTGCAGCATTGCTGCAGTTTTTAATCTTTAAAGGCAGCTTAAATTTAGTTAATTTACGAATTATGGTATAATAAATAAGATGAGGATATTTAAGATGGAGGTTTTTTATGGAAATAGAAAATAATACAGTTAAGTACAGTGCTGAAGAGATTCAAGTCTTAAGAGGCTTAGAAGGTGTACGGAAAAGACCGGCCATGTATATCGGCAGTACCAATGAAAAAGGACTGCACCACTTGGTTTATGAAGTAGTAGATAACTCAATTGACGAAGCCTTAGCTGGATTTTGCAATCGTATTGAGGTAATTATCCATAAAGACGGAAGCGTTACTGTAGCTGATAACGGTCGAGGGATTCCGGTGGACATCCACCCGGAAGTCGGAAGACCAGCGGTAGAAGTTGTTTTAACTATGCTCCACGCCGGGGGTAAGTTTGGTGGTGGTGGCTACAAAGTCTCCGGCGGTCTGCACGGGGTTGGGGTTTCGGTAGTAAACGCCCTTTCTGAATGGCTAGAAGTTAGGATTAAAAGAGACGGTAATCTTTATTACCAAAAATTCTCCAAAGGGGAACCGATAACGGAGTTAAAGATTATCGGAAAAAGTAAGTCTACCGGAACAATTATTACCTTTAAACCGGATGCGGAGATTTTTGAAACAGTAGAGTTTAATTATGATACATTGGCCAAAAGGCTTTTAGAACTGTCCTTTTTAAATAAAGATGTCAAAATTATTTTAAAAGATGAACGAACCAATAAAGAAGAAGTTTTCGAGCACTCTGGCGGAATAAAGGATTTTTTAAAACATTTAAACCAAAACAAAGAGCCATTACACAAAATAATTTATTTTGAAAAGGAAAAAGACGAAGTAGTAGTTGAGGTAGCTCTTCAGTACTGCAATTCGTTTTCGGAAAATATCTTATCATATACCAACAACATTAATACCACCGAGGGTGGAACCCATGAGGTTGGCTTTAAAACTGCCCTCACCCGGGTGATAAATGATTACGCTAAAAAGTATAACTTAATTAAAGAAAATAATATTTCCCTCCAGGGGGAAGATATCCGCGAAGGTTTAACTGCGGTCATTAGCGTAAAAGTTCCCGACCCACAGTTTGAAGGTCAGACCAAAACTAAACTTGTAAATACTGAAGTAAGAAGTATTGTGGACAGCGTTGTTTCCGAGTATCTTTCTACTTTTTTAGAAGAAAACCCGGCGGTAGGAAAAAGACTTCTTGAGAACGCTGTAAGAGCAGCCCGGGCAAGGGAAGCTGCCCGAAAAGCCCGGGAACTTGCCCGCCGGAAAACGGCTTTAGAATCAAATACTCTGCCGGGGAAACTTGCGGATTGCTCAGAAAAAGACCCCTCCCAGTGCGAACTTTACTTAGTTGAGGGGGATTCGGCGGGAGGTTCGGCCAAACAGGGAAGGGACCGGCGTTTTCAGGCAATACTCCCGCTTCGGGGTAAAATCTTAAACGTAGAAAAATCCAGGCTTGATAAAATCTTAGCCAACGAAGAAATACGAGCCATGATTACAGCCCTTGGAACTGGTGTTGATAAAGATTTTGACATTGAAAAAGCTCGCTATCACCGGTTAATTATTATGACCGATGCTGACGTGGATGGCGCTCATATTCGTACCCTTTTACTGACTTTTTTCTACCGTTATTTGCGGCCATTAATCGAAAAAGGGTATGTTTATATTGCCCAGCCTCCCCTTTATAAAGTGAAAAAAGGAAAAACAGAAAAGTATCTCTACAGTGACGATGAGTTAGAGAGGTACTTAAATGAAATTGGCCGGGAGGGAGTAACCATTCAAAGATATAAAGGTCTTGGTGAGATGGACCCCGAACAGCTGTGGGAGACTACCATGAACCCCGAAACCAGGACCATCCTCCAGGTGAGTTTAGAAGATGCGGCTAAAGCTGATGAAATCTTTACGATTTTAATGGGAGATAAGGTAGAGCCCCGGCGGGAATTTATTGAGCAAAATGCTAAACTTGTACGAAATCTGGATATTTAATAATTTTTACTTTTGAGGTGATTTATTTTGTTTAATATCGGGAAAGTATTGCCGGTTAATTTAGAAGAAGAGATGAAGTCAAGTTATCTTGACTATGCCATGAGCGTTATTGTAGGACGAGCTTTACCGGATGTGCGGGATGGCTTAAAGCCGGTGCACCGGCGGATTTTGTATGCTATGCATATTTTAGGGATGACTCCAGATAAACCCCACCGCAAATCGGCTCACATTGTCGGGGAAGTTTTAGGGAAGTTTCACCCCCACGGCGACGTAGCCGTTTATGATGCAATGGTACGCATGGCTCAGGATTTTTCCACCCGCTATCCGTTAATTGACGGCCACGGTAACTTTGGTTCGGTCGATGGTGATAGTGCTGCGGCTATGCGGTATACCGAAGCCCGAATGGCTAAAATTACGGTAGAAATGCTGCGGGACATTGATAAAGAAACCGTTGATTTCATGCCTAACTACGACAACTCTACCAAAGAACCGGTAGTTTTGCCGTCAAGAATTCCCAACCTTCTCATAAACGGTTCTTCCGGGATTGCGGTAGGGATGGCCACCAATATTCCACCCCACAATTTAAGGGAAGTTATTGACGGGGTGGTGCGGATGATTGACGACCCAGAGGTAGAAATAGGAGAGCTTATCAAGATTATTAAAGGTCCGGATTTTCCTACCGGCGGTAAAATTATGGGCCGCCAGGGAATTCGTCAAGCGTATACTACCGGCCGTGGTTCAGTTAAAGTAAGAGCAGTAACTACTTTTGAAAAAATAAACGGTGGTAAAACCGCAATTATCGTAACCGAACTTCCCTACCAGGTAAATAAAGCAAGGCTTATCGAAAAAATTGCAGAACTGGTGCGGGATAAGAAAATTGAAGGAATTTCTGATTTGCGGGACGAGTCCGATAGAAAAGGTATGCGGATTGTTATTGAACTAAAAAGAGATGCCAATCCGCAGATTGTCTTAAATCAACTGTTTAGACATACCCAGATGCAGGACAGCTTTGGGATAATTATGTTAGCTTTGGTCGACAATCAACCACGGATTTTAAACTTAAAGGAAATCCTCTTTTATTATTTAGAACATCAAAAAGATGTAGTCACCCGGCGCACCCGGTATGATTTAAACAAAGCCGAAGAGCGGGCCCATATATTAGAGGGTTTAAAAATTGCTCTTTCCAATTTAGACGAGGTTATTAAAATTATCCGGGGTTCAAAGGATGTAGATACTGCCCGTCAGGGTTTAATGAGCCGTTTTGGGCTTACGGAAAAACAAGCCCAGGCCATTTTAGACATGCGTCTTCAGAGGCTTACAGCCTTGGAACGGGAAAAAATCGATGAAGAGTACCGCGAATTAATTAAGAAAATAGAATATTACAACACGATTTTGGCCGACGAAAGGGTTTTATTAGGGGTTATCCGCCAGGAGCTATTAGAGATTAAAGAAAAGTACGGCGATGTCCGGCGGACCCAAATTACCAATGAAGAATCAATTTTTGATGAGGAAGATCTAATTGCCGAAGAAGATATGGTAATTACGATAACCCATCAAGGATATATTAAAAGAATTCCTTTAGATACTTATAAAAACCAGCGCCGAGGCGGGCGGGGAGTTACCGCCATGGCAACCAAAGAAGAAGATTTTGTCCGCCACTTGTTTGTGGCTTCAACCCATCACTACCTTTTGTTTTTTACCAATAAAGGAAAGGTTTATCGCTTAAAAGTACATGAAATTCCTGAAGCAGGAAGGCAGGCCAAGGGAACACCAATTGTAAACCTTCTTTATGTTGACCAGGAGGAAAGGATAACGGCGATAATCCCGGTTAAAGAGTTTAGCGATGAACAATACCTCTTTATGGTTACCAAAAAGGGTATAGTGAAAAAGACGGTTTTATCGGAGTATAATAGCTCCCGGAGAGATGGGATAATTGCTTTAACCTTAGAAGAAGGGGATAAACTTATTGACGTAAAACTTTCCACCGGCAATGAAGAGTTAATCATTGGAACCAAAAAAGGAATGGCTATTAGATTTTCGGAAAAAGACGTACGTCCGATGGGGCGGACCGCTAAAGGAGTAAAAGGAATTACCTTAACTTCCGAAGATGAGGTAATCGGCCTTGAAGTAGCTGCTGATGAGGCAGAGTTACTAACGGTAACTTCTAAAGGCTTTGGCAAAAAGACACCCTTTAGCGAATATCGGAGCCAAACCCGGGGCGGTAAAGGGATTATTAACATGAGAGTAACTGCTAAAAACGGTGAGGTAGTGGGAATTTTAGCGGTGCGGCCGGAAGATGAGGTAATGGCTATTTCCGGCGAAGGAATAATGATTCGGGTAAAAGCTGCGGAGATTTCAACCCAGGGACGGGCAACCCAGGGAGTTACCTTAATGAAGATTGCTAAAAACGATAAATTAACAGCTATAGCTAAAATTGCCGCACAGGAAGACGCCGAAAACGAGGAAATTAAAGATTAAACTGCCAAAATTTCAGCATTAAAATACTACAAATACTTCTTTGTTATTTGGCATATTTTTTGCTAAAAAATTGTTTTTGGAGAAGATGAGGCTTGCAGGAAAAATTAAAATTAAGTTATGATATAAAAAATTAATACCGCATTTAGGAGGAGTCAAAATGAGCGAAAAAGGAACATGGGTGGTTAAAAAGGGTCTTGCAGAAATGTTAAAAGGCGGCGTGATAATGGACGTCACCACTCCTGAACAGGCAAAAATAGCAGAAGAGGCTGGGGCTTGCGCGGTGATGGCGTTAGAACGGGTGCCGGCGGATATTCGGGCTGCTGGAGGAGTGGCCCGGATGGCTGATCCAACAGTTATTTTAAGAATTATGGATGCAGTAACCATTCCGGTTATGGCAAAGGTGCGGATAGGTCATTTTGTCGAAGCTCAGATTTTAGAAGCTCTTGGAGTTGATTATATTGACGAAAGCGAAGTCTTAACCCCTGCTGATGAGCTTTTCCACATCGATAAACATGCCTTTAAAGTCCCCTTTGTTTGCGGGGCAAGAAATCTCGGGGAAGCTTTAAGAAGAATCGGCGAAGGGGCTGCCATGATTCGCACCAAAGGGGAGCCGGGCACCGGCAACGTGGTTGAAGCTGTCCGGCATATGCGGCAGGTAATGGGAGAAATAAGAAGGCTTCAAAATATGCCCAAAGAAGAGTTGATGACTGCAGCTAAAGAAATGGGAGCACCTTATGATTTAGTTTTATATGTTCATGAAAACGGCCGCTTACCGGTAGTAAATTTTGCTGCCGGAGGTATTGCGACTCCAGCGGATGCAGCATTAATGATGCAGCTGGGCTCTGATGGTATCTTTGTAGGTTCCGGTATCTTTAAATCTAAAGACCCGGTTGGTCGTGCTAAAGCTATTGTAGCAGCAACCACCTACTATGATGATCCCAAAGTGTTAGCGGAAGTTTCCAAAGGCCTGGGCGAAGCTATGCCCGGTATCGATATTAAAACCATTGCCGAAACCGAAAGAATGAGCGAACGCGGCTGGTAACTGTAGGGACGGTTCTTACAGCCACCATTTTCATAGGAGGAACTGGAGATGAAAATCGGAGTTTTAGCCATGCAGGGAGCTTTTCGCGAACACCAGCAAACCCTTAATAAGTTAGGGGTAGAAGCAATAAAATTAAGAAGGGTAGAGGAGCTTTCAGAAGTTTCGGGGGTTATTATTCCCGGAGGCGAAAGTACCACTATTGGTAAACTCTTAACGGATTTTAATCTTTTAGAGCCCCTTAGAGAA
>Ga0334722_10003638_pt1 | contig 16474 bp, 15 predicted proteins | sample C3_bottom_MG_FD_207210 | JGI IMG/M metagenome (GOLD analysis project Ga0334722, IMG submission 207210) | Sediment microbial communities from Yellowstone Lake, YNP, Wyoming, USA - C3_bottom | ecosystem: Environmental > Aquatic > Freshwater > Lake > Sediment | place: USA: Wyoming | collected...
GGCATGCTCAGGGATGAGGGTTATGCGGTCGAAACGGCCGACCACCCGGCCACGGCCGTCCAGATGGTATTCCGCAAGGCATATACCGCACTGATTATAGATTTTGAACCATTCGGCCTTTCTGTTGATGATGCGGTCAGGATCATCAGGACAATCAGGCCCGAGATAATCGTCCTGCTCATAGGCGATGATGCCAATGCGGTTGACGGCCTCAGCATAGAGGCCCCCGTCGACCTGGCAGAATTCAGACAGACGATTCAGACGATGCATCGACTGAAATATGCAACATAAATTCCTTATAAGGGGGCAGTGAAAACATGGAACCACGCGAGATTATCCTCAAGGCATTTGAAGGCGGCAAACCCGAACGGGTACCGGTAACACTCTTTGGCGCCGGCATGTGGAGCATCAAGGACTACGGCTCGACGTTTGAAGCATTGGGCAAAGACGCTGCAAAGATGGCAGACATGTGTATCAAAGAGGCGGAAAGAATCAGAAGCGACGTCATTTATGTTGGATCCGGCTACAATAATTTTCATGCCTCATCGCTCGGCACTGCCTTTGGCTGCGGCATAAAATACCGGGAAGTTGGCGCGCCCGACCTTACCTCACATTTCGTCAGTTCCGAAGAAGACATCGACAAACTGAATATGGATGATCTCTTCAAAGACCCTGTCATAAACAACGTCCTTGAGGCTACGAAGCTTGTCAAGAAAGCAATCGGGAATAAATACCTGGTGACGATGACCTGCTGGGGACCGTTCACTCTCGCAGCCCGTTTCGTGGGAGAAGAAACCTTCATGAAGGCCACGTTCAAAAAACCCGCCTTTGTCGAAAAAATGGTTAATTTCTGCGCGGACCTGCTTATCCATCTTTATGAGCCGCTTGTTAAAGATGGGGCAATCGAATGCCTCAGCATCGCGGACCCGACCGCTTCGGGCGATTTAATCAACCCCAAGCAGATGGCAAGATTCGCGGTACCGCCCCTGAAGAAGATGAGTGACTGGGCAAAATCGAAGAACGTGCATACTATCCTCCATATCTGCGGCAATACCAGTGACCGTCTCGAACAGTTCATCGACACCGGCTGCAGCAGCATCTTTTTTGATCAGAAGGTCGATATAGCAAAGGCGAAAGAGGTGCTCTTCGGCAAGATGTCCTTCGGCGGCAATGTCGCCCCGGTCCATGTGCTTTTGAACAAGACCGCGGCAGAGGTCGAAGCGGCCTGCAAAGAGGTGATAGAGATTGCAGGTAAAGACGGCGGCTTTATCCTTGTCCCTGGCTGCGATATCCCGCCGACAATCCCTTATGAAAACCTCAGGATGTTTCACGATACGGCTTTCAACTGGAAATATTAACAATATTCAAACAGTCTTAACAGGAAGGAGGTGAGAGACCGCTTAACAGGTAGTTGATCACAGACGTTTGGAGGTAGCAATGGGATTATTTGATTTTATCAAAAAGCTTCTGGCCGTAGAGCCGGAAAAGACAACGAGGGAGGAATCAAAAATGGCAGAGAAGATGACAGTCGAGCAGGTCAATGCGTACATGCAGGAGAAGTGCGGATTTGTACCCCGGATGTTCAAGATCATCAACACCGTGACCCCGGACCCCGGCAGAACGTTTGCCGATTTCTATGAAAGCATCTTCGGTGACGGAGCGCTCTCCAGAAGGCACAAGGAACTGATGTTCATGTCGGGCGGCGTTGCCTATTGCTCACCGCGCTGCATCATCCATGCAATCCCGGCTGTCAACGCCGGAGCAACCGACGGTGAGGTCTTTGAGGCCGCTGCTGTCGGCATGATCCTGGCCGGCTTTGTCCCCGGCGGACCTGGCATACCGTATGCTTTTGAGTATGCACTGAAATGCATCGATATCGCAGCCAAGCACCGCAAGGGCGAGTTCGTAGATTATCTGCCGGCCCCGAAGTTTGATCACGGCGTATTCTAGAAAATAAAGAATTAAAAAAAAAGGGGCAGCCTGTTCTTGCGGAACGGGACTGCCCTGAGATTGACGACACCCTATTTTACCATAATTTCCTTAAAAGGAGACAGAATGTTTAAATTTGAGAAAGAACAGAAAGTATTCAATATAGGAGGCATCAAGGTCGGTGGACAGCCGGGTGAAAACCCTCCGCTGATGATTGCTTCGCTGTTCCATAACAAGGACAGTGTGACCAAAACCGACCGGAAAGGCAACTTTGACCGCGCAAGAACAATAGAGATGCTGAAGCAGATGGAACAGATTTCGGCTGCTACCGGTATTCCAGGCATGGTCGCGATGGTGGCCAACTCGCCGGACGAGGCAAAGCTTTACATAGATTTTTATCTTGAAAACACGACGATGCCTTTTGGCATCGACATGTGGGTGGCTGAACAGAGGGCAAAGGCAACTGAATACGTGTCAAAACTCGGCGTTCAGGACAAGTTCCTCTATAACAGTATCACCCCGTGGGACAAGGATATCCCGGGGCAGGTTAAACGTCTGAAGGACCTTGGAATTAAACACGTTGTCGTACAGGCGTTTGACGACCAGGACCAGTCTCCCGCAGGCAGGCTTAAATCTCTCGAATCGATTCTCGCACAGGGAGCAGACTCTTTTGAATCGGTTATCGTTGATACCTCAGTGATGAATATGCCCTCGACCTCATTTTCACTCGTCGCCAACAGGATGATCAAGGAGAAACATGGTCTTCCCTGCGGAGGGGCCTATTCAAACGGCACCCATATGTGGAAGGAATGCAAGGAGGCCTGGGGACTGGACGGATTCAAGGCAATGGACGCCGTGGTGCAGGGAATGTCTTCAGCTCTCTGGTCAGACTTCAATTTCAGTGGTCCGGCAATCACGTCTCCCAGGGTCTTCCCGGCTGTTGCCAGCGCAAACATACTGCTTTCAACGCTCGTCTATGAGGAGACCGGAATTATCTATGACTCACCCAATCTGCCGATCCGGAAAATGTTCGGTGAGTTCATCACGAAACTGACTGAAGGCGGCTCAAGGAAAAAAGGCAAATAATAATCCTGAAAGGAGAATCATCTTTAATGAATTCACGTGAAAGAGTCTTAAGCCTTTTCAAAAAAGAAAAGATAGACAGAGTGCCCTGCTTCAGCGGCATGGGCAACATAACAGAGGCCGGCATCAATAAACTCGGCTACAAATTTGCGGGTATCCACCTCGATGCAAAACAGATGGCAGACACCGCAGCGACCACGTACAAGCTTTTCGGTTATGAATGCGGGGTTGTCCCGGTGGACCTCTGCGTCGAGGCAGAAGCCATGGGTTGCCAGATCAACGTATATCCTCATGCTGAGGGCATACTGTATCCGACGATCAAGGAAAAACTAATCCATAACGAAGCAGAAATGGATACGATAAAACTCCCGGCAAACATGGGAGAACTGGGTCGGGTACCGCTGTTGCGCGAGGCGATTCGTCTGCTGAAGGCTGACATCGGCAATGATGTCGCTGTCGGGTCGTACGTCCTCGGGCCCTTCACCCTTGCCGGCCAGATCATGGAACTCAACGACCTGCTGAAGCTTTCCTTCAAGAAGGCTGACAAGGTTGGCAAGCTCCTTGATCTCATGGCAGACGCTATCATTATCGTGGCCAAGGAATACGAGAAGGCCGGGGTCGATTATATAACGGTCAGGGAGATGGGCGCCACCAGCGACGTCCTGAGCCCTCGGGTATTCAAGAACCTGATCGCCCCTCCTCTTAAGAAGGTGATCAGCCAGCTCTCGGTCCCCTCCGTGCTGCATGTCTGTGGCAAGACGAATGATATCGTTACAACCATGATGGAGACCGGCCCGACCGCGATCAGTGTCGAGCAGAAGAACGATGTTCAGGAGTCGCGGAAAAAACTGGGTGACGATGCGCTCATCTTCGGAAACTTTGACGCATACAATGTTCTTGTTTCCGGGAGCGAGGAGCTCGTCCGCTCGACCATGAGGAAATGTATAGACGACGGGGTGAATGCAGTCTGGCCCGGATGCGATATCTGGCCGACGGTTCCCGCGGCAAACATGAATGCAATGTTGGATGAAATCAAAACATACGGAGGTAAAAAGTAATGGCAGATGAAGCACGTAAAAAAGAGATTTATGACAAACTGAGAAACGGTGTTATCAATTATGATGAGGATGCATGCAGAGAGGGCGCACAGGAAGCCCTTGATGCCGGACTTGATGCCAACGAGGCAATATTTGACGGACTTGTTTCAGGCATGGAAGAGGTCGGCAGACTCTTCGAGGCGCAGGAATACTTTGTTCCTGAGATCCTGATGTGCGCTGATGCCCTGTATGCAGGCCTCGACATTCTGAAACCGCACTGCAAGCAGATGGACCTCGGCGTCAGAGGATCAGTCGTCATCGGTACAGTCGAAGGCGACGTCCATGATATCGGCAAGAACCTTGTCAAGATGATGTTCGACGTTGCAGGTTTCCACGTGTATGACCTTGGCAGAGACGTGCCCCTCGACAAGTTTGTGGATGAGCAGCTCAAGACCGACTCTGAACTCGTCTGTCTGTCAGCCATGATGACCACCTCGATGGTCGGAATGCCAACGGTCATCGAAAAGATCAAGGCGAAGAACCCTGACTGCATGATCATGATCGGCGGAGCGCCGACTTCAAAGGACCTTGCAGACAAGTGGGGCGCTGACGGCTATGCAGAGGATGCAAGCAACGCTCTTAAAGAGGCAATCAAGATGGTTGGCTTCCTCAAAAAACTGAGGGACGAGAAACTGAATAAGAAATAGGCACGAGGTGGATGCAGAACCGCTGAAGCGTTTCCTGCGGGCCGAAGGTGCGACACTCGTCGGCGTCGGTGATGTTACCGTAGCACTCTCCAGTGACATCGGCCACCTGAAGCGAGGTATTGCTATAGCGGTCAACCGTAACCTTAATGAGGAGACGGTTGACCTGCTGGAGCGCCTCCAGACGCTTGCGGAGGGATGGTTGAAGGCAAAGGGACACCGGAGCCTCTCAATCCCTGCCGACTCAGACCGGAAGAAAGCCAAGATGATAACGAAGCTGTATAAGTTGTTCTGTCACAAGACAGCGGCCACGTGTTCAGGTCTTGGGTGGGTAGGCAAAAACGGGCTTATCATAAACCGGAAGTACGGGTCTAAACTTTCGTGGGCAACAGTCCTGACAGATGCACCGTTAAGGTTTGATATGCCGACTTCCAGATCCGAGTGCGGGGAATGCGACCTCTGCGTCAAGCATTGCCCCTCCGGGGCGGTCAAAGGAGAGCACTGGTCGCTCGATGATCCGCTCAGGGAGATCGTCTCGTACGACAAATGCCGGGCGCTGAAGACCAAGAGGACCGCGCTAAGCAGTAAACCGAACTGCGGGTTCTGTATAACCGTATGCCCTTATTCACGTAACGGACATAACCAGTAATTAATTCAGGAGGAACTATAGATGAGCCGTAAATTCAAGGTTATATTCCAGCCGGCTGGCCGGCGTGGAGAAATAGAAGAAGGAACCACTATACTCAAGGCCGCCCAGCGGCTCGGAGTTGACCTCGAGGCGCTCTGCGGCGACAAGAAGGTATGCGGCAAGTGCAAGGTCAGGATAGAAGAAGGATATTCAGAAAAGGACAACCTCTTATCAGGCATGGCGCATATCACGCCGCTTGAGCCGACTGCCGAGGAGCTGAAGCATATCAAGCCGGAAGACGGTCCGGGTATCAGACTTGCCTGTTCCTGCGAGATCCACGGAGACCTGAAGGTCTTTGTTCCTGAGCGCTCCCGCGCCGGGAAACAGGTCGTCAGGAAGGCAGCAGGTGAGCTGACAATAGCCCTCGATCCTGCAGTGAAGAAGTATCCTCTGACGATGACTCCCCCCACTCTGCATGATATGACCACCGGTGACTATGAACGGGTCGTCAAGGCGATGGAGGATATCTACGGCATTAAAGACCTGAAGTTCGATTTTGAGGTGCTGCTGCAGTTGCAGGACGCCCTTCGAAACGGCAACTGGACGATAACTCTCACGGTCTGGCATGGCAAAGAGATCATTAAGGTAGAGGCCGGGCATGTGGACGTATGTTACGGACTGGCCGTAGACGTCGGGACCACCACCTGCGTCGGGTACCTCTGCGACCTCAGCACCGGCAAGGTGTTAAACACCGAGTCGATGATGAATCCGCAGGTGCCGTATGGCGAAGACGTCATGTCGCGCATCACCTATGCCATGACCAATCCCGACGGACTCAAGACCATGCAGGATGCTATCATCACCGGTCTTAACGAGATCATCGAACGGGTTGTCAGCGAAGTGCACAAGGACGGGAAGAACCCGGGCTATGCGATCGACGACCTGACGATCGTCTTCAACACGGCGATGCATCACATATTCCTCGGGCTCAACCCGATATATATCGGCAGGTCACCGTTTGTCCCTGCTGTCCAGGGTTCCCTGGACATCAAGGCCCGCGACCTCGGACTGAAAATCAACCCGGGTTCCTTCATCCACGTTCTGCCGATCGAGGCAGGGTTTGTCGGTGCTGACAATGTAGGCGTTCTGATCGCCCGCGAACAGTACTTCCAGGATGATATGGTACTCGTCATCGATATCGGTACCAATGGCGAACTGCTGCTCGGCAACAAAGACAGGGTCTGTTCTACCTCCTGCGCAACCGGTCCTGCCTTCGAAGGGGCGCAGATCAAGTTCGGCATGAGGGCAGCGCCGGGTGCCATCGAGAAGGTCAAGATCGACCCGGCCACCAAGGAACCACAGTACAAGGTGATCGGCAAGGCAGACTGGCATACCCATATAGAAGGGAAGATCAACGCCAAGGGAATATGCGGCTCTGCAATTATCGACGTCATCGCCGAGATGTTCAAGGCAGGCATCATAGACAAGACCGGCAAGTTTGTTCCTGATGCCAAGACCAACAGGGTCAGAATGGACGCAGCAGACGGCAAGCCGGAATATGTGCTCGCATGGGCAGAAGAAACCTCAATAAACCAGGATGTCACCGTCACCCAGGGAGATGTCAGGGCGCTGCAGCTTGCAAAGGGCGCTCTCTATGCCGGCGTCAAGCTGATGATGCAGAAGATGGGTGTGAAAAATATTGACCGTGTGGAGCTCGCAGGAGCCTTCGGCAGCCATATCGACCGGGAGGCGTCACTCTGTCTCGGTCTGTTCCCGGATGTACCGATCGGGAAGGTAGTCGTTGTCGGAAATGCGGCAGGTGACGGAGCGAGAATGACGCTTTTGAACAAGGGCAAGCGGTTAGAGGCAGACGAGCGCGCCCGCTGGGTCGAATTCGTCGAGATCGCAACCGAGCCTACGTTCGAAAAGGAGTTTATGCAGGCAATGCATATACCGCATATGAAGGATAAGTTCCCCAACCTCAAGACGATGCTGGAGGAGCAGAAGGCTCCGATAGCCTCAAGTATTAAGGGCTGAGAAGGGGACTGTCAGATGACAAAAGTAAGGATAAATCCAGGGGCCTGCGGCATGGAAGCGATTGTGGAGCTGAAGCAGAAGGATAGAAACACCTGCACGGTAACGATCACATCGGAATGCCAGATGGTCCAGAAGCTCGGCCAGGAACTGACCGAACTGACCATGATGGACGCCTTCAAGGGGCTTCCCGGAAATCCTGTTTTTCTCAAGGGGGCAGCATGCCTGAAGCATGCTGCCTGCCCTGTCCCCAGCGGCATACTGAAGGCGCTTGAGGTAGAGGCAGGGTTCAACGTACCGAGAGACGTCACGATAACCTTTATAAACGAGGATCCCGAATGATTTAATTTCCAGCGGCAACCTGAATCATTAAAGTTATTACTCTTTTTTGCCGATTAGTTAGTACAATTAAGAGTACAGGCTGTAACTGTCAAAATTAAATAACGAGGTATAACATATTGTCGCTAATCCAGATAGTCCTTATAATTCTTGTCATCCTGTCAGTCTGTCTGAACGTCTTTCTGCTCTTCAGACGCCGGACAGGGGATTACAACAGATTCCTCCATGCCTTTCTTGAAAAAAACATGACAGGAAGAATCAGCGTGGCAAACACCTTGGAACAATCAGCCGCGGCGGATAGCCTTCAGAGGGAGATAACCTCATTCTTCAATGCATTTATCCTGAACCTCAGGCAGATACTCAAAAACAGCTTTTCCATAGGGCATAAGCTTACGACAACATCGGACTCAATGAAAACCGATGCCTCAAAGCTGCTTGAAATGGCTGATAACACCAGCATGCAGTCGACCCAGGTCGCAACTGCAATGGAAGAGATGAGTACGACCATCAACGAGATAGCCAGAAACGCCTCTACCGTGGCAACATCGAGTGTCTCTACGCTCGATAATGCGAGCCAGGCAGAGAAAGACATAAACGAAAATGTAAAAAGCATTGAGCTTCTCTCCGGCAATGTATCGAACTGGGCAGAAACGAACAAGGCTCTTTCTCACGCAACCCGCAAGATCGACGAGATTATCCTTGTCATCAATGACATAGCCGACCAGACGAACCTGCTTGCCCTGAACGCGGCGATTGAGGCGGCCCGCGCCGGTGAACAGGGGCGGGGGTTTGCGGTTGTTGCCGACGAGGTCAGAAAACTTGCCGACAAGACAGGGAAGGCGACCAAAGAGATTGGCGGGATGATCCGGGATGTAAAGACCAAGGCTGACAATTCCCTTGGCACTATGGACTCAACGCTCGCCGGTGTCACTGAAAGCATACAAAGGTCAAAAAACGCTGAAGGGTCCCTTATAAAAATTGTGACCGAGGTGCGTCAGATCACGGACATGATTCAGCAGATCGCGACAGCTTCTGAAGAGCAGTCCAAGGTTTCTGAAGAAGTGGTCTCGAATATGGAAAAGGTTGCCAGCTATGCCACCGAGACAAAGAGACTTGCGCAGAACATATCAACGTCAGGCGATTCGGTGGCCACTCTGGCCATAAACTTGTACAGTAATCTTTGCAACCTGAAGAAGGACAGCCTTGACGAGACCATGGAGGAATTGCTCATATCATGCGCCTCGTCTTTCCAGTCAATGCTTGAAGAAGCAGTCAGGGCCGGAAGGCTGTCGAACAATGCCCTGTTCGACGACAACTATGTCAAGGCCGGTGAGGAAGGACAACTCTCAACCGGCTTTACGAGGTTTTTTGAGGATTCAGTGCTCTCAGTATTGAAACAATGGGCACAGTCAGACAAGAAAATCGTCTATGTCGTCGTTATGGACAGAAACGGCTACATGCCGACGCATATCATGCCCGCGCGGGCGAGGCTGAAAATGGGAGACCCTATTTCGATCACGGGCGCCAAGAGCGAAAAACTCATCGGACAAGCCTTTAGAAGACCGGTAGCTGCAGGAGGAGAACTGGTCATCGATATAGCACATCCGGTCCTGCCGGGCGGCCGTCATTGGGGATGCCTGAGGATCGGGTATATGCCAGATATGTCATGACATTCTCCCCTTTGGTCCGGTAAGTGAATGCATCAGATCCTGGCTGCTGCTGCGTATATTGTTTATGCTGTCTTCGGCCTGCGCCTCATCTGGCACTTTCTATTATGGACCAGGACGTCCCAAGCCATCGGCAACGTCTACCGGTTTAAACAAAAGACCTCAATAGCAACCATCATGCTCATGGCCATTGATATTATTTCATTCAGAAGAATGATGGTTGCCAGCGGCCCGCTGTGGTTCGGCTCACTGGTCTTTCATCTTTCGTTTCTTATCGTGTCCCTCGGTCACCTCAGATTCTTCACAGAACCGGTTCCCGGCTGTATACAGGATCTCCAGAGCTGCGGGCTGATTGCCGGGTATCTGCTTCCCGCATCCGTCGTCTATCTGATGTCAATACGTATTCTATCGGCAAAGAACCGCTACCTTACCTATCACAACTATTTGATTCTCGCACTGGTATTCGGCATCAGCGCAACCGGCCTTCTGACCCGGACGGTCTTCAAGGTCGACCTGGTGGCTGTCAAGGGGTTTGCCTACGGCCTGCTCACCTTTCATCCCGGACTGCTGAAGGACAGTTACCTCTTCGCATTTCATTTCGCACTGGTATTGTTCCTGGTTGTCATACTCCCTTCGCATATTTTTTCCGCTCCGCTGGTTATCATCGAGGCAAGAAGACGCGAGCAGGAACTGAATATGGTTATGCATGATAAATAACTGGAACAGAGGGTCCGACTGCAAGGGTCCTGTCCAATGGCGATAGAAGACACGCAGGGAAAAGAAGGCCCGGATAAGCCCGGGATGACCCCGCGCTGCGGCGGGTCCTTTACCGGAAACCTCTCAGCGATGCAGCTGATCGAGCTGGACGCCTGCTCGCAGTGCAGGGAATGCCTCAACGTCTGTCCTGTCCAGGAGGTGACCGGGAACCCGGCGGTCTCCCCTCCTGAGAAGATCAGGATGTTCCGGGAGTTCATCAGGGCCACGGCCGGTCTTAAAACGCGTTTTTCGGAACCGAAGGAGATCGACCGCAGACTGCTTGAGGACTTCGTCAAAGCGGTGTTTGAATGCACGACCTGCGGTGCCTGCGGCAAGCACTGCACCGTGGGGATCTATACACAGAGGCTCTGGCCTTTCCTTCGAAAGGAGATGATGGCCCGCGGACTGGTCGACTACACGGTCCTGACCGATATGCCTGAGGCGATCAGGAATACCGGGAACCCCTATAATCTTCCGGCTGCAGACCGGTATCGCCCGTGGCTGCCTGAGGGCATCTTCATTGAAGAACGTTCAGAGACGGCCTATTATGCGGGATGCACCGGAGCCTATACAGCTCAGCCAATGGTAAACGGAGATGTTCGCGTCCTCAGTGCCATCGGGGAGCCTTTTACCATGCTGAAAGAAGAAGACGAGGTATGCTGCGGCTTTCCGCTCTTCGTTTCCGGACAGCACGACATGCTCGAGGCCCTCACAAAAAGACTGGTCAGTGCATACCAGGAAAAAGGGGTGAAGACACTGGTCTGCTCATGCCCCTGCTGTGTCAATATCATGGCCCGGGAGTGGCCGGTATTCTATGGCCGAGAGTTGCCTTTCAGAATAATGCATATAACCCAGTTCGTCCTCAATGCCTTAAAGCAGAATAGAATCAGGATAACTTCGGAACTCGGGGAAAGGCTGATATATCACGACCCCTGCTACCTGAGCAGGGGTGTAGGGATTATCGAGGAGCCCAGGGAAATATTGCGGAGCATTCCGGGGGTCGAGCTGCTTGAGTTCGAACATCATGGACTCAATTCACGGTGTTGCGGCGCGGGCGGCGCTGTCCGCAAGGTCTACCATGATAACGCCATGGCGATGGGCAGGCTTACGATTGACGAGGCCGTAGCAAAAAAAGCCGACCGTCTCGTCCTCAGCTGTCCTGCCTGTTATGGCAAGGTAAACGAGGCCATGATCGGGCATGACAGGCAGATTCCGATTATCGACATTATGGAGCTTATTTCAGGACTATTAGAAAGGAAACAGCTATGAGTCACTTTACAATCCGCTGCAGGAAATGCGGAAAGGAATTGAAGGACGTCTATTGTGCGTTCTGTGAGCATTGCACCGGGGCTCTCCTGGTAAGTATGTACCACGAGGCCCAGCTCAGAGATGACACCGGAGAAGGCATCTGGCGTTTCAACTGGCTGCCGGTGCATACCTCTTCGTTCGCTCAGGCGGGGACTGTTGTTTATAAATCAAAAGGCCTGGGGGAGAGTCTCGGCTTGTCGAATCTCTCTATTGCCTTTAACGGCTACTGGCCGGAAATGGGCGGCCAAATCAAGACCTGTACCTTCAAAGAGTTCGAGGCAGCCGTGGTGCTGCAAAACGCGATTGAAAACAATGTCGACGGACTCGTGGTCGCCTCTGCCGGTAATACGGCCAGGGCCTTTGCTCATCTCTCTGCTGTTTCAGGGTTCCCGGTAATCATTGTCGTTCCGAATATGTGTCTCCAGGAGATGTGGTATCTCAAAGATTCCTCCGCAGTGCCAACCATTGCTGTAGCAGATGGCGACTACTCAGACTCCATTGATGTCGCGCGGCGAATCGCCCAGCTATCCAACTTCCCTTTCGAAGGGGGCGTTAAGAACATAGCCAAGCGCGACGGGCTGGGACTCACCATTCTTGAGGTTGTATCAAAGACAGGCAGTCTTCCGGACCATTATTTCCAGGCTGTCGGAAGCGGCACCGGGGCAATAGGTGTCTGGGAGATGTCTGAGAGGCTGTTGAAGGACGGCAGATTCGGGACAAGACTCCCCCAGCTTCATCTGGCACAGAACCTTCCCTTTGCCCCGATGGTCAAGGCATGGGAGCGGAACAGCAGGGAACTCTTTCCTGAAGACCTGAGACCCGAACTCATCGGAGAGATCACCACACGGGTCCTGTCGACGCGTTATCCTGCCTATTCCCTTCTGGGAGGGGTCTACGATGCGATGACTGCCTGCGGTGGCCGGATGTATGGGGTCGTCAATGAGGAGGTCTATGCCGCAATGGAACTCTTTGAAAAGACCGAGGGTATTGATATCGTGCCGGCAGCCGGAGTCGCCTGCGCAGCGCTCAGGCAGGCCGTTGCCCGCAAGATAATAAAAAGCGATGACGCGGTTCTTCTGAATATAACCGGCGGCGGAGAGGTGCGTCTCGACCAAGAGAAAATGACTCACAACGTTGAGCCGATCGTCATTTCAAAAAAATATTCCGATAAGGAGATAGAAGGCACTCTATGTTCAATCCTGAAGCAGAACTGATCACCATATTGAAAGAAGCGGGGATTGATTTTACCGCATCGCTCCCCTGCGAAAAGATAAAGACCCTGCTTGATATGATCGGAGAGAAATTCCCGCATCTGCCATTGACGCGCGAGGAAGAAGGTGTTGGCATCTGCGCGGGCGCTGCGCTCTCGGGGAGACGTCCTGCCATGTTTGTGCAGAGCTCGGGTATCGGCAATATGCTGAACGCCCTGCTCTCTTTGACCCAGTTCTACGAACTGCCGCTGGCGCTCTTCATCAGCCAGAGGGGCGTGTACAAGGAGCGGATTGCAGCCCAGCTGCCGATGGGGCAGAGGATGCCGGGCATGCTCAAGGGCTCAGGCATCAGCTATTCGGTGATCGGGTCTGCCTCAGACTTCAGTATGGTGAGAAAAAAGCTTGTAGAGGTATACAAAAAAAATCTCGTCCATGCCTTTCTGCTCAGCCCCGCTATATGGGAAGGGTCTGAAGCCAGGGTGCAAGCTGCAAGCTCCCGTCTGCAAGCTCCAAGCTGCAAACCGCAAGCGGCCAGCAAAAAACTGCACGGGGCAAACGCAAAGCCGCCACATCCGAAATATACGCGCTATGAAACACTGAAAATCATAGCTCCCTGGCTTAAGGGAAAGGTCGTGGTCTGCAATCTCGGTATACCTTCAAAGGAGCTTTACGCGATTCTCCATCAACCCTCGAATTTTTATATGCTCGGCAGTATGGGTATGGTGACGCCTATCGGCCTGGGTATCAGCCTTGCGACCGACAAGGAGGTTGTCGTGATCGACGGAGACGGGAGTATCCTCATGAACCCCGGGACCCTGGCGACGGTCGCGTTCAGCAAGCCTCGCAATCTGACAATTGTTGCCATAGATAACAGTTCCTACGGATCAACCGGGAACCAGCTGACACTGACCGGGGAGTGTGTCGACCTTGAACTCGTGGCGCAGGGATTCGGCGTACACAACACGGTGAAGACAGCGACGAAAAAGGAACTAATCGCTGCAATGAAAAACAAAACCGGCGGTCCGCAGCTTATTCATGCACTTGCGGTATCAGGAAACAGCGATGCCCCGAATATACCGCTGGGGCATATCGAGATCAAAGAACAGGTCCGGAACTTTCTGGCAGGGTAAAGCGATTACTGGTTTTGTCATCCTCGGGCCTGCCTGCCGGCAGGCAGGCTTGACACGGGGATCCAGACATTGTAGAAACTCTGGATTCCCGATTAAGGATCTCGGGAATGATGGATAAAGAACAGTTAACGAAACAAACTCCTAATAGTCCTATTTCACCGGCACCGGGTCTCCTGAGACCGGGAAACCGCTCTTGTTCATCGCCTTTTTGATTTCATCCAGACTCGTCTTTGCATCATCAAAAATGATCGTCAGGCTGAAGTCATCCGGGTTGTCGTCGGCGAACTTCACGCCGGGAATCGACTGGGCAGCAGAACTTGCTGCCACACCAGAACTCGCTCAGGTGATTTTGGGAACGCTGAACTTCATCTTGAGATCGGCCGCAGACACACTGCCGGTCGCTGCACCAATAAGCACTGCCAACACTATTAGCGACACTCTCATAGTTTTCATGGACTGATAACACCCCGCTTCCTTATGTCTTTCATAGTTTAGTTGCAAACGCACTGGGTCCCTTTGGTCTATCCCAAGGTGACAATCTTGCCCGACTGTTTCTGTGCGTCATTCCCCGCTGCTTATTCCGGTGAATCCGACCAGTGATATATTTCATCTCAACTTAGTTCGAAATAACCTTTTATTATTTTCTGGCACGTGGATCAAAAATGTCAAGAACGTCGGGCTGAGGAAAACTATCGATTGAAAAGCCCGCAGTGCCTATCTGGGACAGCAGTATGTGTCAAATTATCTTTACGAGGTTGCTATATATCTTTAACTTGACGTTGACGGGGCAAGGGGTTACTGCTATGTTTACACATTAATAGGCAATTCCGGCAAAACTAACCCTTTCGACAGGAGGGGATGGAAAACGATGGTTTATGGGGAAAATGGCTGAGCTGCCGAAGGATACGCTTGAGGTATGTTCGGCCATATTTTTTGGGCAAATTTGATGTAACAGCACTGAGGAGGTGTATTATGGGTGGAGTGAACCGCAGGGATTTTCTGAAGTATGCTGCAGCAACCGGAGTGCTTCTTGCAGCAGGAGATGGAATAATGGAAAGCGCAACAGCACAGGCGGCCACAGGTGTTACCGAAGTAGACAAGCTGACGATCTGGATCCTGGCAGACAACTATTATGACACCAATGAACCAGACACCAAAATCACAAAGCGTTACCGCTCGGTGGCCGGGAAATCAATTCACGCGCAACACGGTCTTTCTTATTATATCGAGACAGTCACTGCCGGGAAAACAAGCTCCTGCATGTTCGATTTCGGCCTCGACCCTGCGGACGTGATGGGCAATATTGCCTTACTGGGGCTTGATATTGGAAAGACAAATGCCTTCAGCCTGAGCCATGGCCATTACGATCACTATACGGGTGCGGTCAGTATCATCAAGCAGAACCAGGCGCGCATCGCGGCAGGGACCCCATTTTATGTTGGCGAAGAGGCCTTCTCCCGGAGGTACACACTCCGACCAGGCGCATCAGAACCTACAGACATTGGACAGTTGAGCAGAGAAGATCTTGAAGCCCTTGGCGTAAAGGTTGTGGAGATAAAAACTCCAACAGAGATCATCCCCGGGGCATACTCTACAGGAAAGATAGAAAGGGTCACGAGCTATGAGAAAGTGCCTAAGTCTCAGCAGATAAAGCGCGGCGATAAGATCGAATCCGACATTTTCCCGGGTGAGCAGGCTATCTTCTTTAATGTAAAAGGTAAAGGCCTGGTCGTTATTTCAGGTTGTGCGCATTGTGGAATCGTTAACACAGTGAAGCATGCGCAAAAGGTCTCCGGTACGGAGAAGGTGCATGCGATCATGGGAGGGTTCCATCTTATTGTTGCGAAGCCTGAGCTGATTCAGAGCACTGTTGCCGATATCAAAGCGATGAAGCCTGACCATATCGTGGGGACTCATTGTACCGGGTTCAGGGCGCTGGTGGCTTTGAGCAGGGAAATGCCCGAAGCATTCACTATCAATACAGCGGGAACAAAATATACCTTTGGCGCATAGGCTTTAAAGATAAGGACAATAACACACAAGGGGAAGTGGCATTCCACTTCCCCTTGTGAAGGTTGCTCTTGAACCGTGGTAAACTATCTCCCAGCCATGAAGAATAACCAGAGGAATTCAAACTGATGACCGGGAGGCAAAAGTAACGGTAGTGGGCGTGTATACCATCTATAACCTTATCAGTTTTTCAGGGATCTTCGTTATCATGGCGGTTGCATGGCTGTTTTCATCGGACCGGAAGGTGATCAACTGGAGGGTGATCATCTGGGGCACGGTACTGCAGCTGGTCTTTGCCCTCTTTATCTTTGTCGTACCTGCCGGATCAACGATCTTTCTCCTCATCAACGATGCAGTCGTAAAACTCCTCGACAATGCCACTGCCGGTATGAAGTTTCTGTTCGGCAGACTTGCGCTGCCTCCGGGGACGAAAAATGAAGCGGGAGAAGAATCACTGGGGTTTATCCTGGCCTTCCAGGCCCTGCCGACGATCATCTTCTTTGCGAGCCTCATGGCGGCACTTTATTACCTGGGGATCATGCCCAGGCTGATCCGGATTTTCTCGAAGGTCTTCACAAAGCTGATGCGCATCAGCGGCGCTGAATCCCTGAGCGTCTCGAGCAATATCTTTGTCGGCG
>Ga0334722_10003639_pt1 | contig 16473 bp, 19 predicted proteins | sample C3_bottom_MG_FD_207210 | JGI IMG/M metagenome (GOLD analysis project Ga0334722, IMG submission 207210) | Sediment microbial communities from Yellowstone Lake, YNP, Wyoming, USA - C3_bottom | ecosystem: Environmental > Aquatic > Freshwater > Lake > Sediment | place: USA: Wyoming | collected...
TCTCGTCTATGGCCCGCTTCATCGAATCGGTCATCTTGGAGGCGTACATTATAACTTCACCGCTGACATTTCGCGCCGCCCGGCCGATAGTCTGGATAAGCGACCTGTCCGACCGCAAAAACCCTTCCTTGTCGGCGTCAAGGATAGCCACCAGCGATACTTCCGGCAGGTCCAATCCCTCGCGCAACAAATTGATGCCGACCAGGACGTCGAACTTGCCAAGACGCAAATCTGTGAGTATCTCAATACGAGCCATGGTGGCGACGTCCGAGTGAAGATACCTCACCTTCACCCCGACCTCGAGCAAATAGTCGGTTAAGTCCTCAGCCATTTTCTTTGTCAGGGTCGTCACCAATACCCGCTCGCCAACCGCGACCCGGCCGCGGATCTCGTGAAGAAGATCGTCTATTTGACCTTCCGTAGGCCGCACGCTGACCTCGGGATCGACCAAGCCGGTCGGCCGGATGATCTGCTCGACCACTTTGCCTGAAACCTCCAGCTCCCAGGCGCCGGGCGTGGCGCTGACAAAGAGCGCTTGCGGCACTTTGGCGATAAATTCCTCGAACCGCAAGGGCCGGTTGTCCAGGGCGGACGGCAAGCGAAAACCGTGGCCGACCAGGGTCTCTTTGCGCGACTTATCCCCGCCGTACATCCCATGCACCTGCGGAACGGTCACGTGCGACTCATCTATCATCACCAGGAAGTCATCCGGGAAATAATCTATCAGCGTAAACGGCGGCTCTCCCGGCGCCCGGCCGTCGAAATGGCGGGAGTAGTTTTCGATTCCCGAGCAAAAGCCTATCTCGCGCATCATCTCCAGGTCATAACGTGTCCGCATAGCCAGGCGCTGTGACTCAAGCAGCTTGCCTTGGCTATCGAGCTCGGCCAAGCGAACCTTCAACTCCGCTTCAATGCCGATAATCGCCCGCTCCAATCGTTCCGGCGAAGCGACATAGTGTGAGGCCGGAAAGACCGCCAGCCTGTCCAGATCGGCCAGAAGCTCGCCGGTGATCGCGTCCACCTTTAGTATCCGCTCGACGGTATCGCCGAAAAACTCCACCCTAAACGGCGCTCCTTCGTAAGGCGGAAATATCTCTAAAACATCGCCGCGCACCTTAAAAGTGCCGCGCACCAGGCTGTAGTCATTGCGCTGATATTGTATCTGGATAAGTTGGCGCAGCGTGGCGTCGAGACCGGGCGATTCCTCTTTGCGCAGCCAGATCATCTGGCCGAGATACTCCTCCGGCGACCCCAGCCCATAGATACAGGAGACGCTGGCCACCACGATCACATCCGGGCGCGACAACACGGCCGACGTCGTCGCGTGGCGGAGCTTGTCTATCTCATCGTTGATCGATGCGTCTTTCTCTATGTATGTGTCCGTATGCGGGATATACGCTTCCGGCTGATAATAATCGTAATAGCTGACAAAATACTCGACCGCGTTCCGGGGAAAAAGCTGCTTGAACTCACTGCACAGCTGGGCCGCGAGTGTCTTGTTCGGCGCCATCACCAAAGTCGGCTTGCCGATACCGGCGATGATATTGGCCATGGTAAATGTCTTGCCGGAACCGGTGACGCCAAGCAGCGTCTGGTACTGCTCGCCGGCGCGCACCCCCGCCACTAGATCGACTATCGCTCCGGGCTGGTCCCCGGTAGGTTTGTAAGCAGAGACAAGTTTAAATTTCATATGACAAAACCGGCCTTTTATCTTTTTAATTCCGGATATAGCCACCGGTATATCCGGCGGCTCCTCTGAGCCCGGCCGACGAACGCGCGCGTCTCGGAGAACGGTATCCGCTCAACCACTTCAGCCGGCTTACGACCGGCGTTTCGCGCGAGCCAATGTTCGAGATTTCGCTGACCGCCGTTGTATGCGGCCAGAGCCAAGGCGCGGTTGTGGTACCGGTCGAGAAGGTAATGAAAATACCAGCTGCCGATAGCCAGGTTCGCCGCCGGTTCCGTCAATTGCGCGGCCAGCTCCGGCCGCCTTATCTCCCGGGAGGCCCAGGCCGCCGTCTCCGGCATGACCTGCATCAAGCCGACAGCGCCGGCCGGTGAGCGCGATTCCGGGCTGAACTTGCTCTCTTCATAAACGATCGCCGCCAGAAGGGCCGGCTCGAGCTTATATTTTTTCGCTTGCTCAAGGATGAGGTCTTTATACCTTAACGGATAGAAGAGTCTGACCGCCGGAAGCAGGGCGGCCGCCAAAACAATAATAGCCGCTGCCGCTATCATCCAGCGGTTGACCTTCAAAAACATCCCTCAGCGGCGCGTTCCTTCAGTTTCTCATATAAGACCGCCGTCTGCTCTTTCAGACGCCCGAAATCGCCCTTATTTATCAGAGTAAAGTCGGCAACCGCCAACCGCTGGGCATCGCTTGGCTGAGACCGCAACCGCGCCATTCCCTGGTCTATCGTCAAGCCCCTCTCCGTTAAACGACCTATCTGCAACTCGGGAGTTGTTACCACGACCACGACGACATCAAACAGCCCGGCCATACCGGCCTCGAACAATAGCGGCACTTGCACAAGACCTATCCCGGCGTCGGCGAACGAGCGCCATTCTTCAACCAGAGCGCGAATGCGCTCGATAGTCTCCGGATGTACGACCCGGTTTAGAAAACCCAGTTGTGCCGGGTCGTTGAAGACCTCGGCAGCCAAGCGGGCGCTATCGATAGACCCGTCCGGCGCCAGCATATCGCGCCCGAAATGGTCGACCAGCCGGTCGTACGCCTCCGTTCCCACAGACATGACCTCGCGGGCGACAAGATCGGCATCGACAATGACGACCCCTTGTTCGGCCAGATAACCCGCGACCGTGCTTTTCCCGCCGGCGATACCGCCCGTCAATCCAACCGTAAGCAATGGCCCTCCTTCAGCGTCTCTATATTATATTGCGGGCACCAAAAGAAAAAGGCCTGAGAAACATTGTCGTTATCAGCGGTTTTCGTGTATACTTCTTTCGGTTCATACGGGAAGTCCGGCCGGGCCGGCGCAAAAGCGCACAAATGGTGATGCGCGTCGGTATGTTTTAATAGCCCGCTTACCGGGAACCAAGAAATTTTTAGGGGGCCACAATTAATGGCGGACGTCGTAGAGACGGCTGATCAACATGAAGCTGGTTACATTGTTGATTCAGAAGGTAGATTAGTTCCGGATTATGACCAGACAATTAAGGTTTTTGACGATGGTGACGTAGTCACCGGGGTAGTTGTAAGAATCGATCGTGATGAGATCCTCGTCGACATCGGCTATAAGTCGGAAGGCGTAATCCCCATCAGAGAGCTTTCCATTAGGAAAGACATCGACCCGCACGAGGCAGTCGTCATCGGCGACGAGATAGACGCCTTGGTTCTGCAAAAAGAAGATAAGGACGGCCGCTTGATCTTATCCAAAAAGCGGGCCGAGTATGAAAAATCCTGGATCCGGATCGAAGAACTGAGCCGGAGCGCGACCATTATCAGCGGCCGGGTCATCGAGGTCGTTAAAGGCGGCCTGATCCTCGACATCGGTTTGAGGGGCTTCCTGCCCGCTTCACTGGTCGATGTGCGCCGGGTCAAAGACCTCCATCAATTCATCGGCCAAGACCTTGAATGCAAAGTGATCGAGATGGACAGAAACCGCAATAATGTGGTCCTCTCGCGCCGGTCGGTCCTGGACGACGCCCGCAAGCAAGAACGCGACAAGGTGATCACCGGCCTGAAGAAGGGCGATGTCTTAGAGGGAAAAGTTTCGAGCATCGTCGATTTCGGAGCTTTTGTCGATCTCGGAGGCATCGACGGCCTCATTCACATTTCGGAACTGTCGTGGACTCACGTAGACCACCCGTCCGAAGTTCTTACTCTCAGTGAAAAAATCAATGTGAAGGTCCTCGATATCGACCAGGACCGCGGACGCATATCGCTTGGTCTCAAGCAATGCCTGGAAGACCCGTGGCAACAAAAAGTAAAAGACCTCAATGTCGGCGATAAGATCGAGGGCAAGGTCACCAAGCTCGTTCCGTTCGGCGCGTTTGTCGCAATCGGCGACGGGGTCGAGGGCCTGGTCCACATCTCCGAGTTGACTGAGGGTCATGTTGAAGTCCCTGAAGAAGCCGTTAAGGTCGGTCAGATCATCAGCGCCAAAGTGGTCGATATAGATAGCGACAGGCGCCGGGTAAGCTTGAGCATCAGACAGGCTGCCGACGACTATGGACTAAAGACCGAAGAGGAAGCGGAGCCGGCGGCCGCGGTTGACGAGATCGCGGTCGAAGTCCCTGTCGAAGAGAGTTCCGATGTCGCGGAAGTCGCCGTTGAAGCGATCGTCGAAGACGAACCAACGGTCGAGGCAGACGAGCCACCCGCGCCGGCAGCGGCGGCCGACCAATCGGAAACGCCGACCGGCGATGAACCCGCCGCGCCGGAAGAAACACCTGTGGAACAGGTTGCCGCCGCGAGCGAGACGATACTGGAATCCGGCGATTCGGCATCCGCCATCGAAGCGTTGGCGGCCTCCGCGGCACTGGATGCCAAGACGAGCATGGCTATAGATGAAGCGCTTAGATTGGAGATGCCCCCTGCGGTCGAAGATCTGGCCCAGGACATTCAAATAGCCGCGGCGCAATCGGAAGGCGACCCGGGGTCGCTCGAAGATGTGCTGGAAAAGATGAAAGAGACGCGGGGCAGCAAAGACTGAACGCCAGCATCTGGGGCTTTGGGCCGCGTTCTAATAAATGTCAATGCCTGACTGTCAGCGTTCGCCATTTCCACAGAGCCAACATCACACCGCTGATCGCCAACCAGATTATCGCCAGGGATATCTTCCGGCTTGATATTGGGTGGGGAATAGCGAATCCGGACTTGACGATCCTTAGGCTATCCGCAGCTATCATCATGTCTCCGCCGTGGTCCGGATCGGCTTTCCGAAAGACCCCCGTGACTTCTACGATATCGCCCCGGTTATTATAGTCGCCGAGGCGCTTGACGGCCCGAGCGGCTTTCTTGTCGGAGACAAGCACGCTCTGCCCGCTGTTATAGCCGGCTAACCGGCGCTTGCTACCCTGGCGGCTGTAAGCGTCATCGTTAATATTTATCCAGGCCCCGTCCGACCTTTCCATCAGATCGCCGATGGCTTCGCCTTTGAAGACGATCTCTTTGCCGTCATACCGGTCGGGATGCTCGATGAGAGTGACGCTGTCGACAAGGGAAGGCCCGGCGACAGCGACAGCGGGCGCGAATATCGAGAGTAGAAGCATTGCGCCGATAGCGCAGATGAATGCATTGGATTCCCGCTTTCGCGGGAATGACAATCCACCGGCCCTCCCGACTCCCGACTCCCGACTCCCGACTCCCGACTCCCTCACTTCCCCCTCGCCACCCTGATAATAAATCCCGTCAGGGCGAAGACAGCCATAAATTCGAGGCGCCCGGCCCACATGGCAAAAACATAATAGACTTTCATCAGGACCGGCATCGAGGGCGCGGTGACGCCAACGGACAGGCCTGAATTGCTGCCGGCGGAGACGCTTTCAAACAAAGCCTCGACAAAAGGATAGTGATAGAGAGCACCCAGGACAGCACCCGCCAGGTAGACAAAGATGTAAGCCAGGACGATGGTCATTGCCGAGCGGATTTGATCGTCACTCAGGACCGCATCCTTGACATGGTGTATCTTCTTGATGATGACGCTTGACTCCGGCAACATCAAGCGGCGGATATCGGCGGAAAAACTCTTAGCGATAATCCCCATGCGCATGCCTTTAAAGCCGCCGGCCGTCGATGCGGCGCTGCCGCCGATAGCCATTGCTATAGTTGTGGCCATCATGGCCAATACGCCCCATTGGCGCACGAATTGGCGGCTATAGATCGTCATGAAACCCGTGGTCGTGTGGCCGGAAGCAATCTGATAAAAAGCCTTTCGGAAAAACGGCACAGCGCCGTGCAGGGCGTTAACCTGCATCAAAGCGTAGGTGCCGAGGCTCACGGTAAGAAACATCGTGACCATGAAGGAAACGATTTCAATATTCCGGTATATCTCCCGGCGGTTGCCTGTCCAGACGGACCAATGAAGCGCGAAATTAAAAGAGCCGATGATGAAGATGATCATCGTCAAGACTTCAACCATTAAGCTGTGATAATAACCGACATTGTACGACTGCGGCGCGAAACCGCCGGTACTCCAGGCGCCCATGAAGAGCCAGACGCCGTGAAGAAACGACCGGGCCGGATTCATCCCCTCAAACCAGTTGGCTCCCCCGATAGTGATAGTGCCGATAACCAGGTACGTTAGGCTGACAAGCCAAATAGCTCTGGCCGTCTGAACGACATTGGGCAATAGTTTCTCGTCCTTTCCCTCGCCGACATACATCATAAAAGCGCCGGAAGTGCCGCGGATCAGAAAAGTCAGGGCGATAACGACGATGCCCTGGCCGCCGGCGTATGTGAGCAGGTGGCGCCACATATTGAGAGCGTTAGAGGTATGATCGATATCTTGTAAAAGGTAGAGTCCGGTGGTCGTATAACCGCTCATCAAGTCGAAGCAGGCGTCTAAAAATGAGCCGAATTGGCCGCTTAAATAATGCGGTACCGCTCCGACCCCCATAGCCAGAAGCCAGGAAAAAGCGGCGATGACCATGCCGTGCATCCAGTTCATCTCATGTTTTGTCTCGCAGACCAACTGGAGGCCGTAACCGACGCTCATCGCCACGAGAATGCCGATAATAAAATCGACGACCGCGCTCCATTCAAGCGAAAAGAGACCGAGAGTCAGGGGCACGAGCATTAGAAGCCCGACGCCGACGATTACCTTGCCGGTATATAAGCCGACTATCTGCCAATCGTGCAGTTTTGGCCTGCGGATCATTGGAGTTTTCCGGCCGACTTGCTCACTTGACCAGCCGCTCCAGAAGAAAAACGATGAGAAAGGCGACACCGAACATGACCAAAGTCAGGGCGACCTCGGTGGCGATTCCAGCCAGATAGCCCAAATAAGGAGCTTCTTTCGGGAGCCGTTCCTTCACCTGCCGATCAACCTTTGCTTAAGCGCTTTTTCTCTGGCCACGCTGGTCAGAGCAATGACGGAATCTCCCGGCTCCAAGACCGTCTCCCCTTTGGGGATCATGACGTCGTCATTTCTGATGATCGCCACCAATACGCAATCTTCCGGCAGATCGAGATCTTTTATCTGTGAACCGGCGCTGACTCCGTCGGTTATCGGCAAAGCAACCTCGACCAAAGCCAACTTTCCTTTTTTCAAAGTCTGTATGGTGACGATATCGCCGATGGATATCTCCTCTTCTATCAAGCGGCTGATTATCGTGGTCGAGCTGACGGCCTCGATGCCCAGGGCGATAAATATCTCCTCATTCTTAGGGTTATTGACGCGCGCTATCGCCCGGGGAACGGAAAAGACGCCCTGGGCGATCTGGCAAGCAACCAGGTTATCATCGTCGTCGCCGGTGACCGAGACAAAGACTTGCGCGTCCGGGACTCCGGCATCTTCCTGGTAGCGGACATCGCAACCGTCCCCTTGGATGATTAAGGCCCGGGGAACTTCCAGCGCGACTTTCTCGGAAATGTCCGCTCGCCGCTCGATCAGCGTCACTTGATGATCGTTTTTTACCATAGCGCCGGCTAAGAATGAGCCGACTTTTCCGCCGCCGTTGACAACGATTTTCATCCGGCCGCCTCTTCGGGCTTAGCAAGTGACTCTATCCGCGGTATCAGGTCTTTCTTGGTGATAATAACGAGATGATCGTTCTTGTCGATCTTAGTTTCGGCCTCGCAAAAGATATTGCGCGACCGGCGGATGATAGTAATAATCCTGAATCCGCCTTCCTCGTCGACGTCGCCAACTGTTCTACCGGCCAGCTTATCGCTTGCCGTCACCCGGACGATGTAAAGATTGCCGGCCGCCGAGACGACGTCGACATCCGGCGCCGTCACCGCCTGAACCAATTTCTCCGCCAGCATGGTGGTGCCGCAGACATATTCAATGCCGAGCCGGTCATATGTGACCGCGCGCTCTGGATTGTAAAGACGGGCGATGGCCCGGGGGATATTAAATAGTTTGGTCGCAACCTCGACCGCCATCATGTTGGTGTTGTCCAAGTCGGTGACGGCGGCAAAGACATCGCACTTTTCTATGCCGGCTTCCCTCAAAGTGTCCTGGTCGAAACCGAGTCCCTCGACAGTGAGGCCGTTAAAAGTGGAGCCGAGACGGCGAAATGATTCCTCAGTCTTGTCGATAATAGCCACATCGTGGCCCTCTTCAGAGAGAAAAGTCGCCAGTTGCGAACCGACCCGTCCGCAACCAACGACTATCACATACATCCGTGCGACTCCTTAATCCCCGACTAAACTTTTGATAGATTAGTCCTGCTTAAAATGAATGTCAACAACAATTCCGGGGACACGATACTTAATTCCGGCTGGCCAACAATTAAGTATCATGTCCCCAACTGTGATCAGTTTCGGGGAATCGGCTTTTGCCGGATTTCGCTCGCGAGAGCCTCGAGTTCGTCCTGCGTCGCCCAACGCTTTTCGGGATTCACGCGAACGGCCAAACCCGCCGACATGCCCCAGATGGCGGCATCCACTGGAGATCTATTTCGTTTTATGGCGTCGATAAAGCCCCCTAAGAAGGCATCTCCGGCGACGACTGAAGACCCCGCCGGTCGTTCGACTGTTAATTCAAAAGCCTCGCGCTCGGTATAGATGGCGTGATTGAAATGACGGAAAGATATAGCGACCGTCTTAACGCCCAGGTCGAAAAGGCGATCGGCTAATTCCCGCCGTCCGCTCGGAGTCGCGCTATTGACTCCGAGGAGTTCGGTGTCCAGACGCATATCCGGCTTGACCAAGTCGGGACCGGCCCGCACCCCGGCCGCAAAGGCCTCTCCTCTGGTGTTTAAGACCGTGTAAATGCCTTTTGCTTTCGCCAGAGTTATCATGTCGGCATAAATATCTTCGGGCACGCCCGGTGGGAGGCTGCCGGCAAAAATCACCGTATCGCAGTCATAGATAGTCTTTTCATAAGTGGAAAGGAGTCTTTCGACCTCCGACGGGGAGACCGTCGGGCCCGGCTCCAGCACAAGAGTCGTCCGGCCGTCCCGCTCGAGCACGATAACATTGGACCGCGTGTTTTCCTGAATGGTCTGGAAGGCCACGGAGATGCCTTGACTCCCCAGCGAGCCCTCGATGAATTCGCCGGCCAACCCGCCCAGAAATCCCGACACAATGGTGTCATGGCCCAAGCGGTTCAATATGACCGCGATGTTGATGCCCTTGCCGCCCGGCAATACAGTCAGGCGCTCGGCGCGATTGACCGCGCCGACCCTTAGGTGAGCCGTGTTAAGTATCCTGTCGAGCGCCGGGTTGAGAGTGATCAAAGCAATCATAGTTTTTCGTTTTTATTCTAGCACAACCTTTTGGTTGTTTTCCGCAGCAATTGCGCGGCGCCCCATGTGGTAATCTATTAGCTGTGAATCCCGTCGTCGTTTATTCGGACAAACTGAAAGTCTCGTTCGGTCCGCATGTCTTCCCGACTGACAAGTATTGGCTGCTCGACGCCCGGCTGCGGGCCGAGGGGTTATTAGAGCGGGTGGATGTCCTCGAGCCGGAGCCGGCCACGCCCGATGACCTGGCCTTGGTTCACCTACCGGATTACATCAAAGACTTCATGAATTCCGAATATACCGAAGCCATCATGACTTCGGAGATCCCAATTAACGATGCCATCCGCGACTTTTTCCTACTCACCACCGGCGGGACGATTCTAGCAGCGCGACTGGCTCTGGAGCGCGGCCGGGCGCTGAATATCGGCGGCGGCTGGCACCACGCCTTCCCCGATCACGCCGAGGGCTTCTGTTACTTGAACGACATCGCTATCGCCATCCGCCGCCTGCAAAAGAGAGGCGCCGCCAAGAGGTTCGCCGTCATCGATTGCGACCTCCACCAGGGCAACGGCACCGCCGCCTGCTTCGCCCGCGACCCGAACGTCTTTACCTTCTCTATCCACCAGGAACATCTCTATCCGATGAAACAGAAGAGCGACCTCGATATCGGCCTGCCCGACCCGGCCGGCGATGAGCTTTATCTAGACCATTTGAGTCGCGAAGTCCCTAAGATATACGATAGCCACCGGCCTGAATTGGTCTGCTACGTCGCCGGAGCCGACCCGTATGAGGACGACCAACTGGGAAATTTAGGGATAACCAAAGAGGGTCTGCTGGGGCGAGACAAAATCGTTATCGGCGAAGCCGGCCGGCGCGGCATCCCCGTCTTCGCGGTTTTGGCCGGCGGCTACGCTAGGCGCACGGCCGATGTGATCGATATCCATTTGAATACGGCGAAGACATTGATAGCTGAGTAGTCGCCATAGCCAACCTCCCCGGCTAGCCCAAGAATGAACAACGGTGTGCTAAAATCAAGCGATATGTATTACGAGAACCTGTTTAGCAGATTTGAAGAAGAACAGATCAAATATCTCATCGTCGGCGGGCTGGCGGTAAACCTGCATGGAGTTCCCCGCATGACCGCTGATGTCGAAATCGCGATTGCTTTTAATGAATCCAATGTTAATGCTTTAATTGCCTTGCTTGAAGGCCTTGGCTTCAAGCCAAAAGCGCCCGTTGACCCGGCGCGCCTCGCCGATCCAAATGAACGGATCGCCTGGCAAAACGAAAAACATATGCTTGCCTTGACTTTTATAAATCACACGAATCCGCTCGAGGAAGTCGATGTCTTGCTTCAGACGCCTTTCGATTTTGATAAAGCTTATGATCGACGAGAGATCGTCAGAGCGGGCCGGATTCAAATAAATGTGGCTTGTGTGGATGATTTAATAAGAACCAAAGAAGGAACCGGCCGAAAACAAGACGAGGCTGATATTGACTCTCTTCGATTGGTTAAAGAAGCGGAGAAGCATGATGACCGATAATCCCGGCTCTAAGCGCGGTTACAGTTACGTTGTCACAATTGAACAAATTCGCGCATATCGTGCAGTCTCGCCCGAGCAGAAACTACAATGGCTGCAGGACGCCAACGAGTTCTTGGCCAAAGCTTTAACCGGCAGGCGGCGCGAGATCTGGCAAAAATTCCGCCGCGGCGAGATTTAAGGGTGTAAAATCAGGTCAGAGGTGTTATATCATGCCGATTTTTGAATTTGATTGTCTCGACTGTCGAAAGCAGTTCGAGCTGCTGGTCGGGGTCGGCCAGCCCGCCGGGAAGAACGGCCGCGTCTGCCCCGTCTGCCAAAGCCAAAATATAAAGAAGCGGTTCTCACGATTCGCCGCCCGTTCCGGCAGCGGCGGGGAGACGACAGCGGTGGCCGGTTCCTCCGGTTGCTCCAGCTGCAGCTCGAGCAATTGCGGGACGTGCGGAACTTAAAAAATGTCCGAAGAAGACCTGACCCAAATCAACTCCCTCGCGGCCCTGGAACAGGTCGTCAAGACCTGCTCCCGCTGCCCGTTGCGCGAAACGCGCACTCAAGTCGTCTTTGGCATCGGCAATCCCCATTCGGACCTCGTCTTCATCGGCGAAGCGCCGGGCTTTCACGAGGACCAGAAAGGCGAGCCGTTTGTCGGCGCCGCCGGCCGCCTCCTGGATGAACTGCTGATCACGATAGTTGGCCTGGCCCGAAAAGACATCTATATCGCGAACGTCTTGAAATGCCGCCCGCCCAACAACCGGGACCCGCAACCGGAAGAGGCGGAACACTGCCGGCCGTTCCTGGACAAGCAGATCGAGCTGATAGACCCTAAAATCATCTGCACGCTCGGCAACCATGCGACTAGAGCGATTATGAATGAAAACATCAACATCTCGCGCGTCCACGGCCAACCGATACAAAGCGGCAGCCGCTGGATATTTCCCACCTACCACCCGGCCGCGGCCCTCTACACCGGCGCCATCAAGCAACTGCTGGCCGAGGATTTCAAGAAGCTCGGCGAGCTGCTCGCGGAAGCGACAACGCCACAACCGACGGACAACGCCGGCATCGAGCAGATGGGGCTGTTTTAAAGCAGTGAGGAGCGAGGAGGGGGAAGTCAGGAGTGAAGAACTCACAACCAACTCGGAGTCTGAGACTAAGTATCTCGCCAAATCCCTGGCCCCGCATCTACGACCAGGCGACATAATCTCGCTCACGGGCGATCTCGGCGCCGGCAAGACGAGGTTTGTCCAGGGACTGGCTGAAGGGCTGGGGATAGACGAAGCGGTCACCAGCCCGACCTTTGTCATCATCAAAGAATACCGGGGACGACTGCCCCTCTACCACTTCGATGTCTACCGGCTGGCCGGCCCGGCGGAGCTGGTCCCGCTGGGGTGCGATGAATATTTTTTCGGCGTCGGCGTGACCGTTATCGAATGGGGCGATAAAATAACCGAGCTGTTGCCGGAGGACCGTCTGACCGTCGAGATACACCGGACCATAGACTCGCCGGACCGGCGGCGGCTGCTCATCACGGCCGGCGGCCCTCGGGCTGAAAAACTCCTGGCGGAGTTGGATAAGCCATGATGCTCGCTTTTGATACGGCCACGGATAGACTGACGGTCGCGCTCGGCACTGCCGGAAACATAATAGCCGAGATAAACGAAGACGCCCCCCGGGCGCACCTCAGCCGCCTCCTGCCGGCTATCGATTCCCTGATGAAGCAGGCGGGGATCGGCTTATCCGCTGTCGATCACATCGCCGTCGGCATCGGTCCCGGCTCTTTTACGGGGTTGCGGATAGCAGTGTCGACAGCTCAGGGTCTGGCCCACGCTCTCGACCGGCCGCTGATCGGGGTCCCGACTATCGACACCGTTGCCGCGGCCTTGACCGGCCAAAGCGATACCAACATTTACCCTGTCCTGGACGCCAAACGCCGGGAAGTCTATACGGCCGCCTACGGGCGGGCGGGCGACCGCCTCACTGAATACCTGGTCTTCGACCCGAAATCCCTGGCTAAAAACCTGGCCGCCTTAGATAAGCCGATTTTAATGGCCGGCGACGGCCTGGCCGCATACTCATCGATCTTCACCGCTGAGCTGGGCACAAATCTGAAGTTGGCCGACCCTTCCCTCTGGCCGCCCCGGGCATCGGTTTTAATCGAGCTGGCCGAGGATAAAATAGACAAGGGAGAGGTCGAACCATATCTTAGAGTTTTGCCGATATACGTAAGAGCGCCCGATGCCGAGGAGTCCAGCCGGAAAATCCTCTTCGGCCGGTCCAAAGGGGAGCGTGGGTGATATAGGAAAAGTTATTTTAGAGGGCATAGGCATAACCGATATGCGCCCGGAACATCTCGACGGCGTCTTAGCCATCGAGCATCACTCGTTTCCCAGCCCCTGGACGCGGACGGCCTTCGCCAGCCATCTTCAGCACCCCGAATTCGCCAAATATCTGGTGGCTGTCCGGCACAACCAGGTTATCGGTTACACGGGTTTGTTTTTCGGCGGCGGCCAGGGACAGATAACCAACCTGGCGGTCCACCCTGACTATCGGCACCAGGGCATAGGTTCCCGGCTCCTCTTGGCCAGTATTGATTACTGCATCGTCCTCGGACTCCAGGGGATAAGCCTGGAGGTCAGAGTCTCCAATGAAGACGCCCAGACCCTATATGAGCGGTTCGGGTTCGCTAAGGTCGGACGGCGAAAGGGCTACTATCAGGAGACCGGCGAGGACGCCTATGTCATGTGCGTCTTCAACCTCAACAACCAGGAAGAAGTCGCTAAACTTAACGCTATCCGCCGGGATCTAGGCTTGTATGAGTGCTGATATCCTCGCGATTGAGACATCGTGTGACGAGACCGCCGCCGCCGTCGTCCGCGACGGCCGGGATTGCCTCGGCGCCGCCGTCTCTTCCCAGATAGACTTGCACGCCCGCTTCGGCGGCGTCGTGCCGGAGATAGCCAGCCGCAGCCACCAGGAAGCGGTCAATCCGATAATCGACGAAGCGCTGGAGCTGGCGGGCGTCAAACTTACCCGCATCGACGCTATCGCCGTCACCCGGGGGCCGGGGCTGCTGGGAGCGTTGATCGTCGGTGTGGCGACCGCCAAAGCTCTCGCTTACGGCGCGGGTAAGCCCCTGATCGGCGTCAACCATCTTGAAGGCCATATCTTCGCCAATTTTTTCACTTACCCGGAGCTTAAAGCGCCCTTTATCGCGCTGGTCGTCTCCGGCGGACACACTTTATTGGCTGGCGTCGAGACTCCGGGGACCTACGAAGTGCTCGGCCAGACCCTTGATGACGCCGCCGGCGAGGCATTCGACAAAGTCGCCGCCTACTTGGGCCTGGGGTATCCCGGCGGACCGCTGCTGGAAAAGCTGGCGGTCGACGGCAACCCGGAAGCTATCGACTTTCCCCGGCCGATGCTAAAAACGCCGAATTACGACTTCAGCTTAAGCGGGCTTAAAACCGCCGTCCTTTATTATGTGAACAAAAAGCAGGCGGCCGGAGAGGAATTGAACCTGCCCGATCTGGCCGCCGGTTTCCAGGCCGCCGTCATCGACGTTCAGGTATTTAAGACGATCAAAGCCGCTGAGGCGAAAGGGGCGAAAACCATTGTCCTGGCCGGCGGCGTCGCCGCCAACCAGGCCTTAAAAGACCGTCTCGGCGCTGAAGTCGCCGCCCGCGGTTGGCGACTCTTCGCTCCGCCGCTTGAGCTTTGCACCGACAACGCTATCATGATCGGCGCGGCGGCATGGCCGAAGTGGCTGCGCCGGGACTTTCTGGGCCTCGACGCCGAGCCCGACCCGAACCTTAAGCTAACCCAGTAACAATCGGCAAAGCTAATCCCCGGCGATAATCTGCCAGGGAACAGCCACTATCTTCTCATCGAGATAAACGATTTCCGTGCCGGTATGAACGAGAAAGGCCGTGGTTGCTTCGGGATGCTCATCTAGAAATAATCTTAAAGACCGGGCATCGGAAAACCTTGGCTTTGACGTCATTTTGACTTCAATGGCTATCAGTTTTCGCCCGTGCTCCAGAACAAAATCCACTTCATTGCCGGTCACCGTACGCCAATGATAGATGCGGGCGGACGGGGTCATAAGCTGACAGGCGACCCTTAAATGAAGAAGGACCAAGGTTTCAAAGAGAGCGCCCACCTCCCTTGAGCTGCTTAGGCTGGCTTGGTCGAAATAGCCGCAGAGGAACGCGGCCAAGCCCGGATCGACAAAATAAGGTTTGGGCGACTTGATCAACCGCTTTGTCCTGTTCCGGGTGAACGCAGGGACGCGGGTTAAGACAACGCTTGCCTCCAGAAGGTTGATATATCTATAAACAGTCGGCTGGCTAACCGCCGTGTCTCTGGACACTTCCGTTTGATTAAGAATCTGTCCGCTTCTTAAAGCCAGCGCCTCCATAATGCGCCGAAAATCGATGAGCGAATCCACCTGGCTAAGTTGGCGCAGATCCCGCTCGAGATAAGTGGCGACATACCCCTCCCACCAACGAAGTTGATCGGCGCGCTTGGGCATACTGATCAACCGGGGCATCATGCCTCTTAATATAAGCGGCTCCGGGCGCTCGCCGGCGTCCAGCTTTTTTGCCAAAGGCAGGCGCCCGCTAAAAGCCTGGGCCAACCAGGTCGGTTTCGGCCGCTCGTTTTCTTCGCCCCGGGTCATAGGCAATAAGGTGAAGTAAACGGCGCGACCCGCCAGGGATTCGGACACTTTTTGCATTAAAAGCAAGTTCGCGGACCCGGAGAGAACAAAATGGATATCTCCACGCCCGGCATCGACCGCGCTTTTTATTGCGCTAAGCAAATTCGGCGCTTTTTGCACTTCATCAATGATGACTCGGCGTGCGGAGGCCCACAAAGCCTCGGGGTTCGTCGCCGCCACAGCGGCCGTTTCAAAATCGTCGAGAGTGAAATAGGCCCAATCGTTGAAAGGGCGCTCAAAGCGGAGCAGCGTGCTCTTACCAACTTGACGAGCGCCGGATAAGACTATGACGGGACTCGTTTTGACGGCGGCCCTTAAGCTCCCGGCAAGCCATCGCCGCTTATAATATAATTCACCATCTGAATGTTTATCATTCATGTAATGAATAATATATCAAAGAGCGCGCCCCGTCAACAATCGCGATCGCCAACCCGCGACCGCCCGGGGTTCGCTCCCGATAGATGCTGCAAATCTCCAGTGATATAGGTAGAAGCAGCGACGGTTAACGAATTAGGTATTGTGTCCCCGTAATAAGCGTGGCTTAGCTAGGCGCCGGACGGTAGAGGACAAGCTATTGCCTGCTCTGTTTCCGTATCGAAAACGCAGATTCGATTGCGCCCCGCCTCCTTTGCGGCATACAGCGCCATATCGGCGGCGCCGACGAGAGCCTCGACATTCTTAAATTCCTCAGCGGAGCGGGAAGCTATACCCAGACTCAAGGTCACGTTGCCTATCTCCGACTCATCATAGGCGATATCCAGAACTTCAACGGCCCGGCGAATCGTCTCCGCCAGTTCCGCGGCTCCACCCATATCCGTATTGGGTAGAACCACGACGAAC
>Ga0334722_10003641_pt1 | contig 16466 bp, 18 predicted proteins | sample C3_bottom_MG_FD_207210 | JGI IMG/M metagenome (GOLD analysis project Ga0334722, IMG submission 207210) | Sediment microbial communities from Yellowstone Lake, YNP, Wyoming, USA - C3_bottom | ecosystem: Environmental > Aquatic > Freshwater > Lake > Sediment | place: USA: Wyoming | collected...
TGAAACTCATCCAGCACCACTGCGTGCCGTCGCTGTTCAAGCAGTTCTTTGATCTGGTCACCGATCTGAATAAACAAAGTCGCTACTTGAACTTTGTTACCAACTTGCATGCGCTGGTTGAAGAGATTAACAAGGAAGTTGTTGGCGTTTAAGGAGAGCGCGATGCCTCCAAATCCAGGTTCGTTTTCGCAGAACAACGGGGATTTTTTGAACGATCCCCGGATTCAGATGTTCGGGCAGCAGATCGCCGCGCATGTTTTGCGTGCGGTTCAGACGGTAATCGGGCCCACGGGTAGGCCGGTTGAAGTTTACCGCGAAGATCCGTTGACCGGCGCGAAGATAAAGCAGATCAGCAGTTCGCCTCAGCTCCTGGCCGAGCTGAACGATAATATCCGGGTTATGATCGGCGAACTGCGCAACATGACTGTCGAAATGCAGTCGCTAACGGACGAAGTTAGGCAAGCGAATGAAGTTGGCGTGGCAGCGGTGGCGGATCGACCGCGCAGACGGAACCGGAGTCGGGATGATTAATGGAAGCGGTCTCCCAGACGATCCGGTGTCCTCGGTGCAAGAGCTTTGTCATGCGCGTGGATTGTTTAGGCGCGTCGCCGGGAAGCCAAACTGCGTTTCGGCTGGATACTAACTGCAAAAACGAAAAGTGTGGACAGCAGATCGTTTTTGACTTGTACTTTAGTGGGGCAAACGGCGCGCCGAAAAAATCCGTTGACGCGCCGAAAAGTTAGGGTATAGTTTGGCCGGAATGAAAAATTAAATACGGGTGGGGTGTCTCAGAGCCCTCAATGCGGCCTGCGGAGCAGGCTCACTATCGCGCGTGCGAACGCGCGCGGTGGCGATTGCATTGAGGGTTTTTGCTTTTTGGGCCACCCGTGAATGAGCTTCGGCCTCACACCTCTCTTAAGCGCCTTGCCCTCCGGGCATCTTCGGGAATTTATTCCGGGGGGCCAAGCGGGGACCGAAGCGACGATCTTGCGAATGCAGGATCTGGTCACGCAGGGCAAGCGGGACTTTCGGATCAGAAAGCTTGCTGGTCGTTTGATTCAGGGCGGGGTGCCCGGAATTCCGAAGTGCCCTCCGAAAGATTATTACTGCTACGCCGAAGCCGCTCACCGGTTCTGCCGGGACAAGATCACTTATGTCTTCGATCCCAACGGGGTCGAGCTAATCGAGAACCCCTGGAGCATTATCGAGTCGGGGATCGCGGATTGCGATTCTATTGTGATGCTGATGGCAACGCTTTGCGAAGTCATGGGATTTCCTTGTCGGTTCGTAACAATCAAAGCCGACACACAGCGACCGGACGAATTTTCTCACGTGTTCATGGAAGTCAAAGTTCCCAAGCGGGGCTGGGTGGCGTCGGATCCGACGCAGCCCGAGAGACCGTTCGGTTGGTCGGCTCCAGCAAAGTTCCCTCGGAAAAACTGGCCTGCGTCGAAAGATGCGCCTGAGGACGACCGGGAAACGGATGCCATGGCAGGACTCGGACAAGCAATCTTAGCAGCGCGTGGGCATATCCCCGGAGTCCAGGCGACTCCTGGAGTGCTGGTCGGCAATGAGTGGGAGTTCAGGCGCGAGCCTGCGCTGATTACCGCGACGCCGGAGCAAATGGAGTTGGCTCCGATGATGCGCGAGGGGACTTCGATCCCCGGAACGGTACGACCGGAGTTTTTCTTGGCGTCGGAAGCCGATGCTTTTATCGATCAAGAGCAAGCCGCGCGCCCTCAAGTTCGGGTCGAGATGCGGGGTTTGAATGACTTAGGCGTTGTGCCGGGATCGATGGGAAAGTTTTTGCTGGTTGCTGGATTGGTCGGCTTGGTGATTTGGGGCATGGGTAAGAAATGAACGGGCTTTACGGCTATCCCACTCCTGGTGGCATGGGTCACGTCGGCTATCTCGGCTTGGCGGGTGCTCCAACTCCAGCTGAAGAAGCCACGGTGATGAGCGTAATAAACGGCAGTGCGTACGCGAGCATCAAGGCCGGGATTGAGCAGAACCGCGCGCAGTTCAAACGGCTCGACGCGCTCGAAGCTTCGATTGGTTCGATGCCGTCTGGATCCGCGAAGTCTCAAGCCCAAGAAGCGCACCGGCAAGGCGTAGCCAACGCAACGGCGGCGTTTGGAAAGCTCGCGCAGGCACGCGGCGTATACAACGATTTGGCAACAAAGATTCGAGGCAACACTCCTTTTAGTCCGAGCTTGCTATCGGGACTTGGCTTTGAGCCTGCGACTTCGACGATTGTGCTTACGGTGCTCGCGATTGCCGGGGTTGCGATTTTGATCAATCAGCTCGCGGGGCTGTTAGGCGCGTGGCGCGGCAACGCGAATGCGACTGAAGGGTATCTTTCCCAAGGCGCGCGGTTGGTGCAAGCCGGTGGCGGCGCGCTTCATGAAGCCGGTGAGACGATGGTGAAGTTTGGCCAGACCAGTATTTCGCTGGCATACGCGGCGCTAATCGGCGTGGGGGCTTGGGCGCTGTTTAAGTATCTCAAGTCCCGGCAGTCCGGCTCTAGCACGGCGTCTCCGATCTCTGCGGTTCCTGTTCCGGCACTTTCTTCGGGGGCTGGAATCTAATGGCTAAAGTTTACGGAGCTGCGGCGGCGTCTCGGCGCACGAAAATGCGCTGGCTCAAAAAAGCGCGTGCGCGGCGGAAGTATCTTTCCACGTGCCGCCGGAGACTCGGTGTTGCGAAAGCTCGGACGCTTGCGCCGGTTCGGCTGAGTGCTCCGTTGATTCCTGAGTCTCACAGGCTTCCAGCTCCTGCTCCGGTAGGCGCTGGCCCGTTTGGCCTGGGTGGGCTTGGGGCGTTTGGAACAAATCCGTATCGCCGGTATCAAAGCCCAGCCGCGAGCGCGCGTGATCGTGCTGTTTTTCGTAAGTGGAAGACGGGAGACCAGGGGGTTATTGCACTTTTTCCTGATCTTCCGTGGAATCGGCAAGGACAGGTTACGTCGTACGAGCACATTGGTCAACACGGAGCGGCGGATTATCCGGGAGTAGTACGGCAGACCGTGCCAGCAAGTCGAGCAGAGGCAGCGTCACTGCGTCGCGAGCTTCGGGGAAGAGGTTATCGGTTGAATAACCCAGGTGGATACCTCACGAGTCTCTCGGAGTCCCAGAGACCGAGCGAAGCTGGGTTGATGTCGCAGATTCGTTCAGGTGACAAGGTGACGTTTGCGGATCACTTCGGTCAGCTTCGCACAGGGCGCGCCGTGATGCCGTCGGCGCACGGCGGCTGGGTACTGAACATGGGTGGGGCCCATGGAACGCCTGCGGTGGTCGATGAGCGCAACGTGGTACGAGTGAAGAAGGCGCGCGAAGTCGCGCGGAACCCCGAATTGCTGGTGGTAAATAATCCGTGCCGAAACGGCGGATCGTTTCACGACGTTGCGCGGCGGCATCAGCTCAAGATTGCGCTGCAGACGTTGAAGATGGATCCAGCGATGGCTGCAGTGATGGGTGGTCCGAGCATCGAAGAGGCGCGAGAGATCGTTCGTAGCGCGAGAGCAAAAGGTGAATTGGTCAGGAAACGGAAATCAAGCCGAAACCCAAGAAGGAGAGCGAACATGCGTACTCGTCGTCGCCGTCGGAGCCGGAACGCCTGGAAGGGCAATCGTCGTGGTCATCGGAGAGCGGCGATTAAGGGTTGGCGCAAGCGCCGACACGGTGGAAAGCGCCGGAAGTACTCCAAGCGCCGGAAGGGCTCGCGCAAGGGCCGTCGCCGGGTTGGTGGCCGGGTGTTCAAGGGCGCGATCAAGTATCACGGCAAGTTTTATCGCCGCAAAGCGCTGAAGAACAAGATTGGCAAGCGCCGGTTGAAGGCATTGCTGAAAAAGCGCGGTCGCAAGAACTGAGCATTGTGCCGGGAGCATCTGCATGTGCCAGTACATGAAGTTGCTCAGGCAGATGCGTGGAAAGAAGGGAAGCCGTAAGTACGCGAAGCTGAAGAAGCGTGCTACGGCTATGCGGCGCAGAATGATTGCCGCGAATAAGTACCATCCGGTGGACGGGTTGCCCAAGAAGAAGTACGGGAATCTGAAAAGCCGGATGCCGAAGAAGTACGAGGCGGTGTTGAAGCACATGCTGAAAGTGGTTCCGAAGGTTGGCAAGAAGGGGTTAAAAAAGTTTTCACAGTTTTGGACAATTCCTCTGCCGCCTGAGATTGAGACTGATGGTTCGCTGAGAAAAAATGCAGTGCTGGTGGGCGCGGGTCGTACACCAGGGGTTTTCTTGGCGAGCTGTCCGCGCGATGTACCGGGGTGCAAGAAAAAGGTCATTCGCGGTCGGAAAAGGATTGCGTTTGACGTTAACGGTCGGCGTATTTTTATCTTGGCCAATGGTAGTCAGAAGAACATTGGCAAGAATAAAAAATTTGTCGGCTGGGCGACGCGCACTGAGTACATACCGACGAAAGAGATTGAAGAAGCCGGAAGCGACAAGGCTAATCGTCACTGGCAACATGACCACGAGGATGAGGGTGGTCGGTGGCCAAAGGTTTTTAAGGACGCGGCGGGGAACTTCATTTACGCGCCGGGGACACTTCGGATTAACAAGTGGTTAAGGAGATGAAACCATGCTTTTCCTTCTGAATCCCGGTGGCAAGAAGAAGCGTAAGTACCGCAAGGCAACTAAGGCCGCGCGGCGCGCTCGGAGTTACCGGCGTGGTGCGCGAACCCGGCGTCGCCGCAAGACGGCGTCGTTTCTCAAGACCATGATTCAACGGTTCACCTGCGGCAAAGGTGCGGTGAAGCGCTGGAAGTCGATGCGTCGGCGCTGCCCGGTGAAGGCACGCAGAACTGGCGCTCCGGCGCACGGCGGTATCGCCGGGATGATCGCTGCTGGTCATGGACCGGGAGTCGTTGTTCACAATCCTCGTCGTCGGCGTCGGCACAAGTTTTCGTATCGTCCCAAGAGCCGGAATTACAGCTCTTGGATCCCGGATTTCATTGCGCCGAACCCGTACTGGATTCCCCAGTACGCGTACAATCCGGGTGCGTCAATCACGAGCAAGCTGACCGAAGGATACAAGCCCAAGACCCTGATCAACGCACTGCCGTTTGCTGGTGGATTCATCGGCAACATCGCGCTCTCGAAGATTGTGTCGCGCTGGCTGCCGGGAATGCTCCAGTCCGGTCTCCCTCGTGTCGCGGTGAACGTCGCCACGGCTGGTCTTCTGGGAGCTGGAGTCGGTATGGTATCTCCCAAGTACTCCGGCGGCGTGTTCTGGGGCGGCGTGACACAAGCTCTGGTTGACGGTCTTTCCAGTGTGCTTGGTGGCCGGTTGTTCGGACTCGGTGATTACGCCACGGTCGCCGATGCAGCGAGTGCCCGGTCTCTTGGTGGCTTGGGTCAGATGTACGATTTGGGCTCGAACATCATTTCGTCCGAGCTGACTGAGAGCGATCCTTTGGAAGATTTGCGCGGCGCTTCCGGTGTGACGCCGGAAGACTATAACGCGCGGCGCATTGGGTACAACTTGGATGCTATTCGAGGTTCGTATCCGAGCACTCCTGAGCGACTCCAAGCAGCAAACAACGCTGCCGTGGAAGGCACTGCGATGGATGAGTTGATGGTTGAAGTGTAGTTGAAGTGAAAACCTAGCACACGGTGATGTCTGGGTTCGGTCGTTGGGTCTGGTAAAAGGAGGATGCTGCAATGCTTTTCGCAACGAATCCGCGACATCGCCGCAGGCGTCGTCGCAGCAGTAACCGGGGATCTCGCCGCCGGTATCATCGGCGTCGGCGCAGCAATGCGTCCAATCCTCGTCGGCGTCGCCGGGGTCGTGGTCGGCGTCGCTACAGCAATCCCAGCGGTCTCTCGCTGCGGAGCCCGGTGTCGGCGATTACGGCAGGCTTCAAGCCGTCCACGCTGACCAGTGGTGCGGTGATTGCCGGTGGTTACCTCGGCAACCAGTGGCTCAATTCGTTTGCCGCCGGAATGGTTCCTCTCGGCTTCGTCAAGTCGGGGATCGGCAAGAACCTGCTCGGGATTGGGACGGCTGGTCTTCTCGGCGCTGCGGTCGGGATGCTGGCTCCTCGGTTCGCCGGTCAGGTGTTCGCTGGTGGCATCGGTCAGGTGATGGTCAGCTTCATTCAGGATCGGCTCTCGGGCCGGTCGCTGATGAGCGGCCTCGGGTTCGGTGACTACCTGACTCCGATGAACGCGGCGGATGCCCGTCCTCTCGGCTACTTCGGGGACTACTTGACCCCGATGAACGCGGCGGATGCGCGGCCCCTCGGTGGTTTGAGCGGGCTGGGCGACGCCACGGTCAGCGAAGAGCTGGCGGCGCTCTAAATTTGTGAACCGTAGCCCAGCTTGTGGCTGGGCACGGTGTTTTGGAAGCGGGTAACGGAGAGCAGGTGATCCCTGGTCTTTCCGGCCCACAAGAGAAAGGGCACTCTCATGAGTGTGCTCGGACAAATGGCACCTGTAGTCGCTGGTTCGTCAGGTTTTCCGACGAACTATCCGTCGAGTGCGTGCGGCCTCTAGCCCGAAGGCTAGCTGGAAAAATTTCCTCTGATTGACTTGAACCCTGAGACTGTTAAATTACGGGGCGTTGGAAGAGAACGCTGGGAACAAGGGTCAACGATGGCAACGAGCGATAAAAACACTCCTGATGGTTGGGCTGAGAAGGATTTGGCCTATCTGGCAGGTTTTATTGATGGTGAAGGCACCATCTGTATCGCTCGTGGCATTGATAGCAGGAAAACGCATAAGCGCCCGTATTACATTCCACACATGAAGGTGTGTAATACGGACATCGAAGTGATGAAGTGGATTCACGAGATGTTTGGTGGGTGCTGGAACAACACACGCCATCAGACAGATAAGTGGCATACACTTTATAGCATTCGATGGAACATCAAGAAGGCTGAAAAAGTGCTGAGTGCGATTTACCCGTATCTACGGGTGAAGAAGCAACAAGGCACGGTTCTTCTTGAGATGCTTCGCAGGATGGGCACCCATAGCTTTAGGGGCGTTCCTCTTTCGGAGCATGAGCGTGAAGTGCGAGGACTGCTGTTTAATTTGATGGGGCGGTTGAATCGGAAGGGTCGTAAAGACCTTCCTCTCATCAACATCGAGGCTGAGAGACTGAGCGAGGAAACAGCCGAAGTGTTACGGCTGGTGCGACAGTCCGAACTGCAGGAAAACGAACCTGCAGAGGCTGGTGGAAACATCCAGTCTGCGTGAGTGAAGCTACTTACGTGATAACAGAATTGACGCCTACAGTGCTCCCCTGCCGTCGGCGTTGCTGCGCCCCTTGCAGCAGCCCCTGTACGACACGGAAATCATCCCAGCAGCGGCAACGCCTGCCGAGTTGATTTTCTTTCAGCGACAGCTTGGCCAGACGACCGCGTTCGGCGGCGTGACCAAGACCGAAGCGGAAACCAACATCCAGCAGCCTGGACAGCTGGCGAATCCGTTGGAATTTTCTCTCTTCGGGTTCCTGTTTGAGGTGATGCCCGGTACGACGCTCGCGGACTTCGTCGCCATCTACACGGCGTCTGCGTTCATTTTCACGTACACCGGAAATCGGGTGTACCTCAGCCTGCCGACGACGCGGATCCCCCAGGGCGTGAGTCCTGAAGGTTTCGCAGCTGTTGCGGTTGGTCCTCTCGGTGCCGGTGGGTTGGTGGTTCACAACGGCGTTCAACATGTCGGACGCCTTGCGGCTTAATAACCGCATAAGAAAACCTGTGCTGATTGACTCGGACGGTGAGATTCCCAACGAGGCCCAAGCAAGTGAAGATAGAAATTAAAAACTTCGCTGTGCAGGGTGAACGACTGAGCGCACGGGAGCCTGTAAAGGCTATGCAACAGTCTGAACTGCATCGAAATGAAGATGCAGAAACTGGCGGAACCGAAACGGCCAGTTCGCTGCTCGAACGGAGCAGAGGTAACAGTCTTGGGACACGTGAGCAATTTCTAAACCGAAAGGTTGTGGAACCTCGTGGGGTGAAGGCTGTGTCGGAAACCACGAAGGAAAAATCTTCTCTGATTGACTCGAACCCTGTGATGGGAACGATGGCGGAAGCAGGCGAGGAAGCATTCGCCGGGCACCGTGACAGACTAAGCGAGAAGAGGTCCAGCCTTGGACCGTGCAATAGTCGGGTCTGCATCGAAAAAGAAGATGCAGAGAGCAGCAGAAATGCCTGCTCCCGTGCGAAGTTCGGCATGAGTAACAAATCGACAAGTTCACGATTGGTCGCAGCGCGCTGCGCATTCGTCCGACGGAGAGCTTCCAGGTTCGTCTCCGCTGGCCGAACGGTGCAGTTGTGATCGGTGCGAACACCCGGCTCAGGGTTTTCATAACTGGGCTTCAGTGGACTCCTTTGTAGCCTGTTATACCTTTCGCAGGCGAGGAAACCTGCAGATCTGGGGGAGGTTGGTATACTCCCCCAGAATGTTTCAGCCGGAACGTCCGGGCACAGTACCCGAAGACGGGAGGTGGAAGATGGAAGAACGAAAAGTGTGTATCACTTGTGGCCAAGAAAAACTTTTAGCTGAGTTTTTTCGTGACGTTGCTAGACCTGATGGTAGGCGCAGTGATTGTAAAGTTTGTCATTATAAAGTAGTTCAAAAATCCGTACTAAAACGAAAAGGTCATTTTGCTCGAAGTCCGGTTGTTGAAAAATGCTGCGGACACTGCCACACCATAAAATCGATTGGTATGTTTTCTAGGAATGTTTCTTTTCCTGATGGGTATACACAGTACTGTAAAAAATGTCTCGTTAAGACTGTGCGAGAGCGAAAGCATTTAACCACGTGGTGGTATCGGCGTTGTTTTGGAAAAGGAAGAGCAATTCAAACCAACGAAGTGGCACCAGTGGAAATCAAAGAGTTGTTTATGCGAGATACATATTGCGCTTACTGCCGTTTAGATATGCGCGATCAGTCACAGTACAACATTCATTTGGATCACAAGCATCCTCGGTCTCGTGGTGGAAGTGATAAGATTGAGAATCTTTGCATCAGCTGCAAAGACTGTAACCGGATGAAGCACGACCGCACCGAGGCCGAGTTCCGTGAGTTTCTGAAAGAGTACGTCGCCCGGTTTAAGCCTGAGAACGTGGTCAAACTATTTCCATTAGCCAACCACGCCGCGAAGGAGACCCAAGCATGATCCCTCGCTGGCTCCCATACAAAGACCCCAAGACCGGGCAAACTTCTTTGTACTTAAATGACGTGGTGCGCTACGTGAAAGGGTGCTTCCTCGCCCCCGACATCGGCGTCAATCCCATTGTGATCGCGGCAGCGCCGTCGGCGACGGTCCCAAGATTCGGCACTCCGGTGATTTGGGAGAGCAGCCAAGAAGCTGTGTCAGAGCTGTTCAGCTTTATGGGACTCCACGGAGCCGCCGTGAACGCCGATGTGCAGGCTCGGATGTCCGTAACGATCACCGATACTGCTTTTCGGCGCAGGCTGATGAACCGTGATATTTTGGTCAACCACGTGTTCGGGTCTAATCTTCAGCCATTCTTCATGAGGGAGAGCATTGTCCTCGAAGGACAGCAGACGCTGCAGTTTGATTTCCTGAACAACTCAATCGCTGGCGCGACGTCGTTTGAGAGCTGTGGTGAAGCTCGGAAATTTCAATCGACGGCGTTCACCAAGAAGCAGGTGACGACGTTCATTGGAGAAGCGCGTCAACGGAAGAGTTTCCTTTATCCGTTCTGGCTGACTTCAGACGCGCCATTTTCAATTCCGGCTGGCGGCGTTCGTGACGTGTTCTTCACGGCGACTCGTGACACGATGCAGGTGCTGATGGCGACGATTGCCACGTTCATTTCAACTGGTGTGGCAGGTGATACCGTTGAGGGCTTCTCGGCGCAGTTTTTCGACGCAAAGACTGAGCGGCCTCTGCAGAATCAGCCCGTGGTTCGGTCTTGCTGCTCCGGCACGGCTGGGTCTCCGTACATTCTGCCGACGCCGTTGATGATGGAGCCGAACACCCGGATGAGAGTTCGGTTCCAGAATCTGATTACTGATCAGCCGATTGAGATTTTCTTTACTTGGGTCGGGGTCGCCGTGTACGCGGCTTCCAACATCTTCGAGACGCCGGGTATCATGGTCGCGAACCCTGAAGCGTACAGCCTGGGAGTGCCGCAATGAGCCAGCGCCGGATCGATAACTTCATTCGGTGGAATCCGCGCCTCCGGAGATATGAGCCGGTTTATTGGCGTCGTGAGATTCTGCCGAGCTGGCTCACGTTTAGCGACGTGGACCTGACGCTCCCCTACGTGGTCCCGGCGTTTCCGGTTCCCGGTCCTCAAGCCACAATGAAGCAGCCGTACGCTTCGGTCGAAGGGCTGGATCGCGATTTCGGCACTCCATTTGAAGTACGCAATATTCTGTTTCAGGATTCCACCGACGGCACTCCGGCGGCGAACTTTACCGTGCAGATGCAGGAAGTTGGTGAGACCCGGACGTTCATGAACAATCCGATTCACGTGAGGACCATTGCAGGTACGGGGCAGAACCCCGGTTTGCTCCGTGAGCCGTACATGTTCCTGAGTCAGCACAATATCCGCGTGCAGCTCAACAAAATTTCCGTCGCCGCGCCGACTACTGCACGCTTGTACTTGGGTGGTGCGCAGTACTACCCGTGGTCTCCGGAGTTCATGCGCTTCCGGGAAGACCGCAAAGACATCATGAGCCTCTTGGCTAGGTGGCGTGAACGCCGCAAGTACGTAACTCCGTTCTGGATGACGACGGATATCAGCCCAGTCGTGCTGACTGGCGCGCCTGCGGCAGGGAGTGCCCTTGATGCGTTTATTAAGATCGGTGATGACTCCCAGATTGAAATTTTTGGTCACAGCGCTGTCCGGACTGGAAATTTTGCGCTGGAGATCATGGATATCAAGACCAAGCAAACGCTGATGAACGGCGCAATCACGGGCACTAACGGCGTGGGCTCGAACATTCAGTTTCCCACGTTGTATCCAACTCCGTTCTTGGTTCCGGCAGGATCTAGGATGCGGCTCCGGTTCACGGATCTGAGTGGTGCGCCCAATTCAATATTTTTCACATTTTTTTCGCGCCGTATTTATGCTCCGTTTAGTCAGGTTATGGAGGTGCTACATGACACGGCTGTGCCAACGCCTGCTGATACTCCGACGCCCGAGATTCCGAGACCAGTGTAGAGAGGTGATACGTGACTAAAATTTGTAAGGTATGCAAGCAGGAAAAAGATTTGTCTGTTTTTTACAGCCGCGTTCGTGCTGGCGGAAGAACGGATTATTATGGTGAATGTATTGCTTGTAACAGGCAGCGGCGCGGTCGTCCTGCGTTAGAACAGCGTGTTCGTTTTGTTGTTGAGCGAACAGCAACGCATAAAAAATGTAATCAGTGTAAACAAATGCTTTCATATGGCAGTTTTTGGGAGACGCATGGTGTACGGTCTAAGGACGGTCATCAAGGTAAATGTAAGAAGTGCGCTGTACTTTGGGGCCGAAAACATGGTGCGACAGATCATGGCAGAAAAGTAAAAGCAGCATCGGATAAGCGTTGGAGAGCGAATCTTATAGTCGGTTCTCTTGTGTGGTGGAAAAAAAAGTATTACTATTCGAGGTATCGGAATAATTATCTGTATCAGTGTTCATGGGTTGAGCTGATGCGCATGTACATGAAAAATCCTTTTTGTTCATACTGCAAAGTTTCTTTGCAGCCGAATGAAATTCACTTTGACCACAAAATGCCGAGGTCACGTGGTGGTGGTTCTGGGGTCGAAAATCTTTGTGTGACTTGTGCACCGTGTAATCGATTGAAGTGGAATCAGACCGATGAAGAGTTTAAGCAATTTTTGCTGGTGTACACGAGTCGAATCGCAGAGCTAACAAAGCTCAAACTGGTGCAGAAGCAAGAGGAGAAAACCAGTGTCTAGGATACCGACGATCATCGACAGCCCGGACGGCACCGTGAAAGCGGTGAACGTGAAGCGGCTCAACGAAATGCCGTATTGGCTCATGCCCAATTTGCATTCGAACGCGGCGTTGGCAGCGTCGTTAGCAATAGTGCCTGTACCGCCACAGAATGCGATCATCGTTCCAGCTAACCAAGCGTCCCCGTTTTTTGTAATGGCGGTTTCTGGCCAGGGACCAGCAGGCGTGTACGCGATGTCGGCCCAGAGAACAGCCGCGTGCTTGGTTTTTCTTCAGGTCCAAGACGGCCCCCAGATTCGTGCTTTGATGAACGCAGCGTGTCACATTGATACGATTTTTGGTAACTACGGGGTAGGTGCGCGGCCTTATTATCTTCCGGAAGCTCTTATGTTGGACGAGAATCGGGCTGTGCTGTGTTCTGTGACGGATATCTCCGGGGCAACTAACGTCGTTCAGTTAAACCTCGAAACAATGAGATTGCTGACTCGTGAGTACGATCACACGCTCTCGAAGATTCGGAATCGGATGGAGAACCGGCAGTACCTGACTCTGCCTTACTTCTACACACTGGACAACGGGTTCTCGACGCTGGCAGCCGTGCTGGGTGCGACAAACACTGAAACAATCACGATTGGCCAGGATCATCATTTTGAGATTTTTCAGATCACAGCAGTTGCGTCTCAGGGCCCGGATTCATTCAAGATGAACATCGTTAACGCCGACACAGGCGAGCCGCTGATCGATGCGCCTCTAGGCGTTACGCAGAATCTCTCCAGTGGGCTGATCGTCGGGAACGCAAGTTTCCCGGTTCGGTTCCACGAGCCTCGATTCGTGGAACTCCGGTCCAAGCTCGTGGTGACGTTGGAGAATAAAGTCGCTGCAGTCAACGTGATCCGGTTGGTGCTCGGCGGTCGTGCCTTGGCGGATAAGCTCTGGAAGTAGGAGCAACAAATGTCACAGGGACTGCTGATCGGTGGCTCGGTTTCGCTTCGGCCACCTTACGGGACAACGGTGCTCCCCATCGCTTCGGGGGCGTCGCTCTCCGGCGTGACTGTTGCTGGCGGGTTTTTCAGGGTCGGCACGCTTGGCGATTTTATCCTTGAAGTCAGTATGCGGATCGCCGCGAACAACGCGGACACCCCGTGTGTCATCCAACTTTTCAACGTAACGTCTGGATTGGTCGTGGCGTCGCAGACCATTCTTGCGACTCCCTCCGGCGTGGGTGGGGATTACTCGGTTAACCTGCCGTTCACGGTTGGGAGTATTACTGACGACTATGCGCTTCGGATCGTGGTGAATTATGCCAGCGATTCAGCCGGAGTGACTGTCGTTGCGTCGCCGACGTTTACGGCAGTGGTTTTTCAGGCAGGCAGCGGCTCCGGCACGTACAAAGCTCCGGTGCGTGTGGTTTCAATCGTGAACGAAGTCATCGCGCTACTCGCAGCCGGTTCAGTTATCGACACGGTGCCGCTTGCGGCTGGCGACCGTGTGCTGCTGGCTGGTCAAGCCGTGGCTGCTGATAACGGAATTTACGATATTGGAGCGGTTGCTGGCACGACGGTGCGCTCGGCTGATTTTGACACGAGCGCCGAAGTGACTTCGGGAGTTTTGATTCCTGTTACCGAAGGTTCGCCTGGGTTTGATAACACTGTTTGGATATTGGCCACCAATAACCCGATTGTACTCGGGGTGACGGCGCTTACGTTTGTGCAGTTCGGAATCGCCACGGCTTGGAATGCGATTACGAGCCCGGTTGCGAATCAGACGTTGACCATGGCGGCGTTCACGACCACGTGGAATTGGTCGTTGGTGCATGTGGCTGGAAACGTCAATGAACTGACCATGAATATCGCCGATGCTACGGCTGGCACTGCCGGGTACACGGCGCATCGGATTAACAAAACCGGGGCTGGGACAGGCTCGGGACCGCGAAGGTTTTCGTCCTACGAAGTTGCCGGGGTTCCGTGCTTCGCGGTAAGCGTTCCAGCAAGTATGACCGGCGTGCGCAATACGCTGGCTGGCGTGGATGCAGGCGTGGGGCTGACTTCGGGCGCGGATAACACGCTGTATGGAGATAGCGCCGCTGTAGGTAGCGCAGATTCTTTTGCGACGGTAGTGGGCTCCAGTGCCCTTGCTGACGCCAAGGGAGTCGCGCTTGGTTATAACGCAGAAGCTACGGCTTTCAGCGCTGGGGAGTCGGCCATCGCTATTGGTTACAATGCTTTTGCTGTACGGGGAGTTGTGGCTATCGGCGAAGAAGCTGGAAATGTCGCAGCCTACACCACGTGTGTTGGAGCTTTTGCTGGAGCCGCGCTGACTGTTTCGTTCGGGGATGAGTACGGCACCGTGTGTGTCGGCTACAAGGCTGGAACCGCGATCACCACAGGTACAGGTAATCTGATGATCGGGTATTTTGCCGGTGCTGCACTCACTACGCAGAAAAATAACGTCTTCATCGGACGCGAAGCCGGGCTGGGCACTCTTCCTTTTATTGCGGATACCGAGAACGTCTTGATCGGATACCGGGCAGGCTTTGGGATTGGCTCTGGCTTCCGAAACGTCCACATTGGATTCGAGTCGGGAAAATTCTGCACGGGTATTCACAACGTCTCTGTGGGCGTGAGCACGCAAAGTGGGGCCGCTGCCACTGGATCGGATAACACCGCGATTGGTTCTTTCTCGCTGAACAACTGCGCCGGTTCGCAGAATACCGCCGTGGGTCGCGCCACGGGTGAGGCGTTTACCATGAGCGGCGCGGACAACGCGCTGCTGGGCTGGCGGGCCGGTCGCGTGCTTACGTCTGGCGCGTCGAATACCTGTGTCGGGTCCGGCGCTGGTATTTCGCTGACCACCGGCGCGAACAACACGCTGCTGGGAAAATCTGCGGACGGCCCTGCCGCGTCTTCGGGCATGGTTGCGCTGGGTTCTGGCGCGACCTGTACCGCGTCAAACCAGTTCGTGGTGGGCTCCACGACGGCATTTATCTCCGATGAGTACATTGGAAACGGCGTTACCAACGCCGCGCCGCAGAGCTTCAAAGTCCACGCGACGGGCGGCAGCGGCGTGGACATCGCCGGGGCCTCGTACACGATGGCTGGTGGCCAAGGAACCGGTACTGGGGCCGGTGGTAACGTAGTTGTTCAGGTTGCGCCGTCTGCCGGAACTGGCGCGGCGCTTAACGCGCTTTCGACGGTGCTCACGATTAATCAGTATGGCCAGTACGCACTGACGGGCTTGGCCAACACGAACAACCTGACAGCCAGCGCCGAGTCGATTGATTTCAATGCGAATTTTGCCCGGACGTTGACGTTTGAGACCGGCGCAATCGCAACTCAACGCTCTTTTGTGGTTCAGGCTCCGACGTACGCGTTTGCCGCCGCGAGCACGATCACGACGGCTGCGACTTTGGCTGTTTCCGGCGCACCCACAGCCGGAGCCAATGCGACGTTGACCAACTCGTACGCGTTCTGGGCACAGACGGGTGTATCGAAGTTTGCTGGTCTGGGCCTCGGGATCACCACGAAAGTCTTCGGGGATTCTCCGTACACGGTGCTCGCCAGCGACTGTACGATTTTGGCCGACGCCACGGCTGGCGCGATCACGGTGAATTTACCGGCTGCGGCGAACAACACGGGCCGGGTGATCACCGTGAAGAAAATCGACTCCAGCGCCAACGAAGTTACCATTGACCCGAATGGAGCCGAGACTTTGGACGGAGCTACGACTCAAAGCATCGGGGTGCAGTACACGGCGTACACGATGCAGTGCGATGGCTCGAACTGGTTCTTGATCTAACAGGATAAGCAAAGGTGTGCGGCAATGTCTTTTGCTACCGAGATTGGAGTTCTTCCGGGCCAGCGCGTTACCGGCATTGCCGCTAACGGTTTGCCGTATTACACCCATCAAACTTTGAACACGGCGTTCGGCACGCTGGCCATGGTGGCGGATAGTCTGATTGTGACGCCGTTTTTGTGCCCTCGGAGGCTGGTCGTCGGTGGAGCTGCGCTGCGAGTTACTACAACCGGCACGGCGACGTTGGCTCGGCTGGGGATCTACAAAGACGATGGAAATTTTTCTCCTGCCGCATTACTGGCGGATTTTGGAACCGTGGCGATTGGTACTACCGGATTAAAAGAAATCACCGGGCTGTCTCAGGTGTTGGAAGCCAATAGATTATACTGGCTTGCATCGTTGTTGGACGGAACCGTAACGCTCAACGCCACAGGCATCTCAGCCATCGTGAATGCTCTTGGCCTTGATCCGTTCACATCGCAGGCCGGAGTTGGTCAGGTTTCTGTCGCACAGGTGTTTGGCGCGCTGCCAAATCCGTTTACGGGTGGTGGCGTGTACGGCGTGAGTACGATCCGGCACATGTTTTTGAGATTCTAGGGGTTGCGATGAGTTTTAAGACTGCCGTTGGGATTGTACCGGGTCAACGCCGCACGGGCATTGCGGCCAATGGTCTGCCGTACTTTTCGCACCCCAGCAACAATAACACTTTTGGAACCAACGCGTGGACTGCTGATACTTTGAAAGCCACGCCGTTTCTTTGTCCCCGAAGATTAACGCT
>Ga0334722_10003642_pt1 | contig 16465 bp, 12 predicted proteins | sample C3_bottom_MG_FD_207210 | JGI IMG/M metagenome (GOLD analysis project Ga0334722, IMG submission 207210) | Sediment microbial communities from Yellowstone Lake, YNP, Wyoming, USA - C3_bottom | ecosystem: Environmental > Aquatic > Freshwater > Lake > Sediment | place: USA: Wyoming | collected...
GCCCTCCGGTCGGCACCGTACGGACACGTGCAACGCCGTCTGGGGTCGCCGCGCCGACGGTTGCTGCTCTCGTTGCCGCCTCTCACCTGCGCCGACCGCCCCACGGTTCAGCTTTGCCCCTCCGGCCGGCACCGCGGCAAACTCTCCATCAGATTAGAAACTGAGCGGGACGCCACGATTATTTCCGGGCTGTCCCCGCTCTTTTTTATTGGCGCTTCTTCCAGCGGAAACTCGCCCTCGCTGGATTTCCCAACCGATCCAAGGCTGGTCGTTACACATTGAACTCCAGCCCCGCCTCAGCTGCCGTCCTGAGGCAGGCTTGGTGGCGATCACCACCAATAATCCAACAGCCGCCGGTTACCAAGCCCTAGATGATCAGGCTTACCATTTCCAGCACAGATTCCACCAAACCCCTAAATGATCAGGCTTACCATTTCCAGCACAGACTCCACCGTGAATGGGACGGTTTTCATGGGGGTGTTATATCTCGGCCTGCTCCGTTGGTGTACGGAATAAAATCCGGCACTTTTTAGAATTACTAAAGAAGGATCGATGCCAGTTAATCTAGGAGTGGGCTGAATGACGTTACCGCAGTGGATCTACATCATCGCTGTCACCATCTACATAGGGTTTTTCTTTCTCTTTTTGCGCTTTTTCGTTTGGAAGAACTATGCGGAAAAGAACTATTGGCGGAAACGGCCGGTCTTGAGCCAGGAAAAGATCGTCAAAATGGCGGCGGAAAAAGGGCGGGCGGTGCCCTTTTTATCGGTGATCGTTCCGGCGCGCAATGAATCCGACGTCATTGCCAAGACCATTGATCACATGACTCGCCTCAATTACCCCCGCGATCGTTACGAAATCATCGTGGTGACCGACGAAAAAGAGCTTCTGGCCCGGCAGGAAGCCGAAGGCGTCATCATCCCCAAGGCCATGGCCGTCATCGAGGGACTGGAGCTGCCGGGGAAGGGGTCTTTAAACCAGCGCGTCAACGAATTGCTTCTGGGCGCCCTCACCTATTTTGGTTTCAAAGAATATAGCGCCTCCAATCGTTCCCACAAAGAACTGTTGGCCTTAGACGAAATTCCGGCGCTGCCTGGGGCCAGGCAAAGGGCCTTGATCCGGGAGATTGCCACGGAATTGTTGCGGGGCCGGGGGACCATCCCCCTTTCTCGCCTTTTTATCCTCCTCAGGCGCTCTCTGCCCAAACTGACTCAAGAGGAATTGCGCCGGGTTTACCCCATTTATCTGAGTCTGGCCATGCCCGTGGTGGCCGCTTTATGCCGCTTGCGCCCGGATTTAGACCGGCGCATCGTGGGGCGGATGATTCGCTATACCGCCCAGGCCAACCACCGGGTGACCCGGAAGATTTTGGAATCCTTGACCGAGGTGGTGAGCAGCAAGATCATCGGGCAGCTCCACCTCTTGAAAAAACAACACCGCCTCCGCTCTTTTTTGCAGAACACCTTTGCTGAGTGCTTTCCCACCACGCAGGAGATTGTGGAAGGGAAAAAAAGCGAGCTTTGGGCCAGTGGTGTGGCCCCTCTTCTTAAGCATCTCTGCGTTCCCTATGATTTTGATGGGGCTTTCTTAGGAAAGCGCACCGGCCAGATGGTTCCTTCGACCAAGGGACGCGCCCTCAATTACGCCCTGGCCTTTGTCAACGAGGCGAGCGAGATGTGCGGGTTTTATGACGCGGAGAGCCGGCCGGAACCCGACGTCCTTTTATACGTGGCCTACCGGCGCCTCCAGGACGGGGATCGGGTGAAAATCCTCCAGGGACCCGTTTTTCAAGTCCGCAACTTTTACGAGATGAGCCCTTTTTGCAAGATCGCTTCCCTTTATCAGGCCATTGCCCACGACTGGTACCTCCCGGCGCTTTTTCGCCGGTTGCCCTTCGTGGGGGGGACCAACCTCTATGTCGATACGCGCCTTTTATATGCTATCAAAGGCTATGACCACCAGTCTTTGACGGAAGATCTGGAGCTGGGGGCGCGGGCTTATTTGGAGCAGGGGGCCTGGCCGGAGTATTTGCCCTATTTTTCCAGCGAGCAAACCCCGCCGACCATCCAGGCCTTTTTCCGGCAGAGGTTGCGCTGGGGTACCGGTCACCTCCAGGTGATGGACAAGATCCGACGCGAAAACCACCATGTCCCAGAACGAAAGAGGACCCTTTTACGGGAACTATTCTTAAAGGGGCATGTGGAGTGGGTGGCTTACCAGACGGCAACCTTTGTGCCACCCACCGTCCTCATCCTTTGGTGGACCGGTTATGTGGACCCCAACATTCTCCCGGATGCCGTGCGCTGGGTCCTCAATCTGATGAGCGCCATTTACATTAGCTTTACCATTTATGCGTACCATCGTTATGCCCATCTGCTGGACCGCTGGGCCGCACCGGCCGGCTGGCTGGGGAAAAGCGGCGTCATCGCCCAACTCTTCTTTTTGCCGCTGGCGGCTTTCTTTTTCCCCGTGCCCTATACCAGTGCCTTGGTTTTGAAAACCCTCGGGCGGCACCCCACTACCTGGACCAAAACGCCGCGAACAAAGGAGTAGGTCGGCGAAAGGGCGGAAATCAAGGAGGAAGCCAAACAGCGGAACGGAATGGACCAGGGCGCAGAGTGTGAGTATTAATGCTGCTAGCTGGCGGCGGTGAAAACTCCGTGAAAACTCCAGCTGATGAGCGGTGGCAGCTATCCCGGAGGGCTCCGACTTGTTGAACGCAGCGCCCCACCGAACTGAAATAGGTCAAACCTGAAAGGAGCGGGATACCACTGCCGTGGCGGGTCCAGGGAAGCCGAAAGGAGCGGGATACCACTCCCGTGGCGGGTCCAAGGAAGCCTGTTGTCGATGGCGGATCTGGGCAAGCCTGGTTGTCAATCCGGTAAAGGAGCTTGGGCGGCGGCCGGATACGGCGACTTAATGTTTTATCTAGCAAAATTTTACTATTAAGGCAGGAAAAGGCCTCCTGGACGACGAAATATGGTAATAATACCATAACGAGGTAAAGGAGGTCTTTTTTATGGCGTCTTGGAGGAGAATTCTTTACGGCGGGCAATGGGGTTTGGTCTGGGCCCGTTCCCTGGTGGGGTTCCTCCTGGCTCTCTTTTTAGCCAGTGGACTGGCCGGTGCTGAAGGAGAAGGAAACAGGGCGGGAGTGGCCGACATTTTCGCGAGAACTGAACCAGAGGACGGAGCGGTCCTGATTCGTCCCGACACCACCATCGACCTTTCCTTCGACCGTAGTCAAAAGAATTTCCACCGTTACCGGGAAAGCCTGGAAAAGGGGCGGTTTGCAGTGGTCGTTGCCGCGGCTACGAAAACCGAAATCTATCTTGGAAGCAGCGAGAACTTGCCGAAAGGCGAAGCCAGGTCGGCACCACTGGAGCACGGCGAGCTTCTGGGAGGTTTGGGATTGGAGGGGGCCAGTCTGGCCCAAGAGATTTTTCCGGCGGGAAAGATTTTCAGGTGGGACGGGCGAGAATTTACTGTGGAAGGATGGGCCTTTTATGACCCGGCGGCTGCTGCAATCCGGGTGAAACCACGGCGGGATCTCGATCGTTACACCACCTTCCGGGTCACTTTGGTCGCCAAGGAAGTTTATGAGGAGCTCCTTGCCGAGATCAAGGAGGCTCTTGGAAAACACGACCGGGCGACCCTGGGCCGGGAAAATGACGAAAAAGGAGGGGCCCAACTTCGGGAAAGGCGAGACCCGAATCAAACACCAGTGGGTGAACAGGACCAGTCGGGCCGCCGGGATACCACCGTCCCTCCAAGAGCACCCTTTTCTCCTGATTTAGCGGAAATCATCCAGCCAACGGGCCAAACCAAGCCGGGCTTAGGCTATGCCAACCACCGACACGACACCTACTCGTTCTCCTTTGTCACTGGTTCGGCGTTGGGAGAACCCCGACATCTGGCCCTTGACGTTCCAAACCGGAAACCCCTGGTTACGGAAGGGGGACAATTGATCCTCAGGGTGACCGACGACTACGGTCAACCGGCCACCCGAGGTGAGCTCCAGCTGACGGCGGCCGGGAGTGATCCCTCCATGCTGGTTGAGCCAGAGGTGGTCCGCTTGACTGAACCCGGGGCCAAAGGAGGCGTACTGGTACAGGTAAACGATCATAAGGCGGAGCCGGTGCAGGTTCAGGTGACGCTGACTGGCCCTTGGCCCGAAGACCAACAGGTGGGGACGGTGGATTTCGCCTTTCAACCTGGGCCCCCCGAAAAAATGGATCTGTCCCTGCCGGTGAAGACTCTCCCGGCTGACGGACGCTCTTCCCTGGGCATCAGCGGACGGGTGGCCGACGCCTTTGGCAATGCCGTGGCCGACGGTACGCCGGTGGCACTGCGCTTGAGGGGGCCGGGATACCTTGAGCCGGTGGCTCCAGTCACAAAAGACGGTCATTTCACGGTTAATTATACAGCCGGCACTGAATACGGAAAGGTTATCCTCGAAGCCGCCAGCGGTGCTGCTCGGAGCTCTCGGGAAATTCTGGTATATAATCCACCTCCTCCGGGGATGGTCCTTCACCTCGACCTCAACCGCGACGCCGCTGGAACCTACTGGGTCAAAGGAAAGGCCGTTGATCCGCTGGGACGCCCGGTGGTGGGGGCGCTGGTGGAGCTGAGCCAGCAAGGGCCGGGCACGCTTCAAGATTTACTCCTCCTTACCGATGGCGCCGGCCTTTTTCAAACCATCTACCTCCCAGAGGTTGTCCAACCGAATACTGAGCCTGCGGGACTGCGGAACGAGGTCCTCGTTCGGGCGCAGGCCGGTATTGCCGGTGAGGCCTTGACCTTTTCCAATCCCGTCCTCGACGGCCAAAAACCCTGGACCGATAGCGGTCTCTGGTTGGCCGCCGGTCAGCAGGTTACCATTACCGCCAACGGGGTCTGGGCCGGAGGACTCCTGGCCAGGGTTGGTCAGGGACCGGCGGTCCACGTGGCTGGCGGCGGCAGCTTCATCGTGGGTCAGGAAGGGGAACTCTATTTGGGCCCCGGTGAGGGCCGGGTGGAGGGGATTGTGGAGGCTTTAATCTCGGCGGTGGGGAAACCGGTCAATGCTCCCACCCTCAATCTAAGCGGCAGTTTCATCGCTAGAGCTGGTTCAACTGGAGGGACGACCGGCGGTTCAGCGGGAGATTCCACCATGATGAGAGATACCGTTTACCAGTTGCCGGCCGACGGGAAAACTACGGCCACCGTCAGAGGAGCTTTAGTGGCCGGGGCAGTGCCGGTGGTAGGGGCGGAGGTGAGTTTCCGTTTGGAGCCGGCCAACGGATCTCTGAGTACTACCCGGGTGGTGACGGATGAAAATGGCCAGTTTGGCTTGGCCTACCAGACCGGAACGACGCCTGGCTCCTTGACCATCGTTGGCTCTTATCAGCAATTGGAAGGACGTTTGCCGCTGGAACTAACGCCGGTGCCGCCGGCAGCGGGGGAGTTACCTCTAGCTCCGGCGCCTGCGTCTGGAGGGGGCGGTCAGCTCAGCCCAGGTAACATCGGGCTTCTGACCTTTGGTGGCACCATCACGAGCACCCCGACCAACCTGAGCCTTCCGCCGGACCTGGCCTTTGATGGGCGGCTGGATACCATGTGGAACACCGGGAACTGGAACCAACACACCCTAACGCGATCCTGGCCTCAGGCGGTGACCGTCCAGGGATTCAATCTCTATGTCGGCAGCAATTTCAGCCAGTCCCTTTTCTTTAGCCTCGATGGCTCAGCGGATGGGCAGAACTGGGTGCCGGTGGTTTCTCCCCAAACCATCTTCTTAGGTGAAAGCCTGGTGGTGGCGCGGGGAGGCCCGGCGGCCGTTACGGTAAAGGTTCCGGTGAATCTACCCGCGCCAGTCTCCTTCCGGCATCTCCGCCTGAAAGTTGATCTCAGCGTGGACTGGACCAACGTCCTGGAATGGGAGATCATGGGAACGGCTCCCCCGGCTCCCCTTTTGGGCGCCGCCGTATCCGGGGGCGACTCTTCATCCGCCACTACTCCTGGAATCGATTCTCTGATGCCCAGCCCATATGAAAAGGGGACGGATTGGACCCTTCCCGCATATCTGCCCACCGATTGGGGGCCAATTTACGACGCCGGGGCTTTTGGGGTGGCACCCTGGGGACGGGTTGGCGGTTTTCCGGCTCCCGGAGCGCACTGGATTTGGGCCTTACCCGGTGCCGCCGCCAGTGCCCAACCTGGGACTACCTCTTACCGGCGCCTCGTGGATCTGCCGGTGGAGACTATCCTGAAGATAATTGGCACAGCCGACAACCGTTTTAACCTTTACCTGGACGGTAATCTGATCCTGCGGGGCGCGGACTGGACGACCATTGGAGAGGCCGCCGTTGCCCTCAGCGCGGGACGACACGTGTTGGCGGTGGAGGCGACCAATGACTTGACCGTCGCCAACCCGGCCGGGCTTTTGCTCGCCGGTTACGACCTCTCGACGGGAGCGCTACTTTTTCAGACCCAGGCCGACGGTAGTTGGTTGACCGCCGGTTACGCTCTGCCCCACTAAGTAGCTCTGGTGGGTAGGCAAGAGCAGCAGGAGGCGACGCGGCCGAACCTCAAACCAGCCCCGATCTGCTCATAGACCATGCAAAGGAAAGGCTGGAAATGTTATCCCGCCTGTATGTTGTAGGGGCCTTCTGCGGCGCAAGAGCTGCTGATCCAATGCCATACGACGAGCAAGCGGACTAGAGAAGCTTTGCTTGGCCCTCCATCCCGGAGGGCCCTAAATTTTTCACGGTGATTTTACGATAAATAAGCCGAGGTGATTTTTTTGATCTCCACTTTTTCCAGCTTAGAAATCGGGCGAACGGCCCTTTTTGTGAACCGGCAGGCCATGGACGTGGTCGGGCACAATATCGCCAACATCGAAACTCCGGGCTACTCCCGGCAACGGTTAACTCCGGAAGCCTGGGCCCCTTATGGGGTTACTAAGATCGCCAACTCCCTGTCCCAACGCGGGATGGGGGTCACCGCTGGGCAGGTGGAGCGCCTGCGGACGGCCTTTCTTGATGATCAATACCAAAAGGAAGTGGCCAACCTGGCCGAATGGGAGACGCGGCGAAATACTTTGGAACAATTGGAGGTCATCATCAACGAACCTTCGGAGGCCGGCTTGCGTTCGGTCCTTGACCAATTTTGGAGTGCTTGGCATGAACTGGCCAATAACCCCGAGAGCCTGGCCGTGCGGACCCTGGTCCGGGAGCGGGGGCAGATTGTTGCTGATACCTTCCAGCATCTGGACCGCCAGCTGCGGGACTTAGCTCAGGACCTCGACTCCAATATCCGCTCGCAGGCCAGCGAGATCAACTCCCAAATCACGGCGGTGGCAGCTTTAAACCGGCAGATCGCCAATATCGAGAGCTTGGGCAACAAGGCCAACGACCTGCGTGACCAGCGCCAGATCCTTTTGGAAAAACTGGCCCGCCTGGCCGGAATCAAGGCCCGGGAGATGCCGGGGGGAATGGTCCGTCTTACCCTCGGGGGTAAGACCATCCTGGATGGGGAGGCGGCCATGCCCATTAAAGTCGAAAACGATCCGGCCAACGGCAATCAGGCCCGCCTCCTTTGGGGGGATACCGGGATTCCTCTGGAGGTGACGACGGGCTCTCTGGGGGCCTATTTATCCTTACGCGATCAACTGGTGCCAGACTACCAGAGGCAACTGAACCAGGTGGCGTCTACCTTGCGGGATTCGGTCAATGCCGCGCACCGGGCGGGCTACGGTTTGGATGGTTCGACCGGCCTGGATTTTTTCCGCGGAACGGCGGGCGCATCGGACCTGGGGTTGGCTCCGGAGGTAGCAGCCGATCCAAAGAAGATCGCCGCTTCTGCCAGCGGCGGGGTTGGCGACGGCACTAACGCCCTGGCCATAGCTCAGGTCAAGGTTTCCCGGGTCGATGACGCGTGGCGGTCGGTGATCGGCACTTTGGGGGTGCAGAGCGGGGAAGCGGCGCGCCTGGCCGAGAACCAGGATCTATTGGTCCATCAGATCGACCGGCAGCGTCAGTCCGTGGCCGGGGTCTCCCTGGACGAAGAGATGACCAGCTTGATCCGTTTCCAGCAGGCTTATGCCGCCGCGGCCAGGTATGTAAGCGCGGCCGATGAGATGCTCGACATCGTCATCAACCGGCTGGGCGTCGTGGGAAGGTAAGAGTTGGGGGCAGGGGAAAACTCCAGGTCGGGAAGAACCCAGGGTAGGATAAGGGCTGCGGGCAGGCCGTTGTAGTAGAAGTAGCCCAGTGGCCGGTTTACTCATCGGGGATTCGAGGAATTTCGTCAGGGTCAAATACACTGCTAATCATATACCAGGATTAACGAAGACCGCAGGGCAGATATAGAACTTGCGGCTGCCGACAGCAGTCAGCGAGAGGGAGGTTACGCGGACCAGCTTGGCTTTTGATGGCCATGCCTTAACCTTTCTTACGGAAAAAGGAGAAAAGTCTGATGCGCATTACCAACAGCATGCTGGTCAGTCAACTCCTGTGGGATTTGACCGCCAGCAATAAGCGGATGGCCAAAGTTCAGCACGAACTATCTTCCGGACGGCGCCTGAACGCTCCTTCTGACGATCCGACGGGCGTAGTAAAGGCGGCTCGTCTAACTACCCAACTCAACGAAACCCAGCAGTATGAAAAAACCACCGACGATGTCACCAGTTGGCTGGAATTGACCGACGTTTCCCTGCAAGAGGCCGGGAACGTCCTGCAGCGCGCCCGGGAACTGACCATCCGTTCCAGCAATTCCACCTTACCGGCGGAATCGTTAGCGGCGACGGCCAGGGAGGTAGATCAGCTCCTGGAGGAGTTGGTTCAAGTGGCCAACGCCGGGTATGGCGACCGGTACATCTTTGCCGGGCAAAAGACCCTGACCCAACCCTTCGTTCTAACGCGGACGGCCGATCCTCTGGCCCCCGGTGGTCAGCGGGTTTCCATTACCTATCAGGGGGATAGCGGCAGTTTGACGCGGGAGATCGGCAACGGTTTGGCCGTGGCCATCAACACCCCGGGAGGTGGCGCCCTCCTGGGAGCCTTGCAAGCGATCATCGACCTCCGCGATCACCTTTATAGCGGCGACGTCACCAGCGTATCCAATAACGACGTGGGGCGGATCAGCCAGGCCCTGGACCAGCTTTTGGCAGAGAGGACGGAAGCCGGGGCCCGCCTGACCCGGGTGGAGGCGGCCAAGAGTCGCTTGGAAGACAGCGTGGTTAGTCTGTCCCAGGTCCTCTCCAAAACTCAAGATGCTGACCTGGCCAAAACCATTATGGAATTGAAAACCGAAGAATACGCCCGCCAGGCCGCTCTAGCCGCCGGGGCCAGGATCCTCCAGCCGACATTGCTGGACTTTTTGCGGTGATGCGCGAAGGTTGCGTGATGCTGGTGCCGACGTAGCTGCCTTGCGTCGGACCGGTTCTGCCCTGCGCGAGACGAGAAAAAGGCTCACCAATCCCTGGGTTGGCAACGTGCCGTGCCGCATCCCAGCAATCCCCTAAACCGAAGTCAGGACGGCAAAAGTGTCGCCGAGCGCGGCACCACGGCACTGGAGAATCCGCCAGCTGTTGACTAAAGACCCCCGTCGAGCGGTTGAGAGCGGCCGGTGCCGGGGAACGCGTTCAGCCAGCGTAAAGCAGGGATTTCTCTGGCTGAGACCACAGTGTGGCAATACGCTTTTCTTGGCCGCAATGACTGGTGACTTCTGTTCCTTGAAGGGCTTCACGTAGCGGTACTTGCCAGGTTCTTGGGGGCCATTGAGGAGGCAGCTCGTGTCGCGCTTGAGGACGTGCGCCAGGGTCCTGGTAAGGATCGTCACCATCCTGGACAGCCCCCAGATAGTCTAAGTTTTTTCGGAGGTGTTGCCGGTGCGCATCGAGACAACGCGGTTTGGTCCTCTTAAGATCAATCGCGAGGAAATCATTTACTTTCCGGAAGGGCTTCTGGGTTTCCCCGAAAACACGCGTTTTGTGTTCATCGATGTGGAAGGTCAGCCGACCTTCCGCTGGTTACAGGCCATTGACAATCCGGACCTGGCTTTTGTGGTGGTGAAGCCGGAAAAATTCCTCTGGTCCTATGCGCCGAGGTTAAGCCTGGAAGAGAAGCGGGCCTTGGGTGCCGAGAGGAGCCATAACCTCGAATTCTGGCTCATCGTAACCATACCTGAGGACCCGGCGCAGATGACGGCCAATCTGCGCGGACCGCTGGTCATCAACCGGTCAACGCGCCGTGGACGCCAGGTCGTTTTGGCCGACGAGTCCTACAGCACTCGCCACTTGATCCTGAAGGAATTGGAGAAGTCCGTGGCTGAGGTCCAGCGCAATGGGGATATGCTCCTGGCCGCTCAGACCGGGGGGTGAGAGAGATGGGGTGGTCGGCAGCCATAAATAAGGCCCCGGAATAAAGCTTTCGACGGATTCCGAAGGCATGACCGGCCTGGGCACCGGCCTGGTCCACGCGCTATTATTAACCTCAACACTGTAGGCTCCTCTTCACAGTAACGCCGGGATCTGAACATACCAGTCCGGCATTGGGCTGGCTGTTGTCTTCAGATGACAGCAGCTGAACTTTGTATTAGACGGGGACGATTTTGCCTGAAAAGACCTCGCGGGGATGGGCCCACAGATAAAGAGATAGGACCCAGAAATAAGACCGGTCAGACCTTTTAGCCCGGTGCCGGTCCAGGGAGATTTTTAGGCCAGGGAGGGCGAAAGATGCTGGTTTTAACGCGCAAGCCGGGGGAGAAGATCCTCATCGGCAAGGATATAGAAGTGGAGGTCTTGGAGGTAAGGGGGGACCAGGTGCGTTTGGGGATCTCGGCGCCCCGCCATTTGGCCGTCTACCGCGAGGAGATTTTCCGTGAGATCCAGGAAGAAAACCGGCGCGCGGCCCTGGCTCCCACGACGGCAGGTAAACTGGAACAGGTCGCCCATCTCCTGGCCAAGAATGGTAAAGGGAAAGGATAAGATAAAAGAAAGAGCGCGAGGCAGATTAATGGACATAATTGGCGAAAATGGGGTGATACATCCGTCAGAGCGGGCTCATTACTTTGCTGAAATTCGACGAAAATCCTGATGACCATCGCCAGCGGTGAAGGTCGTGGCTTGGGGAATCCTGGGATTGGGCACTCCGCCGGGCCGTTGAGCAACGGAGCGCCCGCTTTGGCGGGGCAGTTTCCGGACCAGGAATCTTCAAGTCAGACTGGACCAGCTGACCAGGATGGAGTAATCTCCCCGCTCACCGGGGCGGCCGACCGGCGAAAAGGGAGAGAGCGACGACAACCAAAGGTGACGACCAACGGCAGATCAGGCAAGGATGCCACCAACGATCAAGGAGGATGATGGTATGGGATTGAGGATCAACAGCAACATTGAGGCCTTGAACGCCTACCGGAACCTGAACAACACGGCGCTTGGCCTCGCCAAGTCCATGGAGAAGCTCTCCTCGGGCTTGCGGATCAACCGGGCGGCCGACGACGCGGCCGGGCTGGCCATTTCGGAGAAGTTGAACAGCCAGGTGCGGGGCCTCAACCAGGCCATGCGAAACGCCCAGGACGGCATCTCGCTCATCCAAACGGCGGAAGGTGCTTTGACTGAGACCGAGAGTATCCTGCAGCGTATGCGGGAGTTGGCCGTTCAGGCGGCTAATGATACCTTGAATGACCAGGACCGCGATGCCATCAAAAAAGAATTGGACAACCTGGTCAATGAGGTAGACCGGATCGCCAACAGCACCCAGTTTAACACCAAGTTTCTTATCAATGGTTCCTTTGCTACCACCGCTTTGACCTTCCAGGTCGGGGCAAACTATGACCAATATCAGGTAATTGCCATCACCATCGGGACAGCGACGGCCGCCGCGTTAACCATCAACGCTTTAAACGTGACCACGGCTACCTTTGCTCAGCAGGCCATTGCGTCCCTCGATGACGCCATCAAGGCCATCTCCACCAGCCGGGCCAACCTGGGGGCCGTCCAGAATCGCTTGGAGCATACCATCGCCAATCTAGGAGTGGCCTCGGAGAACCTGCAGGCCGCCAACTCTCGTATCCGCGACGTCGATATGGCGCAGGAGATGATGACCTTCTCCAAGTACCAAATCTTACAACAGGCTGGTACGGCCATGCTGGCACAAGCCAACATGATGCCGCAGGCCGTTCTTCAACTGCTCGGACGGTAGCTCGACAGGGTGGGATACGGCCTTGGCGGCAGGGCCGTATCCCCTTTACTTTATTGGGGAGGCTGAGACTTGATGGAAAAAGAAATATCTAGGAAAGATCCGGAAAAAAAGACGAGCGGGCAGGAAGCTCCTCTCCTCAGCCTCTGTATGATTGTTAAAGACGAAGAGGAAAATCTTCCCCGTTGCTTGCAGAGTGTTCGAAATGTCGTAGACGAGATTGTCGTGGTGGATACGGGGTCGGGCGACCGGACGGTGGAAGTTGCCAGATCTTATGGGGCACGGGTCTTTTATTATCCCTGGTCTGGTGATTTCAGTGCAGCCCGGAACTTTTCTTTAGAACAGGCCCGCGGGCAATGGATCCTCTTTTTGGACGCCGATGAGGAGCTGGTTAAAGAAGACGGCCCCCGTTTGCGCGAGATCATTGCGCGAACTGAAAAAGATGGTTTTATGTTACGTGAGATTAATTTTGTGGGCGAAAGGCCGGGGGAAGAGGCTCTCCTCTTTTCTACTCTTCGCCTGTTCCGTAATCGACCTGAGTTTCGTTTTCGGGGAAAAATCCATGAACAGATGTTAGTGGTTATTCAAGAAAACCGAGGCCAGGTGGACCTGGCTCCCATTCGGATTAATCATTACGGTTATTTGAGAAAGATTGTGGAACAAAAGAAAAAATCCGAGCGTAATCTGGAAATCATCCTGGATAGTCTCAAGGAGAATCCAGGTGACAGTTTCATGGCCTTCAATTTGGGTATGGAATACATACGGCTGAACCGGCTAGAAGAGGCCCTGGAAAGCTTCAGACGATCGTTTCTTGGCCTAAAAGGTTTGGAATTGGGATATGCTCACGTCTTGATCTATAACATCGCCTCGGTTTTACACCGTTTGAAACGATATAGGGAAGCCCTGTCGGTAATACAACAGGCGCAAGAGGCCTACCCGGACTATACCGACCTTGAATATATGCGCGGCTTGGTCCTTCTCGAGCTAGGGAGTTACACGGAGGCTCTGCAGGCTTTTCAGACGTGCTTGGCGAACGGCGAAAGTAGCGAGCAATATGTTTCCTTCCATGGCTCAGGAAGTTTCCGCGCTGAACTGGGATTAGCCGTGTGCCACGCCCGTCTGGGGGATCGTGCGAATGCGGTCAGGATTTTAACCAGGCTTTTGCAGCACGAGCCACGTTTTCATCCGGCGCTGGAGGAACTTGGCAAGCTTTTAGTGCAGGGTGAGTTGCCCAAGGATGTCATCAGCTTTTTAAAACGACTGATCCTTTCAGACGACGATATGGCTCTTTCTGTCCTGTCGGAGTTGGCGGAAAAGTGGGGCGAAGCACCTTTAGCTTTATCCCTGGTAGAAGAGGCCATAACGGTTCGGGGCCCTGTTTCGTCACTGCTGTTTCGCAAAGGCGAGATCCTCTTGGGTCTAGGGGATTATGAGGCGGCCCTGGCGGTTTTCTCCAGCATCAAACCAACGGCGGACCTCTTTCCTTTGGGGCAACTGGAAAGGGCATTGACCCTCATTCTGGCGGGGCGTCCCGAGGAGAGTCTGGCCCTGTTGCGGAATTTTGCTTCTGAACATGGGACTGGCCTGCAGTGGATAATTTATTACCACCTTGTGCTCAAGGTTCTCGGGGAAGAGGAAAAGGCGAAAGAGGCGCTAGACGAGGCTGATACAAAGGGAAGCATGTTTGAAGGCGCCGTATGGGCCCTTTTGTTACGACTTTTGCGCTGGCGGCAGTTCGTCATCTTCGAAAAAGCAGTGGGGCTCTTGAAATACTTTGCCGATCCTCGTGTGGCGCGCAGAGAATTGGGGAAGTTGTATTATCAGCTCGGTTACCGGGAGTCGGCGGCGGAAGAGCTGATCCAGGCTTACCACGAGGGTTCTTACGATGCCGAAGGTCTGCTCATATTGGGTGATGTGGCCAAGGAGAAGGGTTTTGTGGCCGAGGCTGTTGAATTCTACCGAGCGTCTCTGGCGCTAGAACCTCGTCGGATCGATGTTTACACCCGTCTAACTTCCCTTTTGGGGGGGGAGGGACGTTATGAGGAAGCCCTCGATTTTCTGAGACAAGGTTTGCGGCAATTGCCTAACTCGGAAGTATTGGAGAGCCTCTACCGGGGGCTGGTGGCCTTATCCGGCGTATCTCATTTGGCAGTCCTGACCCGAGGGTGAAAGGGCTAAGCCGAATATATTGGACGAGATAAGCCGGTAAGGTCTTAGAGGCAGAAAACCGTCAACTGAAGAGGTGAGGTTCTTGGAGACCCTGAAGGTGAATTTGGAGAACACCTTGGCTTCCCCCCTTGCCTCCGGTGGGAATAAGTCCAATATGGTGGTGGCGGATATGCCCCAAGGTGAAACGGGGCAGCTTAGGAAAGGGGGCAAGCCGGGCAATCCAGCTTTACCGACCATAGACATCAAAGAACTAAAAGAAGCTCTAGCCAAGCTTAACCTGATGATCGAGTTCACCCCGGTACGTTTGGAATTTTCCTACAATGAATCCGCTAACCGGATGGTAGTTAAAGTTGTGGATCAAGAGTCGGGAAAGGTCCTCCGGCAGATCCCCCCGGAGAAAGTCCTGGAAACCATGCAGAGGATCAGGGAGTTCATCGGCTTACTTCTGGATGAGAAGGTTTAGTCGGGTTCTACCGTAAGCGGAAAAGGGGGAGGAACATGGCTGGAGTTTACTCCGTCAGCGGTCTGGCTTCCGGGTTAGACTGGCGAAAGCTCATCGATGATATCATGAAGATCGAACATAAGCCCATCGACCTGCTCAAAGCCAGGCAGGATGCGCTGACCAATGCCAAAAACATCTGGTCTGACATTAAGAGCAAGCTGGCAGCCCTGGATTTGGCCTTGGCCGACCTCAGTCTTGATACGGCTTACAGTGGGCGCATAGCCACGAGTTCCAACGAGAGTGTGGTTACAGCCACGGCAGCCGCCGGGGCTGCGGTGGGCAGTTATACCCTGACTGTCAATCAGTTGGCCCAGGCCCACAGCGTCGCTTCAGACGCTTTGCCCTCCACCTATGCGGTTAGCTCGACAGCGGCTGGGACCTTCCAGATCAAGGTCATCGATGCCACGGGAGCTACTTTGACCACTTCCGTTACGGTGGCGGCGGGTGACAGCCTTTCGACGGTGGCGCAGAAGATCAATGCGGCCAAAGCCGGGGTCACGGCCACCGCGATTACCACTTCGACCGGTTTTCAACAGCTGGTCATCACCCGGGACGTCACTGGCGCCAACAGCACAATCAGCTTTGTCGACAGTAGTACCTCGGGAGGCGTTTTGAGTGAGATGCGCGTCGTCGTCGATTCGAGCACCAACGCCATCAAAAACCAGCTGGTGGCTCCGCAAGACGCCTCTTTCACCATCAACAACGTGGCCGTGACCAGGAGCACCAACACCGTCAGCGACGCCGTCACTGGAGTAACCTTCAACTTGAAAGCTGTTTCCGCGACGGGGGTCACTGTTACTGTCAGCCAGGATGTCAACAGTACTTACAACAAGATCAAGGATTTTGTCGATAAGTATAACGCGGCTCTGGATTTGATGACGGCGAAACTGGGCAAAGGAGAGGCCTTGCAGGGCGATCCCACTTTAGCCCGGCTGCAATCCACCTTGCGGCAGATGGTCTCGGACCGCGTCAGCGGGGCGACGGGGAGTTTCACCAGCCTTTACGACATCGGCATTAGCACCTCCGACCGGGCTGGCCATCTGGCCATCAACGACGCCAAGCTCAAGGACGCCATTACCAGCAAGCCACAGGACATCAAGACCCTCTTCTTTGATCCTTCCACAACCGTTAACGGGGTCGGAGAAAAGCTGCGTTCGGAATTGGCCCTGGCCATCACCGGGACGGGGCTTAACCCGGGGATCATTCCAGCGCGCTTGATGGGGCTGGATCAGACCATCACTGATTTGTCCAATCAGATGGCGAAAATGGAGGACAGGCTTGCGCTCCGGCGCGAGAACCTCGTCAAGCAGTTTGTGGCGATGGAACAAACGGTGGGTCTCTTGCAGGGGCAGTCCACCTGGTTGGCCGGGCAACTGGCTGGTATTCTTAATAACAGAGGAGGTTGATAGTAAATGATGACTGTTCAAGAAAGGTACTTACTAACTCGGGTTTTAACCGCCACGCCAGGCCAATTGATTGTTATCGTTTATGATGAAGCGATTAAAAGCATAAAATCTGCGAAAGAGTCGCTAGCCAATGGGGATATACAAGAAGTCAACCGGAAACTACAAAAGGCTCAGGAAGCTATAAATTTATTGTAAGCATCATTAGATTA
>Ga0334722_10003643_pt1 | contig 16462 bp, 15 predicted proteins | sample C3_bottom_MG_FD_207210 | JGI IMG/M metagenome (GOLD analysis project Ga0334722, IMG submission 207210) | Sediment microbial communities from Yellowstone Lake, YNP, Wyoming, USA - C3_bottom | ecosystem: Environmental > Aquatic > Freshwater > Lake > Sediment | place: USA: Wyoming | collected...
CCGTTGACGACCTTGGCGCGCAAGCCGCATCGCCATACGCATTGCTCGCATAGCGTGAACACTTCGCGGTCGAACTTGGTCGGAGGCGCAAACCGATTGCTCACCCGTCCGGTCTTGATATTGATCGCCTGACTGAATGGCACTGCGCCGATTGCCAGCGCACCAGCGGCAAATGCGCCCAACTTGAGGAATTGTCGCCGCGACATTTCCCAATGAAAGGTATCGCCGATCTTGATTTCGTTATCGCTCATGCGTTACTCCAATGCAGACGAAAGCCGAAGGACGGATGACGAATGCAACATCCTTGGTCTTTCGTCCTTCGTCTTACGAGTTCACTTTGTCCTTGCGTAATGGTCCAAACTTTTCCAAGAAATAGAACATCGTGAGCGCCATCAATACAAAGAACAGAATGCTCAGCCACAAGTTTACGTCGAATACCGTGGGGAGGATGGTACTTCCCAGGTTAATGATCGCATTGATGGGCGGGAAAATCGTGGGATAAGCGGCGCCGAAAATCAACGCGCCCGTCAAGAAACCGAGCATTCCAGGAATCAAATAATCGAGATTGCCTTGGCCGCAACCTGCGGCGCACGTGCCCGGTCAGAAACCGGCGCCGGCCATGCCGACGCCAAAAATCAAACCGCCGACCAAATTACCGACGAGATAGGTCGATGGAATTGCAGGGAGCGCGATCCAGCCCAACGTGTTGAGTGCAAAGACACCCACCATCGCAACGGCAAGTGTCGTCATCATGAATTTCAACACAGCCAGATCCGTAAAGCGGAACACATTGACGATCTTGTTGTATTTGCTCAGACCGGCTTTTTGTAGAGCAAAGCCAAAACCAAAACCCAGTACGAGCGGGAACAAAATGTCGCCCATTTTAATATTTCCTCCAGTACATCAACATCGCGGTCGGAATGCCTGAAATAAACATCGCCGCGATAAAGATAAATGCCGATGGCGCGAGAAACAAGCCGCCGCCAATGGCTAAGCCGCTCGTGCAGCCGCCGGCAATGCCCGCGCCAAATTCCAAAACGATACCACCCAGGAAGACGACGAGCCAGCGTTTCCACACCGATGTGCCGAATACGCGCCGCCATTGCGGATCCGGCACGCTGGACAATTTGAAATCGCCGGACAGTTTCGCCGAGACGAACGCGCCGACGATGATGCCGAGAAAAATGAACACGGCGAACGTAATACCGGGCGGCATCACAAACTTGAAGTACGTGTTGTTCGCCAACGCCGGATAAATCGCTTGGGCGAGCAACCCACCGATGTTTTCAAATGCGCCGGACGCGCCGGGAATGATACCGGCGACGGCGATGCTGACGATGTAGACGATGCCGAGTAACGTGCCAGCCAGATACGGCGACCATTCTTTTTGTTTGAGTAACGAGAGCATATTCACCTCATCAATTTAATGCGACCGAAGACTAATGACGGAGGACGGATGCAAGACATTCGTCTTTCGTCTTTCGTCCTCCGTCGTTCTACGATTTCATTTCCTTCGCCAGCGTCAACAGCGACGCGAGCGCTTTTTGATCGCTCTCGCCCAATTCAGCCAGCGCGCGCAAATCGAGATGACTCAGCGCCTTCAAAATGCGCGGACCATTTTCGCGGTCGGAGAGCAATTGGGTCACCGCGCGGACTGTGCTGGGATCGCTCGACGAGAGCAGGGGTAAAACCGTTTCAACATCGGCGCGCGTGGTGAGGTGTTCAGGTGAACTAACCGCCGACCCGGTAAGCAGTTTGCGAAATGCTGCCATCGCACGTGGAAGCGGCTTTTCGTAATAGAAAATCAAGCCAGCCAGGACAAACGCGACGGCGATAATTAGCACGATCAAAATTGCGTTGCCGAGAATGTTCGGTGCGACTTGGTCGAGACCGGCGTACACTTTGTTGAGATCAATCGCTTGTCCACCTGTGGGCGCGGCAGGACCGCAGTTGGTGTTGCTTGTCGTGGTGGTCGTTCCAGTCGTCGTCGCGGAGGCTGGCGTGCTGCCTGTGCCAATCGGTTTGCCGAGTGTATCGGCGTACTTTTTTGCGCGATCCATGTAATCGTTGGGATGACACGATTGGCACGAACCCTTGACGTCCGACAGCGGATCCAGCATCCCCGTGTGTGCGGTGTTTTGGTCTTTGGATTTAGTGTTGCCCGAATGGCAGAACGCACAGAAATCGCCAAAAGCATGAGCGGTATGCCATGCGCCTGTGGTGTTGACGGGGTCGATTTTTTTGACTTCGTGGCAATCCTTGCACGACGACGCGGATGAACCGCATTGGGCGGATACGGGACGGGGCCACGTGATGGCGGCAATCGTAGCCAACACAACCGCCAGCAACAATAAGAAACCGATGTGTTTCCTGGGCATGATTTCTTGACTCCTTGAATGACTTGCGCGGGCAAAATAAAAAACCATGGGTAACAACTAGTGTTTCCCCAGGGCGCTCATCACCCTCGTCTAGTTCTAGAATTTGGAATGCTCTATCGCATCCTTGTCCTAGGCGTCGATTTGCAGAACCCGGCTAAAAATCAACGATCACTGGCAAGTTGTTCGATCAAATCGGATCGCTCGGCTGCTTGATCGGCTAACACTTCGCGCATCAAGTCACAGACGCGCACGATTTTGTGATTCGCAATGCGGTAGATAATCTCGCTGCCCTTGCGTTGGGCGATCACGATTCCGCGTGCGCGCAAAATGCTGAGATGTTGGGATACTTTTGCTTGCGCCAAGTCTGTGGCGCTGGCAATCTCGCCGACGCAACTCGGTTTCTGACGCAACTGATGGACAATGCGCAAGCGCGTCGCATTGGACATTGTCTTGCACAGTTCAGCTTGGAGATCGAAAATAGATTGAGCCATCGTTACGTCGTGGGAACCCCGGCGATCTCGGCGACCTTTTTCAGCCGCGTCATCAGATTCAATCGTTCTTGCCCGATTTGCGAATAGGTTTCAGCGACGAGTTGAAGCAAGCTGAGCAATCGTTCCGCGCGGGCTTGCTCCAAGACGCGAGTTTCTTGGGCGGCTTTATCCAATTTCTTTTTGTCCACATCACAATCGCGCGCCACTTGCGCCAAATGCTTGGGAGCACGCATAGACGCAGAATCACCCATCACAAACTGACCGACGAAGAACATGGCAATAAATTGATTTTCTACCAGAATCCGCCCGCGGGCATACGTAAATCCGGCGTGACATTTTTCCAAGCGAGGACGCAAATCATTTTGATGCGCCAGTTTTCTCCATGACGACTGACACCTGGCGCTCCCTTTTTCGGTGGATTGAATCAAGGCACAAAAAGAGCAGGGATTACTGGGAGAGATGATGGGCGTGCCATCCAGGTCGGTTGTGACCGCGCCAACATCGCTGGTCTGCGCAAAGATTTCCTGAATGGGTTGCAAGCAACTGATTGGCAATATGTTCGAATCGAGCGAGAGGGTGTTTGCGGGAGAGGGGGTAAACGATTTGGACTCGACCGGGGAAGGCGCGTTTTGTTCGTTGAGCCAGGTATCAATCGCTTGACGCGAAAACCGCCATTGTCCGCCCACGCGCACCGAGGGCAACCGACCATCATTCATCATGCGGTAGATCGTCGTTCGATCAACCCGCAAAATCTCCATGAGTTGCTTAGTGGTTAGTAAATCATTCACGCGCATATAATGCAACAATTTGCAATAATAAGCAATAGCATTTTAGGTCAAAATATGGTTCACTTTATTTTCACGCCGGTCATCGTTATCAGGGGTTGACTCGAAGTGATCGTGCCGTAGCGCGCAATGACGGGTGAATGTCGAGAAGCAAATTCAAAACTCTGGGTGGTCGGTTTCCGACGCGAGTTCTTCCATGGCTCGTTGCAAAATTGCTGCTTGCCAGGAATTGAATGTTCGTACCGTTCGAATGATCTGTATGAGAACGGCAATAACTTGGAAGACGATCAGGACGAGATGCCAGTGTTGCTTGAGAAATAAATCGGGAAACATGACCATCGCTATCACGGCGATGATTCCACTCGCCATCGTCACGGGCATCGTCACCATGAGTTGTCGCTGCCGCTGGCTGGCTAATCGGAACAACTGACGCGTGGCGCCGGTCGCGGTCTCGCGTTGTCGAATAATCATCCGATAATCGTACAGCAGCATGATCATCGCCATCGCTGCGTTGAGCGTGGTCATGGCGAACCAGGTTAGGGGATCATCGAGAAAATTCATTTGGATAGCGAAGGTCAGGGCGAAGACGATGTAGAGCAGATTGTGCCCGAACTCAAAGGGCCATCCGATGATCGACAACGAATGAGTGATGACCTCGGTCCAGAGGTAGAGGGTCAGCAGAATGCCGCCCACGATGTAGAGCCAGTACTCGAATTGGAGAGTGCGGATGAGTTGTTGCGCGTGATCCATCAGCGGAAACAAAACGACGCCGACCATCACGCTGATCAAAGTGAATTCGATCGTGATGATGAGCGCGCTCAAATCGCGTTCGGCGTGGAAGCGGAGATGCGCGGGTGAGGGCGGCATAGGTTACGTCGTTGCGCGCGAACCTGGGACGGCGACCGAATGAATCAACTCGTCGATCACCGCGCGCGGGTCGACGTTCTTCAAGCGCGCCGCGGGGCTGACGATGAGACGATGCGCCAGCGTGACTTCTGCCAATACCTTTATGTCGTCCGGGATGACGTAATCGCGCCCCTGCATGGCGGCGCGCACCTGCCCGGTCTTGTAAAGCGCAAGCGACCCGCGCGGACTTGCGCCGAGATAAATGTCGGGATGCTTGCGCGTCGCTTCGATCAATCCCAGGATGTACTCTTTGACCAACGCATCGACATACACTTGCTTCGCGATGCCTTGCGCGGCGATCAGTTCGTCGGCATTCGAGATCTGCCGGATTTCTTCGATCGGATGCGCGAATTGCTGCGCGTCGAGCATCGCCATTTCGTCTCGACTGCTGGGATAACCGAGGTGCACGCGCAACATGAATCGGTCGAGTTGCGCTTCGGGCAGGGGAAAAGTTCCTTCGTACTCGATGGGGTTTTGCGTCGCCATCACCATGAACGGTTTTTGCATCGGATAGGTCATGCCGTCGACGGTGACTTGGTGTTCTTCCATACATTCGAGGAGCGCGCTCTGCGTTTTGGGCGTCGCGCGATTCACTTCGTCGGTGAGCACGATTTGCGCAAAGACCGGTCCGGGGCGAAATTCAAACTCGCGCGTTTTCTGGTTGAACACGCTGACGCCGGTCACGTCACTGGGCAACATGTCAGGCGTAAACTGCAAGCGTTTGAAGGAGCAGCCCAACGATTTGGCAATCGCGCGCGCAAGCATCGTCTTGCCCACGCCCGGCACATCTTCGATGAGCAAGTGTCCCTGGCACAACAGCGCGACCAACGCCAGTTCGATTTCGTTGTGCTTGCCGAGAATCACGCGCTCGACGTTCGCAGAAATTTTCTGGGCGAGAGTTTGGACCGATTCGATGTTTGGCATAGTTTTTACATCTCGTTTACAAATTTGCTACGCGAGGATTATATCTGCGTTGTATCTTGCAGTCAATCGCCTCGAAAACACTTTGACATTCGCCGACCTTGTGGATATACTTGACGCAACTTATGACTGACGAAATTCATTCAGCGATGACCAACCCCGATAGCGGCACTGTCGGGAAGATTTCGCGCCCCAGGTTTCCAAATATTGCTGCGCTCCTCCGCCAAACCCTCGCCGACTGGCGCTACCCCGCCGCTGAAAAGCGCGACCTGCGGCTTGATTTGTTGCGCGGGTTCGCCGTGCTGGTGATGGTCGTCGATCATTTTGGCGGCGCGTCGTGGCTCTACCTCATCACCGGCAACAATAGTTTTTTCACGTCGGGCGCAGAAGCATTCGTGCTGATCTCCGGCATGGTCGTCGGCATTGTCTATGGCAACATGGCGCTCAAGGAAGGCATCCGCGCGGCGGTAATCAAGGCGTTGCAACGCGCGTGGACTTTGTATCGATTGACGATAGTGATGACGCTCGTCTTTGCGGCAATTTCGGATTTCTTCCAATTGCCCTGGGCGAAAGATGTGACCATCGGCGATCCGATCATGTTCACCCTCAACGTCATCCTGATGCGGCAGACGTACTATCTCGCCGACATCCCGCTGATGTACACGGTTCTGATGGCAGCCGCGCCCATCGGCTTGTATTTGCTTTACAAGCGCAAAACGACGTGGCTGGTCGTTGGTTCGTTCGTGCTCTGGACGGGCTTCCAATACATCAACGCCGAGCAGATCATGATCATACCGATTGTCGGCAACACGACCTTTCATCCCGCCGCGTGGCAGTTGATCTTTTTCTGGGCGATGGCGTTTGGCTATCATCGCAAAGAAATCTCCGCGCGATTTAGCACGATGCCGCGTTGGGCGTTCTTTTTGCTTTCGACGCTCCTTTTTCTTTGGCTGCTCCACTTGTATTCCACCGAGACCCAAGTCTTGGCGGAAATGTATCCGTGGGTCGATATTCAATCCATCGTGCGCGAACTGTTCAACAAAAGCACCGTCGCCCCTGGGCGAATTATTGCGACGGTCGTTTGTTTTCAATTTGGCTATTTGCTTTTGACTTTTTTCTGGCGACCATTGTGGGCGGCAGTCGGTTGGTTCTTTACACCGCTCGGTCAAAATTCGCTTTACAGTTACACAATGCACGTCGTGATTATTGGTGGGTTTTACGTGCTCCTGCCGTACCTGCCGGAAAATATTCAAGCGATGGGTACTATCAACACGGCGTTGCAACTTGGAGTGCTGTTCCTTTTGTGGTGGCTCATCCGCCGTCAATTCGCGTTCGACATTGTGCCGCGCTAATTCCTCGTTGGTTTCCTCGTTTGGAACGATTTACGCATTGGTATCGTCTTGTAATCAAGCGGATGGGATTTTCCTGTCCGGCATAATCTGTTTGGCGAGAAAAATCTGTGACATTTTCTTCTAGTAATTATTCCAGTCCGTCCGAACCTGAAAATTCCGCGCCGACGCCACGACGAATCAATTGGCGTAAAATTCGCGCGACCCTTTATCGCGCGCTGACGATAATTGTCGTCGTGGGTATTCTTTTGATGTGCGTTCTCAGCGTTGGTGGCGTGGTCGTCTATACGTACATCGCGCAGACATTGCCAGCACCTGAAAGCCTGGCTAGTTACACCCAGGCGCAATCGACCAAGATTCTGGATCGTAATGGCGAACTCCTCTTTGAAATCTTCGATCCGAATGCGGGTCGCCGTACGGTCGTTCCCAACGACAAGATTCCGCTCGTGCTCAAGCAAGCGACGATTGCCACCGAAGACCCCACGTTTTACACGAACTCTGGCGTCGACCTGCGCGGCATTGCGCGCGCGGTTTATTATCTCGTCACGACTGGCAAACCCTCAGCGGGCGGCGGTAGCACGATCACTCAGCAACTCGTCCGCAACACGCTCATCACCGCCGAGCCAACGCTCGAACGAAAAATCCGCGAAGCAATCCTGGCAATCGAAATTACGCGGCGCTATTCCAAAGACCAGATTCTCAATCTTTATCTCAACACGATTTCGTACGGCAATCTCGCCAGCGGTATCGAAGCCGCTTCCACGACATACTTTGGCAAACACGCCGACGCACTCACACTGCCCGAAGCGTCCCTGCTCGCCGGTCTCCCGCAAGCACCGGCATTTTGGGATCCGTGCGAAAATCCCGACGCGGCGTTGCGACGTCAGCGCGCGGTGTTGGACTTGATGGCGAACGCCGGATACGTTCAGCGCGATCAGATCGATTCGATTGCCGCGACAACGGCGAAAGAAATTAGCTCGAAAGAATTCGATCAACGCTGCGCGCAGTTGGTCAGCATCAACGCGCCGCACTTTGTCACGTATGTCCGACAACTATTGGAAGAGCAGTACGGACCCGAAGTTGTCTACAAAGGCGGCTTGCAAGTGACGACGACGCTGGATATCAAGTTGCAGAGAATCGCCGAGGAAGAAGCGCGCAAACAAATCGCTGCGCTCAAAGGCAAGAACGTGACGAATGCTTCGCTCGTCGCGCTCAACCCCAAGACCGGCGAAATCTTGGCGATGCTGGGCAGCGTTGATTTCACCAACAAGCAAATCGACGGGCAGGTGAACGTCGCGCTCAGTGCGCGACAACCTGGCTCGTCGATCAAGCCGCTCAACTACGTGACGGCGTTTGAAAAGGGTTGGACTCCCGCCACGGTAATCTCCGACGTCAAAACGATATTTCCTATCCCAGGTCAGCCGGACTATGTTCCCGAAAACTATGACCAGCGCGAACATGGACTCGTCAATATTCGCACTGCACTCGCATCGTCGTTCAATATTCCCGCCGTCAAAACACTGCAATTTGTCACGGTGCAAGGAATGATTGACACGTCGCGCAGCTTTGGCATCACGACATTTCGCAACGCGAGCAACTATGGTTTGTCGTTGACGCTCGGCGGCGGCGAAGTGAAACTCCTCGAATTGACGAGCGCGTATGGCGTGTTTGACAATTCCGGTCTGCGCGTCCCACCGTCGCCATTCTTGAAAATCACCGATCCGACCGGGCGAACGTTGTTCGATCTGCAAAAAACTCCGCCGAAGGGCACGCGCGTCGTCGATCCGCGCTACGCGTACCAAATCACCAGCATCCTCAGCGATGTCAACGCGCGCGCCCCAGGATTTGGAACTGGCTCGGTGTTGAAGCTTTCGCGTCCCGCCGCCGCTAAAACGGGCACGACGAATGATTGGCGCGACAACTGGACGATGGGTTACACGCCTGACCTGGTCGCCGGTGTCTGGGTGGGCAACGCGAACAACACCGAGATGGAACACATTAGCGGTGTGACCGGCGCGGGACCACTGTGGCACAATTTTATGGAGCGCGCGTTGGCGGGCAAGCCCGTGCAGGATTTTGTCGTGCCGCCGGGCATGGTGCGCATCGACGTGTGCGACGAGTCGGGATTGCTCGTCACCGATTTGTGTCCGTCCGATCATCGGCACTCGGAAATATTTTTGGCGGAGCAAGCGCCGACCCAACCGGATAATGTGTGGCAGAAAATAAAAATCGACCGCACGAATAATTTGCTGGGCAGTGACCTGTGCCCCGATTTGGTCGACGAAAAAATTTTTGCGGTCTATCCACCCGAGATGCGCCAGTGGGCAATCGATCACAATATTCCCCAGCCGCCGACCGACCAGAGTCCGAATTGTCCTCTGCCGAATGGTCCCGTGCCGACGCCGGGCGTTCAGCCGGTGATGGCAATCTCATCGCCGCATGATGGCGATGTGCTGAGGGGTGTTGCTCCCATTGTCGGCACAGTGCAAATGCCAGATTTCGATCACTATATTGTTCAGATTGGTTTTGGTTTCGATCCGCAGAATTGGATTCAAATTGCGAGCGGCACATCGCCGGTGCAGGACAACGTTCTGGCAACCTGGGATACGACACGTTTTGCCGACGGTGCCTACACCATTCGCGTTGAAATGGCAGATCGATCGGGCAAAGCGTATGGCGGTCGCGTCAAAGTTTACGTCGGCAATATTCCAACGGCGACGCCACGCCCATCGTGGACGGCGACGCTGACGCCAACGCGCCTTCCCACCTGGACTCTAACCGCAACGCTGCTTCCGCCAACCGTAACACTCGTCCCGCCTACTTGGACGTTGATTCCGCCGACGCGCACATCGACGGCGACACCTGTTCCACCTACCGTATCGAGAGTGACGCCCACAATTGTTCCAGCGACGGCAACGGCGACGGCAACGTTGCCGTCAACATCGACATTCACCCCGACACCAATCAGAACGCCGACACCAACACCGACGAGATAGTTTCCCAGAAACCAGGTTTCTTTGAGACCTGGTTTCTTGATTTTTTATCACCCCTTGACGCATCCAGCAACGCAAGGTAAAATACCGCCACCCTCCAAGGCAGATATAATCGATGAACAAACTCATGACGATGCGCGATGCCGTCGCGCAATTTGTACCGGACGGTTCGAGCGTGGTGATGGGTACCGCGCTCGAATCGCTGATTCCATTTTCGGCAGGACACGAGATCATTCGCCAACACAAACGCGACCTCACGCTCGTCGGTCCCATCTCGGATATGCTTTTCGATCAGTTGATTGGCGCGGGCTGTGTCACGAAAATTATCGCCGCTTGGGTTGGCAATGTGAGTGCGGGGCTGGCGCATAATTATCGACGCGCGTGCGAGCAAGGAATTCCCCATCGCATTGAAGTCATCGACCACAGCAATTTTACAATTTCGCTGGCGCTCCTCGCGGGCGGACTCGGCGCGCCGTACATTCCGACCTATTCGCTCCTAGGTTCCGATTTGCTCAAAACGAATCCGACGTTCAAAGAAACCGCATCGCCCTTTGATGGCAAGACAACCTTGCTTGTGCCTGCGCTCAATCCCGATGTAACGATTTTGCACGTTCAGCGTTCGGACGAAGAGGGCAACGCGCATTGCTGGGGCAATCTGGGAATCAGCGAAGAAGCCGCGCTCGCCAGCCAGCGCATCATCATCGTCGCCGAAGAAATCGTTCCGCGCGAAATCATTGTCAGCGATCCGAATCGCGTGATTGCGCCGAGCTTCAAAGTGTGCGCGGTTGTTCACGAACCCGGCGGCGCGCATCCCTCGTCGGTGCAGGGCTATTATAATCGCGATCACGAGTTTTATCATGAGTATCATCGCGCGACGCGGACGCTGGAGGGTATGGGTGTGTGGGTGAATGAGTGGGTGATGGGAGTCAAGAATCGCGCAGAGTATTTCCAAAAATTAGGCGAAGAACGCTGGCGCAATTTGCAATTAAAAAATCATCGTAACGCTGCGCCCGTGGATTATGGATACTGAAAATCAAAGGTGCCAAAGGTGCCAAAAAGCCAAACATGCCAAAGAAAAAATTTTGGCACCTTTGGCTCGTTTGGCACATTTATTGCAAGGATATTGAGATGGAATATTCGCCTCAAGAGCTTATGGTCGCCGCCGCCGCGCGCGAAATTCACGATGGCGAAGTTGTTTTCACGGGAATGCGTTTACCGCTGATCGCATTCGCGCTCGCCAAGAATTTGCACGCGCCCAACGCCATCGGCTTGTTTGAGTGCGGCTTGATGCGCGACACGCCGTCGCCCGAATTGCTTTACACCATGGGCGATCCGCCGAATATTACCGGTGCTTTGTGGGCGACGCGCATGGTGAATGTGATGGGACTGCTTCAACAAGGTTGCGTTGATATGGGATTTATCGGCGGCGCAGAATTGGATCGATTCGGCAATTTGAATACATCGTACCTGGGTGAACCAAAATCACCATCGACAAAATTGCCTGGTAGTGGTGGTGCTGCCGACATCGCCAGTTTGTCCAAGCGCCTCGTCGTCATCATGGCGCACGAAAAACGCCGCCTGGTCGAGCACGTGAGTTACATTACGTCGTCGGGCTATGGCACGGGCGGAGATTGGCGCAAGCGGGTCGGCTTGTTGCGCGGCGGACCGAGCGCGGCGATTACGACGCTGTGCGTCCTAAGATTTGATGCTGAAACGGGCGAAGCATTTTTGCGTTCGTATCATCCGGGGCAATCCGTCGAATCCGTGCGCGCGGAAACGGGTTGGGATTTGCGCATTGCGTCGGATGCGTGCGAAACGTTGCCGCCCACCGAACAAGAACTCGCGATCATTCATCGATATGATCCCCAGGGCTTTTGGACGCATTGACACATTATCGTCTACCGCATAGAATGTCGGCGATCTTCAATAAACTTTTCCACGGAACAAACTGATGGCAAAGAAATCTTCCCAGCGGACCGTTACAACGCTCTTTCGCCGCGTTGTTCGTCTCGTTCGATTTTTGGCGCAACCCAATACCTACACCATTATCTTGCTCGCTCTAACTCTTTTACTGGCTCTCGGTACCATCCTGGTTTGGTATTTCGAGTTAGGCGACCCCGTTCAAGCCAAGTATGGCGTCGATGATGCTTTTATTTTCATGTTGCAAAATGTTTCGGGTGTGGGTATTGGAGCGACTCCACCGCTAACTCCTACGGCGCGTGGCATCGGCGTTACGTTCGTCATCTTGGCAGTCGGGATGCGCGCCATCTTCATCGCCGCAGTGGTTTCCAGTTTCGTCAATCGATTGATCTTGCAAGGGAAAGGACTCCGTCGAGTGGACCTAGAGAATCATGTTATCATTTGTGGTTGGAACGCGCGCGTAAAACAAATAGTCAAGACGCTGCAGCGCGACAGCACTCGTCCAAAAATTCCGATTGTCTTGCTGGCGTCGATCAACGAAAATCCGCTGGTCGAATTGGGCGTCAAGTTTATTCAGGGCGATCCCTCGGTGACCGACGACCTCAAGCGCGCGGGAGTCGATACGGCGCACTCGGCAATGGTCATCACGGACGAAAGTGACCGACAGCCGCACACGGATTCGACGTACGATGCGCGCTCGGTGCTGACCGTCCTAGCGATCAAATCCGTCAATCCAAAATTGCACGTGATTGCCGAAGTTCGCGATCCGTCGAATCGGCGTCACTTTATGAATGCGCGCGCCGATGAAGTCGTGGTCAGCGCCGAAGTTTCCGAAGGCGTTGTGGCGCGCGCGGCGACGAATCAAGGCATCGCCTGGGTGTACGAAGATTTGTTGCGACTCGACAGCACGCCGGAGATGTACGTCATCGCTGCGCCCAAAGATTTGGTCGACAAAACATTTCAGGCGGCGCTGGTGCGTTTGAATACGCGCGATAACGTCGTTCTTGTCGGCATCATCGAAAATTCCAAAGTGACAATGTGTCCGCCGAACGATTCTCTGATTGGCGCGGAGGCGCAACTCGTCGTGTTGAGCAATACGCGTCCGCAAGAAACGTCGGACTAGGAGATTGCAAAACAAAAACCAGGTTTCGCGCCAAAAGCGGAAACCTGGTTTTTGTTTTACTGGCTTGCGATTTGTTCTAGCGCCCTTGTGACATATACGCGCACCATTTTTTTGCGCCACGCATATGCTCCGTCCGCGTTGTCCATCGGCTTGGCAAATTTATACGCCGCTTCCGCCGCCGCGTCGATCACATCGGCGGTGAGTTTTTGCCCCACAAGAATTTTCTCCGACTCAACTGCCTCAACCGGATGTGATGCAATCGCGCCCAGCACGATGCGCGCGTGCTCGACGATGCCGTTGGGCGTGACGCGCACCGCCGCCGCGACACCCAGGATCGGAAAATCGAACGAGCCGCGCCGCCGTAGTTTGAGGTACGCCGATTTCATTCCGTCGGCGGGCGGCAAGATAATCTCGGTCAGGATTTCGTCGCGCGCTTTGGTGAGATAATCCATTCCATCGTCGCGGTACAAATCGGCGGCAGGAATTTCGCGCGCGCCCTTCGGTCCGACGAGCCGAACACGCGCGTCCAGCGCAACGACGACCGGCGCGCAATCGGTGGACGAAATCGCCCAGCAGCGATTGCCACCCGGCGCGACCAAGCAGATGTCGCCATCTTTCTTCATGCAATAGCCAATCGCCTTGCGCCAAAAAAAAGTTTGGTCATAGTAATTGCAGCGCGTGTCGAGACACAGATTGCCGCCAATCGTTCCGGCGTTGCGTAGTTGCGGCGTTGAGACGAGACCGGCGGCGGTGGTGAGAGCGGGGAAATCATGTTGGATAGTTGGATGATTCGATAGTTGGGTCAGCGTCGTGCCAGCACCGACAACATGTCCATTCGCATTCTTGACGCCATGCAATTCGCTCAAGTTGTTCAAGCCGATCACAAACCTGGGTTCCATTTGGCGACGCTTCATATTTGGAAACAAATCGGTGCCGCCCGCGACGAGCATGGCATCGTCGTGTTCGCTCAAGAACTTGATCGCATCGTCAATATTTTTTGGCGCAAGATATTCAAATTGGGGTAAGCGTAACATCTCAATTTATTCCTTCAATTCTATCCAATCGCAAAACTTGCCAGGGCATACATCGACGCGCGATTGCCTGGCATCTGGTTGCCGCCGCGCCGCATGTGCGCCAGAGATTCGGTGAGTTGGAAACCGTTGCGCTGAAGCAATTCCGACGCCGCCAGATTTGACGATGGCACGCGCGCGACCGGCGGAGTATCGTATGAAAGCGCGAGTGCGGCGGTCAGCAGCGCTTCGGCATCGCGCGGTTCACGCGCCGCCCACGGTCCAAGCGAACGTGTCTGCGCGATTAGATAACCCGAGAGTTGCCCAGTGTCATCGTGAACAACAAACACGCGGTCGTTCAACCAATCGTAATAGCGTTGAAACACGGCGGCGCGGCGCGCGCCAAAGATGGGTGCGTCAAATTCGGTGATCGCCGCCAGGTCTTGCTCGCGCGCGACGCTGACGCAATCCGGGATGCACATCGACGAGATCGGTTGTTGTAATTTGAACACGTGCGTTTGCTCGTCGGTAACAAATCCCAGTTTGGGATACAGGTTTTGCCCGGCGGCAGACGCATCGAGTCGCGCCATTGGACATCCGCGCGCGGCGAGCCATTCCAACATTCGCTCCATCAACGCATAACCGATCCCGTGCCGTTGCTGGGTTTGCAATACCGCCATCGTTCCGATGTACGCGAACGGACCATAATCGATTGCGCCAACCATCCCGACAGATTCGCCATCGATCAACGCCATCAAGCGACCATCGGGCTGTAAACTCAAATAGGTTGCGAGTTCTGCGCGCGCGCTCTGCGGGCGACGAAAAGCGTCTCGCATAAGATCGTCAGCGGCATCAAGGTCTGACTCAGTGAGGGTACGAATCTCAATGTTCATTTTACCAAGTGAGGCGCGTTGTCCGGCGGCTCAACTTTGATAGGATCCGGATATTTCACATTTGGAAAATCCTTCGGACCGAAACGCGGCTCTTTGCCTTTAGATTTTTCCTCGAGCGCTTTCAAAACTTTGTCCGGCGTGATGGGCACTTCGTCGATGCGCACGCCCACCGCGTCGAACACAGCGTTCGCAATCGCGGGTGGCACAGGAAGCAATGGACCTTGCCCGGCTTCTTTCGCGCCATACGGACCTTCGGGGTCGATCGTTTCGACGAGGATCGCTTGCACGTCCGGCATGTCGAGCGTCGTCGGCGATTTGTAATCGAGCAGCGATGGAATCTTGTGCATGTTTTTGCGGAACGCCGATTCTTCCATCATCGCTTCGCCAAAGCCCATATACGCACTGCCTTCGGTTTGTCCGATGACGAGCAACGGATTGATCGCGCGCCCACCGTCGTGCGCGAGCCAGAGTTTGTCGACGGTGACGATCCCAGTTTCGGTATCAACACTAACAGCGGCAACACACGCGGAATAACTGTACGACGGCGATGGACCGACGCCCGACCCTTTGAAAGGACCCGCGCGTTTCGGCGGCTTGTAACTGCCAGTTCCGCTCAACGTTCCGAATTTCGCCTCCGCCAAGTTGACCGCATCGACAAAACTTAGTTTGCGATTCTCGTCATCTTCGCAGATGATAGTTCCGTCGCGCATCGAAAGACTCGCGGCGGGCACAAATAATTTTTCCGCGGCGGCTTGAAGAATTTTTTCTTTCACACTGCGCGATGCTTGAATGCACGCATTGCCGGTCATCACCGTCACGCGCGATGAATAACTTCCCAGGTCGACCGGCGTGAGATCGGTATCCGCCGTAAAAACTTTGATGTCTTTCGGTTTCAATCCGAATTCTTCCGCCGCAATGTACGCCAACAGTGAATCCGATCCCTGCCCAATATCAGTCGAGCCGCAAAAAACGGCAACGCCTCCACCGCGATCGACTTTGACGATGACACCCGAATGCGGCAGATCGTTCCAGTAGATGGGGAGACCGGCACCGGAGAGATACGAACTACAGGCGATGCCAAGACCATGTTTGACCACCGACGACTGACCGCTGACCGCTGTCGGTGGTCGGTGGTCGGCGGTCTCTTGTTTCCAATTACTGGCTTTAACAACCTCGTCGATGCACTCGCGCAAGCCGCAGGTCGTGATCGTCAAATGATTCACGGTTTTCGTTCCATCATCGACGACGTACTTGCGGCGCATCTCGGCGGGATCGAGACCCAGGTCGCGCGCGATTTTATCGAGATGCACTTCTAATCCAAACCTGGGTTGTGGCGTGCCGTGTCCGCGCTTCGGTCCGCACGGTGGCTTGTTCGTAAAGACGCGCAGTCCTTCAAATTTGTACGCGGGAATTTTATACGTTACGGTTTGCAGCGCGCCCGTGTAATAGGTCGATGCGATGCCGTACGAGCCATACGCGCCGCCGTCGAGCATCGTCTTGAAATGGAGCGCGGTGATTTGCCCGTCGCGCTTGACGCCGCTCTTGACCCACATCAAAACCGGGTGACGACCGCGATGCGTGTAAAAAACTTCTTCGCGCGTCAGCGTGATTTTCACCGGGCGACCTGTCAGCATCGATAATTTGCACGCGACGATTTCGTGCGAGAATGGATCGGTCTTGCCGCCAAAGCCGC
>Ga0334722_10003644_pt1 | contig 16456 bp, 15 predicted proteins | sample C3_bottom_MG_FD_207210 | JGI IMG/M metagenome (GOLD analysis project Ga0334722, IMG submission 207210) | Sediment microbial communities from Yellowstone Lake, YNP, Wyoming, USA - C3_bottom | ecosystem: Environmental > Aquatic > Freshwater > Lake > Sediment | place: USA: Wyoming | collected...
CTCTTTTACAGCAACTACCACAAGGTTTAAGCTTTGGTAATCGCCATCTCAATACTCCTTTAGTTGGTTGTTGGTAAACAAAGCTTAAACCTTGTGGTAGTTGCTGTAAAAGAGGACCGGGCAGCTCAGTTCCTGGAACCATTCGCCGATGGTCCGGCCGTCTCTTTTGGTCTGTGAAGTTTCGGCGGCGTGGGCCGGGGAGACCACCACGCACATGATCTGGCGGTGGGAGGCGACATGGTCGGAGATTTCCCGAACCAGCCCCCGATCACTGCAAACCGGCTGATATGTCACGCCTAAGGTCGCCATTTTTTTGTTGAAGGCGGCAAAGGCTGGATCTTCCGCTACCGAACCGCCGACTCCAACTCCCTTGCCACAGAGGGCGGAGGGCACCACGTGGAATATTTCCAGGCCGGCCCCCATCCGCTGGCAGAGACTCAAGGCGTAGTTGACTATTTTCAGGTCCGGCTCAAGATGGTCGGTGCCAAGTAGCACCTTCTGGCGGGCATTCTTGAAGTCATTAAGAAACTGCCGGGCAGACTCGTGCTCACCGGCCTCGGCGAAGGCCGCCGCGGCCATGGTCCGTTCGAGTTTCTGTAAGAATGCTTGAATCCTGCCCATATATTCTCCCTGCTGTTCCGCCGTGCCCTGCCCCAGCCGCGTTCTGCGCTGGACGGTAAATCCGCCCTCTCGGTATGGTCATCAGTTGAGCAGGAAGCATGCCATTGGCGCGGTAAAGAAATAAGTCAATATTATCGGGTGGTTATGTGCGGATGGGGTTGTCGGCTGGTGTTTCGATCTGCAACAGTGTTTTGGCCTGATTGTGAAATATCCAATATAAACAGTAAGTTGAACAGGCATTGCAAAAGCGCTAAAGATGATGCATAATGCAACAACTATCCACTCGCACAGGGACCGCAGATGAAATACGCCTTCCTCCCCGGCAGCATCAGAAAAAAAATCACTTACGGCTTCGTCCTGTTGCTGGCCTTTATGGTCGCCACCATCGGTCTGACCTACTGGGTCAGCATGCATATTGAGGAGAAGGTTCAGCATCTGGAACTGATCGACGATCTGTTCGGCAATATTCTGGAGATGCGTCGCTTCGAAAAAAACTACTTCCTCTACGGTGAAAGGAGTGACTTCCTGGAGGCCGGGGTTTATCTCGGCAACACCGACAACATCCTGCGCAAGAGCCGCAACGAACTGGGGCGGATCATCCCCGGTGCGGAGCTGGAGCGTTTTGCCCTTGCCCTCGGGGATTACCAACACAACCTGCAACGCCTGGCCGAGTTGTACGACGTCAACAACCGCCAGAACGAGAAGGCCACGCACCTCAAAGACACCATCCGCAGGCTTGGTAAGGAATTGACCGATTTTGCCGAAAAGAGTTCCCGGCAGGAGAAGATCGCCGTCCGTGATCTCTTGCAGGCGGTAAGAAAGATTCTGGTGGCGGCGGCGGTGGCGTTGCTTTTCCTCTCCTTTGGCCTCGCCACCCTGTTGGGGCAGCGGGTGGTCAACTCCCTGAAACTTCTGGAGCGATACGCCGACAAGGTCGCCCGGGAGGATTTCGAGGAAATCCATTCGACCACTCTGGAAGTGGAAATCCGCTCGGTGCTCAACGCCTTCAATCGGATGTCACACGTTCTGCGGATTCGCCAGCATCAACTGGTCCAGTCGGAAAAGCTGGCCTCGCTCGGCACTTTGCTCTCGGGGGTGGCTCATGAGCTCAACAATCCGCTCTCCAACATCTCCACCTCGGCCCAGATTCTCGGCGAGGAAATTGACCAGGCCGACCCGGAATTCAAAAGAGAGTTGATCGCCCAGATTGAAGAGCAGGCCGATAAGGCCCGGGACATTGTCCGCACCCTCCTGGAATTCTCTCGGGCCAAGGAGTATCATCCCCTGCCGGTGAGCCTGAAAAAACTCTTTGAGGAGACCGTGGTTCTGATCCGCGGTCAGGTGCCCACGGCAGTGACAATTTCCCTGGAATGCCCGGATGATCTGGTATTCGAGGCGGACAAACAAAAGTTGCAACAGGTCTTCCTCAACCTGCTGAAAAACGGCATCGATGCCGTGGGAGAGAGCGGCAAACTTTGGATTACCGCGCGGCCTTTGGGTGGCGGTGAGGTGGAAGAGGAAATCGAGATCATGGTCGAGGACAACGGCCCCGGAATTGCCGCGGAGAATTTGAATAAGATCTTCGATCCCTTCTTCTCCACCAAAGACGTGGGCCACGGCTCCGGGCTCGGTCTTTACATAGTGCATGACATCATTGAAAGACACGGCGGTCGGATCAACGTCGACAGCCAGCCCGGCCAGGGCACGACCTTTACCATTTGGCTCCCCAGGAAACAGGAAAAGAGAGATGAGTGACATCCCCAGTATTCTCGTTATCGACGACGAACAGATCGCCCTAAAGAACCTTGCCCATATTCTCAAGAACGAAGGCTACCAAGTCACGGCCCTGCAGAACAGCACCGAGGCGCTAGCGCTGATCAAATCCAAGGTGTTCGACCTGATCCTCTCCGACTTGAGGATGGAGAAGGTTGATGGCATGGACATTCTGAAATATTCGCGGGAAAACCATCCCGGCACCGAGGTGATCATGATCACCGGCTACGCCACGGTGGATTCGGCCATCGGCGCTATGAAGGCTGGGGCTTACCACTATATTGCCAAGCCCTATAAAATTGATGAAGTGCGCAAGGTGGTCAAGGAGGCCCTAGAGAAGCAAAGCCTGAAGAAGGAAAACCGCCAGTTGCGCGAACAACTACAGACGTACAAGTCCGGCAATGAGTTGATCAGTAACGATCCGCAGATGAAAAAGCTCCTTGATTCGGCCCGGCAAGTGGCCACCACCGACAGCAATGTCATGTTGACTGGGGAATCGGGGACCGGCAAGGAGTTAATGGCCCGTTTCATCCATAATAACAGCCGTCGCAACCGGGGGCCGCTGCTCTCCATCAACTGTGGGGCCTTTACCGATGAACTGCTCACCAACGAGATGTTCGGCCATGAGAAGGGTGCCTTCACTGGTGCCCACGAAAGCAAAAAAGGGCTGATCGAAATGGCCGATGGTGGCACCCTGTTTCTGGATGAGGTGACCGAAATGTCCACCTCCATGCAGGTCAAATTGCTTCGTGCCCTCCAGGAACGGGAGGTCATGCGGGTGGGCGGGACGGCGCCCGTCAAGGTGAATGTGCGCTTCGTCGCCGCTACCAATCGGAACCTGCAGACAGAAGTTGGCGCTGGCCGTTTTCGCCAGGACCTCTATTACCGGCTCAATGTGGTGTCCTTGCGGCTGCCGCCCCTGGCAGAGCGCAAGGGAGATATCCCCATCCTGATCCAACATTTTATCCGTAAATATTCGGCGGTGATGGAGAAAAAGGTCGACGCGGTATCTCCGGAAGTAGCCGAAATATTGCAGCAATACGACTTTCCGGGAAATGTTCGCGAGCTGGAAAACATCATCGAGCGCGGTATTGCTCTTACCGCCGGTAATCTGATTGAAACAACGCAGTTGCCCGAGGACTTGCAAGAAACAACTCTGCTTACCTTCCGGCGGAGACAGGGTGTGCTTCCTAGTTTGGCCGAGCAGGAAAAGGCATATATTGAGTGGGTAATGCAGGAAACCGCCAACAACAAGACGGAAGCCGCCAAGGCTTTGGGTATTGACCGGGTATCGTTGTGGCGGAAGCTAAAAAAGCTCGGATTGGAGTAAGCCGGAACATCTGCCGCAATAACAATTTGGCCGGAGTGCGGAATGGTACTCCGACCAGTGTTAGGCAAAAGCCGGTGTGGACGTGACCAAGATATGTGCCCTGAGGGAGACGGCGCCCTTGCGGCAATTGCCTAATTGATTGATGCCAATTGAGCCGCCTGCCCGGCCCCAAAGCTTTTCTGCCGCCAGGCATTCTCCTTCTCGAACAGTGGCACCAGGTTATCCGGCTCCCAAGTTAAACACTGCATGATCTGCGGTAGCAACTTAGCCAGCCGCCGCCGCATTATCGCGATATTCCCCTGGTCCTCAATCAAAACCAGAAGCCGGATGCCCACGAGACATTCTCGGCCGGAGCAGCGGATAACCATGACATCTGCGCCGGCTTGGACCGACACCTCGCCGCAGGTGTCGAATCCGGATTTCTCTGCAAGGATGCAGGTGTGTTCAAAAAATCCGTTAAAGGCTCTCATGATGAGGCCCAGGTCACCAGAGGTGCAACCATTGGAGTTACTGTACAGCAGCTCTCCTTCACAGGTCATTATGGCAGATGCCTTGTAGCCTTTGATATCGACGAGTTCGTTCATCAGCCCCACAAAAGAAGCCGTCTCAACATCGAAAAGTTCACCCGCATCATTCTTGTTGAGTTCCATCATCGTACCTCCTTCCTGCTGGTTGTTCTGGGTAGACCAAAATATTTCCGGATCTGTATGGGCTGTCAGTTATATCAATTCCACTTCGTTCGGTTCGTTTGAGGTCGCCAATTTTTTCCAGTTGCCCAACCACTGTTTCATGAGCGCTTGCGGCTGGCATCCGGTCGGCACGATCCTTGGGGTAGCGATACATACCGACTCCCCCAATTGTCATGCCGTTAATTGATTCTATACGAAGTATTCAGGTGAATTGAATAGGGGAACGGACTATTCGCATTGAGGGTCTAGAGCACTTTGGGAGGGAGGGGTAACTCTTGTATCGGGAAAGAGGTAAGACGGCCAAGCGGAGGGTAGGGAAGGATGGTGAAAATAATGCTTAATCGAAATTATCGATACTGGCCAGATTGTGCTTGATGGCAAAGCGGAACAAGGAAATGGGGGTTTTGGCTTTGGTCTTTTCCACGATATTCGACCGGTGTTTTTCCACGGTCTTTGGGCTGAGACAGAGTAATTCGGCAATCTGCTTGTTGCTTGCTCCCCCCAAAATCATCTGAAGCACTTGGAGTTCCCGAGTACTGAGGCCGGCCGGGGGATGCAGGCTGGGTTTTGTCTGCTCAAGGCCGGAAAACCCGCCATCACTGAGGAAGCCTTTGATCACGGTTTCATTGACCTCGGGGCTGAGGTAGTATTTGCCCTTAGTCACCGCATCGATGGCGGTGAGCAACCGGTCCGGCTTATCGGTTTTCAACACGTACCCCCTGGCGCCACTATTCAGGGCGCGCCGGATATACGACTCGTGATCATGCATGGACAGGAATATGACCTTGGTCCCGGGGGAAACCTCAAGGATCAATGGACAAAGATCCAAACCACTTACGTCGGGAAGGGAGATGTCAAGAATGACCACCTCGGGCTTGTGCTCTCTGATCAAGGCAAGGCCCTCGTCACCCCTGGCCACGCAACCGATCACTGTCATATCCTGGTGATTGACAAAAAGTTGTTTAATCGCCTCAAGCACCAAGGGATGATCTTCAATCATCACCACTTTAATTTCACTCATCAGGACTTCCCACCCATTAATGGTTCGAAAAGGAAGCAAGCTTGGTTTGATTCAAAATTCATTGTCGCAGAATTTGCAGATCATGTAAACAGTATTAGGTATTGGTTGATTATTGTCGGGCATCCCGGTAAGGGCCTGCCAAGTGTATTGGTACAGTGTTGGTAGGCGTTGCAACCCAAGGGGGCGAGTGGTGGAAAATCTGATTTCTCCGGTGAGGCATATCGCCAGATTGGCGCTTCTGGAAAACCGTGGGTTGGTGTTGCTCGCGGTCATCAGCTTCTTGCTGCTCCAGGCCCTGAGTAATAATGCAGTTGCGGCCCCGCCCCTGGTCTTTAGGCCTGGAGTCGAGTCCTATCCGGTTGGGCTGCACTTGGACTTTTTGGAGGATACTTCCCGGGCAATGACCTTTAGTCAGGCCTCTTCCCCGGACTTTGCCGGGGAATTCCGCCAGTCAACCAGCGAAAAGCCCAATTTTGGATTCTCCTCCTCCGTTTATTGGGCCCGCCTTCAGTTGGCTGGAGATATGGAAAGTTCGGAGTCATGGCTTCTGGAAATCGCCTACCCATTGCTCGATTCGATAAGCCTTTTTTTGCCCCAGACTGATGGCAGTTATCTTGAGAAAAAGGCCGGCGACTTGCGGCCCTTTGCCGACCGGGAAATCAAAAACCGTAACTTTGTCTTTACCCTTCCGGCGCATTTACACAAAACCGGTCCGATCTACTTACGTTTTCAGTCCGAAAGCAGTTTTACTCTGCCCCTGACCATCTGGTCTGCCCGTGCCTTTAACGTGAAAGACCACAATGATCAGATCGGACTGGGAATTTACTACGGTTTTATTCTGGTGATGGTGCTCTACAGTGCCATGATGCTGGCCTCGTTACGGGACGCCAACTATTTTTATTATCTGTTTTTCATCGTCAGTTTCGGGGCCTTCCAGATGATCATCAATGGCTCGGCCTACGAGTACCTCTGGCCAAACCAGGTATGGTGGAATAACTATTCCTTGCCCATTGCGGTGGCTTTTGCCGCCATGGGGGTGGGCCTCTTCGCCAGATCATTTTTGACCCTTGCCGATTTTTCGCCTTGGCTGGATAAGGCATTGGTGTTCCTGGCCGGGCTCTGTTTTGTCTCGGTCGTATACGATCTGACGGGGCATTATTCTCTGGCCATCCGCTCAGCCTCATTGCTGGCCATCGTAATCATGTTCACCAGTTTGTTGAGTGGTGTCGTCTGTTGGCACAAACACTACCAGCCGGCCCGCTGGTTTCTGATTGCCTGGTCCATGTTTTATCTCGGGGTGATACTTAACGCCCTGCGCGCCTTCGGGGTAGTGCCGGCCAATTTTATCACCCTCTCCGGTCCCCAATATGGGGCAGCAATGACCCTGGTTATGCTGGCCTTTGCCCTGACCCACCGTGTAAATCTGATAAAGGTCGCGGCTGAAAAGGCCAAGGAGCAATACCGGGCGATATTTGAAAATGCCCGGGAGGGCATTTTCCGCACGTCAATTTCCGGGAACCTTCTCCTGGCTAATCCCGCCCTGGCCCAGATCTTCGGTTATGGCTCACCGGAAGAGATGATCGCCACCAAGCATAATGTCAGTAGGTGGTATGCCGAACCAGAGCAAAGGCAGGGATTGTTGGCGTCAGTGGCTAGACAAGGTTCGATCGTGGGATTTGCGGCGAAGTTGCTGCGTAAGGATGGCAGTCTCATTCATGGGGAGATCAGTGTCAATTTGATCAACAATGAACACGGCGAACCGCAGTGCCTTGAGGGCAACATTGCCGATGTGACTGAGCGCCGGAGGGCCGATGAGATGCGACTGGCATGCAGTACCGCCGAAGCTGCCAATAAGGCCAAGAGTGAATTCCTGGCCAATATGAGCCATGAAATCCGTACCCCGATGAACGGCATTATCGGGATGACCGGGCTGTTACTCGATTCTCAGATGGCGGCCAATCAGCGAAATTATGCGGAAACCATCCGGACCAGCGCCGAATCTCTATTGACCATCATCAATGACATTCTGGATTTTTCCAAGATTGAGGCCGGTAAGCTGGATCTGGAGAAAGTTGATTTTGATTTGCGTCATACCCTGGAACATGTCCACGACCTTCTGCTCTTGCGGGCCAAACAAAAGAACCTCAGGTTTACCGTGACCTGTGATCCTGACACCCCTTCCTTGCTGGTGGGCGACCCGGGACGTTTGCGCCAGATCATCATCAATCTTGCCGATAATGCGATAAAATTCACCGAGCAGGGGGGCGTCAGCGTGCATGTGGCGCTGAAGAATGCAAGCGATACCGAGGTGACCCTTTTGTTTACGGTTAGCGACACCGGCATCGGCATACCTGGACACAAAAGTTGTAAACTTTTTGAGCCCTTCAGTCAGGTTGACACCTCCTCAACCCGGAAGGTCGGTGGCACGGGCCTGGGCTTGTCCATCTCGAAAAGACTGGCGGAAATAATGGGTGGGCAAATCGGACTGGAAAGTGCCGAAGGAGCAGGTTCAAAATTCTGGTTCACCGCCAAATTGGCTAAACAGCTTTCCGGGGGTACTGTTTTGAAGAGTCTCCAGGAGAAAGCCTGGGGCCATGACAGCCATATCCTGCTGGTGGATGAAAATAACCAACAGCGAGATTACCTGAGTAAACTCCTGATGAGCTGGGGCTACCGGAGGGTCGTTGCCATTGCCGGCGAAAAGCGGGCCGTTATGGATCAACTCCGGCAAGCCGTGAAGAATGAGGCCCCCTTCCAAATAACTCTACTGGACCAACAGGTTACCGGCTTGGATACAGCCGGGTTGGTCAGTGAGATTCGCAATGATGCGTCTCTCCGGGAAACCCGTTTGGCCCTGATCCTTGGCCCGGGTGTTCAGCCAGATTCAACGGCTGTTGCCGAGCAAGGTTTTGACGGTTATCTGGCCAAGCCCATTCATGAAGAAAGTCTGCGGGACATGCTGCGTACCTTGAGTGACGCGCGCCGGAGAAACGTCTCTCCCGGGGATTCATTCAATCGTTACTCTTTAGGGCAGTCAAGGCGCCATAAAACCAGAATTTTGCTGGTGGAGGACAACCCGATTAATCAGAAGGTGTCGATTGCCATTCTGACCCGGCTCGGCTGTCAGACCCAGTTGGCGGAAAATGGCCGCGAGGCTTTGGCCGCGCTGAATTTAGACACTTTCGACCTGGTCTTTATGGATTGTGAAATGCCGGAAATGGATGGGATAGAAGCCACCAGGCTCATCCGGTTGCGCGAGGAGGAACAAGGCAAGCAGGGGAAAAGGGCGATAATTATCGCCATGACGGCCCACGCCATGTCCGGTACCCGGGAAAAATGCCTCGCTGCCGGGATGGATGACTACATTTCAAAACCGGTCGCCCCGGAAAAACTTGCCGAGGTTCTCCAGAAGTGGTTGGACGCTGGCGCTAACCTTGCCTTCCCCGCAACCTCGGTCGAGGCGGGAATAACATCCCAAAAATTGGAAGAAAACCTCATGACCACGAACCCGGAGTTGCCTGAAATTGGTAACATTTTACTGGAAAGGCTTAACGATGATCATGCCTTGGCGCGGCGGATCATCCAAATATTTTTGGACGACACCCCGGTGCGCTTGGTCGGCATGAGAAAAGCGTTGAGCGAAAAACAGCCGGAACAGGCTCGCCCTCTGGCCCATGCCATGCATGGTTCTTGCGCAGTCATGGGGGCAAAAGCCCTGCAACTGCTGATGCGCGAGGTCGAACACCACTGTAGCCAAGGTAATCTGGCTGAGGCGCAAGTGAGTCTGACCAGGGTCGAAGGCACCTATCCTCTTCTGGAAGAGGATCTGCGGGTGACGCTCAAGGCGTTGACACCCGGTCAAGGTGGTCGGCCTTGAAAAAAATGGCCATCCGGCTCTGCTGATGTGGCAACGTCCTGATTTTGCCGAGGAGTTTTGCGCTCTCCCCTCGGATGGTGCGGAATTGCTCCTCCAACGTCGCCTTCGCGCGGGTGAGGGCAATATATCCCTGTGCCACTTCCTGGCGGTAAACTTCACCTATCATTCGCTTGAGCGCTGGCTGCAACTGATCAGTGATGGCGCCATCGCCGTTAACGGCATTGTGGGCAATGTCGATCAGATGCTCTTTGTCGGGGATTTGTTGGCCTATCGGGCCATCGGCTTCACCGAGCCGGAAGTCCCTGGCTACTTCGAGCCGATCCTGCAAACCGGCGAGCTGCTCCTGGTGGGCAAACCGGCTGGCATACCAGTGACCAGGACCGGTTTGATTGTGAGAAATACCTTTGTCAATCTCCTGCGCGGACATTATGGAGAGGAGCTGCACCCGCTGCATCGTCTGGACCGGGAAACCAGCGGGTTGCTCCTTTGCGCCCGGGGCGGTGATGCCTGCCGCAAGTATTCAAACGCCCCGGAGCCGCTCATTGTCGGAAAATATTATCTGGCCTTGGTCAATGGCCGAATGCCAGCAGGCACGATATGTTCGGAGCAACCGCTGGCGCCCCGTGCGGAGAGCCCTGTACGTTGTCGAATGTGGCCAGATCAGGCTGGCAAACCTTGCAAGACGATCTTTCACGTCCTGGCCACCAATGGCGTCTTCTCCCTGGTCTTGGCCGAGCTGGTCACCGGTCGGCGGCACCAGATCCGGGCCCATCTTGCCCACCTGGGGCATCCGGTGGTCGGCGACAAGATTTACAGCCACGGGGGGCACTATTTCCTGAAAAGGACCGTTGGTGATCTGGAGGAATCGGACTACCGGGCGCTAGGCGCCCACAATCAGACCCTACACGCCTGGGCCATTTGGCTTAATTTTCCCGGAAGGCCGGGAACGTTCTTCTTTTCGCGGTTGTATTCAGCAGATTTCCAGAGATACCTCAACCTCTTTCCTGACTGGGAGAGACTCGCCCGTGAGAGACTTGCCGCAATGTGCGCGGCTCCACTCCCGGAACATTCCTGTTAAAACAGTAGTCCCTTTGAGGGAGTTTACGCCCGGATGATTGGCAATGGAGAAGGTAAGAATCAATGAAAGTCAACAATGAGGAAGCCGCCAGGCGGCTAATCGAGGAGCAGCGGGCACTTCCTGCCGCCGCCCAACTCCGTAATCTCCGTCTGGCGGTGGAAAATCTGGAGCTGGACCAGATGTACTACGAGCAGAAGGGGAACGAGCAGGGGGGCAGCGCTGCGAGGTCTGTCTGGGGCTCTTGCGTCGCCGCCTCTCCGAACTTGGGTGAGAGAGTAGTGGTAATCAGCAATGGTTAAGACCCAATTGCAGAGAAGCCTGCCGCTGCCAGTAACTCCGGCGGCAGTTCTGCTCCATCGGCCAGGGCTGCCAGGGAGAACCTGATTTCGGCCAGTTCCGGCCGACCCAGGATGAGAAAAAATGCCAGGTTGAGGCGCATCAGATTCCCGGTAAGCCGATCAAGGTCCAAGACCAGGTCCGCCTCTAACTCAACCACCCCGGCAAGGGCTGGCAGGTTCAGGGGGCAGCAGTCCACTTCGCCCTCAGTCAGGGTGGAGCTGACCAGCGGGAGTCCGTGGGTTCGGCAGATGAGCGGCCGTTGCTCGTAGACCAGGCAGCGGTTATCACGAAGCAGACAGCAAAGCCCATCGCCCGCCGCAGCTTGCCCGGCATTCCCAAGGAGAAGGCCAGACTTGAGCAGCGCCACTGCCTCCAGACCGCAGACCGTCAGGAGCTGACAGCAGCCGCTGCACCCGGGACGGCATTGCCACTGCTTGCCAAAGGTTTCGTGTACCCGCCGCCCCAGGGCATCGCAATCAGCGCATAACTCCTGGTAGCGCGCCAGGACATCGGCGGGGGCAGTCATTGCATCCCTTATAGATAACCGGCCAGCATCTGGCGGGCCTCGGGTGAGCTCCAGGGCATGCCACCGACGACCACCTCGCGCAGGATACCCTCCTTATCGACGATGAAGGATTCCGGAACGCCCGTTATGCCGTAGACCTTTGCTGTCTGACTGTCAGGGTCCAGCAAAACGGGGGAGGTAAATCCGATAGAGGCCGTGAATTTATCGGCCACTTCGGCTTGGTCGTTGCTGAGGATGGCCAGCATCTGGAATTTATCGGGTGGCACAGACTGCACCAGTTCCTGCATGGAAGGCATCTCAGCCCGGCACGGCGGGCACCAGGTGGCCCAGAAGTTGACGAATACGACCTTGCCCTTCAGCTCGGAAAGGTGCCAGGTCTTCCCCTTGGTATCCTTCAAGACAAAATCCGGGGCCGGTTTCCCGATGGTCCGTTCCTGCGGCGCAGCCTCCTGGCGCGTTCCCTTGCATCCTGCAAGAAAGCCTGCCAATATAGCCAAAGCGATTATCGGGTAAAGTAAGCGTTTTCTGTTCATACGACCTCTTTGGGGAAGAAAACCGGGATCAATAAGGGGGCTTCTTGACTAATATCAAGGCGGGCCACCGTGTGCTGTGCCATACTAATCTCAAATTCGTCCCTTAACAAGTAACGGGACGGGAAATTTCTCAGACGAAATTGGTCAGTAGGCTGCCGGTTTAGCAAGGCTGGGCTTGGCTAGGCTGGGCAATGAAATGCGGGGTATATCCAAATAATCGGGAGAGAACAGATGAGTGAAATGACGAGATGGGACAATTTTTTAATTGCCGAACATGAATTAATCGAAAGGGCAATGGCCGTTCTCAAAGTCAATCTGGAGAAACTTCCCGGCGGGGACCATCTGCAGATTGGCCGGGCCCTTGATTTCCTCCAGGAATTCGGCGACAAAATCCACAACCGCAAGGAAGAAACATTCCTTTTTCCCCTGATGCAGGAGCGGGGCATCCCAACCCAGGGCGGGCCCATCGGGGTGATGCTCATGGAGCACGAGGCCGAGCGTCAGTTACTCCGGCAGATGTCCGTCGCATTGCCCGGCCTGGATAAGGCGCCAGCGGAACAAATCAGCACATTCCGCCGGGAAGGTTTGGAGTATCTGAAGATCCGGGCTGAGCATATCTGGAAGGAGAACGACATCCTCTATCCCATGGCCCGCCAGGTCATGCGCCCGGACGATGCCGAAAAACTCCTGGCCGATTTCCAGCAGGTCAATCTTGAGACATACGGGGCCGCGGCCTGGAAACACTTCACCACCATGGTCGGCGAGGTGGAAGGTGGCCGGGGTAATAAGGGGCGGTTGCTCGATAACCTCTCTGCCCAGCAACTGCACGCCATCATGGAAACCCTGCCTTTCGAGGTCACCTTTGTCGATGCCGACGACACCGTGGCCTACTTCAACCGGCTGGACAAGGAAAAGATCTTTCCCCGTACCCGTTCGGTCATCGGTCGCAAGGTAGATAAATGCCACCCCGAGAAAAGCGTGCATGTGGTGGGGGAAATTGTCTCTGGTTTCAAGAACCGGACCAGGGAAACGGCCGAGTTCTGGATTGACTTCCGGGGCGAGAAGGTGCTGATCCGCTACTTCCCGGTGTACGGCGAGGAGGGAGAATACCTGGGAGTTTTGGAGGTGACCCAGGAGATTGCCCGGTTGCAGAAAATGACCGGGCAGAAGCGGCTGCTGGATTAACTGAGGCAGTGGGCCTGCGGCGGACGCGGCGATTGATTGCGCCGCGTTCGTCGAAAGTCAGTTGACCTTGTAAACCCGGTCATCCTCCACGAGAAGTTCGACCCCGAGGGTGGCTTGGAGTTCAAGCAACCGTTCAGCGGCGGCCTCCAGTGGGACCCCCAGCGCCTCGGCCAGATCGCTTAAGGCGTAGTAGGGCTGGCCGGTGTCACCATGACCCAGCACCTGCACCCCTGGGAAGGCCTGGGCAAAAGTGCCAGCGGAGGCTTCGGTCAGCAGGGCGCGCAGTTCCGGTGGGCCGTAAAGCAGGAGCCACTTCACCGCCTCGGCCCATAATTCGCCGTCGACGTTTTCGCTGCCCAGCACGGCCAGGGCCATCTCCAGATTCCATTGTGCCTCGTAATCTTCCACTGCTCTCCTCTACTGCCAAAACCATTCTCCCACGAAGCTGCGAGCCGCAGAACCGTAGAAAATCCAGCCGCAGAACCGCAGATATAAAACGGCCCGCAGGTGGGAGCGGTCGCCTGACCGCGAATGCCAGCCGACCGCGATTTAACTACAGGTCTACATTCCACACAAATGAAAAACATTGATCCGACTCCACTTTGGTGCTCTTTGTGTAGAATGTAGACCTGACCGTATATATTCCACGATCTGCCGATAGGCATCCCAGAACTCCTTTCCTAACTGGAATTTCTATTGACATCGTCGCTCATCTGCTCTTTAACTGAATACCGCCTTAGGGTTAGAGATGAGAGTCGGTTTTCAACATAAAACAACGCAAAAACAGCATGTTGATAATTTGTGTCGCGCCCGCTGTGAATCAACTATGTGCTATGCGGAAAAAGTCAATAATGTGATAGACGGAATCCGCCTATAGAAGAATTAAGCGAATCCCGTAAAGAAAAACTGTTATGCACTCAAATATGAATAAAACAATAATTACCATTCTAATGGTTCTTCTGCCGCTCGGTGCTATGGCGACGAATATCGATTTTGATCAATATCAAGAAAAGAATATTTATACAGGTAAACCGGCAAAACCTGATCTTAAGACTCATAAAGAGGCAAGAAGATATAGAACAGCAATTAGAGAACAAGCAAAAGAAGGTCCTAACTTCGCCGGGCGGTTTAAAATTGTCGAGATTGGCTGCGGCACATCGTGTGTCAGAATTGCAGTGGTCAACGAAGAAACAGGAGAAGTATATTTACCGAGAACCCCTAACCTCATATCTTGGGGCGGCTGGTGGCACGAGCTATACGGCCCAGAATATAAAATTAACAGCAGGTTGCTGGTTGTATACGGTCAAGTCAATAGTAGCGAAGTGCCATATGGAGTTTCATATTTCGAATGGCAAGGCAAAGACTTCAAACTAATTCATTTCGAGCAACAGGACAGGGGCAAACCGCCCGAGTGAATGAAACAGAGAAATACAATGCATAACCAAGCACTTCAGCGGACCCGGTACAATCTGGCGTGATTTTCTGCAACTTCAGTGGCCGGGTCCGCTGAGTTTAGCGTTAAGTGGCAAAAATAAAACTACATAAGGCCAACCGCCAAGTATGAATATTAGCGAAGCAACACGTGACGACATTGAGCAATTGGCAATTCATCACAGAAAAATATTTGAGGAAATATGGGAGAAGAAAAGCCTTAAATTGGATGCAGCTAAAGCCCAAGAAATGGAAAAAGCATACACAGACAAATTGGAAAAGCAAATTCCTGGAGGTAGCTGCAAAGCTTGGGTAGTCAACAACGGAAATCAGCTTGTCGCGAGTGGTGCAATTTCAATCGTAAGTTACGTACCTGTTCCAAGTGACCCAAATCACAATATTGCCTTTCTACACAGCATGTACACGGAAAAAGAATTTAGAGGCAGGCATCTTGCACAACAGATAATTAAAAAAGCAATACAGTACTGCAAAGAAAATGGAATCAATCGAATAATTCTGAATGCAAGTGATGCAGGAAAACCAATATATATATAAAAGCAGGTTTTGCGTCATCAGCAGCGGCAATGATGCTAATCATTAAATAAAACAAAACGGCCACTTAACAAACCAATTAACCAGACCGCGTAAAAGTTCCGCGATTTTATCTGCAATTTCATTGGCGCGGTCTGGTTATCGGAACGTTAGCCAGGAATACTTAAATGAAAGCATATTTTCTTATTGCCATTCTATTTCTTAGTTTTCCTTGCGTGCTAATGGCGCAATCAGCAGAAAACAGCAAAGCTATAGATAGAAGTATTACTAAAAAATTTGATGTTACTGGTGACGGCAAATCCGATGAGATCACTCTACACTTGAAAGCAGAAAACATTAATTCCCCGTTCAAATGGACACTTACAATAATATCAGATAAAAAAATAATATTTACACATGATAGTGACGACACTTGGCTTGATAGATTCTTTAATGACGCTGGTTTTGCATCAGACTGTGGCGGTTATATTAGCTGCAAAGAAAAATATTACTACCATGACATATTGGACAGCATAATTCTTACCGGAAACAAATGGTATGACCTTAATGGTATTCTTGATAAATCCAAAGATAATACCTTGTATCCTCTCGGCAGAAAACAATTACAGGTATGCTGCAATATTACAGGTTTAACAGCTGATGCTATATTAAGTAAAATTGAAAATAATCTGCGAAATGGAAGTGCAGTAGCAATTAATGTGTTGGTCTCACCACTTAAATCAAAGCCTGCTATGATTTTTGCTCCTGAAGTCGGACGATTTCTTGTAATTTACGAAGAATAAAAAGGCTAACAAAAGTATTAAGCAGACCGGGGGTAACGCCGGGGCAATCTATCTACTTCAATGGCCCGGTCTGCTTATAACAGCCGTTGGAGGTAAAACAATTATGAACAATCGAAATATCACTATCAAACCAATTTCATTTGGTGAGCGATATTATATTGAAATGATTAATAATTCAAAAAATAAAATAGCTATATTTATACCATTAGTCATTACCGTAGTTTTTTTATATTTCAGTTTTTATGAATATCCACGCATAGCAATGTTCAATGTTTTTATGTCAATTATTTGTTTAATACTAAGCGTGATTTCAGCAGAAAGGCATTTAGGATATAAAATTATTAAAAGGCAACAAGAAATAATTGAAAATAACATAAACAACGATCATGCTTAATGATGCATATATTTAAAGATTATACTGGTTCTGAATCTGAACAATACAACCAAGGCATACATCATTTCATTTTGAAGTATGAAATTTAGCTATAGTAGTTATTTATCTATTTATAGAATAAAAACCTCCAACCAGTCACTTAAGCGGACCCGGTGGAAGCTGGCGGCATTTATTGCAACTTCATTGGCCGGGTCCGCTTAGTTCGGCGTTCTGCTGAATAACTGCGCACCAAAACCAAAATGACGCGAATCGATGTTTAAAGACGAAAACCCGACATGCCTGAATGTTTTTGCTTTTGTTCTATTTGTTATGGTTTTCGGTTGTA
>Ga0334722_10003645_pt1 | contig 16451 bp, 13 predicted proteins | sample C3_bottom_MG_FD_207210 | JGI IMG/M metagenome (GOLD analysis project Ga0334722, IMG submission 207210) | Sediment microbial communities from Yellowstone Lake, YNP, Wyoming, USA - C3_bottom | ecosystem: Environmental > Aquatic > Freshwater > Lake > Sediment | place: USA: Wyoming | collected...
CCCATATCACGCATTTTCTGAATGCTTTCGAGTGCCAGCAGGCTCACTTGCCTGTGCCATTCTGAGGACGCATGGGCGTCGCCTTCAATCCCGTAGTCAGCCCTTATTTCCACCTCTTCGGCAGGCTTTTTTCTGACGCCTTTTTTTTCGCTTATATTGACCGAAACCACTTTCCCAGACATGTTTAACGATAGCACAAATTATGAAACACGGACAATAAAACAAAAAAAATCCCTCCGGTTTTACCGGAGGGATTTTATCACTTACTTGACTGACGGAAATATTCCATCCCCGTTGCAAGGTTATGCTGATAACCAACGGCTAATAGCGGTAGTGCTCGGTCTTGTACGGACCTTTCTTCGACACACCGATATAGGCTGCCTGTTGATCGGTCAGGGTGGTGAGCTTCGCATTCAACTTCTTAAGCTGCAGCCTGGCGACTTTCTCATCCAGATGCTTCGGCAGTGTGTAAACGCCCACAGGGTACTCTTTGGCGCGGGTGAACAGCTCGATCTGCGCGATGGTCTGGTTGGCGAAGGATGAGGACATGACATAGCTCGGATGGCCCGTAGCACAACCGAGGTTCACCAGGCGGCCCTTTGCCAGGAGGATGATGCGTTTCTTGTTCGGAAATATGACGTGGTCGACCTGCGGTTTGATCTCTTCCCACTTGTATTTTTCCAGCGACGCCACGTTGATCTCTGAGTCGAAATGGCCGATGTTGCAGACGATGGCCTGGTCCTTCATCTTCACCAGGTGCTGGTGGTCTATGACGTGATAATTCCCGGTCGCGGTGACGAAGATGTCCGCCTTGTCGCTCGCATAGTCCATGGTCACGACGCGGTAGCCTTCCATTGCGGCCTGGAGCGCGCAGATTGGGTCGATCTCGGTGATCCAGACCTGCGCAGACAGGGCGCGCAGCGCCTGAGCCGAGCCCTTGCCCACATCGCCGTACCCGCAGACCACGGCGATCTTGCCGGCAACCATCACGTCGGTGGCGCGCTTGATGCCGTCCACCAGCGATTCGCGGCAGCCATAGAGGTTGTCGAACTTGGACTTGGTGACCGAGTCGTTGACGTTGATCGCGGGCATCTTGAGCTCGCCCTTCTCGTGCATCTGGTAGAGGCGATGCACGCCCGTGGTGGTCTCTTCCGTGACACCCTTGATCTGCGCCAGACGCGTCGAGTACCACTTCGGGTCCTTCCTGAGCTTCGCCTTGATGCTTGCGAAGAGCACCGTCGCTTCCTCGCTGTCGGGCTTGTCGAGGACCTTGAGGTCCTTCTCGGCCCTGGCGCCAAGGTGCAGCAGCAGCGTGGCGTCTCCGCCGTCATCGAGGATCATATTCGAATAGCCGCCGTCCGGCCATTCAAAGATACGGTGCGTGTAGTCCCAGTAGTCCTTGAGCGATTCGCCCTTCACGGCGAACACCGGAGTGCCGCCGGCCGCGATCGCCGCGGCAGCGTGGTCCTGCGTCGAAAAAATGTTGCACGATGCCCAGCGTACCTTGGCGCCGAGCGCCTTCAGCGTCTCGATCAGCACCGCGGTCTGGATGGTCATATGAAGTGAGCCGGTGATGCGCGCGCCCTTGAGCGGCTTGCGCTTGGCGTATTCCTCACGGATGGACATGAGACCGGGCATCTCGGTTTCGGCGATCTTGATTTCTTTACGACCCCAATCAGCCAGTTTTATGTCTGCGATAACGTAGTCTTTTGCTGCCTTTGCAGTAGTCATGGTATTCCTCCCATTCGGTTTTTTGAATGGGCGCCGTTTCTGTTAAACCCTACATCGAGCCTGACAGACGCACCTTCCGGTGACTGCTGCAGCGCCCCTCGATGGAGTCACGCAATATTGAGCGCAGCCCCGCGGGGCTGCGCTATGATTTCACAAAGCAATACACCCGGATTTCGGCTTTCATTGTACCGAAATCCGTGTTCCGCGTTACTTCAGTCCTGCCGCTTTCCTGAGCGCCTCGGCCTTGTCCGTGCGTTCCCAGGTAAAGTCCGGGTCGTTCTTGCCGAAGTGGCCGTAGGCAGCCGTCTTCTTATAAATCGGCCTTCTGAGGTCAAGATGGTCTATGATCCCTTTGGGCGTGAGATTGAAATTCTTCCTGATCAGTTCTGATATCTTTTCCTCTTCTATCTTGCCGGTCTCAAAGGTATCGACAAGAATCGAAACAGGTTCAGGGATACCGATTGCATACGCAAGCTGGACTTCAACCCTGTCCGCAATACCCGAGGCAACAATGTTCTTTGCTATGTATCTCGACACATACGCGCCCGAGCGGTCGACCTTCGTCGGATCCTTGCCTGAGAATGCGCCGCCGCCGTGGCTCCCGACGCCGCCGTAGCTGTCTACTATGATCTTTCTTCCTGTGAGGCCCGTATCCCCCATCGGCCCGCCGACCACGAAACGGCCGGTTGGGTTTATATAATATTTTATATTTTCTTCATCCAGCAGGTTAGCCGGGATAATCGGCCTTATGACCTTCTCGATGATATCTTCCTTCATATCGTTCAGATGCACATCCGGGCTATGTTGGGAAGACACCACAACCGTATCGACCCGGAACGGCTTGCCGTCCCTGTATTCTACCGTGACCTGCGATTTGCCGTCCGGCCTCAGATACGGGAGAGTATCATTGCGCCTCACTTCCGAAAGCTTCATGGATATCTTGTGCGCAAGCATTATGGGCAGAGGCATCAGCTCTTCGGTCTCATTGCAGGCAAAACCGAACATAAGGCCCTGGTCGCCCGCGCCGCCGGTGTCCACGCCCATTGCGATGTCTCCGGACTGCTGGTCTATCGAGGTGATGACCGAGCAGGTCTCGTAGTCAAAGCCGTATTTTGCCCTTGTGTACCCTATATTCTTTATCGTTTCTCTCACGATATCAGGGATATGGACATAGCAGGACGTGGAAATTTCGCCTGCGACAAAAGCCAGTCCTGTTGTAACAAGGGTTTCACATGCAACCCTCGCTATAGGATCTTTGGCCAGGATAGCATCGAGGATAGAATCGGAAATCTGGTCGGCAATCTTGTCGGGATGGCCTTCGGTAACAGACTCCGATGTGAAAAAATAGTTCTTTCTTGCCATGGGGCGTCTCCTTTCACGAAAACAATGTTGTGTATTGTAAACTTTTATTCAAAAAAATAAAAGACAACCCGATTTTTTTCTGATAAAATTCCCACATAGGAGACAAACCATGAAAAGAATACTTGTGGCCCATGACGGATCAAAATCATCGGACAAGGCATTGAAAAAGGCTGTCGAAATAGCGGACAAATTCGGCTCCACGCTTACGGTCGTCGCCGTTATACCGGAACTGTTCCTTACCGAACTTGTTGAGGCGGACAGGACGCGGATATTCGAGACATTGAAGAGCGAGACCCTTGACATGCTCGACAGGATCAAGACGAGGACCTCGGGCATAAAGATAAAGACAGTAATAAGACAGGGCAGCCCTGCCCTGGAGATCCTCAACGCCGCGGCTGCGGTTAAGGCCGACGTTATAGTCACCGGCTCTCACGGAAGGCACGGTGCGGAGAAATTCCTGCTCGGCAGCGTCTCGTCAAAGATCGTTGATCATGCCACATGCGCAGTGCTGGTAGTCAAATAACTTCGCTCCGGAAGATCATGAGGCCGGAGGTCGTGACAATAATGCGTTATCCGGATTAATATGCGGAGATCATTAATGAAGAAGAGGGCGTATGCGTCCGGAATTCCAGATATATTCCTGTTATGCGCGGCGGTCTGCGCCGCGCTGTTTATTGTCGCGGCTTTGCCCTCGGATTCGTGGGCGCACGGGTTTGCGGGCAAGAGGTTCTTCCCGACCACTTTCCAGGTGGACGATCCTTTTATCTCGGATGAATTCTCGATATTGATCAATAGCTCAAAGGGGCCGGATGCCAAAACAACCGGAATCGATATCGACTATTCCAAGCGGCTGTTTCCCAACTTCGGCCTCGAATTCCGTGAATCCTATCTGCACCGGAGGGCGGGCGACGGCAGCACCGCAAACGGCTGGGACAATCTTGGGATGGGCGCCAAGTGGCAGTTTTACACAAATGAGGATTCAGAGCTTATCCTTTCTACAGGCATTGATTTTGATCTCGGCGGCACCGGAGCCAAACAGGTCTCCGAGTCGTTTACCACTATTTCACCGGCTGTTTTTTTCGGCAAGGGATTCGGCGGTCTGCCGGAATCCATGAAATTTCTGAGACCCTTTGCGATCACCGGGGCCGTAGGAGCAGGCTTTCCAACAAGGAGCAAGAACCTGATCTTCAACCCTGACACAGGGAACACGGATATTGAACGCAACCCGACTGCTATTAACTGGGCGTTCTCTTTGCAGTACAGCCTGATATATCTCCAGTCTTTTGTAAAAGACATAGGTCTTGGAGATCCGTTTAAAAGGATGGTGCTGGTGACCGAATTCCCTATGTCCACCTGCCTAAGCGCCGACTGCAACGGGAAAACCACAGGGACGATCAACCCCGGGATAGTCTGGTGCGGCAAGCGCACGGAATTCGGCGTGGCCGCGCAAATTCCAATAAACTCAAGATCAGGAAGCAGCGTCGGCGTGATCGGTCTGTTTCATTTATACGTCGACGACCTGTTTCCGAAGAGCATAGGGAAACCGCTTTTTCAGTAAAGCCTTTGCTGTTTCAATCTCTGAAAAGACATTCTGATAATCAGAATTTCATGTTGACAGGACCGCTGATTTGGATAAAAATAGAGGCGTGAAAATCAGGACCTCAGTGATTTTGATGATCCTCATCGTTTCGGTCGTTTCTCCGCTGACCGCCAATATTTCGATCTGTCCGGCAGACCAGACAAAGCATCTCGTATCGCTCGACGTCTGCAACTCCGCAGGTTCATTTATTTCGGCCTGCGCTGATTTTCCTTCTGTAAACGAAGCAGGTTTCAAACCGACGGTCTTCGAGCCCGCCGGATTTGTTGAAGGCAGCGCCCCGCATTTTGCTTCTTCGTTATTTGCGCTTCAGATAGAGCAGCCTCCCAGAGCCTAACCGGCAGTTCCGGAGTCTTCGAGTCAAAGTTATTACAGGATTACAGGCCTGAAGCCTGTATGGGAAGAGTCTTTTCTTCAGACTTTTCTCCCCTTTAACCTTGGCTCCACTTCGGAGATATTGAAAAATAGATCCTGAGTGGAGCCATTCTTTTTGTTAGCAAAGACCGATAAAGTTGTATTTGGAATAATTTCATCTAAACTATAAAAGACTTGCAAATATTTATAGAAGGAGAATACTAAACAATGCAAAAACCGACAAGATTCGCAATTTTACTGGTATTGTGCCTGCTTCTGAGTTTCACGGCAGCAGGAGCGGCGGATACGGTTGAAAGCCCGAAATACTGCAAACAGTGCGGCATGGACCGCACCGTATTTGACCGGAGCAGGATGCTGATCAAATATGCCGATGGGACCACAACGGGTCTGTGCAGCATTCATTGCGCCGCCGTTGACATTAAGCAGAACAGGGACAAACACGTCGATTCCGTTATGGTTGCGGATTATAACTCCAGGGCGTTGATCGACGCAAAGGCCGCCTACTGGGTAATCGGCGGCAGCAAACAGGGGGTCATGACCTCAACCGCAAAATGGGCGTTCGTAAAAAAAGAGGACGCACAGGCATTTGTGGCTGAAAACGGAGGCAGGGTCGCTTCCTTTGACGAGGCCATGAATGCGGCGGAGACAGAGGCAAAGGAAGGTCCCGGGAATGGGCACTCACACGCAGGCCATAACATGGGACCGGGGGCGCAGATGCTCTTCAATCCCGGATTCGGCGACGACATATACCACAACCATCCGGCAGGCATGTGGATGTTTAACTATAAATTCATGCACATGCATATGGCCGGACTCCGCGACGGGACTACGAACATAGGCCAGAGCGAGGTCGGGTATAAAAGGGGCCTGCCTTACAACTACATGATGATCCCTACAAGAATGACCATGGACATGCATATGTTCATGCTGATGTACGGCATCACAGACAGGATTACGGTAATGGTCATGGCAAATTATCTGAACAACAGCATGGAAATGCTGATGGACATGGGGCCGGGCAAGATGATCAAACCTGATCCGCCAATGGAGTCAAACGGCCCAGGCGATACCGAACTGAGAGGCGTCTACAAAATCGACAGGCACTTTACAGCCAGTCTCGGGCTCAGCCTCCCTACCGGCGACATAAAGAAGGATTTTGTAACGATGAAAATGAAATTCCGTCAGCCCTATGACATGCAACTCGGCTCCGGCTCCTATGACCTTAAGCCGGCAATAACTTACAACAGCGTCAGCGACGACGAAAAATGGAACTGGGGCGGGCAGGTCATGTACACATGGCATACTGCAAAGAACGACAATGATTACAAACTCGGAGATATCCTGAAGGCCACGGGCTGGCTGCAGCGCGCGCTGGGTCCCGCAACCTCCTGGATGCGCGTTGCCTATTCGGATACCGGCAGGATAAAGGGCTCGGACCCCGAAATTGACAAACTCAATCATCCCAAGATGGGAACGGGGGCCCCGATGCCGGATGCAGACCCGGACAACTACGGAGGCAGGCGCTTTGACGGCATGGTCGGATTGAGCCTGGTAAAAGGTCCGCTCAGCATTGGTATTGAAGGCGGAATGCCGCTTTATCAGGACCTCAACGGACTTCAGTTAAAGACAAAGTGGTTTGTGAACACAGGCCTTCAGTTAATGTTCTGACATAATAGCCGGCAGGCGGATAATCTGCAGGTATTCAGATTCTGTAGACGGTCCTGACGGACTGCAGTCGAAACAGCCTTGGCCGGCATCAGACATCAAACAGGGTTAGCGCTAACAAGGAGGCCGCCGCATACGGCGGCCTCTTCCTCTTTTTCAACGAGACATTTGATATACTATCAGACCATGGACATACACTTTCCCAGGATTAACGGCCCCCTTGACGCTGCAATCGATAATCTGCTTTCAATGGCAGGCGAGGTCCATCATCCTGAGATAGTCCGCGAGATGATTATCGCGGCCCTCAAGGCCGGGTTGGAAGATGATGAAAAAGCAGACCTGAAGCTGATGAACAGCACGCTCAAGGAGATGAGGTTCACTTCAAAGATATTTGGCAATTACAGCACGAAGAAAAAAATTACCGTCTTCGGCTCAGCCCGGACAGACCCTGCTGAACGTGTTTACGGCATGGCGAGGCAACTGGGGAAAGAGCTGGCCCTGGCCGGATATATGGTCATTACCGGAGGGGGAGCGGGCATAATGCAGGCGGTAAATGAAGGAGCCGGGCCCGAGAACTCCTTTGGGGTCAATATACGCCTTCCCTTTGAGCAAAGGCCGAATCCCGTGGTTGAAGGCAATCCCAGGCTCATCACATATAAATATTTTTTCAACAGGAAAGTGGCCTTCCTCAAGGAGGCCCATGCCGTGGTCCTCTTCCCGGGGGGCTTCGGCACGCTCGACGAGGCCATGGAAACGCTCACCCTGCTGCAGACCGGCAAGCGCGATCCTCTGCCTTTGATTCTCGTGGATGAACCCGGAGGGGAATACTGGACGCGCTGGCTCCGTTTTTTCATGGAGGAACTCCTGGCTCAAAACTATATCAACATTACCGATTTCAACCTGATTGAACGCGTTGATTCGGTGGAAGAGGCGATCAGCAAGATAGACCTGTTTTACAGGCGCTATCACAGCCTGAGGTACGTTGAGGGAAAGCTCGTAATCAGGCTGACTTCCGCTGTCGGTCAGGACAAGGTTGATGAGCTGGCGGAACTGTTCCCTGATATCATCGAACCCGAAGGCCGCATTTATCTTTCATCCCCCCTTCCCGAAGAGGCGGATGAACCCGAACTCTCCGCGCTCCCAAGGCTTGTCGTGGACTTTATCAGGAAGGATTTCGGAAGACTCCGGGCGCTGATAGACGCTGTAAACTGCGCCTGACTCACAACTTAGCAGGTTAATAGTCTGCAGTTGTTCAGGCAGGCTCCAACGCCTGTATTGTGAAGCTCTGCTTCGTTCTTTGCCTTAATCTGACAGACTACAGTCCAAACAACCTTGTCGGTTACAATTCCGAATCAAATCTGAAACTGTCTTTATTCAATTTTGTATGCTGCTGCCAGGCCGGTCCCCTGTCCTTGTAATCAGACCTGTAATGCGCGCCTACACTGCCCTTCCGGCTCAGTGCGGCCTCAACAATAATCCGGGCCACGGTTACCATGTTCTTCAGCTCCAGTTCGTGCCGCGTCAGATAATGTTGCCCTGTGATCCTGCTGAAGGACAAAAGCTTCTTTTTGGCATGTTCAAGGGACCTGGCGCACCTGATTATCCCGGCCTTCTCCCACATGACTTTTCTGAGCACCCGCTTAATTTCAACGCTGTCGTCTATTGATAAAACGTCCCGTCCCGACAAACTGTTTAACGGTTCCCCCATTCCGGGCTTCACGTTTGTCTTTAGCGCGGCGCTGCCGGCCCTTGCGCCGAATACCAGGCCTTCAAGCAGGCTGTTGGATGCGAGTCTGTTCGCGCCGTGCACGCCTGTGCATGCCGCCTCACCCGCAGCATAAAGTCCTCTTATATTCGTCTCGCCGTCGAGGTTTGTCCTGATCCCTCCCATAATGTAATGCGCGGCAGGAGACACGGGCACAAGGTCTTCGGTTATATCGACATCGTACTGCAGGCAGGTGGAGTATATCTGGGGGAAACGGTTCTTTACAAAATCCTTTCCCATATGTCTGAGATCGAGATAGACGTGATTGCTCTTCGTCTTTACCAGCTCGGAGATTATCGCGCGCGACACCACGTCTCTCGGCGCCAGTTCCGCGTTTTCGTGGTAATCCGGCATGAATCTCCTCAGCGAGACATTGAGCAGAACAGCGCCTTCGCCGCGCACCGCCTCGCTCAGCAGAAACTGGGGCGCGGCCGGGGAATACAGGCTTGTAGGATGAAACTGGATAAACTCCATGTCTTCGAGATCAGCCCCGGCCCGGAAGGCGATGCCCATCCCGTCGCCGGTTGCCACAGACGGGTTGGTCGTCCTGGAAAAAATCTGGCCGGCGCCGCCCGTTGCCAGTATTGTAGCCCTTGCATACAGCGCGGCCAGTTTTCCTTCCCTTAGCACATATGCGCCGTAACATTCTTTGCCGTCTGAAATAAGATCCACAGTAAAGGCAAAGGGATACTTGCGAACGGACGGCATGGAGCGGACCTTTGTGAGCAGGACCCTTTCGAGCTCCTTGCCGGTTGAATCGCCGTGTGCGTGCAGTATCCTGCGCCTCGAATGGGCCGCTTCTAGAGTCAGGTCCAGTTTAGTCCCCTCCATGTCGAACTCGGCGCCCCACGATATCAGCTCCCTGATCCTTTCGGGTCCCTCTTCAACAAGGGTCTTTACCGCATCCTCTCTGCACAGTCCGTCTCCCGCCCTGAGGGTGTCTTCCAGATGGATGCCGACCTCGTCTTCATCGCTGATGACAGCCGCTATGCCTCCCTGGGCATATTCGGTGTTGCTCTCCGAAGGCCGGTCCTTTGTAACGACCAGCACACTGCCGTATGCTGCGAGTTCGATGGCTGCGCGAAGGCCGGCTACACCGCTGCCTATTATCAGGAAATCAACAGTCTCGGTTTGCATACAGGAAGGATACAGAATAGACGAGAGGAAATTCAACTTGAAAAAGAGGCAACAATCGCATGAAGTTTATTATTGCTTTGTTGTGTGTCTGAATCCGCCTGACAGATAAAGCGCGCGTAAAATGCCTGAGAAATATATAAATTTGTATTGCTCCGGCTCAATTTGTAACAATCGTAATCATTCAGCCGGCTTCTCCCTCTTCACCATCCCTCTGACAAGATGCGCCTCAACATAACCGACCTCGCCGTTGAAATGTTCGACTATGGGGCCAAGTCCCCACTGTCGGAACTTTAGGAACCGGCTCCTGATTTTTTTTATTTTATCGGGCGCTATAAATCGACTGATATCAATCTCCCTGCCCCCTATAATCAATTGCTCCAGATGTGAAGCTATGGTGGAAGGCACAAGCCCCCGCCGCTGCGCCATCTCCTCTATGCTCAGTCCTTCCAGATATAATTTATAGGTCTCTTCTGCGGTTTCCCCTTTCCGCCCGGCTCCGCCGGAAGCTTTTTTCTCAGGTCTTGCGAGGTCAGCCCGGCCTCCTGAGTAATCTGCGCCGTCGTGCGCTACGCCCGTATGTCCGGTGATTTCCTCCAAAAATACCCGGCCGTATTGGCGGAGTTTCATCTCCCCGACACCGCTGACCCTTGCCATATCAAACATTGATGCCGGCAAACTCCTGCAGATCTCCTGAAGGGTTTTGTCCGAAAAAATAACAAAGGGCGGCACCTGTTGAGCCTGGGCAAGCTGCTTTCTGAGGTTGCGCAGTTTTTCGAAAAGAACCGCATCAAACTCTCCCTCGGTCTGCCCATGTCTTGCGGTCGTCTTCAGCATGTCTTTTCTTATCGCGCTGATTGTCCTCCTGCCAAATAGTATATCGTTGCCCTTTAATGTCAGGACGACAACAGGATACTGTCCGCCTTCAGGCCGCAGAGCTTCCTGCGCGATAAGTTCATCCGCGAGTTCACGCCAATACATTTTGTCCTTATGTTTGCCCGCGCCGTAGGTCTTCAGGCCGTCATGGTGAAGCGCGCGGATGCGCTTTGTGTCCGCTCCGGTCACAATATCGACGATATGGCCGACCCCGAACCGCTGCCCTGTCCGCGAGATTGCGGCCATTAATATCTGTGCGTCAACAGTAACGTCGGTCTGTTCAACGCCGCCGCAGCAGATATCGCAGGCGCCGCAGTTGTCCTGCTCATAGACCTCGCCGAAGAAGGCAAGCAGCCTTTTTCTCCTGCACACATTATGCGAGGCATACCCCGACATCTCGTTGAGTTTGGCAACCGCAATAGACCGCTCGGTCTCGTCTGTGATCTGTTCTATGAAATACCGTATCTTCGGAATGTCGCCCCTGCCGTATAAAAGCAGACATGCGGCAGGAGCGCCGTCTCTCCCTGCCCGGCCGGTCTCCTGATAATAGGCCTCTATATTTTTCGGGAGATCCGCATGCGCGACAAACCGCACGTTCGATTTGTCTATGCCCATGCCAAAGGCGATGGTGGCTACAATGACCGGGGTCTCGTCCCTGCTGAAGGCCTCCTGGTTTTTGCTGCGTTCTTCTGTTGTGAGTCCTGCATGATAGGGCAATGCGCTTATTCCATGCCTGTTCAAAAACTCCGCCGTCTCCATGACCGAATCCCTGGTTGTGCGATATATTATCCCTGATTCATTCCGATGCCGCCCGATGAACTCCAACAGCTGCTTTTTTGAATCGGTCTTTCTCTCGACCTGATAAAAGAGATTGGGCCGGTTGAACGAGGCCCTTATCATATGGGGCTGGTGAAGACCGAGCCTCGCTGTGATATCTTCCTGCACCTTCAGGGTTGCCGTGGCTGTAAAGGCCCCGACAGGCGACGAAGGAAAGAGCTCCTTTATTGCGGAGAGGCTGAGATAATCAGGCCTGAAGTCATGCCCCCATTCGGATATGCAGTGCGCTTCGTCGACAGCGATAAACGAAACAACCATTTTTTTAAGCGCATCTATAAATTGAGGTATTGCAAAGCGTTCCGGAGCTATATAAAGAAGCGTTGTTTCGCCGGTTTTAAGGGCCTTGTGCACCCTCTCCATCTCCTGCCTGCCAAGTGAGCTATTCAAGTATTCGGCGGCAATGCCGACCGCCCTGGCTGCGTCCACCTGGTCTTTCATAAGGGCGATGAGCGGGCTGATGACAAGCGCGGTCCCCTTCATGATCGTTGCCGGCAGTTGGTAGCAGAGAGATTTCCCACCTCCGGTCGGCATAACTGCGAATACATCCTGTTTATTGATAAGGGCGGTGATTATGGATTCCTGATGGCTCCGGAAAGAGTTGAACCCGAAAACAGACCTGAGTTTTTCATATATCAAGGCCTTCTGCTGCTCCGGACTGTTATGCATAACATGATCCCCAATCACGTTCCGTTCCCCCCCGCACATTTATCGTCTGTCTCACGCCCTATTTTAACAGGTTTGGGCTGTGACTTTTCCTGCGCCTGCGTAGCGCCGACCCCGGAGTGACCTGTATTACATTACTGAACTGCCGGCTTCCCTGTCCTCTTTCGGACCAAAGGGATGAGATAGTTTTTCCGCCGGCCGGGATCTTATCAACCTTTCTTTTCGCCCCAGTCCGCCTTAAGCCTGCCCCTGTTATGAATAAACTTTTCAGCGGCGAGCGCTGCCAGACAGCCGTTGGAAGCCGCGGTGACAACCTGTCTGACCTCCGTGCATGTAACATCGCCTGCAGCAAACACGCCGGGCAGATTTGTCTCCATCATCCTGCTTGTGCCGACGCATTCTCCTTCGGCAAGTTCTATCGATCCATACAGAAAATCCACAACCGGTTTACTGCCGTGCATATAAACAAAAACACCGGCCATGGGCATATCCTCTTCTTTTCCCTCCCTGACCAGCCTTATCTTTTCCACTGTATCGCCGCCCTCGATTGAGGAGACAACGCTGCCGCGCAAAACCTTGAGATTAGCGGCTTCCAGAGCAGGGTGGTCGTTGACTTTCAGTTCGGGCGTCGGTGAAATCAGATATACCAGGTCCGCAAAACGCGTGAGATAGCCTGCCTCTTTGACCGCCTCCTCCGAATTGCCGATGACGCAAACGGTCCTGCCCTTATAAAATGCTGCGTCGCAGACAGCGCAATAGCTCACGCCCCGGCCAAGGAATTCGGCCTCGCCCTTTATGGCAGGTTTTCTGCCCATCGAGCCGGTCGCGATTATCACGGCTTTGCCTTTATAGTTCAGGTCCATGGTGAATACTTCCTTTGTCTCTACGCCGAGATTCACTCCCACGACCTGAGCTGTTATATATTCCGCGCCGAACTTTACGGCCTGCTGTCTGAAGATATCGAGCAGCTCCTTTCCGGACACGGGATTCGGGAGTCCCGGATAGTTTTCTATATGGCCGGTATAGGCAAGCGCGCCCGCTGTTGCCGACTTGTCGAGCACAAGGGTCTTCAGCTTCGCGCGCGACGCGTACTGCGCGGCGGTCAGACCCGCAGGACCTCCGCCTATAATTATTACGTCATATATGGTTTCAGGTTCAGACATTGCTCCTCCTAAAAGGTTCCCAGCAGGTTGTAGTATGTGTCTCTTTGGGCAGGCGTGAAGCCTGCGGACCTAATGGAATTAATGATATCTTCTTTCGACACCCTGTAGCTTACCCCCGTCGAGGCCACCACATTTTCCTCGATCATGGTAGAGCCGAAATCATTCGCCCCGAACCGCAGGGCCACCTGGGCAAGCTTCAGGCCCTGGGTCACCCACGAAGCCTGGATATTATCTATATTGTCGAGATATATCCTCGACAGCGCAAGCACCCTGAGATACTCCACAGCTGTGGTGGGTTGTAGGGGCGGGGTGACCCCGCCCCTACTTAATTCCGTATTGCCGGGCTGAAAAGACCACGGTATAAACGCGGTGAAGCCGCCTGTCCTGTCCTGAAGCTCCCTGACCGCATCGAGATGGACTATTATGTCCTCCGGGGTCTCGACGCTGCCGAACATCATTGTAGCGGTGGTCCTCATGCCGAGTCTGTGAGCGGTTTCCATGACCTCAAGCCAGCGCGAGGATCTTATTTTTTTCGGGCTTACTATTTCCCTTATCCTGTCGGAAAGTATTTCAGCCCCGCCCCCGGGGATTGAATCGAGTCCCGCATCCCTTAAAATCCCGAGCGCCTCCCGGATGGTAATATCCGCTGAGTCGGCTATATAACATATCTCAGGCGGGGAAAAACCGTGAATATTAATCTCGAACCGCTCCTTTATGCTCCGGAGCAGATCCACATAATAAGCGATGTCCAGCGACGGGTGGAGCCCGCCCTGCATCAATATCTGCGTGCCGCCGAGGTCCAGGGTCTCCTGTATCTTGCTGAAAAGCAGGTCGCGTTCAAGCAGGTAGGCATCGGGAGCGTCCTTATCTCTCCAGAACGCGCAGAACGAGCATTTGTTTATGCAGACGTTTGTGTAATTGATATTCCTGTCTACGATAAACGATACGACCTTTTCAGGGTGCAGTTTTTTTCTGATCGAATCCGCCGCCTGTCCAAGATCGAGGAGATCGTCTTTTTTCAGCAGCTGCAAGGCCTCTTTTTTTGTCACGCGTCCGCTCATGAAACGTCCTTTACCTTTCTGTAAAACGAGTCTCTCTCCACCGGCTGTTTGCCTGCTTTGACGATCATATTCTTCAGTTGCTCCGCGGTGAGATGTTCTCCGGTCATGGCCCCGGCAGAGTGGGTAATTTTCTCCTCGATGATCGTTCCGTCGATATCGTCCGCGCCGAACTTCAGCGCAAGCTGGGATATTTTTTCGCCGAGCATTATCCAATACGCCTTTATGTGGTCGAAATTGTCCAGCACCAGACGGCTGACGGCAATGGTCTTCAGGTCGTCGATGCCCGAGGTATATCCTCCCTGCATCTGCGTGTTCTTCGGGTGATACGCCAGCGGGATAAAGGCCTGGAATCCTTCTGTCCTGTCCTGGAGCTTCCTGAGCCTCATAAGGTGGTCTACCCTGTGGCCGTAATTCTCTATATGGCCGTAAAGCATAGTGGCGTTGGTCCTGATACCGGCAGCGTGCGCAGCCTCCATCACCTCAAGCCATCTCTCGCCGCTTATTTTTTCAGGGCAGAGCCGGCCCCTTATGTCGCCTGCCAATATCTCGGCGCCCCCGCCCGGCATCGAGCCGAGACCGCTTTTCTTCAGCGCCTTCAGAGTTTCCATCAGACCGAGGCCGCTGATCTTTGCCATGTAGTCGATCTCTACCGCGGTGAAGGCCTTGATATGCAGTTTCGGGAACTTTTGCCTGATCGACGAAATTATTTCAAGATAGTGTTCAAACGTCCATTCCGGATGAAGGCCGCCGACTATATGGACTTCACTGACCGCCGGCCCGGCCTTCGGGTTTTGGGCCCTGAGTTTTTTTATGATGTCCGGGATCGTCAGTTCAAACGCGCCTTCCTGGCCTTTGGAGCGGCTGAACGCGCAGAACCTGCATCTGTTGACGCAGATATTCGTTGGGTTTACATGGATGTTCCGGATGAAGTAGGCCTTTTTACCGTTCTTCTTTCCGGCAACGTAAGAGGCCATTTTGCCGAGGCCGAAGATATCGTCCGATTCGAATAAAGACATTGCGTCTTTTTCATTCAAACGCCCGCCCGCAAGCACCTTGTTTTCTATTCTTTTGAGCACAGGTAATTATAAATCAAAGCGCAAACGAAAGACCAAGAAAACGGGACAGCTTGAATATTGACCGGATCGTGGCAGTAAGTTTGAGGTGGTCCGGGCGTCCAAGCGTTCTTCGATTAGCCTTCTTTCCTGTTCATATAATTCAATAACATCTGCTTGCGCAGCAATGTGTCCCAAATATCTTCAACGAGCAGGATACTCTCAGGCTGAGGTTGATTTTTCTGTCGACTTGATGTGTAATAGAGCCTTATGAAGCCCGGTTATCGCATCTCTTTATAAAAATGATGCTTTCCTTCAAACGTATCTATTTGTCGGCCATCCTGCTTATCTTTGGGTGTGCAAGTGGGGCTGTGTTAGGTGAGACGCTTCTCCGTGTGACCAATCTTGTAAATCCCTTTATGTCAAGGTACAGCCTGGAGACGGCAGTAGATGTATATTCTTCCCATCCCTTCTTAAATCACACGCTGACGCCCAACCTCAGTTTCGTGAGACCGGCTCACACCTTTCCGAATATACCGGCCTATTACCTTGCGACGAACAATTTGGGTTTCAGATTCGATGCCGCCAGGTTTTCAAAAAAGGACGGAAATGCCTTTAGGATAGCGGTCCTGGGGGACTCTCTTATCGAAGGCTATCAGATCGAATATTCTCTGCCTTATTTGCTGGAGCAAAGATTGAGGGGCATTACTGGATCGGACAGGATCGAAGCGATGAACTGGGGCGTAATGAGTTATTCGCCTATCATTCATTACATCAATTTAAGAAGAAATATCCTCAGGTTCAAACCCGACCTGGTTATCCTGCATTTCGATATGACGGATGTCTTCGACGACAATCACAGATACAAAGACATTACAGAGCTGGACGCGCAGGGCAACCCTGTGTCGGTCAAACCGGGTGTCGAGTATGCTACGCTCAACCAGGACGGGAAACCGGTATCACTTCTTGCAAGGAGCAGGGAACTTGCCCTCAAAAAACCTCTGGGCTCCGCTGCCGGTTTCAAAATATTTCTTATTGAAAAGTCCCCGTTGCCTCACATAAAAATCTACACGAAAAGATAATCGTTGCCTCATGTAAAAATCTATTCAAAAGGCATGTAAGTTTATCATAGTGAGTGGAGTGGGGAGAAGGCGACTTCGCAGGATGCCC
>Ga0334722_10003646_pt1 | contig 16450 bp, 16 predicted proteins | sample C3_bottom_MG_FD_207210 | JGI IMG/M metagenome (GOLD analysis project Ga0334722, IMG submission 207210) | Sediment microbial communities from Yellowstone Lake, YNP, Wyoming, USA - C3_bottom | ecosystem: Environmental > Aquatic > Freshwater > Lake > Sediment | place: USA: Wyoming | collected...
ATGAGATTGATCGCGACGTGGTGCTCGTAGAGCTTGATGCGCTTGTTCCGCCGGGCCTGGGCGAGCAGGGCCCGCTCGACTTCGCGCCCGGTCAGGTCCTTGGCGTGGAAAATCCGGCGGCGGGAGTGGCCGCCCTCGCGGCCGAGGTCGAACTCCTGCTTCCCGATGCGCCGGGTGAACCGCACTCCCCAGTGGATCAGCTCCTTGATCCGCGCGGGCGCGTCGCGGACGACCAGGTCCACCACGTCGGGGTGGCACAGGCCCGCCCCGGCCCGGCGGGTGTCCTCGATGTGCGATTCGAAGGTGTCCTCGCCGCTCCAGACGGTGGCGATCCCGCCCTGGGCGTAGTTCGTGCTCGACTCCGCGGCCTCCTTCTTCGTGATGACCGTCACCGTGCCGATACGGGCCGCGCGAAGCGCGAAGCTCAAACCCGCGATGCCGCTTCCGATGACCAGGAAATCGGAGACCCGTTCCATGCCGTTCCTCCCGATGCCCCGCCCCCCCCGATTGACAGGGGAGCGGCATTTCCATAGAATGTCAAATAATGATTTATTTCCGCATATTTTTAATCATATCCCTGTTCGTTTGTCCAACGGTACTTTGGGCGGATATCTACCGGTTCGTCGACGACGAGGGCGTCGTGCACTTCACCAACATGCAGCACGACGAGCGGTACGAGCTCTACCTGCGGGAGGGGGTCAAGGGTCTTCCCGCGGCGCAGGAAGCCGCCTCGCTGGCGTGGATGATGGATTACGCCGACCGGTATTCCCGGGCGCACAATCTTTCTCCGGCGCTGATCAAGGCGATCATCCGCGCGGAGTCGAACGGCAACCGGTACGCCGTCTCCCGCAAGGGGGCCAAGGGGATGATGCAACTGATGCCGTTCACCTCGAAACGCCTGAAGGTCAACGATCCCTTCGACCCCGTGGAAAACATCGAGGGGGGCGTGAAGTACATCAAGGAATTGCTGGGCGCTTTCCGGGGGAACGTCGTCCACGCGGTCGCCGCCTACAACGCCGGACCGGCAGCGGTCCGGAAATACGGAGGAATTCCCCCCTACCAGGAAACCCGGATCTACGTCAAGCGGGTATTGGGCTACTACCAGCAGTACGCCTCCCAGGAATGAATCAACCGTCCCGGCTCAACCCGCCCACGATCCTCACCCTCCTGCGGATTCTCACGATCCCCGTGGTCGTCTTCCTCCTCTACACCCCGGAGGGGAAGGAGATTCCGTTCGCGCGGTCGTTCATCACGTTCGCCCTGTTCGTGGCGGCGACCGTCACGGATCTCTTCGACGGATACCTCGCGAGGCGATACCAGATGGTCACTTCCCTGGGGAAGCTTCTCGACCCCCTGGCGGACAAGCTCCTCGTGTGCGCGGCGATGATCATGCTGATCCCCCCCCACCGGGTGCCGGGGTGGATGGTGGCGATCGTCGTCGCCCGGGAGATCGGAGTAACGGCCCTGCGCGGCGTCGCCTCGACGGAAGGGCTGGTCATCGCCGCCTCCTCCCTCGGCAAGGCGAAGACGCTCCTCCTCAATATCGGCGTCGCGGCGCTGATCCTGCACTTCCCGGTGTTCGGGATCGACGCCCACCTGTTCGGGATGGCATTCCTCGCGGGGGGGATCGTCCTGACGGCGTGGTCGGGAATCGACTATTTCTTCCGCTTCGTGGGGGAGATCTTCAAAAAGTAAGGGGCCGTCCGTTTTCTTGACAAGGAACGGCCGATTCCCATAGAATCGACTTTCCAAACGCGGGCGTAACTCAGTGGTAGAGTGCAACCTTGCCAAGGTTGAAGTCGCGGGTTCAAATCCCGTCGCCCGCTCCATCGAACCCCCAACCCCGGCCGCCCCGGGGTTTTTTTTCGCCCACGTAACGGAAGGCGCTGCGCCGTTCCCCGGTCCCGGCTTCGCCGCCTCGGAGGGGGACTCCGTTCGTGGCTCGCCGTGCGATGAACCTGCACGGCTGCGCTTTACCTCACTTCGCCCCCCTCCTGCGGCGGCTCCGCCGGACCGTCCTGGGAGAAGCGCCTTCCGTTATTGGCGCACGTTGTACGAGTCGGCGCAGCCGGTGTCGCGGCGAATGGCCCCGGTCATTTTCGGGGGACGCACACCGGGCACGACGGGGCGCCGGCCTGTTCCGCAAGCCGCCTGTCCTCTTCGCGCTGGTACTGCGGCGTGTCGTGACGCGTCAGGCGGTCGTCGCCTTCGGCAAAGGCCCTGTCCTTCCAGCTTTCGTCATCCGACCAGCGGAAGGGGAGAGTCTTGACCGTTCCCGGCGACGACAGGGACGCAAACGCATCGAGCGCCTCGAGCATTATCCGCCGTTGCAGCTCGGGCTCGCCGGGCTTGCCGGTAGTGTGCCCCAGGGGATAGTCGAGGAATGCCGCGCGGGGCGGCCGGACCGCATTCGTGATATCGAGGGCGCTCGTCATGCAAAGCGTCGGGATCCCCGCCGCCTCCAGGTGCCTTGCGACCAGTCCCACGGACTGGTGGCAGACCGGTCAGACGGGGACGAGGAGGACCGCGTCGACCTCTTCTTCCCGGAGCCGTCGGAGAAGCTGCGGGGCCAGCTCCCCCGTGACGCGGCGCGTCGAGTAGATCCCGCCCATAAACGATTGAAACCGACCTGCAAGGGACCCGACGATCCCTTCACGGGCCAGCCGCCGCAGAGTGTCGATGGGGAAGACGACGTTCGGGTCCGTCCGCGCGCCGGAAAGATCGTACGCGAAATGCGTCGCCCGGAGATCGGATGAATCCACGTCCGCGGGGATCTCGCGAAGGGACGTGTCGTCCTTGTAATGGAAGGCGACCTGACCTGCCATGTAGATGCCCCCCGAGGCGGCGAGCCCCAGGCGGCATTTCGACAGCGGCTTCGCAAGCGGCGCCCACGGGGGGGAATCCTCGTTGACGACCCACTTGTACGGCGTGTATCCGAGCCTGGCGTAGTTGTCGCGTATTCTCGGGATATACTCGACCGGGGCCAAGGACGGGAATTGCGCCTTCTTCATCGGCATGGGGAATCCTCCGAATCTCCTGACGTTCGAATTTCAGTATCTCACGGTTGCCTTCCCCCCAAGTAGGATTCCATGATCTTCGGGTCGTTCCGGAGCTCCGCCGCAGGACCGCTGTGCACGATTTTCCCCGTCTCCAGCACGTAGGCGTAGTGAGAGACCTTAAGCGCCTGCTTCACGTTCTGCTCCACCAGGAGCACCGTGGTTCCGCCCGCGTTGATCTCGCGGAGGATCCGGAAGATGTCGGCGACGACCAGCGGCGCCAGCCCCAGCGAGGGCTCGTCCAGAAGAAGGAGCCGGGGACGGGAGAGAAGCGCGCGGGCGATGGCCAGCATCTGCTGCTCGCCGCCGGAAAGGGAGCCTCCCCGCTGCTCCTTCCTTGCCTTCAGGAGGGGGAATCGCTCCATGACCGCGTCCAGGTCCTTCCGGATCCCGTCGTCCTTCCTGTGATAGGCGCCCATCTCGAGGTTTTCGAGCACCGTCATCCGGGAGAGGATCGCCCTTCCTTCCGGCACGAGCGCGACCCCTTTCCGGACGATCACCTCCGGGGCAAGCCCCGTGATGTCCTCCCCCAGAAACGTGATCCTCCCGTCCGCCGGCCGGAGCAAGCCGGAGACCGTCTTCATGAGCGTCGTCTTCCCGGCCCCGTTGGCCCCGAGGATGCAGGCGATCCGCCCCTCGGCGACCTCGAGGTCGATCCCTTTCAGCGCCTTGATGTTCCCGTAGCGGGTCGTAAGCCCCCGGACCTCAAGCATCCCCGTCGTCCTCCTCCCGTCCGAGGTAGGCTTCGACCACTTCCGGGTTACCGCGGATCTCCTCCGGGGTGCCTTCCGCGATCTTCTCGCCGAAGTTCAGCACGACCAGCCGGTCGCACACCTTCATGACCAGCGACATGTCGTGCTCGATCAGCAGGACCGTGACGCCGAGACCGCGGATCGAAAGGATGAGCTGGTGGATTTCGCGGGTTTCGCTCTCGTTCATGCCGGCCGCCGGCTCGTCCAGCAGGAGGAGCCCCGGCTCGGCCGCCAGCGCCCGCGCGATTTCCAGGCGTCTCTGGTGCCCGTAGGGCAGTTTCCCCGCCGGGAATTCCTCATGGCCCGCAAGGCCCATGAGCGCCAGCAATTCGCCGGTTTTTTCCCGGATCCGCGCCTCCTCGGCCCTCTGGCTTCCCGTTCGGAGAACGCCTCCCCAGATCCCCGCGCGGCTTCTGGCATGCCTTCCCACCATGACGTTCTCCCGCGCCGTCATCTGCGCGAACAGGCGGATGTTCTGGAACGTCCGGCTGATCCCCATGCGGGTGATGGAATGGGGCTTGAGTCCCTCGATCTTCTCCCCGCGGAAGAAGATCCGGCCGCCGGTCGGCGGGAACATCGAGGTAATGAGGTTGAACAGGGTCGTCTTGCCGGCGCCGTTGGGGCCGATCAGCCCCAGGACCTCCCCCTCGTCGACGGTGAAGGACACTTCGCTCACCGCCGCAAGCCCCCCGAAGCTTTTGCTGACGTTTACGACCTGGAGGAGCGCCACTTATGCGCCCTCCGCGGCCTTGCGGCCCGTCAGCCGGCCGAGCAGGGGAGGATCGATCACCCCCTGCGGCCGGAAGATCATCATGAGGACGAGAAGGATCCCGTAAATGATATAGCGGTATTCGCTGATGAACCGGAGCAACTCCGGGATCAGGGTCAGGAACATCGCCCCGAACACGGGCCCCAGGAGGTGTTCGCTGCCGCCGAAGACGGCGAACACGAGGATCTCCACCGCGCGGTGGTAGGTGAAGTCCGCGGGGCTGATGTAGGAAGTCGTATGGGCGAACAGGGCCCCGGCGAACCCCGAGAGCAGCGCCCCCTGGCTGAAGGCGAGGACCTTGAAATAGGTGGTGTCGATCCCTGCGGCCTCCGCGGCCGTTTCGTCCATCCGGATCGCCGAAAAGGCCCTCCCGACCCGGGAAGAGGAAAGGCGCAGGAAGAACAGGATCGAGAGGAGAGTGGCCGCGAGCAGGATGAGGAAGACGGTCAGGCTGATGAACTGGTTGTTCCTCAATCCCAGGGTCTGGGGGGAGAAGCCCGTTTTCCCGAGGGCCGCGAGGATTTCCCTGCCCATCTGGGGGATCGCCGCGATGCCCACCGCGCCGCCGGTGAGCGTCTCCCAGTTGATGAAGACGACCCGCACCACCTCGCCGAACCCGAGCGTCGCGATGGCCAGGTAGACTCCCCGGAGCCGCAGCGCGGGGATCCCCACGAGGACCCCGGAGGCGCCCGCCAGAAGGGCGCCCAGGAGAACGCCGGCCGGCATCGGGATCCCGTGCCGGGTCGTGAGGATCGCGGAGGTGTACGCGCCGATGCTCATGAATCCCGCGTTTCCCAGGGAGAGCTGCCCCGTGGCGAGGGTGACGTAGATGCTCACGCCCAGAAGGACGTTGATGAGGATGAAGGACGCTACCTGCAGATGGTAGGGGTTCAGCCAGTCGAAGGACATGAGGTTACCGCTGCGCCTCCGGAGGCGCCTGCCCGAACAGCCCCTGGGGTTTGATCAGCAGCACGACGATGATCGCGATGAACGCGATGGCGTCCCGGTAGCCGGAGCTCCCGTAAGCGACGACGAACGTTTCGGACAGGCCGAGGATCAGGCCCCCGGCAACCGCGCCCGCGACGCTGCCCATCCCCCCGAAGATGATGATCGCAAGCCCCTTGAGCCCCATGGAAAGACCCATCTGGTTGTTGATGTAGTTGAAGGCCATCCCGACCAGGACGCCCGCCACGCCCCCCATCGAGGAGGCGATGACGACCGTGGCCGTGATGATCCTCGTCGTGTTCACTCCCAGGAGGCCGGCGGTCTCGAGGTTTTCCGCCGTTGCGCGCAATCCTTTGCCGGCCCGCGTCTTGTAGAGCCACAGCGAGAGCCCGGCCATGAGGAGGATCGCGATCGCCAGGATCACGACCTGGACGAGGTAGACGGTGACCGGTCCCGCCTCGAACTTGATCTCCGCGAAGGAAGTCTCGAACAGCTGGTTCCCCGCCCCGAACAGCTTGTGGGCGATGTTTTCGAGGAGGATGGAGACGCCGATCGTGCTGATGAGCGGCGCCAGCTGCGATCCGCCCGGTCTTCCCCGAAGGGGCCGCAGCGCGAAACGCTCCAGCAGGTAGCCCATCGCCGCCGTCACGAGGACGGCGCCCAGGAAAGCGGCCCAAAGCGGCGCATGGGCCTTCGTCGCGATCAGCATCCCGATGAAGGCCCCGAACATGAAGATCTCTCCGTGGGCCATGTTGATGATGTCGAGCACGCCGAAGACGAGCGTGTACCCCAGCGCCACGATGCCGTAGATGCTCCCCAGGGTGATCCCGTTGATCAGCTGTTCCGCGAACAACGGCGCCCTCCGCGGCGGGGGGTTTCTACTGGAACACCTGGAACTTTCCGTCCTTGATGGTCAGGACGTTGGGCTCCATGACGACGTCCCTGTCGGCGTCGAAGGAGAACTTCCCGAGGACCCCGTCGAAGTTCCGGATCCCGGCCAGGGCGTCCCGCAGTTTCTCCCGGTCGGCTTTTCCCGCCTTCTTGAGCGCTTCCGCCATGATGTAGAGCGCGTCGTACGCCTGGGCGGCGAACTGGTCGGGCTTTTTGCCGTACGCCTTCTCGTACCGGGCGACGAAGACCTTCACCTTCGGGTCGTTTCTGTCGGCGAACCATGGAGTGGCGACCACCAGCCCTTCCGCCGCTTCTTTCGCTATATCGATGACCTTGGGGGAGTTGAACCCGTTCCCGCCGACGAAGGGGACCTTGATCCCCATTTTCCGCGCCTGGGAGAGGATGACCGCCCCTTCCTCGTAGAGGGCGGAGCAGAAGACGGCGTCCGGGGAGAGGCCCTTGATCTTGGTCAGCTGGGCCTTGTAGTCCGACTGCCCCTTCTGGAACGTCTCGATCGTCAGGATGTTGAGCTTCAGGTCCTCGGCCACCTTCTTCATCGTGTCGAAGCCGGACTTGGTGAAGACGTCGTCGTTGCCGTAGAGGAGCGCCACTTTCCTGATGTTGTATTTCATCACCGCCTTCCTGACGGACGCCGGTATGGCCTGGGTCTCCGGCAGGGAATTCCGGAAGACGTATTTCCCGATCTGGGTGATCCCGGCGGCGGTGGTGGACGTCCCCATGATGGGCACGCCGCTGGCATTGGCCTCCGGCCCCACGACCTTCATCTCCGTGCTGAGCGTCGGGCCCAGGATCGCAACGACCCGTGCGGAGTTGATGAGCTTCTGCCCCGCGGCCAGCGCCTGTTCCTGCTTCCCGGAGGAGTCCTCGATGACCAGCTCGATGTTGACGGCTCCCCTGGCGTTGATCTCGTCGCGGGCGAGCTTGAACCCGTTGGTGATCGCCTCGCCGTAGCCCGACCCCTGGCCCGTAAGAATGGAGATTACGCCGATCCTGGCGTTGACCGCCGGGTCCTTCGCCTTGCCGGGCGCGGACGCCTTCGGCGTGTCCTTTGCCGCCCCCATGAACATCAGCGAGAAGGCGAGCAACGCTATCAGGCCGACCAGCCGGATCGTTCCGCCCATGGAATTCCTCCTGTCGGGATTTGTGGTGCCCGGGGGGAGAATTGAACTCCCACGGCTTCTTCAAGCCTCGGGATTTTAAGTCCCGTGCGTCTGCCAGTTTCGCCACCCGGGCGCACTTCCGTGAAACATACCACAAAAACAGGGACGTTCTTAAAAACTCGTCCACGGGCGCGGCGTGAAGAAACGGGAATGGGGAGGTACATCGGAAAGCATGCGGGAGGGGATGGAAAAACCCGGAGAAGAATGGAGGCGGCACCCGGATTTGAACCGGGGAATAAAGGATTTGCAGTCCTCTGCCTTACCACTTGGCTATGCCGCCGTACCGGGTATTGTCGGGCGAACGCCTACGCCCTGTCAAGCTTGTCGGGTCCGGGGCGCTATTGCGTTCGCGGCGTGAAATAATAATGATAGTATGAATCCTGCTCCGACGACCCTCCCGAGCAGGAGGCCCGGTTGCAAACTTCCGTCTTCATAACCGGGGCGGCCGGTTTCATCGGCTCCCACGTGGCCCTGGCGCTGCTCCGGCGCGGCGAGAGCGTCTTCGGGCTGGACAACTTCGATCCCTTCTACGACCGGGCGATCAAGGAACGGAATCTCGCGGCGCTCAAGGAATTTCCGGGGTTTCGCTTCCTCGAGGGGGACATCCGCGACGCCGCCGCGCTTTCGCGCTGGGGAGCGGGAGAGTCCCCGGGCGCGCTGATCCACCTTGCCGCCAAGGCGGGCGTCCGCCCGTCCGTTGCGGATCCCGCGGGCTACGCCGACGTCAACGTCATGGGGACCGTCCGGGTCCTTTCGTGGGCGAGGGACCGATCCGTCCCCCGCGTCCTGTTCGCCTCCTCTTCCTCCGTGTACGGGGGGAACGCGAAAGTCCCTTTCTCCGAAGACGATTTCGTCGACCACCCCGTGAGCCCCTATGCGGCGACCAAGAAAGCCGGCGAGCTGCTCTGTCACACGTGGGCCCACCTGTACGGGATGGACATCGTCTCCCTCCGTTTCTTCACGGTCTACGGGCCGGGACAGCGCCCGGAGATGGCGATCCACAAGTTCACCCGGCGTCTCCTGGAAGGAAAGGAAATCGAGATCTTCGGCGACGGAACGACGCGCAGGGACTATACCTACATCGACGACATCGTCAGCGGGGTCCTGGGGGCGCTCTCCGCGTCTCCCGGATATCGGGTCTACAACCTGGGCGGGTCGGCCACCGTTTCCCTGATCGATCTTGTGGCCCTTCTGGAGCGCGCCACAGGCGTCCGGGCGAAGCGGAAGTTTTTGCCGCCGCAGCCGGGAGACGTGCCCGTGACCTTCGCCGACATCTCCCGGGCGCGCGCGGAGATCGGGTACGACCCGAAGACCCCCGTCGAGGAGGGCGTGAAACGGTTTGTGCAGTGGTACCGCGGCCTGACGGCGATCCGCCAACCTTAAACCTGCGGAAGGAGGCAAACGATGAAGATCACTCTCTCTGTCATCAAGGCGGATATCGGCTCCATCGGCGGCCACATACAGCCGAGCTCGCAGCTCGTGGAAGAGGTCCGCCGAAAGGTGGCCGAACTCGGGAAAAACCTGTTGATCGATTCCCACATCGGGTACACGGGGGACGACATCGCGATCCTGATGACCCACACCCGCGGCCTCCTGGACGAGAAGGTCCACAAGCTCGCCTGGGACACGTTTCTTGCGGGCACGGAGGTCGCCAAGGCGCAGGGGCTCTATGGGGCCGGGCAGGATCTGCTCAAGGACTCGTTCTCCGGGAACATCAAGGGGATGGGGCCCGCCGTCGCCGAACTGACGTTCGAGGAGCGGCCCAACGAACCGTTCCTGCTGTTCGCCGCGGACAAGACCGACCCGGGGGCCTACAACCTGCCGTGCTACCTTGCCTTCGCCGATCCGTTCCATTGCGCGGGACTGATCCTGTCCCCAAAAATGGGCGCGGGTTTCACCTTCCGGATCATGGACGTCGAGCACACCGATGGAGACCGGGTCGTCGATCTCAACGCGCCCGAGGACCTCTATGACATCGCCGCGCTGCTGCGCGACCAGGAGCGGTTCGTCGTAGAATCGGTCCATTCCAGGGCGACCGGGGAGGTCGCGGTCTCCGTGAGCACGACCCGCCTGCACAACATCGCCGGGAAGTACACCGGCAAGGACGACCCCGTGATGCTCGTCCGCGTCCAGGGGAATTTCCCCGCCACCGGGGAGGTCCTGTCGCCGTTCACCATCGGGCATTTCGTCGCCGGTTTCATGCGGGGCAGCCACCACGGGGCGCTGATGCCGGTGCCGAGGAACACGGGCACCTCCTTTTTCGACGGGCCGCCGATCGTGTCCTGCCTCGCGTTCTGCGTGAAGAACGGTAAACTTACGGAGCCGGCCGACCCCTTCGATCACCCCTACTGGGAATACGTGCGGACGAAGGTGTCGGCGAAATCCGAGGACCTGCGCCGCCAGGGATTCTTCGGCCCGGCCATGCTGCCGTACAGCGAGCTGGAGTACGGCGGGATCGTGGACCGGCTGAAGAAGATGGATTCCCGCTTCCGGGTGGCATCGGGCAAGGAAGGGGTCACGGCGTAGACATGGACATCCGTTTCGACTTTTCGCTGGTCCTTGAAAAAAACCTCCGCAGCGGCGACGGGCTGACCGCGGCGCAACTTCGCAAAGGCCTTCGCCGGGCGGAAAAGGCCGCCTTGGCGGTCGCCCGCAGGCACGCAGGCGGGGAGATCGGTTTCCCGGATCTGCCGTTCCTTGAAGAGGAGGCGCGAGGGTTTTCGCGGGGCGCGGCGCGGCTGCGGAACCGGTTCACCCATCTGCTCGTCCTGGGAATCGGCGGCTCCGCGCTGGGGACGAAAGCCGTGCTGGAGGGGATCGGCGGCGCCGGCGCGAGGAAGGGGCTTGCGCTGACCGTCGCGGACAACGTCGATCCCGATGCTTTTTTCCCGCTGCTGCGCTCTCATCCGATGAAGACCACGGCGGTCGTCGCCATCAGCAAGTCGGGGGGGACCTCGGAGACGAACGCCCAGCTTGCGCTGGCGATCGATGCCCTGAAGAAGGCCAACGGGCGCTCCTGGAAAGAACACCTGATCCTGATCACCGACCCCGAGAAAGGGGGGTTCCGCCGGATGGCGGACGCGGAAGGGATACGGTCCTATTCCGTCCCCTCGAACGTGGGCGGGAGATTCTCCGTCCTGTCGGCGGTCGGGCTCTTCCCGCTCGCGGCGGCGGGGGTGTCCCCCGAAAAGCTTCTTCGGGGGGCGCGGTGGATGGAGGGCCTGTTCCGGGGGAGGGAGCCGGAGAACAACCCGGTCCTGCTGGCTTCGGCGGTGTACGCCCACTTTCTGCTGGCCAACCCCAAGCCCGTTCACGTCTGGATGACCTACGGGCAGGGACTGGAGCGCCTGGCGGAATGGTGGCAGCAGCTGTGGGCGGAAAGCCTCGGCAAGCTGCGGCCGGACGGGAGGCCGGTGGGCCAGACGCCGGCGCGCGCGGTGGGGGTGACCGACCAGCACTCGCAGGTGCAGCTCTACCAGGACGGCCCGGCGGACAAGGTCTACACCTTTATCCGGTGGATGAAGGGCAACTTCGCCATGCCCGGGGGGAGGCCCCTCCGCGGCCTCTTCGATGCGGAGTTCGAGGGGACGATCGGCGCGCTGTGGAACGCGGGCCGGCCCATCGTGCGGATCGAGATCGGGGCCCGGGACGAGGTCCACATCGGCGCCTTTCTCCATTTCTGGGAGTGGGTGACCGCCGTCGTGGGGGAGTGCGCCGGCATCGACCCCTTCGACCAGCCGGGGGTGGAGGAGGGGAAGAAGATCACCCGCGCGCTGATGGGGGAGAAAGGGGCGTCCGCCTTGCGGGAGCGGTTCCTGCGGAAGATGAAGAACCGGGCGCCCGCCGAAATCCGCGTCCGGGGGAACGACTGAGGCCGTGGGAGGCAGAATCCATCTTCTCCCCGACGGGGTGATCAACCAGATCGCGGCCGGCGAGGTCGTCGAACGGCCCGCCTCCGTACTCAAGGAACTCCTCGAAAACGCCGTGGACGCGAGCGCCATGCGCATCGAGGCGGAGATTTCCGGAGCCTTTCCCTTCACGCTGCGGGTTTCCGACGACGGGATCGGGATGACCGCCGGGGAGGTCGAGCTGGCGGTCCGCAGGCACACCACGAGCAAGATCCGGACGGCGGAGGACCTCCAGAAGATCGCCACGTATGGTTTCCGGGGGGAGGCGCTCCCCTCGATCGCATCGGTCGCAAGGGTCAGGATCGCGACGCGCCCCGCGGGGCAGCCGCAGGGGACGGAGATCGTGGTGGCGGGGGGAGCGGTCAACTCCTTGCGGGAGATCGGGGCCCCCCCGGGGACCACCGTGGAGGTTTCGGACCTTTTCGGCAATGTCCCCGCGAGGCGGAAGTTCCTGAAAACCGCGCGCACCGAGATGACCCACCTGTGGGAGGTCTTCCACATGGTGGCGATCTCCCGCGAGGGGATCTCGTTTCGAATGACGGACGGCAGGGGGGAATTCTCCTACGAAGGCGGCGAGGCACGGACCGCCCGCGCCCTGCGGCACGCCGGGGAGGACGGGAAATACCTCGTCCCCCTGGAATTTTCATCGCCCTTTTTCCGCATCGCCGGCTGGGCGGGCCTGCCCCATCTCTCCCGGTTCGGCTCCTCCGGCATCTCCTTCTTCGTCAACGGCCGTTTTTTCCGCGACCGGGGGGTCTTCGCAGCCGTCAAGGAGGCGTATCGGGGGATCCTTCCCGCCGACCGGCACCCGGTGGTTTGCATCTTCATCGAGTGCGCACCCGTCGAGGTGGACGTCAACGTCCATCCCTCCAAGACGGAGGCGCGGTTCCGGTACGCGCGCGAACTGAACGAACTGGTGCGCCACGCGATCGGCGCCGTCGTCGGGGAGCCTTCCGCCCTTTCCGCGGGGCCGCGGGGCTTGCAGGCGGCGGGCGAGGGACGCGAGGGGGTTCCCCTCCCCGTGAACCGGGAGGCCCGGACCGACCCGATGTTCGGGGAGCCGGAGAAGCCGGCGCTCCCGTTTGCCGTCGCGGGCGTCTTGCAGCCGGGGGCCGGGTTTTTCGCCTCGCTCCGGCCCATCGCGCAGATTCTCGGCACCTACATCGTCTGCGAGGGGGCGGGGGAAGTCGTGATCATCGACCAGCACGCCGCGGACGAGCGGATCGTCTTCTCCCGGCTCAAGGACGCCCTGCTCGGGGGCGGCGCCTCCGCACAGAGATGGCTTGTCCCGCAGGTCGTCTCCCTCCCCGGCGCAGCGGGGAAGGAGCGGACCGAGATCGAATCGTTCCTGTCCCGCATCGGATTCGTTTTCGAGTCGCTGCGCGGGAACGCCTTCAAGATCCTCGGGGGACCGGCCATCCTGGGCCACTTCGACCTCCAGCGGTGGTGGAAGGACCTCTGCGAATTCCTGCTGGCGCACGAAACTTTCCCCAAGGGGATCTTCGACGCCGACCGCGAGCTGTGGCGGATGGCGTGCCACGCCTCCGTGCGCGCGGGAGATTTCCTCGAGAAGGAAGGGATGCGGGCGCTGCTCCATGAGCTGGACCGGGCCGTGGCCTCCCACAGCTGCCCTCACGGCCGCCCGGTGTGGGTGAAGCTCTCCGGCGCCGAGCTGGGAAAGATGTTCGGCCGCTAGGGACGGTCCTGTGGTACAGCTTGGCAGAACGATAAAGGGACCGCAGTCATACAACGGAGGTGGACAAGCGGAAAGAGGATGACAGGACCGTCCCGGTTTAAACGGATGGAAGAGAACCGGCTCCTCGTCCTGTCGGGCCCCACGGCCTCCGGGAAAACGGCGCTCGCGCTTTCCCTCGCACGCTTCCTCCCGCTGGAGATCGTCAACGCCGATTCCCTTCAGGTCTACCGCGGGATGGACATCGGGACCGCCAAGCCGGCCGTTTCGGAACGGCGGGAAGTCCCGCACCACCTGATCGACGTGGCGGACCCGGACGAGGAGTACAACGCGGGGCGGTTCGTCGCGGATGCCGAGGAGGCGATCCGCGGAATCCGGGGCCGCGGGAAGTTCCCCCTGGTGGCCGGGGGAACCGGCATGTATCTCCGGGCCCTGCTTCGGGGCCTCGACGCCCTGCCGAAGGACGCCGGAATCCGCGCGGGGCTTGCGCGCCGCTGGGAGGAAGAGGGCGGGGAGGCGCTTTTCGCGGAGCTGCGGACGGTCGACCCCCTCTCCGCGGAGGCCATCCACCCGTCGGACAGGGTCCGTCTGCTGCGCGCCCTGGAAGTGGCGGCGGTCGCCGGGACGCCGCCCAGCAGGCTGAAGCGACGGTGGGCGGAGGGCGCGGGGAAATACCGAATCCTGTTCATCGCCATTTCCGCGGACCGGGACGAGTTGTACCGGCGGATCGACGCCCGCGTGGACGACATGTTCCGCAGGGGGCTGGTCGACGAGGTCCGCGGGCTCCTGTCGAAAGGATATGCGCCGGACCTGAAGCCGATGATGGCGCTGGGGTACCGGCACGTCGTTTCCCACCTTTCCGGTGCGGTGTCGCTGTCCGGGACCGTCGCGGCGATCCAGCGGGACACCCGCCGGTACGCCAAGCGCCAGCTGACCTGGCTCGCGCGGGAGCCGGACGCGGTCTGGATCGGGACGGAAAACGCGGCCGGGACGGCGGCCGAAATGGCCAGAAAATTCTTGTTTTAACCGATAGATTGACCTAAATTTAAGGTTTACCGACGAAGGAGCGCGGATGATTCTCCAATACCTCGATTTCGAGAAGCCGATCATCGATCTGGAAAACCGCCTGGAGCAGTTGCGGCGGGTCGACGACGGGACCGACAAGAATCTCCGGGAGGAGATCGCCAAGCTCGACAAGAAGATCGGCAAGATCCGCAAGGAGATTTTCTCCAACCTGACCCGTTGGCAGATCACGCAGCTTGCTCGCCATCCGAATCGACCCTATATGCTCGATTATGTAAACCATTGCTTTAAGAATTTCCTGGAGATCCACGGCGACCGGGCGTTCCGTGACGATCCCCCGGTGGTCTGCGGATTCGCCGAACTGGAAGGCGAAAAGGTATTGATCATCGGCCAGCAGAAGGGGAGGAACACCACCGAGAAGATCCGCCGCAACTTCGGGATGGCCAACCCGGAAGGGTACCGCAAGGCCCTGCGGGTCATGAAGCTCGCGGAAAAGTTCCGGCTGCCGGTCATCACGTTCATCGACACCCCGGGCGCTTTCCCCGGCATCGGGGCGGAGGAGCGCGGGCAGTCCGAGGCGATCGCGAGGAACCTCCTCGAGATGGCGCGCCTGCAGACACCGATTCTCGTGGCCGTCCTCGGCGAGGGGGGAAGCGGCGGCGCCCTGGCGCTCGGGGTGGGGGATGAGATCCTGATGATGGAGTACGCAATCTATTCGGTCATTTCCCCCGAAGGGTGCGCCTCGATCCTGTGGCGCGACACCGCCCGCGCGGAGACCGCGGCGGAGATGATGAAGATCACCGCCACCGACCTCAAGAAGTTCGGCGTCGTGGACCGGATCGTCCCGGAGCCCCTCGGAGGGGCCCACCGGGACCACAAGGCATCCGCCGATGCCCTCAAGATCGCGATGGTGGAAACGCTTTCCGCGCTGCGCTCCCTCTCCCTGGCGCAGCTCCTCGACCGCCGGTACGCGAAATTCCGCGACATCGGGCTGATCAAGCGGAAGGCGGGGGGCAACGGGTGACACGGGACCGCCTCAAGGAACTGCGCGCGGAGATCGACCGGTTCGACGACGAGATTCTTTCCCTCCTCAACCGCCGGGCGCAGGCGGTGATCGAGGTGGGGAAGATCAAGTCGGAGCAGAAGCTCCGGTTCTACGTCCCCGAGCGCGAGGTCGAGATCCTGCGGCGGCTTTCGGCGTCGAACCAGGGGCCCTTCCCCGCCGATGCGCTCAAGGCGATCTACCGGGAGATCATCTCGGCCTCCCTCGCCCTGGAGAAGCCGCTCTCCGTGGCCTTCCTGGGCCCCAAGGCGACGTTCACGCACCTGGCCTGCCTCAAGCACTTCGGGGAGAGCGCCGACTACGTCCCGCAGATCAACGTGTCGGAGGTCTTCGAGGCGGTCGAGCGCGGCGTGGCCGACTTCGGCGTCGTGCCCATCGAGAACTCCAGCGAGGGGATCGTCAGCAACACGCTGGACATGTTCGTCGACTACAACCTGCTCATCTGCGGGGAGATCCTGGTCGAAGTGGCGCACGACCTGCTGTCCGTGACGGGCGACATCGAGCACGTCAGGAAGGTCTACTCGCATCCGCACGCCATCGCCCAGTGCCGGGGGTGGCTCGAGAGGAACCTTCGCTCCGTCCCCGTTTTCGACGTGGAGAGCACCGCGCGGGCGGCGGAGCTGGCGGCCGACGACCCCTCGGCGGCGGCGATCGCGGGGGAAGCGGCGGCCAAGATCTACGGTTTGAAAAGCATCCGGAAGCGGATCCAGGACAATACGAACAACTTCACCCGCTTCATCATCATCGGGAAGATCGCTCCGAAGCGGACCGGCAACGACAAGACCTCGATCCTCTTCGCCGCGAGGGACGAGGTCGGGGCCCTTCACCTGATGCTGGAGCCGTTCGCGAAGCACAAGGTCAACCTCACCAAGATCGAATCCCGGCCCGTAAAGACGAAGGCGTGGGAATACCTCTTCTTCCTCGACATGGAGGGGCACATCTCGGTCGACCCGGTGGCGAAGGCCGTGGACGAGCTCCGGATGCGGGCCCAATACTTGAAAATCCTGGGATCCTATCCCCGGGCCATCTGATCGCCGCCGGCGCTTTCCCCGGCGGCTTTCCCGGTGCGGGATAGAAGGAGGACCGATCCATGATCATCGTGTTGAAGGCGGGTGCGACCGACCGGGAAATCCGGCTGATCGAGGAGAAGATCAAGTCCCACGGGCTCT
>Ga0334722_10003647_pt1 | contig 16448 bp, 20 predicted proteins | sample C3_bottom_MG_FD_207210 | JGI IMG/M metagenome (GOLD analysis project Ga0334722, IMG submission 207210) | Sediment microbial communities from Yellowstone Lake, YNP, Wyoming, USA - C3_bottom | ecosystem: Environmental > Aquatic > Freshwater > Lake > Sediment | place: USA: Wyoming | collected...
AGCTCGCGATCGCGGCCCCCGAGGTCATCGTCCTCAAGAAGTACGGGGAGCGGCCTCCTCGGAAGATCACATTCAGCCGCGAGAACCTCTACAAGAGGGACGAGTTCACCTGCCAGTACTGCGGCGTCGCCCTCCCCGGCCGCGACCTCACGATCGAGCACGTCCTGCCCCGTTCGCGCGGTGGCCCGACGACCTGGGAGAACTGCGTCGCGGCCTGCGAGGACTGCAACGGCAGGAAGGCCGACCAGACGCCGAAGGAGGCCGGCATGAAGCTCAAGACGACGCCGGCGCGGCCGTCCTGGCGCGCGAAGATCCGGCCTCCCTCAAGTACGCGTGACGCCTGGCGCCCGTTCCTCGAGAAGGAACTCGCGTCGGCCTGAGTCACTGGAACCTGACCCTCGGGGTAGTCTTGAGGCCCGCCTGGAAAGCGGTGGTGCCCGCAAGGGCTTGGGGTGCAACTCCTCCAGGTTCCGTTTGCCCTCGAAGCGTAGAAAGCGACGCACCGGTCCCGTAAATCGGAGAGCTCGGCGCACGTCCGAGCGAGGGCTTCTCAAGCTCCCGTCGTTCAAGAGATAGGACTCCGGTTTCCTAAGCCGGGTATGTCGGTGCGATTCCGGCCGGGAGCAGAGGGGCGAGACGCCGGTTCAAGTCCGGCCCCTCGGGCGTCAGCTCGAGGGTAGTTCAAGAGGCAGAACGCGCTCCGTTGCCCGGCGTCTAGGACACGACGGCTCCTGTAAAGCTGTTGGCTCGGTGCGATCCCGAGGTTGGGCTTCCAAGCTCCCGTCGTCCAGCAGAGAAGACACCGGCCTCCGAAGCCGGAAACGAAGGTGCGATCCCTTCCGGGAGCATGAACGTGAGGTGACCCGAGAACAAGACGAGGAAGCACAAGCTCAACCACGACGTGGTGAGCGAGAAGTTCGCCTGCACGAAGTGCGGCAAGCCGATCAAGCAGAGGCTCGTCCAACAGAAGTCGTCTCCCCCGAAACTCTGCTACCGGCACTACCTTGAGGCGAAGGGCAAGCTCAAGGACCAGAGACGCGAGTGAAACAAGAACGGGCTGTAGCGAAGGAGAAACGCGCTTCACTGGGGGTGAAGAGATCGTGGGTGCAATCCCCACCAGCCCGATCCGTGGCGGCTATAGCTCAAGGAGCAGAGCGCGTGCCTGTGGAGCATGAGAACCGAGTGCAAGTCTCGGTAGCCACCTTGTCGTAGCGTGCTGGTACAGTAGTCGGAATGCGAAGACGCGCGCCGTCAATCAGAGCGACGTGTGCTCGGTGTGGCAAGAGAAACGTAGAGCATCGTCTTTTCCGAGATGCGAGAGGCAAGGTCAGGCCCTACAGCTCATGTCGTGGATGTGAAGTCGGAAAGCAACTGGCGCTGAGGGAGGCGTGGATCGCAGCGAACGGTCCGTGTGCGATATGTGGGAGTCGAGAGAGACTTGAAGTCGATCACGAGGAACCGGAGACCAAGGTCTCGCATCGCGTGTGGTCATGGTCCCAGCGACGAAGAGACATTGAGCTCCAGAAGTGCCAGGTCTTGTGTTCCCGTTGTCACAAGAAGAAAACGCGCGCATGGAACAACGCCAAGCCGATTCAACATGGAACGGATGGTGCCTACACGCGCCGACGCTGCCGCTGTGGCGCTTGTCGAGAGGCACATCGCGTAGCCAAGGCGGCGTACCGGAATCGCTGCCGATCTCAAGGCGTTACGCCCACGTAGCTCAGTCAGTGGAGCACCTGTTCGGTAAACAGGAGGTCGTGAGTGCGATCCTCACCGTGGGCTTCGGAGGTCTCCATGCTCGTTCCCAATCGCTCGCGTCACCCGCAGGGTCAGGATGCTGTCGTCGAGCTCACGGCTCTGATCGGTGAGGCGTGGCGACTTCGGATCAAGCGGAGTTCTCTCAACCCGGCACCGCAAGGAGGAGGCGCGTCTCATAAGCGCGCTCAGGAAGGTGCGAGTCCTTCTGCCGGGATCTCTGGATCTTGAACTGACCGTAGTGGTCGGCCCTGTCTCGAAAGCAGGTGGTGCCCGGAAGGGCGTGAGGTGCGAGCCCTCCGAGATCCGTCTCAACGGGGTGTAGCTCAGCTTAGTCCAGAGCGCTTGCTTCGGGAGCAAGAGGCCGGTGGTGCGAATCCACTCACCCCGATCAACGGGCCCGTAGTGACAACAGGAGAACGCCGCCCTCGCACGGCGGAGGTCCGAGTGCAATTCTCGGCGGGTCCATAGGAGAACGCAGCATCGGCTGGCTCGAGGGCACATGGTGCTCTTGATCCGGTTCTCGCCGCGGGCGATCGAGGCCTCGATTGCTCTCCAAACCACAAGGGGCCTTAGCTCAGTCAGGAGAGCGCTTGGATGGCATCCAAGAGGTGGAGGGAGCAAAGCCCTCAGGCTCCATGGTCTTGGTGAGCGTCCGGGTAGCGAGGAAGCGGACTTGAACTCCGTCGGGCCCGCAAGGGTCTTCAGGGTGCAACTCCCTGGCTCACCGTCTTAGGCTCGTGGCTCAACAGAAGAGCGTCGCCTCGACACGGCGAAGGTTTCCAGTGCAAGTCTGGGCGAGCCTATCTCAAGGGTCCGTAGCTCAGCAGTAGAGCAGCCGCCTTTTAAGCGGATGGTCCTCGGTGCGATCCCGAGCGGTCCCACTCAACAAGCCTCCGTAGCTCAATCAGCAGAGCAAGCGCCTCTTAAGCGCAAGGTTCTCGGTGCGAGTCCGAGCGGAGGCAACTGGGGTCCGAAGCTTTGACAGCGAAGCGCCTGGCTCTTAACCAGGAGACGCGGGGTGCAAGTCCCTGCGGACCCATTCTGAGGCGCGGTCGTCTAGAAGCCAGGATGCCGGGCTTTCAATCCGGTGACACGGGTGCAACTCCCGTCCGCGTCAGTGAGCTCGCGAACGAGACTCGGAGGGCGAAAGCCAAGGCTGTTCTGACCAGACCGAAGCAAGTTCGTTCTCGGCGCGAGCCGATCGACTAGTGATGGCGGTCGGTTGCAACCCGATCAGCACGAGTTGCATTCGAATTGCTGGGCCAGTAGACTACACAGGTGAAGCGCTGCTCGAGATGCCGGAGACAAAAACCACTCAAAGCGTTCTATCGACGCGGCGAGGGTCGCCAGCCGTAATGCAAGCGGTGTAACAAGACATCCCGCGCGGCCTACTATAAGAAGAACCGCAAGCGCTATGCTCGGAACAGGGAGAACCTCCGACACAAGATTCGCGACATCGTCAGCGAGATAAAACTTACGACACCGTGCGCCGATTGCGGCGGTTTGTTCCATCCGGTGGTGATGGACTTCGACCACCTCGACGGCCACAAGAAGGTGGCGAATATCGCTGTCCTAGTCTACCGCCACCAGTCGTTGAGGATGGTTATGGAGGAGATCAAGAAGTGTGAGGTAGTGTGCTCAAACTGCCACCGAGTGCGAACCCACAAACGACGAGAAGCCAACAAGGCCCGTGGGCGATAGGAGTGACGTTACGGTCTGCAAAGCCGTAGAACCGAGTGCAAGTCTCGGACGGGCCTTCGCACCTTAGTAGCACGATCCTCTGGCGGACCTTCCAAGCGGGCGAAGTGTTACAGCAGCACATCGGGCTTCCAACCCGAGAGCGTCGGTGCGACTCCGACTGTCCGCGTCAAGCTCCGGTAGTTCAGCAGACAGAACAGGCGGCTTCTACCCGCAAGGTCGTAGGTGCAACTCCTACCCGGAGCATTCGGGCCTCTAGTTCATTCAGCGAGAACGCGGCTTTTGCAAGGCCGAAAGACCGGTGCGAATCCGGTGAGGTCCATCGAAGGACAGGCGAGAAGTCAGCGCGGGTTCAGCCGGTCCGGGATCATCTTCTCCCAGCCACGCACGTCCCAGCCCTTCTCGCGAGCGTGACGGAGGAGCCTCTCGGCGTAGTCCGGCCGCCCGCGCTGGAGCGCGACCCCGATCATGTTCCACACGGACCCCTCGTCGTCAGGGTCGAGCCTGCGGGCCGCCGCGTCGAAGACCCGATCGCGCCGCGCGAAGTCGGCGGTCCTGAGCCGGGCTTGTTGGACCTCAAAGTCTCGACGTCGACGCTCGTCCTCGCGTTCGCGCGCAAGACGCTCACGGCACGCGGGGCAGCGGAACCCTGACGGGTATGAGATGTCGGTCGAGTAGCGATCACATTCGGAGCAGAATCCTCGAGCCACGTTACCTCCCCGCCGTCAGCTTCGAGACGACCGCCCTCGCGATCATGAGCGCGGCGGTCGGCCTGGAGATCGACCTGGCGCGATACCCGAGGGCGTGTCTCCGGTCGTGGTTCCTGACGAGGTCGACCACGGCACTCGCGGCTCGCTTCGGATCGCCGCCATCGACCGCCGCCGCGTGCGCCACGACGTGCCGAGCGTTCTCGGCCTCCTGCCCAGGCATGGCCTCGTAGAAGACGATCGCCTTCCCGAGCGCGAGACACTCGCTCGTCGTGAGCCCTCCGGGCTTCGTGACGACCACGTCGGAGGCGCGCAGGAGGCCGATGATCGGGCTCACAAAACCCAGGACCCGGATCGGCCCGGGGACCTTCGCGGCCGCCGCCTCGGCCTCCTTCTTGACCTGCTCGTTCTTCCCGCACACGACGACGATCTCGGCCGCACCACGGAGTGCCTTCGCCGTCTCGGTCATGACCGACACGAGCGGGCCCAGACCGGCGCCGCCGGCCAGCAGCGTGACGGTCGGCTTGTCGAGCCTGAGCCTGGTCGCGACCTTGGCCTCGTGCTGGTCGTAGGGCCTCGCGTAATCGAGGTCGATCGGTATCCCGCTCTGGACGATCCTCGTGACGCCGCCCGAAGCGAGGTCGCTCACGGCGCGCCCCGGGGCGCAGAAGGTCAGATCCGCCTCCGGTCGACGCCAAGCGCCGTGCGCGGCGTAGTCCGTGACGACTGCATGGACCGGCGCCGTGATCCTCCCGGACCTCTTCTCGTTCAGGGCCACGTCGAGCGGCAGAAAGTGGGTGCAGACGATCGCGTCGCGGCCCTGCATGCGCTTCGCGAGACCCTGCCCGCTGAGGCCGTTCGCGAGACCGGAGAGGCCCTTGGCTCCGGGCACGAGATCGAGGTTCTTCGTGGCCGCGTAGGCCGCGCCCCACGCCGCAGGCACGTTGTTGACGAGGCCCTCGAACAGGCCCCTGTAGCAGGTCGCGAAGCCCGGGGTCATGTAGTCGAGGGCGTCCAGGATCTCCACGTCGCAGCCGGCGAGGGAGAACGCCTTCGCGAGCGCGAGCGCGGCCGCCTTGTGTCCTCCGCCGGTCGAAGCGTGGACGACCAGGATCTGGAGCCTGGCTCGAGCTGGTCGCGGTCCTTGAAGTTCAGCAAGGCCCACGAGCGGCACCTCAGCGTTCCGTCGTGAGCGCCGTCTGGTCGTCGATCTTGAGTACGAGTCGCCCGTCGGGGATCGCGCGGCCGATGACTTCCATGGCCTCGACGACTCCCCCGCGGTCGCGCATGAGGATCCTTAGCGAGAATCCGCCGTCGCGAGCTGAAGGCCCGGCGGCAACACGCGTCGACTTGCCATCGACGCTAAGCTCGATCCAGAAGTTGCGGATGTTTCTGGACACGGCCTGGGCAGGTCGCGGCCGCAGGAGCGCCGGCGCGTGACTCGCCCGTGCCGCGAGCCTGTGGATCGCATCGGCGTCGCCGTCAAGGGCCTGGCGCTCGAGGCGACGGATCTCCTCGTCGAGGGCGTTCCTCCGGATCGGCCTTCTGTGGCCGCGATTGCCTAGGAGGTCGGCTTCCTGGACGTCTTTCTCAAGCCCGTAGGTTGGCTCATCGGCCTCGGAATCGTAGCCGGTTACGTCGCCGTTGCGGCGACGGTCCTCCGGGTCTCGCGCGCCCCTGTAGCGAATGAACCTGAACTGGCCTTCGGTGAAGCCACACTCGTCTCCGTCGTCCATGCGGGCGACCCAGACAAGACCGAGGCTCCCGGCTGGCTCGACGCGGACGACCTTGCCTTCGGAGCCCTTCGGGACGACCGACCCGTTCGCGAACGTGAGGTCCTCGAGCGTTCGGAGACGGCGGTTCACGTCTTCGTGCTTCTCGTAGAGCCCTTCGCGTGCCATGTCCACATGATCGCCCCTGATTCGTCAGGGCGCCACTGACGTATCGCAGCCGATGCGTCAGGGCGCTAGCTGGCGTCCGATGGCCTGATCGGGTCGTGAATCGACTCGCCTGGCCCGAGATGGTCATGACGATAGATCCGTGGCGCTGCGGATGCCATCTCGCTCCATGCTTCGTACCAGCCGGACGTGTCCGCGAACCCGCCGCGGCGCTCCATTTCGTCGGAGGCGTGACCGCGGACGGCTATCGCCACGTCTATGGCCCTGCTCCGGAGCGCCTTGTGGAACAGGCGCAGCGCCTCGGCCGGGCTCATCTCGCCCAGGCCGCGGGCCTCGGCGCGGAGACCCTCGTCGGCTGGGTTCTTCTTGAGGAGCCGGCCTACGTGCGTCTCGCTCACGCCGAACCGGCGCGCGATCGAAGCGTTCGTCTCTCCGTGGGCGGAGCTGTCTCGGATCGCCTGCGTGTCGTCCGGGGCCAATTTCCGTATCCTCGGCCCCTCCTTCATGCTCTTGAGCATCCGCGCCACGTTCCTGTAGTCCATGCCGTAGGGTGCCCCGGCGTCCCTGAGCGACGCCCCTTGCGCGACGCTCTCGGCGATCGCGCGCTTGGTCTCCTCGGGGATCATGCCGCGACGCTTCGGAGCCCCTTCCTCCTCGGCGACGATCGAGGTGCGTGTCCTGCTGATCCCGAAGTCGGACGCGATCTCCCCGTAGGGCTCGCCCGCGATCGCGCGACGGGCAATCTCCCGCCTGTCCTCCGGAGACAGCTTGGGTGGAGGAGCCTCGACGCCGATGGACCTGAGCGCAGTCCTCACGGTCGTCTTGTGGACTCTGAACCGGTGTGCGATCGAGGCGTGTTTCTCTCCTTTGGCGGCACGCTTGGCGATCTCCTCCTTGTCCTCCTTCGAGAGCTTTGGCCCCACACGCGTCTCGGCCGGGTCCCGCACGATCCCGGACGCCCTTGCGATCCGGCTCACGCCTGAAACGCTGATCCCCAGATCCTCGGCGATGTCGACGTGAGAGTCCCCGGTCCTCGCTCGCCGGAGCAGCTCGTCGCGCTCATCCGCCGAGAGGTAGCGCGAGAGACCACGGACGAGCCTGCCGGCCGCTTGCCTCTCAGCCGGCACCCAGATCAGGTTCTTGCGGAAGAGGTTCTTCTCGTCACCGTCCAGGAACTTGACCTTCATGCCGGCGCGCTTGGGCCCGACGAACGTCTCCGCGACGAGTTCTGCGCGCGTCCTCCCAGGCGCGCTGCTCCTGTACAGGATCTCTTGGTCGAGGGCCTCGCCCGTCCTCGTGTCGACGAGCCGCCCGTAGGAGCTGACCTCGTAGCGAGGCTGCCCAGGGACGGGGCGCCACTTCTCCGCTTCGGCGTAACGCTGCTCGAGCTTGCGGACCCGGTGCTCCTCCTCCGAGAACCCGAACTTCCCAGCGATCCTCCGGACGATCGCGACGGGCAGGTCGACCGCCTCGGCGACCTCGTCGTAGCCCTCATCGAGCTCCTCGAGCCGACGCATGATCTCGGCCTTGATCTCTCGGCCGTAGCGGGGGTTCTCGACGAGCTCGTCCAGATTCACGCCTCACCTGTCGGTGGTCGATGATACACTCCCCGGCGTCGCAGCAAGAGAGCGGGCATGTCGGCCTCCCGCGTGTGCATGGCCGGCAACAAGGGCACGACCTGGTATCGACGTGGTAGTGCTTCGGCGTGGAGTGCAAGTCGAGGAACTCATCTGGGCTCGTTAACCACGGTGAGAACAACGCCTGCGATCAATATCCCGCAGGGCCTTTCGATGGCGGATGCCGACGTTCTCGTCGGTGACGCCATCCTCGTCTGAACCCAGCGAGCAAACCCAAGGTTCAGTTGCCGGTCGACTAACCGGATGGCATGGAGGGAAGACTCCATACGTCGTGAACGATTGCGGTTGCCGGGAGAGTCGTCCGTTCTGGTCCGGACAACCTAAGGTCGCACCGAGCGGTCAAGGCTTGTTGTATCTCTACGCCACGCTGCTTACGGACCTCGGTTCGATTCCGAGCGTGTCCAACAACCGCGGGCCGGCCTACCAGGGGCCGGCCTGTTTCCTTTCCTTGATCCCGGTCAAAACAGGACCGATCATGTCGGCATGATGTTCCGCAGGAACGTCGACGAGGAGCTCCGCCTCGCGGAGAGGGAGGCCGCGACCGGCGATCCTCAGGCGATCGCGAGGTACGTGAGGCTCCGGCTCCGACGCGGCGAGCAGGTGACCGCCTGGGCCCTTCAGGCGATTGAGCAGGACCCGCGGGAGAGGCTGCGTTACCTGGTCGCGGCCCGCGAGGAGCTTCCTGAGACCGAGTTTTCGTTCCGCCAGACAGCGACCCACGCTTCGTCTGGCTTTGGCGCCGAAGGCTACGCAAGGGACTCCGCGAGGAGCGACATGGTCTTCCTCGCGTCCCAAGGCTTCGAGTCGCGCATGGAGCACGATCGGGGCAGGGAGGGCACTGGCGCCGATTACCGAGGCCGCCCACGCACCTTCCGCTACTCCGACGGCTTCCGCGCCTTTGTCCAGGGCGTTCTCGAGCTACTCGACGCCGAGATCCTCCGTCTGCGCCAAGACGGCTGGACCTACCCCTCACACTACTTCGGCCACGAGGAGTACTTCAGTGACTCGATCACAGAGGAGCAGCGACGCGCCTGGTCGCACGAGAACTTCGAGATGCTCGGCTGGGACCGCAGCTACGGCCGTGATGGACGGGCCATGACCATCGAGCGCATGAAGCAGATCTATGTCGAACGCGGGCCTCTCAAGCCAAGCTGGCTCCTCCGGGCTTGAGCCCGGTCAAAACCAGGTGGATCATGCAGTCAGGAGGACGCCCGTGTTCCTGTCTCTCGCCGACCTTGGTCAGCAATTAGCACCTCAGCAGAGGGGTATCGGTGTCCCGGGCTTTGACGCGATCGACTCGGCGGTCATCGCGGTCATGGCGATCACCGGGCCGCTCGCTTCGAGCTCGTCTCAGAACGAGGCCAAGCGCCGCGAGCTCGCCACGGCCCTCGCGCAGGTGAACGTTGCCGCGAAGACGTTCGCGCCCTCGCTCGTGGCGCTCGGGTGGACCGCGGAGCCCAAGGCGATCAACGACATCGGCGACGCGGCGGTCGCCCTGACGCCGCCAGCGTCCTCGGAGGGCGGTAAGGTCGCCTGGGCCTCTCTCGACACAGGTGCTCTCAGTCTCTCGAAGATGCTCACTGTGGCTGGAACGGCGGTCCTCGCCCGTGCAGCCGCGGAGGCGTCCGCAGCCGCCCAGAGGGCCAAGACGGCGATCGCGAACCTCACGGTCAAGCTGCCCATGACGGACGAGGACTGGGTCAAGATCGACGGCGTGATCGACTCGGTCCAGAAGGACGTGGCCCTGATCGGCCGCCTTCCGCTTGGTCGCGACGACGCGGCACGCTACTCCACGATCGGCTCGCAGATCCAGGCCGAGTTCGACATGAAACTCGAGTCGGTGAGCTCTGGCTTCATGAACGCTGCCGAGGGCGTCGTGCGCTCGACCGGTGCCGCTCCTCAGCAGGGGCGCCGCGGCGCCGCCTGGGTCGAGCGGAACAAGTGGCCGATCATCGGGGTCAGCGCACTCCTCCTGGTCGCTTTCTCACTCAGCGGAAGGAATTGACCGGGCTGCCCTCTGTGGCTTCGTCTTCATGACCTGTTAGCATCTGAGCGAAGGACGAAGAAGCCCATGAGCACGCTGAACGGCTACGCGAACCCCGAGGGCGAGATCTCGGTTCCCGACGGCGGCATGTCGGGCGTGAACCTCTACTCCAACTCGGCCCCCGTGGTGGCGCTCCCCATGGGCGACTACATGGCGGACGACCCGGCCCAGGGCACCCCCGCCCCGACGCCAGCCCAGGCGTCGCCTGCGGCCCCCGAGTTCAGCATCGGCTCCTCGATCACGAAGCCGCGGGTCCTCATCCCCGCCGCCGTAGGCGCGATCATCGGCTGGTGCCTCTCCGGCGAGGAGGACAAGACCGAGAAGGCCAAGAGCGCCGCCGGGCTCGCCGTTGGCGTCGGCCTGGCCGCTCTCGTCGGCGACTGGCTCTCGAGCAAGTAGGAGATCACGATGGACGGCAAGACTCTCTTCGGCTTCGGGGCGGCCCTCGCGATCGGGCTCGGCCTCTACTTCTGGTACGCGGGCGCCGACAAGCCGCCGGTGCCGGAGTTCGCCGACTTCCAGCGCATGAACCTCTCGGCCGATGACCGGGCGAGGCTCCTCGCCAACATCAAGGCCTGGTTCGCCAGCAAGGGGCTCGATCTTTCCTCTCCGGCCGATCAGAGCAAGATCGCGGCCTACCTGACCGCAGGCCAGCAGCAGACGATCGCGGCGCTCACGGGAGGCAGCTTCGGGGCCGGTCTCATGGCGCTCCAGTCGGTGCTGAAGGCGCTCGTCGCCGGTACAGCTCCTGCGTCTCCCTGACCTCAACCCTCACTGGCTCTCCGAGTGGACCGCACCCGGCAGACCAGGTCGGCACGGCATGGGCCTAATACTCGATTGTCCTCACTGTGTCGGGGTCGGGATCAGGTCGGAGGACCCGAGGATGGTCAGAATCCCGGTCGCCTTCACGAACCCGGTTGACGGCGGGGCCCCCTTCGGTCCTGAGTCGAGGTCGAACGGACCTCCGACCCCGCGTCCTCTATGGACCAGGACGGGCGACACGTTCGAGACGCTCTCGCTCACGCCGTCGATCGACACGAGAAGCACACACGCAGGCGGCTGGCACGGATGCATCCGGCGCGGCGAGATCGAGGCAGCATGAGTGACGCGCCCCTCTCCCTCATCCGCGATCGCAATGGGGTTTTGCGTCTCGTCGAGGAGTGCGTCGCGGTCCTGACGTGGAGCCCGGACGGCCGACTCCTCGCCGTGTCGCGGCACGACGACTGGACGAAGTTCACCCTCCCGGGCGGCAAGGTCGATGAGAAGGACCGCGTCGGTAGCAGGCTCGAGACGTTGAGGCGGGCCGCCCGGCGCGAGCTGCTCGAGGAGACGGGGCTCTATGCGTCGGAGCTCGAGCCGGTCTTCGCCGACTACGATGTGGGTCGCCACTTCACGACGACGTTCTGGGCCAACCAGGTCCTCGGGGAGATCAGCACGGAGGAGCCGCACGCCGTCCGGTGGGCGCCGCCGTCCGTGATCCTACGCGGCCCGTTCGGAGGGTTCTACCAGAGGATGTTCACGGCGATCGGCCGCCCCGAGGGGCTTGCCGGCACGCACCTTGACACGCTCCTTCGCATGGCCCGCGAGGAGCGGCGAACCGGAGTTGCCCCCGAAGGTTCCTACGTGGTCGAGTACCGCAGAAGAAAGCGCTGAGCCTCCGTCTCTAATTGTCGGTGCTCTCGGTTAGGATTCTCCCACCGAGGACAGGTGACATGACCGAGATCCAGACCGACAAGCTGAACGGCGTCGCCAAGTGGCAGACGTTCCACTACGGCAAGAAGAAGGAGGCGCTTCGGGTCCGGAGCTTCTGGCGGAAGGCCGGTACAGACACGCGCTATGCGCTCTGCGAGCGGCTCGGACGCGAGGGCCGAACGAAGTATGTTCAGGTCGGCAATCTCAACGCCTCGTAGCGGCCCGTGCCGACCTACGACTACAAGTGCTCCGGCTGTGACCACCGCTTCGAGGCGCTCCAGTCGATCAAGGCAGATCCGCTCAAACTCTGTCCGGCGTGCAACCAGGAGACGCTCGTGCGCCTGATCGGATCCGGCTCCGGGATCTTGTTCCGGGGCTCGGGCTTCTACGCGACCGACTACGGTCGTCCGACCCAGGAACCCAAGAAGGAGGGACCATGACCATGGATCAGTTGACCGAGGACGCCGAGGACGAGATCAGCACGACAATGATCGAGCAGCGCCCGCGCTGCGGGATCGGAGGCTGCAAGCGCGGCACTTCCTTCCGCGTCTCCGTCCTCCTCTACCCCGAGGCGCCCGTCGTCGCGGCGCCCACGTTCACGTCCCGCGGAGCTCGCGTCACGGTCGGTCGTGCCTGTCGGAAGCATCGCGGGTCCTGGACGGTCGCGTCGTTTCTCAACTCGCCGGCCTGGCGTGGCTCCGAGAACTTCAGGCGGTTCCGCGAAGACTTCGGCGGCGACCCGGACTCGAGGCTGGCACGGCTTGAGGTCGTGCGGACGTGAGCGCGAACGACGATATCATGGCCGAGGCGCTCTCCTCGATCGCGAGGTCCCTCGAGAGGATCGCCTTGCTCCACCAGACGATCTCCGATGACAGCAAGGCCATGCTCGAACTTGAGCGCGAGCAGTATGCCATGTGGGTCCGGCGCGAGAAGTCCGACGCCGAGAGACTCGCCGAGATCCGAGAGCAGGAGCGCGAGGCCAAGATCAAGCACGAGGAGATCCTCGCCGAGGAGAAACGCCGCTTCGACGAGTCGAAGAAGAACGAGCGTGAGATGCTCAGGAAGATGGGCAAGCTCACCAAGGACGACGACGAGTCGTGGAAGGGCGGCGAGTCCGAGAAGGAGGACGAGTCTCTGGAGAAGGACGAGTCTTCGGAGAAGGACGAGTCTTCGGAGAAGGACGAGTCTTCGGAGAAGGACGAGTCGTCCGAGGAAAAGCTACCCGAACCTGCGCCTCCGCCCTACCGCGAGTTCATGGAGTTCGACGGGACGGATTACGGCTAGCCATGAACCGAGAGACCAAGTGGCGTGTCGACCGCCTCATGCTCGGAGCCAGCTTCGGGATGTCGTTCGAGGGCTGGATCGCCATGGTCAAGCTCAAGGACCAGGCGTTCTTCGGTCGCGGCGAGTCTCCCAGGGAGGCCGGCGAGGACCTCGAGCGGGTCCTGGCCAAGGCTTTCGAGGTCGACGAGATCCGTGCGTAAGCGGCGAGGAGCCACGATCCTTCCCGCGATCCGGCAGCCGGAGATCACGATCGAGGAGGCCGGCCGGATCGCCGACGAGCTCCGCTACACGCTCAACTTCGCTGAGTCCATGGTCTCTGCGCTGGCCTCGGCGCTCAACTCCGTCCGCGTTCGGTCCATGGCGCCCGAGGCCGACCGAGCGATCCTGGCCGTCCTCGATGTGCTCTCAAGGGCTGATAGGACGATCCGCACCCAGCGCAACGATGCGCACCACAAACTCTGTGCTCGGGCGCTCAGGGCAGCGAGGAGAGAGAAATGACCAGGAAGACGCCGATGCCGGACAGACCTCCCATGAGGGTGATCGAAGATCACGTTCACTTCGATACGGAGATCATCAGGAAAGACTCTGTGGCTCCATTCTTCCTGGACGCACGGCGCTTCTCCGACGGCACGCGCAAGACACGCGACGCTGACACGAACTTGCGGCTAGGAGGTTCGCTCTCGTCCTCGCCGTGCGAGAAGGAGATCTCGTCCGTCAGGATCGTGACGCCCACGGACATGAAGGTTCGATTCGTGTTCATGTACGGAACCGACCCGGTCGTGGACCAGGTTCTCGAGACGAACGTCGATCATGTCCTCAAGAGGAACGTCGGGATGAAGATGTTCATGGACCGCGGTCTCGGGCCGTTGGTGGCGACCGAGTGCTTCGGCGTGACCGTCACGGGCGTCGATGCCGGACCTCCATGCAGGGCAAGAGTCGAGATCAAGGGACGGTTCACGGTCCAGGACTTCGAGAATCCGGCCTGGGCCGAGTGGCACTCCAGGTTGGTCGACGAGTGGATCCAGGGTCGTCACTTCGTGAAGACGAAGGCCCATGAGATCGGACGAGGACGCGGAGACGGCCTGTTCGACACGGAGATCGCTCGACCTGGGCTGACCCAGTTCTTCATCGACCCTCGTCATTTCAACGACGAGACGCCCAAGGCGTACGGCGCCACGGTCACGTTCGGCGGCTCGATCAAGGACACGAACTTCATCGGGAACGGATGTTCCCTGCCTCGCGGGCATGTGCTGAACGTCACGAACGTGACGGTCGAGGAGAAGGAGCTCTCCAGTGGGCTCAAGGAGCCGGTGAAGGTCAGCATCGTGACGGCCATGGGCCACGTCCTGGCCAGCACTACCGCCAAGCCCAGTGAGGTCACGCCGATAGGGCCAGTGTGGTCGGTGGGATCCGAGGACTTCGAGGTCTGGGTCGAGCAGAAGACCTATTCGGGCAAGCTGCGCGTCCTCTTGGGCGGGGAGATCTACAAGCCGGACATGACATAAGCTTGAAGGTCGGTGACATCGTGGCGGCCAAGGTGACGCAGCTCACGAACTACGGCGCGTGGGTCGAGTGGCCTGGGCACCACGCGCTCGTCCTGATCTACGACTTCCCGAAGAAGCTGGGTGATCCGATCAGGCATCCAAGCGAGATCGTGAAGGTCGGACAGGAGGTCCAGGTCACGATCACGAAGCACGACGCACTTCATACGAGGGCGAGGATGCTGGTGGTGAGCGAATGAGCCTCGATGACGACCTACGAGCCGCCGAGCGCGCCGGAGATGACCTCAAGGTCGCCGCGATCAGGAAGCGACTCGGCGACGGCGACACCCAGGCTCTTCTGCTCGAGTTCAAGCGTGAGGTCGAGAAGCTCGAGCAGGAGAACCGCGAGCACGGCTACGCGATCAAGAGGAACGAGGCCCGGATCGAGTTCCTGCGCCGCTGCGCGAAGGCGATCGTGGGAGACCCGTGCTCAAGCTGCAATGGGCAAGGCGTCATCCGGGAGTGGGTCTACCAGGACGAGAGCAACCTGGTGAAGTGCTCGACGTGTGGCGGGAAAGGGTTCAAGGGCTAGCTCCACCTCGTCGGTACTTTCTGTAGCCGAGCTCGCCCTCGAGCCCGTAGGCATGAATGAGCCTCTGGAGGCTACTGTTGCTGACTCCGAGCAACGGGGCTGCCTTGTAGATCCTGTTCCCGGCCTGCGCCATGGCATCTCGGATCGCCTGCCGCGACACGCTCGTCACGAACGGGTCCTTCGGCTTGGCGTAGGACAACCCCCAGCGATCGGCGAGGTCGGTCACGGTCGTCTGAGCGACGCCGAGCGCCTTCGCGGCTACGGAGCGGACCCCGTAGGCATCCTCGAGAGCCTTCTCCAGGTCCTCCTTCGTGATGTCGACCTTGGCCCACTTCCTGTAGGGCTCCCTGGTCGTCTCGAGCAGAAGTTCGGCCGTGTCGAGGACGATCTTGGGGACCGTCTTCGTGACGGTGACGCCATGCCCCGGCTCGGTGATCCACGAGAGGAGGGCCCCCTTCTCCACTTCAAGCAACTCGGCGAACTTGCCCATCGACGCCCCGATCTTCTCTCGGATCTCACGGAGCCTCGGCCTCGCGACCTCCGCCGACACACGCCCCTCACGCGGGTCGTGGAAGACGTAGCCCTTCTTGATCGCCCAGGCGAGCCAGCCCTCGGCTTCCGGGATGCTGAACCTGAGGCTGATCCCGCCCTGGCCTCGGCCTCTGGCCCTCGTGTTCGGGAGGCCGCGCTCGAGCCAGTTCTGGAGCGTTGTTGGCTTCACGCCGAAGTGGGCGACAAGCTCTTTGCTCGTGGACGTGCGCTCCTCGGGCGAGACCTTCTCGAATGGCGCGGCTTTGACTTGCGGCAGGGCGTTCAGCTCGCCCTGCACGGCGTCCCAGAGTCCGACGGGGTCGTCGACCGAGATGATGCCAGGCTCTCTGCTGGAAGGCTGAATGTTCTCAACCGTGAAACCCAGATCGCGTGCTGTCTGGGCCATGGCGGAGTAAATGCGCGTCGCCTGACGCAGGTTCGTCCCGCCGCGGTAGCGCTCGGCGATCATCCTCATCGTCACGGCCTTACCGTCCGACATGAGCGACAGCAGGTCGGTCAGGTCAAGGAGGATCCGTCTGCGAGTCTTCGGCTTGTCGCCTGCGTTTTCTGCCCACATGCTACCTGCCGCCCACGAGCCTGAGCCCTGCTCTCGGGTCATCCGTTATGAGCGCATCGACACCGCAGCGAGCGACTTCCTGCATCCTCTCCGGCGTCACGGTCCACGCAGCGACGAACTCGCCCGAGCCGTGGGCCCTTCGCACGAGCCCAGGCGTCAGGCTTGGCCAGAAGGCGACGAGGCCGTCCGTGGGTCCGCCGGTTCCTTTCTCGGCCTCCTTCCTGGAGAAAGTCACGAGAGCCGTCGCGGTCCACGGCGAGAGTTCCTTCACGCGCGCGAGCTGCCTCGGGTCTCGCGCGATCACGACGGCTCGGTCCGCGATCCCGAAGTTCCTTAGCGCCTTCACGACCGCCGGCGCCGCCGCCCTCGCCTCGTCGAGCCTGTCCTTGAGCTCGATCACAGGCACCGACTTGCTCCGGGCGATGAGGTCGATCGCGTCGCCGAGCCTCGGGACCTGCTCACCTCGAAACCGAGGGGCGAACCAGTAGCCGGCGTCGAGCCGGCGGATGTTGTCGAGGGTCATGCCTGAGACGGCGCCGTGGCCGTTCG
>Ga0334722_10003648_pt1 | contig 16446 bp, 11 predicted proteins | sample C3_bottom_MG_FD_207210 | JGI IMG/M metagenome (GOLD analysis project Ga0334722, IMG submission 207210) | Sediment microbial communities from Yellowstone Lake, YNP, Wyoming, USA - C3_bottom | ecosystem: Environmental > Aquatic > Freshwater > Lake > Sediment | place: USA: Wyoming | collected...
GCCCGTTGATCGGGTAGGAGTTTGCGTCGAGCATCGATCCGCCGAGGGTGTAGGCGCCCTGGCCGCTGTAGCGCTGGCCCTGCAGGTTGCCAAGACCGGGGATCGCGCCGGCCATGCCGACGACGCCGGCCATGCCGGCCATACCCCCGAGACCGCCGCCCCCCGCGCCGCCGCCGCCGGGCGTCACGCCGGCCAATCCAAACGCGCCCGCGGAGAACCCTCCGCCCAGCTGCGCCATCCCGGCCATACCGCCGGCCTCGCCTCCAAACCCGCCTCCGCCCATCCCCGCCGCGCCGCGCCCGCCAAACAGCATCGCCGTATTCGTCTGGGTGTTCGATCCGAAGGTGGTCACCGTCTCGCCCACCGCCTCGGGATTAAATCCCGCCGGCAGGTTGAGATGCTGGGCCACGGTCGCGGCGTCTTCCGTTCCCCCGCCTGCGGGGCCCGCAGCTTGACCGCGCTGACCGCCGCGTGCGCCGGCCACCGGCGCCACGCGCTGGAATGCCGGGCCGCCGCCGCGCTGCGGCGACTGGGCGGTGCCAGATGGAGGAGCCGCCGCCGCACCCGGCGCTGCCCCTGCGGCAGCATCCGTCGCTGCTGGTGGCTTGGGTGTGGCCGTGACTGGCGCGCGCGACCGCAGCGTCAGCGCCAGTTCAACCGTGGCCTGGCAATCCGAGCCGAGCGTGACGGTCTTCGCGGTACTCGCAAACGCCGGGAACTCCGCGAGCACGTCGTACGTGCCCGCAGCCGGCACGTGCACGCGGAAGGCTCCGCCTGCGTCAGTCGACGTCAGCATCGGGTCGCCGCCCGCCATCGACGCCACGGTAATCGACACACCGGGCAGTTTTGACAGTCCTGCCGTCACAGTTCCCGTGATCGCGCACGCGGCAGCCTGCGGCGGCTGGGGCGGTGCCGGCTGGCTTTGCGCCGTCACGATGACGCACGTGCCAGTCAGCATCACCAATCCGATCACGACGGATGAACGATGTGCGCTCACGGGAGTTTCGCCACGATTCAGTAGTGGTTGCCGGACTCGATTGTGGCACAAACCGGCCTCCCCGCGTCGTGCCGCGTGTCAGTCACTGCAGCCTCGTGCTGGCGGACGCCTTGGCCCGCACTCGGTTCTCCCGCATCCATCCGAGAATCCGGCGCGAGCCCCGTTGCGTGCCAGCGAGAATCCCCAGCCCTGCCACGATGGCAATAGGGATGACCCAGTAACCGCCGGCCACCTCCGCGCCCGGCGGCGCCGGGAAGCTCGCGCCGATGGCCACGGGCAGTCCGTTAACCGTGACGAATCCGACGTTCAGCGGAAAGATCACCTTCAGGACCGCCATCGCCAGGAACGAGAGGCCAGCCGACCATCCCGTGAACACGAGCATCGCCCACGCGAAGCCGACCACCGACGTCGAGGCGCCGGACCAGAGCGCGCGCATCGTCGGCACGAACCGGCCCGTGACGACCGCCTCGTCGAGGGTCATCTCCAGCGAGTACGCCTGCGCGACGCGCAGAGGCGTTCCCAACTCCGCGAGCACACGCTCGATGGCACCGCGCTCGTCACTGGCCGTGTCCCTCTCGTCGAGGCGCTCGCGAATGTGCGACTCAACCTCGCGGACGGCATCCGTGGCCACAGCGGCGTTCAGGAACGAGCGGAGCGACCGCTCGAAGATAAACAGGTAACCCCTGATTCTTGCTTCTCCGGTGTCTGAGAGTTTCAAGGTCACTCCTCTCCTGCTGCAACGGTCAACCGATCGATCTGGCCGACGAATGTCTTCCAGGCTGTCCGCATGTCGTTCAACTTGGTGCGGCCCCGGGCGGTCAGCCGGTAGTACTTGCGCGGGTGCGCACCCGTCTCGCGCCACTCGGCATTCACGAAGCCATCGCGGCTGAGGCGCGCCATGATCGGATAGATCGTGCCCTCGGTGACGACCAGATCCGTGAATTCCTCGAGGTGGCGGATGATCTCCAGCCCGTAGCGCGCGTCGCGCGCCAGGCTGAGCAGAATCGCCAACTCCACGCCGCCACGCCGAAGTTGCTCCTGCCAGTTCTCGGACGCCGCCTGGCTCACGGTCCGCTCGGCTGCCTTCATGGAGTCCCTCCCGGCAACACCTTGTGTCACCAGAATCCTTGTGTCACAAGGTATGACGACAACCCTCGGCTGAAAGTTCCCCTCAGGGCCGGATCGCGACGGTCGGCTGCCGATGCGCTATCCTCCGGCTGGACCCGGCTCGCCAGGAGGACTTGATGCGCCACCCGCTCCGCTTCGCCCTCGTGTCCCTGCTGATGTTCGGGTCCGCGTCCGGTCTCGCAGGACAGTCCGGGCGTTCGAATCCGGCCGACTTCGATCCGGCGCGGAAGGGCGCCTGGCGCTTCCTCGATGACGACGTCGATGCCCTTCGCATGGAAGGCGGAAAGGCCTACGCCGCGGGCGACTACAAGGCCGCGGCGCGGCAGTACATGGCCTACCTCTACCGCCAAGGCGGCGATGCCACTGTCATCTACAACCTGGCCCGGTGTTTCAGCCGCATGGGCGACGCCGGTACCGCCGTCGAACTGCTGAGCAGGCTGGTCCCTCGTGAGTTCGTGCACCCGGAGTTGCTGCAGGCGGACAAGGAGTTCGATCCCATCCGGGACAGCCGCGCGTTCCGGGAACACGTGAAGCGTCTCGGCGGGTTCGCCGACACGCTGGGCCAGACGATTGCCGTCAGCGGCCCCCGGATGAACTTGTGCCGTCTCCGGCGGCCGGCTTCGTTTGATACGCGCCAGGCCTACCCGTTGGTGGTCGGGCTGCATGGCAGCGGGGCCAGTGGCGACAACATCATGCAGTCCCTGACGGCCGACGCCTTTCCAGGAATGATCTGCGCGGCGCCCGATGCCGCGTACGTGAGAGCCGATCTCGACGTGCGGCCTGGCCAACATCTGGACTGGTTTCTGCCGAATGCGGATCGGGCCCTGCGGCCCACGGTGGATCCGCCGACGAGTGAGTACATTCAGAACGTCGTCGCCGAGGTGTCACGACGGTACCGTGTCTCACACGTCATCCTGCTGGGGTTCTCACAAGGCGTCTCGGCGGCCTATCTGACGGCGCTCAGGTACCCCGATCGCGTGTCGGGAGTGATTGCCATCGCGGGCGGCTTTCCGCGAGACTCCTTCACGCCCGACCAGATCAAGGCCGGCAGTCGACTACGGGTCATGATCGCCCACGGCACTGAGGATCGGCAGGTGGGGCTGGCGTCCTCGGAGCGCGCCAGGGATCTCCTGCGCAAGAACGGATACCGGGTACAGTTCGAGACGTTTGAGGGAGGCCACACCAACCCTCCCGCGGTCATGCGAAACGCGGGCCTGTGGATCAAGTCGTGGCTCTCGGACGCCCCGCCGGATCGCTGACTGGCCCGTCCCGGCGCCGGCGTCTGGACCGTTCGCACGGAACCCCTGGCTGGGGGCGCGCGATTCCGCCATACTGAATCCGCCATGATCAACCCCGACCTGAAAGCCCTGCTGGAACAGCTACGCGGCGGATCCATCTCGGTTGACGACGCGTGTGCGCGCGTCCAGCAGGCGATGGGCAGCGCATCAGAGGACTTGGGGTTCGCGCGCGTGGATCACGACCGCGCCTCTCGCAAAGGCTTCCCGGAAGTCATCTTCGGCCTGGGCAAGACGCCAGAACAGATCGCCGCCATCTCCGAGAAGATCGTCGGCCGCGGTCACACGCTGCTCGTCACGCGTGCCAGCGCGGAGGCGTTCGACGCCACCCGCGCCAAACTCCCATCGGCCGTCTACGACGCCACGGCGCGCATCATCTCGCAGCGCCAGGACGACGTCCCCCGAGGCACCGGGAAGATCCTGATCGCGGCGGCGGGCACGTCGGACCTGCCCGTGGCGGAAGAGGCGGCCATCTCCGCCGAAGTGATGAACAACGAGGTTGACCGGCTCTACGACGTTGGCGTGGCAGGCCTCCATCGCCTGCTCAGCCGGCGCGACCGCCTTGAAGCGGCACGCGTCGTGATCGTCGTCGCGGGCATGGAGGGCGCGCTGCCCAGTGTGGTGGGCGGACTCGTGAAGGCGCCGGTCATCGCCGTACCTACCAGCATCGGCTACGGCGCGGCGTTCGGCGGGATCGCCGCGCTGCTCGGCATGCTCAATTCATGCGCGCCCGGCGTGGCCGTCGTCAACATCGACAACGGTTTTGGCGCGGCCTGCATCGCCAGCCAGATCAACCATCTGTGAGACCGCTCAACAGGCGGGGCTGAAGCGCCGCCCCACACGCCCACGGCTCTGCCGCGCTAGCCGAGGTCAGGCGGGGGCGCGCCGTCGCCGTCCTCGGGCTTTCGCTGGATGTTGCGAGCTGGGATGCCCACCGCGGTGTTGCCGTCGGGCACGTCCTTGATGACCACGGCGTTGGCGCCGATGCGGACCCTGTTGCCGATCGTGCACGCGCCGATCACCTTCGCACCCGCACCAATGAACACGTCGTCGCCGAGTACCGGCGACAACCGCTCCTCGGCACCAATCGTCACCTGGTGCTCGATCTTGACGCCGGACCCGCCACGGACGCTGGAGTTGATGACGACGCCCTGGCTGTGGATGAGGACGAATCCGGGCCCGAACTGGGCGTTCCGGCCGATCGTGCACTGGCCGAAGATCACGTTGATCTTGTTGAAGATCATCGCGACCGGGCCCAGCCTCGCCTGCTGGCTGGCCTGCATCAGGCGGTACACGATCATGGCGAACGTGCCGTCGGTGAAGGCCGCCTTCAGCAGCGTGTTCCTGGAAACGGACCCGTAGTTCCATTGCGCCTTCGCGCGCAGGTCCGACCGGATCAGCCCGAACAGCGACATCGGTGCCCGTCCTTCCGCCGTCATGATCGCCCGACGGGGGCGAGGGCCGCAACCTGCTGCAGCACCTGTCGCGCGTTGCTCGACCACGTGTAGTGCTCGATCACGGCCGCGCGCGCGGCCTGACCCACGCGTTGCCTCAGCGCGGCGTCATCGACGGCCCGGCCGATCGCCTTTGCCAGTGTGCCCTGGGCCTCCGGATCGAACAGCAGCGCGGTCTCCCCGTCCCTGACCACCATGGAGATCGGCTCGGTGCTCGGGGCGACCACCAGCCGGGCCTGCGACATGTACTCGAACAGCTTGATGGGCGACCGGTACGCGTTGCTGAAGGGCACCACCGCGACGTCGAACGCCGCGATGTGGTCGAAGACGCGATCGTGGGGCACGAGTCCCGGGAACACCACGCGATCGGCGATGCCGGCAGCGCGCGCCCGCTCCTCGAGTTCCTCTCGCAGCGGCCCGGTCCCAATCAACATCAGTCGCAGGTCACCCGCCGGCCGCTCGCCGCGCACCGTCGCGAACGCGTCGACGAGGGATCGTAACCGGTGCCAGGGCACGAAGTAGCCGACGAACCCGATCACGATGGACTGGCCAAGGTCCAATCGCGCGCGGACGTCCGCCGGGTTCGGGACCTGCTCGAGTTCCTGCCGGCTCACCGCGTTCGGCTGGACCAGGATCTTTGATCCCGCCACGCCGCGCTCGATCAGGCGCCGTTTCAAGTGCGGCGAGACCACGACGATCACGCTGGCCCGCGCGAGAATCGTTCGATCGGTGGCGAGCGCCACGCGCTTCAACACCGGTTCCGCCCGGACGCGCTCGTCGCCCACGAGTTCGTTCACTTCCAGCACGACCGGGACGTGGGACCACCGCGATACGACCGCCGTCGAGAACCCGAAGTTGGCGTGCCGTTCGTAGATGAGGTCGATGCCGCCCTGCCGAACCAGCCTGGCGTTGCGAAGCAGCGACACGACGTTGTAGGCGAGTTCGAGCAGTTCGAACAGCACCCGCGGCGCATGACGCGCCATCAGACCGAGCAGGCCGGCCTGGCTACCGCCTGGGGTGCTCCCGCCCCTTGTCGCGAAGGGATCGGCCCCAGCCGTCTTCGTGGGATCCACGCCGGTCGGGCTCGAGAACACGACCTCGTGACCCAGCTCGCGGAAGGCCTCGGCAACGCCCTTGATGTGCACGCCCTCGGGGCCCGTGCCGCGTGTCCGGAAATGGTAGAGAATGCGCATTGGTTACGCCACGGTCCGGGACCCGCGTGCCGGGCCGCGGTCACTGCGGACAGTATCTCATCGGTGGTGGCCGATTCTACGGATTCCGTGGCCCGTCGGGCGAAACCTGGCGTATCCTCATGGGCAAATTCCTGCTTTCCGTCCAAAGTGATTTCGCCTGGTGAACTCACGATGCCAGACACGCCTCTCCCCGACGCTGTTGGACGTCCAGGTGACGGGGCCGGGGCGATGGGCACGCCGGCACCCCTGGTTCAGATCGAAAACGTCGCGAAATCGTTCGGCCGCAAGGACGCGCTGAAGCGCGTCTCGTTCACGGTACCGGCCGGGCAGATCTGCGGGTTGCTCGGGCCGAACGGTGCCGGAAAGACGACGGTCTTCCGCCTCCTGATGGGCATCCTGAAGGCGTCCGACGGGAAGCTGCTCGTGGATGGCCTCGACGCGTTCGCCGATCGCGTCGAGGTGATGCGGCTCATCGGCTTCCTGCCGGATGAGCCGGTGTTCTACTCGTACCTGTCCGGGCGGGAAATCCTGGAACTGAGCGCGGCGATGCATGGACTTCGTCCCCAAGACACCATGGACCGCCTGGAGCCCTTGATTGGACAACTCCGGCTCGCCGACGACATCGATCACTACGCCGAAGACTACTCCCGCGGCATGAAGAAGAAGCTGGGCCTGCTGCTCGCGATGGTGCATCAACCCAAGCTCCTGGTGCTCGACGAGCCGACGAACGGGCTCGACGTGGAATCCACCCACCTCTTCTACGACCTGATTTCCTCCACGTCCGGCCAGGGCACGACGGTCCTGTTTTCGACGCACCTGATGGATCACGTGAGCCGGCTCTGTTCGCACGCCGTCATCCTGAACGAGGGCACGGTCGTCGCGAAGGGTTCGCTGGGGGAGCTCCGCAGCGCCTACGAGGAGGACACGCTCGAGGATGTGTTCCTGAAGCTGACCGCCCGGCCGCCACAACGATGATCGCCACTCGTCCCGATCCGCCCGGCTTCTGGCGCACCGTGCGACTCCTGCTCGCGGCGGCGCGTTCGAGATCGATTGGCCGCCAGGCGCACCAGCAGCAGCTGCTGTCGCAGCGTTCCGGCAGTGGTGCGACAGACTGGGGCTGCCTGGGGCTCCTGGGCTTCGTGGTGTTCATGGCGGCGCTCAACGTCTGTGCCGCGTTCTGCGTGCGGGAGGCGGTCGAGTCGGGTCAACAGATCGAGGTCCGCCGCCAGGGCAAGATCGTCGTGAGCGATGCGTTCTTCGCCGTTGCGACAAAGGCAGACGTCACCTCGAGAAGCCGGTTGGGGCCGACCTACTACACGCACGAAGCCACGAGGATCGCCAGGCGCGCGGGCGGCTCCGAAGAGGACATCGCGCAGACGCTCCGGAAGGCCGTCGGCGCCCACGGGTCGGGGGACTTGATCGCGGAGTCGGAGGCGAGCCCGGGGCTGCGGGCACTCGCGACGAGCGGGCCCGTCCCGATGCTGCTGGGCTCTCTCGTGCTCCTGTGGTGGCTGGTGATGATGGCCTTGCAGGGGGAAGGCGTCGAGCTCGACACGCAGCGCCGACGGCACCCGATGTGGGAGTGGCTGTTCAGCCATCCCATCCCGGCCGGCGCCGTGTTCTTTGCGGAGATGCTCTCCCCGCTTGCGGCCAATCCCGTGTACTGGAGCGGACCGTTGTTCTGTGGCGTGGTGTACACGTTCGTCTACGGCCCCGGACTCGGCCTCGTCGCCGGGTTGCTGGTCGGCGTTCCCGTCACGGTTGCCGCCGCGTGCATGGGCAAAGCCCTCGAGATCGCCGTCATCCTCCGGTTTCCGGCGCGCTCCCGCGGAGCGATGATCGGCCTGATGAGCTGGGCCGCTTTCGCGTCGCTCATGCTCTTCTTCGTCGGACTCCTTGCCATTCCCAGGGTCGTCGCCGCGACGTCCGGTGTTCTCGTCCCCCTGTCCGCGCTGCCGTGGCCCTTCCTTGGGTGGCTGCTCGGCGCGCAGGCGGACGGGACCTTCCTGTTTTCCGCCGGCGTGGCGTCCTGCATGGTCTTTGCGGTCGTGGCGACTGCGGTATCGGTGTGGTTCAGCACCTGGGGCGCCCAGCGGGGGTTGAGCGGCAATCTCGGTAGAGCCGACATCACGCCCGCGGGATCGCCGACCAAGGCGGCGCGCTTCGGTAAAGACCCCATGTACCGCAAGGAGTTTCTCTGGTTTGCCCGCGATCGCAGCGCCATCGTGCAGAGCATCCTTATTCCGCTCACGATCGCCAGCTTCCAGCTCGTCAACCTGCGCGGCCTGCTCAGCATGGCGCAGGGCGCCTGGAACTACCTGTGCGGCGCAGCGATCCTGTTCGGAACCTACTTCCTGTGGGTCCTCGGTCCCAGGTCGCTCTCCTCCGAAGGGTCTGCGCTGTGGATTGCCATGACGTGGCCACGCGGGCTGGAGAGCCTGCTCAAGGCCAAGGCGTGGCTCTGGTCGATGATCTCGACCGGAATCGTGGCGATCGTGCTGGCCTACGTGGCCTTCGTCTTCCCCGCGAGTATCTGGCAGATCGCACTCGTGGGTGTGGGCTGGTTCCTGTTTGCGCGCAGCATGGCGGAGAAGACCGTCACGCTCGTCACCGTCACATCCGCGTCCGGCGAGCAGGAGAAGATCCCGTGGGGGCGCCGGATGGCCGCCCAGCTCGGCATGCTGACGTTCGCCATCGGCATCCTCACTCGTCAATGGCACCTCGCGGTGATCGGCATCGTGTTCTCCTGGCTCACGGCTGCCGCCATGTGGCAGAACTTCCGGGCGCGCTTGCCGTTCCTCTTCGACCCGTGGTCGGAGGAACCGCCGCCAGCGCCCACGCTGATGCACGCCATGGTCGCGATCAGCATCCTCATCGAACTGGCCGCCGTCCTCGCCGGCGGGTTCGCCGGCCTCGCCGGTCAGCAGTATGTGGGTGTCGCACTCTCCTTTGGCTACGTCATCTCGGCGGTCGTCGTCTGCGTTGGCACGGAGATGTTCCTCCGGGGGCGCGGCGTCGACCTGGGCGACGTCATCCAGTGGCAGTCACCCGGCGCCAATCCGCCCGATGCGGTGGCGTGGTGGCGGGACCGCTCGGAGGCCGCTCAGATTCTTCGAGGGCTCTTGATGGGCGCCGTCTGCGGACTCTCCATCGGGTTGCTCGCGCGAGGGTACGAGGGGCTGCTGCATTTCGTCCCCGCCGCGGATGAACTGCTTCGCCAGTCTCAGGAGAAGATGGCCACGCTGCCCGGACTGCGGGTCTACTACGCGGTGATGGCCATCGGCTTCGCCCCGTTCGCCGAGGAGTACTTGTTCCGCGGGCTGCTTTACCGGGCATTGGACCGCGAGTGGGGCGGATGGTCGGCCGTCCTCGGCAGCGCGGCGTTCTTTGCCATCTACCACCCGGTGCTGGCCTGGCTGCCGGTCTTCATGCTGGGAGCCGCCAACGCCCTCGTGTTCAAGAAGACCGGAGATCTCTTGCCCGCGGTCATCCTGCACATGGTCTACAACGCCGTCGTCCTGGCGTAGCCTTATCGCCAACCATATCAATCACTTAAGGCCCTCTCGTTTCTTGACATTGACCCCCCGGAGTCTCATACTTGAAGGTTGCGGGTCTTTCGATCCGCATGCTAACGTGAAGGACTTGTCCTTAAACCGCTGTCGGGTGCCATGTCGCCCGGGCGGCAATGCCCCGCGCATACCCGGAGACGATGAACCCAGCCGTCCTGCAGGCGCTCGAATTCCCCCGCATCCTCGAGGTGCTGAGCGGGTGCGCCGTCACGCCCCTCGGCGCGACGCGGCTCGCCGGGTTGCGCCCGTCGGCTGACCCGCGGCGGGTGTCGCACCTGCTCTCCGCCACGTCCGAGGGCGTCCGGTTCAACGAACAGTTTGGCGGGTTTGCGCTGATGGCGCCCGCCGAGTTGCCGGGCATTCTCGCCAGCCTGGCCATCGAGGGCCGACCGCTCGAGCCGTTGCGCCTGCTGCAGCTCGCGGACTTCCTGGAGTCGGTGGAGAACACGAAGGGCGCCATCAAGCGAACCGAGTCCTCGTTCCCGACGCTGAAGTCGCTTGCCGAGTCGGTGGCGTCGTTCCGCTCCGAGACGGCCGAAGCCCGGCACAAGATCGACCCTGCCGGCGGCCTCATCGACGAGGCCTCGCCGGAGCTGCGCACGTTGCGCGATCGCCTGCGGCGCCAGCGCACGCGCCTGCGCGGGACCTACGAGTCGTTCCTGCGCAACAAGGACACGGCGAAGTACCTGCAGGACCAGGTCATCACGGATCGCAACGGCCGCTTCGTGCTGGTGGTCCGCGCCGAGTACCGGTCCTCGATCCCGGGCATCATTCACGGCAGCTCGGCCAGCGGCGCCAGCCTGTTCCTCGAACCGCTCAGCACGGTCGAGATCAACAACGACATCGTCGCGCTCGAGCAGCAGGAAGCCGAGGAAGTCCGGCGAATCCTGCTGCTGCTCACGGATCACTTCCGTCGCCGCGCGCTCGACCTGCAGCGCACGATCGAGGCCGCGACCGAACTGGACGTCATCCAGGCCAAGGCGCGGTTCTCCGCGCTGGTCAACGGCGTCGAGCCCGCCGTCTCGAACGATGGGGCGTTTGAACTGCTCGAGGCGCGCCATCCCCTCTTGATGCCGTCCGTGACGAGCCGGCTGGACGATCGCGCGCCCGCGGCTCCGGCTGCCACCGGCCAGCCGGGCGACGAGGCGGGGGGACGGGCCGACGCGCGCAGGTCCGATCCGATGCCGGTGGACATCCGCCTGGTGCCGCCGACGTCCGTGCTCGTCATCACCGGTCCGAACACGGGCGGCAAGACGGTGGCGCTCAAGACGGCCGGCCTGCTAGCGGTGATGGCCCAGACAGGCCTCCACATCCCCGCTGCCGGCGGCTCGCGCCTGCCGGTCTTCCGTTCGATCTTCGCGGACATCGGTGACGAGCAGTCCATCTCCGCGAGCCTCAGCACGTTCTCGTGGCACATGACGAATATCGTGCACATGGATCGATCGCTGGCGCTGCCGGCACTCGTCCTGCTCGATGAAGTCGGCGCCGGCACCGATCCGATCGAGGGCGGTGCACTCGGCCTCGCCATCCTCGATCACCTGCGCCGTCGCGGCGCGCACCTCGTGGCGACGACGCACTACGAGCAGTTGAAGACGTACGTGGCCACCACCGAGGGCGTAGCAGGCGCGGCGTTCGGCTTCGATGCCGAGACCTACGCGCCGACGTACCACCTGCTGTACGGCACGCCGGGCCGCAGCCTGGCGCTGGAGGTGGCGGGCCGACTGGGACTGAACCCGGCCATCCTCGAGGACGCGCGGAAGAACATCAGCGCCCGCGAGGCCCAGCTTGCCGAGCACCTGGCCAAGATCGATACGGACATGCGCCGTCTCGAGCACGAGCAGCGGCTGGTGGCGCGCGAGCGAGAATCTCTCGCGGAAAACGAGACCCGGCTGCGCGGCCGCGAGCAGGCGATGAAGGAGAAGGAAGATCGCCTGCGGCACAAGGTTGACGAAGAGCTCGACGCGCGCGTGCGGGCGGCGCGGCAGGAGATCGACCACGTCGTCGACGACCTGCGGAAGCAGGTGGAGCGCCTGAATGCCGAGGCGTCGCGGCGGACACAGCGCGGGCAGATGATGCCCACGAATGACGCGGGCACTGCCCGATCCGAAGCGCGGGCAGCGCTCGACACCCTGGCCGGCCGCCTTCGCGAGACCACCGACGCGCAAATCGGTCAGCCGGCACCCCCTGGCGCACCGGCCACGATCGGTGACCGCGTGACGATGCGCGGCCTGGGGCTCGAGGGCCGGGTGGTGCTCATCCACGAGGGCGACGCCGAGGTGGACGTGCGCGGCAAGCGGCTGCGCGCGCGGCTGAGCGAACTCGTCGTGATCGGTGGCGGGCCCCCGAAGGCCCAGCAGCCGGCGCGCGTCAACGTCAACGTGCAGATGGCGACCCGCGAGGGCTCGACGACGGAGATCAACGTGATCGGCTGTTCCGTCGACGAGGCCATCGACCGCGTGGAGCGGTTCCTCGACGACACGCTGCTCAACGATGAGCGCTCCGTGCGCATCATCCACGGACACGGCACCGGGCAACTGCGCCGCGCGATCGGCGACCTGCTGCAGCGCCACCCGTTGGTGGCCCATCACCAGCCCGCGCCACCCGAAAAGGGCGGCGGCGGCGTCACCGTGGCGGAGCTGAAGGACTAGTGGCGCTTTTCCCCCCCGCCTTCATCGACGACCTGCGCACCCGGACGGACATCGTCCAGGTGATCGGGGACTACGTCACGCTGCGGAAGGCCGGCGCGAGCTACAAGGGCCTCTGCCCGTTCCACGGCGAGAAGACGCCCTCATTTAACGTCAATCGCGACAAGGGCTTCTTCCACTGCTTCGGCTGCGGCGTGGGCGGCGACGCGATCAAGTTCGTGGAGCTGCACGAGAAGATCGGCTTTGCCGACGCGGTTCGCCTGATCGCCAAGAAGGTCGGCCTCACCGTGCCGGACGTGGCGCCCGATGCCAACGAGGCCGACACGCGCGACCGCGAAACGCTGCTGCGGATCCACGAGTTGGCGGCGGCGTTCTTCCGCGAGCAACTGGAGTCCCCGGGCGGCGCGCGGGCGCGCCAGCAGATGACGGAGCGCGGCCTGACACCGGAGACGATCGGCGCCCTCGGCCTGGGCTATGCGCCGGCCTCTCGCGACCTGCTGAGGAACCGGCTCACCGAGCAGGGCATCTCGCTGCCGCTCCTGCTGAAATCCGGCCTGGTGGTGGAACGCGACAACGGGCAGATCGTCGATCGGTTCCGCAACCGCCTGATGATCCCGATCGCCCGCGACACGGGCTCGGTGGTGGCCTTCGGCGGCCGCGCGATGGACGCGGACCAGGTGCCGAAGTACCTGAATTCGCCGGAAACGCCGATCTACGTGAAGAGCCGCACGCTCTACGGCCTGAACAATACCAAGGCGCTCCTGCGGAAGGCCGGGTTCGTGGTGCTGGTCGAGGGCTACTTCGACTTCGCGCAGGTCTTCCAGGAATGCGCGGTGCCGGTGGTGGCGTCGTGCGGCACGGCGCTGACGCCGCAGCAGGCGCAATTGCTCCGCCGGTTCGTGTCGAAGGTGGTCCTGAGCTTCGATCCGGATGCCGCGGGCCAGGGTGCGGCGGAGCGGTCGTGCGAGATGCTGGTGGCGGAGGGCTTCCAGGTGAGCGTCGCGGTCCTGCCGACCGGCAATGACCCGGACGTGTTCATCCGCAAGCGCGGCGGACGCGACTACGTGGCGCTGCTGCAGGAGTCGCAGCCGTACCTCGAGTACCTGCTCGAGCGAACGGCCGCCAGGCACGACCTGCGCAAGGACGACAGCCGCCGGGACTTCCTGCACGAGATGCTGGGCGTGGCCGCCCGCATCCCGGACGCCGCAGCCCGGGACCAGTTCGCCGACCGCATCGCCCACCGGGCGCGGATCACGGAATCGGTGGTGCGCGACGAAATCCGGAAGGCCGCGGTGGAGCGCCGGGTGGATGTCGGCCCGCGCCAGATGCCTTCGCTCGCGCACCTGAAGCCCGCGGAGCGGGGCCTGGTCTGGGCCGTGTTGAACGGGTCTGAGACGGTGGGCCGGTCTCTCGAGCAGCTCGAGGCTGGCGACTTGGACGGCCTGGCGGGCGCCCCGATCCTCCAGAAGGCATTGGACTTGCTGGATCAGGAAGGTTGTGTCTTACCAGCGGCCTTCCTGGAGCGTCTAAGTACAGAAGAGGCCCAGCTGGCCACGGGGATCGCGGCCGAGGCGACCGAGCCTGGGCCGCCGGACGAGTGCGTGCGGGAGTTGAAGCGGATGCGGGTGGAGCGCGAACAGGCGGCCCTGCAGCAGGAAATCGATCGCGTGCAGCAGTCCGGGGGTGGCCCGGACTTTGACATGTTGCTCCGGAAGAAAATCGAAATCAGCCAGCGTATCCGGGCGCTGGGCATTACTGGCAGTTAACGGGAGGACGCCTTGTCGATCGAGGACAAGTTCGACGAAGTTCAGCAGCTCATCACCATCGGCAAAGAGAAGGGGTACCTGCTCTATGACGAGGTGAACGACCTGCTGCGTGCTGACATCACCTCGTCGGACGACCTGGATGATCTGTTCAGCACGTTTGGCAACGCCGGCATCGAGGTGGTCGACTCGGACGCGAAGTTCCGGGAAGAGAAGCCCGAGGGCGACGACATGGAGCTCGACCTGACGCCGGGCGCCCTGGACAAGACCAACGATCCGGTCCGGATGTACCTCCGCGAGATGGGCACCGTGCCCCTGTTGACGCGCGAAGGCGAAGTGGAGATCGCGAAGCGTATCGAGCGCGGCAAACTGGCCGTCATCAAGTCGATCTCGCGCACGCCGACGGTGGCGGCGCGCGTGATCGACATGGGCGACAAGCTGAAGGCGGGCGAAAAGACCATCCGTGAACTCGTGATCTTCAACGACGAGGAGATTACCGAGGAACGGCTCGAGGAGCGCGCCCGCGAGGTCCTGCGCCAGATCGACCACGTCCGCAAGGCGCGCGTGGTCTACGACAAGCTGCAGGCGAAGCTGGACGCGACGCCGAAGAAAGACAAGAAGAAGTACCGCCGCGCGCGCGTGAAAGCGATGCGGGCGCGCATTCACGTCTCGACGTACATTCGCGTCATCGAGTTCACCGAGAACGTCAAGCGCCGCCTGATCGAAGACATCAAGGAAGCCGTCGAACGGGTCCAGAAGGTCCAGAAGGAAGTGGATTCGCTCGACAAGCAGCTCAACTCCAAGGCGCGCAAGTCGAAGGCCAAGGAAGAAGAGCGCAAGCTGACGGTGGTCAAGCACCGCGAGTTGCGGGGCGAGGTCAAGCGGCTGGCCGACGACCTCGGCGAGACGCCCGCGTACCTGAAGAGCACGCTCGAGACCATCCGGCGCGGCGAGGCGCAGGCCGAGCAGGCGAAGAAGGAGCTGGTCGAGGCCAACCTCCGGCTCGTCGTGTCGATCGCCAAGAAGTACACGAACCGCGGCTTGCAGTTCCTGGACCTCATCCAGGAAGGCAACATCGGCCTGATGAAGGCGGTCGACAAGTTCGAGTACCGGCGCGGCTACAAGTTCTCGACGTACGCGACGTGGTGGATCCGCCAGGCCATCACCCGCGCGATCGCGGACCAGGCGCGCACCATCCGCATCCCCGTGCACATGATCGAGACGATCAACAAGCTGATCCGCACGTCGCGGTCGCTGGTGCAGGAACTGGGCCGCGAGCCTACCTCCGAAGAGATCGCCGTGCGGATGGACATCCCCGTATCGAAGGTCCGCAAGGTCCTGAAGATCGCGCAGGAGCCCATCTCCCTCGAGACGCCGATTGGCGAAGAGGAAGATTCGCATCTCGGCGATTTCATCGAGGATCGCAACGTCGTGTCGCCGGCCGAGGCCGTGATCAATCTGAACCTCAAGGAACAGACGGATTCCGTGCTGCGGACGCTGACGCCGCGCGAGGAAAAGGTCATCAAGATGCGGTTCGGCGTGGGCGACGGGTCCGAGCACACGCTGGAAGAGGTCGGCCAGAACTTCGCGGTCACGCGCGAGCGCATCCGGCAGATCGAAGCGAAGGCGCTGCGCAAGCTGCGGCATCCGTCGCGCAGCCGCAAGCTGCGCGCGTTCCTGGAGGGAAGGTCGCAGTAGCGGCTGGGCGATCGGCGTCAGGCGATGGGCGTGAGTGGGAAGGCGGGATCGCTTCGTTCTTCCCTCTCGCCTCGCGCCTCGCGCCCAACGCCCAGGCAGATGCAGGCGCTGCGATAGCGCCGCCTGCGGTATCCTTATGCGGGCCCATAGCTCAGTGGTTAGAGCCGCCGGCTCATAACCGGCCTGTCCCAGGTTCGAATCCTGGTGGGCCCACCAGAAACACATGATTCCTGACCTCGAACACATCATCCAGCTCCAGCACCTCGAAGACGCCGCCGAAGCGGCGCGCAAGACGATCGCCGACGAGCCGGTTCGCCAGGCGGAACTGGAGGCCAAGCTCGCGGCCGCCCAGAAGGTGCTCGATGACGAGAAGGCGCGGCTGGCGACCAACCACTCGACGCGACGGGACCTCGACAAGCACCTCGCCGAACAGCAGGGCCGGCTGTCGAAGTACAAGAACCAGTTGATGGAGGTCAAGACCAACCGCGAATACCAGGCGATGCAGAAAGAGATCGAGACCGCCCAGCACGAGATCCAGGTGCTGGAAGATTCGATCCTGGAACGCATGCTTGAATTCGACGAGATCACCGCGCACGTCAAGACCGCCGAGAAGGCGTTTGCGGAAGACAAGAAAGCCATCGAGGACGAACGGGTCGGGATGGCGGCGCACCTGGCCGAGGCCAAGGCGTCGATCGATCGCGTGG
>Ga0334722_10003649_pt1 | contig 16446 bp, 25 predicted proteins | sample C3_bottom_MG_FD_207210 | JGI IMG/M metagenome (GOLD analysis project Ga0334722, IMG submission 207210) | Sediment microbial communities from Yellowstone Lake, YNP, Wyoming, USA - C3_bottom | ecosystem: Environmental > Aquatic > Freshwater > Lake > Sediment | place: USA: Wyoming | collected...
GAGACACATCAGAATCATTACTAAATTGGTCTTCTAAATCTTCTCTTGCTTGATCATTTGCGTCATCTTTATCTAAATCTGGGTCATTTCTCATCAGATCGGCAATCTGATCATCTATATATTTTCCCACAAATTCATCTTGTTTTTCTAAATACCATTCTTCATATTCATTTGATATTTTTTGAATTACACGGTTTCGAACACCAGTGGCAAAAAAGTTGGCAATGTCGTTTATATCTATGCCGGGTTCTATTTCCATATCCTCATCCCAATCTTCTTCGCCGCCCTCACCAGAGTTTGAATATGCGCCAGAAACAATTAACTCAGCCTCAAAACCAGCCCGCATGTTTGCAGCAACCGTCGACGCAGCAAATCTCATCAGATTGCCTGGCGCCATATTTAATTCAGTTATAAATTCTTTTGCTCTCATTTTATACTCCCTACAATTTTCCAATCACTGAACCGCAGGTTCAGTATGAATAGAAAATCATCTTTTTCTTTATCGGTCAAAAATAATACAGAACATTTAGTTTTCTCTGCTACTGGTCCAGTGGTCTCAGGAAAAGTTCTGAGGATATTGGTCTTTACGTTTCTTACTATTAATTGCCCATCATCTTTAATATCTTCTAATTTGTATTGATCAGCAAGGTTTGCAATTGAAATAAATTTATGACCTGGTTCCATTGTCCAAAGCAAAGTCACAAAATAATAATTTTTACCGATTTCCGGAACGACCGAGTACGCATTAACAAAGGACCGGATCTCTAATCCTTCTTCTGTGCCCTCAACAACAAGTTGATTTTGTTTACAGTATTGATTATAATCCTCATAGAATTTTTGCTCAAATTCCCAACTAAAATCTTCAACGGTAAATTCTTTTACTCCCATGTTATTCTTTGAAGAATTTCCACCCGGCGATCCTAACACCCAAATAAAGACCCATTGCTTTCCAGTGAGGTGTGCCCGATGCTAACGCTGCCTCGCGCAATATCTCATCTGACATCTTCCTGCCAAGAATTTTTGGTGTCATGTCATATAAGTAATCATGTACAGTCGTTGCTTCTGCTGCAATGTCACCAAAAACAGAAAAGAAAAATGACGGGAATCTTGGCACAGAAGCGAAGTCAGTGATAAATCCAGCAGGCACAGTTATCGTTTGTCCGGCTATGTCAGATTGAAAAACTAACGGCTTAACCAATTTCCATTTTCCCCTACCTGAAGCAGCTTGTTGATCTACTAATTCTACTTCTAACTTTGATTTAAATTGTCCCATTTAATATCTCCTAATTTATTTTGATAGATTATGAATGCAGTGCAATACATGCCGGATAAAGCAAGATTGCTTGGTGATCGCCGCCTGCAACTAATTTCTTTACTTGTTCCGGCTTTTCGTCAAGCAAGTAAGCACAATCATCGTAGGCAATGAGTGCGAGGATTGCATCTTGCGCGGCATCCCATGCGGCAGTCTCTGCGGCATTCCATGCGGCACTCCTTGCGGCATACCATGCGTCATCCCTTGCGTCTTCACTTACGGCATCCCATGCGTCATCCCATGCGGCACCCCATGCGGCATTCCATGCGGCATTCCTTGTGGCAGTCCTTGCGGCATTCCTTGTGGCAGACCACTTATCTGGGTTCCGTTTCAAATCAGCCAGTATGCGGTCTATGTGTTTCGCGTTTGGTAAATCAGCCCAAGCATTTCGCGGTTGATTGGTTTCTTCTCGTATAAACTCTGATGATCTCATGATATCTCCTATTTTATTTTGATAGATTATGAATGCAGTGCAATACATGCCGGATAAAGCAAGATTGCTTGGTGATCGCCGCCTGCAACTAATTTCTTTACTTGTTCCGGCTTTTCGTCAAGCAAGTAAGCACAATCATCGTATGTGATAAGTGCTAATATGGCACCCCATGCGGCATCCCTTGCGGCATCCCTTGCGTCACCCCTTGCGGTAACCCTTGCGGCATCCCTTGTGGCATCCCTTGCGGCATCCCTTGCGGCATCCCTTGCGGCATCCCATGCGGTAACCCTTGCGGCATCCCTTGCGTCAACCCTTGCGGCATCCCCTGAGGCATCCCTTGCGTCACCCCTTGCGGCATCCCATGCGGTAACCCTTGCGGCATCCCATGAGGCATCCCTTGCGGCATCCCTTGCGTCACCCCTTGCGGCACCCCATGCGGCATCCCTTGCGGCATCCCTTGCGGCATCCCTTGCGTCACCCCTTGCGGCATTCCTTACGGCATTCCATGCAGCATCCCTTGCGGCATCCCTTGTGGCATACCATGCGGCAGTCCTTGCGGCTTTCCACTTATCTGGGTTCTTTTTCAAATCAGCCATTATCCGGTCTATGTGTTTCGCGTTTGGTAAATCAGCCCAAGCATTTCGCGGTTGATTGGTTTCTTCTCGTATAAACTCTGATGATCTCATGATATCTCCTATTTTATTATTTACCAAATAACGAAGCGAACGATTGGCTTTTATCGGCCAGCAATTCTTTTGTCTTGTTTGCTTTCTCAATTGCCGCTGGCGACTGCGCCTTCTCATATTTTGAGGAATCTATTGCTGTTTGAATCTTACCCAAATATATACTTTTGACCTTTTGAATCAGATCAGATGCACTTGAATATCCTAACAATGCATTATTCATTTCTAACGTCTCAGCAATTCCACGAATAGAATTAATCATGTCGGATACTCGTATCTCATCGATCATGCCTGGATATGCCTTTAGCCTTGGTGATATCTTATTGCAACCAAAATACTTAACAATGTCTATTGCCCATGTTTTTGGGTTGTTCGTAATAGTCTTCAAGACAACATCCTTATTTGTTCTAAAAGGAACAATCTCACCATGTTGTGTCTTTACCTGCACCCCGTGACCACCGCCAATACTCAAACTTAACGCTTCGCCGAGGCTTGAGTATAAGCTGTTGCACAAAACGCCCTTAACATTATATTCGGGTGCCAACGCAGTGGTCCATTCTTTATTGTGAAAATATGCAGTGATAAAGTCAACCTGAACATAATCGTTGCCTATTTTGATAATGACGTTTGTGCCGTTTTCTGTTTGAAAATTTTGTGTTTGCTCACAAAATTCTTTAATTTGTTCTTTATACACTGTTGCATTGGCATTATTTGTTAACCCTTCAATTTTTGGTATAAACAGATTAACGTCTATATCGCCATATTCTCTATCTGGGTTTTGCACAAGATCTCGCTTATAATAGGTTATGCTACCGCAAGGATACCCCAACTCTACTGCTGGAATATCTTTGGTTTTTAGGTAAAGATTAAAATTGTCAATGAATACCGCTAAAATTTTGAATGCGTGGTCAACCAGTGCTGGTGTAATGTGTGTATTCTGTGTTGCGGGATTCGCCCAACCTCCCTCATTAATATTATTCTGAGTTAGTGAAGGATTAATAGTTACTGTCCAATCTGTTGGTACTACAAGCAGGGCATATGATAAGGAAGTTAGTGCAGCATCTTTAGATTTAAAATATATAGAGTAAACTACTGGGCGCCCCGCATAATTTGCTGGTATTTGTCGAGGATATCTATCACCGTCTTCAAATTCGATATAATTAATTTTGCCACCAGTGCCTGCAACTATTTTTGAAACTTTCTTTGGGTCAGTAAATCCATTGACTTCTATCTCTCTAAATCCGTATATCAATTCAAAATTCAATATACAAAATAAATCGCCAACTTTAATTTTTCTTGCATAATCAATTTGTTGAATCTTATCAATGAAAGGGGCGATACTATTTTCCTCAATGTTATCTTCCCTAAGTAAATGACGAAAACCCTGTGCTATCTTAGATTGAAAGTATGGACCAGTAATTATATCAGAATATTTCTGGCTACGCTCAATGAAATATGAATGCAGTTGATGTTGCTGCAATTCAACAGTCTCAAATACTAACGCATGTTCTCTGTTGATAAATTCTTTAGCTCTCACAATGTTGCTGCCCTTATTAAATCAATAGTTACTGGTTCAGACCCGATAATTTGTTCCGGCGAAACACGTGCGCCTTTTTTCTTTAGCCATTTGCCTTTATTGCCTGCCTGGCTTAATGGATCTGACTCATCTGTTTGCCAAGCAGTCTGATCATCTTTAAATTCAACAATTGATATTTTTCCTGTACCCATCTCGTTGAATAATTGCCATTCCCATTTTGCTGCCCAACGGATTGCATCTTTTTTTGATGTCATGCAGAAGATTTCTCCGATATTGCCGTATTGTCCACCAGCAGCCATTTGAAAGTTAGTTGGGTTTGCACCGGTAATTCCCTTCTCTAAAATTCTCGGCACCGTTACTGTTTTGGTAACGTGATAAAGGGTGTCGCTGATATTCTCAATGATAAATTCTTTAGCTCTCATTATTAACTCCTATTTGCTGCCGCCACAATTTCTCGATCTGGTTTAATTCCAGCTCTGAGTAAATATTCAATCGCATAACCAGTTCGCGTAACAGCAGCTAATTGAATTTCTCGATCTGGTTTAATCCCAGCATCGAGTAAATATTCAATCGCATCACCAGTTTGCGTAACCGCAGCTAATTGAAGTTCTCGATCTGGTTTAATCCCAGCTCTGAGTAAATATTTAATCGCATTACCATTTTGCGTAACCGCAGCTAATTGAATTTCTCGATCTGGTTCAATTCCAGCACTGAGTAAATATTTAATCGCATAACCAGTTCGCGTAACAGCAGCTAATTGAAGTTCTCGATCTGGTTCAATTCCAGCTTTGAGTAAATATTCAATCGCATAACCATTTTGCGTAACCGCAGCTAATTGAAGTTCGCGATCTGGTTTAATTCCAGCTCTGAGTAAATATTCAATCGCATTACCATCTTGCGTAACCGCAGCTAATTGAATTTCTCGATCTGGTTTAATTCCAGCTCTGAGTAAATATTCAATCGCATTACCATCTTGCGTAACCGCAGCTAATTGAAGTTCTCGATCTGGTTCAATTCCAGCATCGAGTAAATATTTAATCGCATAACCATCAAATGACACCATTAATTTCCAGATAGCTGGATTATTTGTTTTATTTTTGTTGAAATATTCGAGAGCTAATTTACCGTCTTTAGTAAACAAAAGCAGTTTTTCAATTTCCGAGTCTGGTCGGTCGTGGCTTCTGATATACTGCTCTATTTGCAACTTTGCATCCATATATGGGTTGCGAGCCGCTGCAATGATGGGATAATGCGTCTTGCCTAATGCCATATCTCGCAAATTTTCTGGGTCTAACCCGGTTTGCTGCTTGAATATAGCAGGTGTTAGTGAGCTATCGTTTTTATTAAAACATTCGATTTCGTTTGTGTCTTTATGAGCAGCAATAGCCCACATACCTGCATTTTGTTTACTCAAGCAGTAAATAAGAACTACATTCTTATCATAAAAATACTCCTCGAAATAATTTTGATTTGGTTTTGTTGTACACCAATCGCTATTTCTTCCGTGAAAGCAAGAAGCATTTTTATCAAGTGGGATAACTATCAGCCAATTATTATCTTCTTGCAAAGTCAAACTTTTACCTGGTACTTTTTGTCGTTTGACAGCAGTGGTGGTCGGCTGACTTGCTCTCTGATTAACAAAAGATTGAAATCTTTCAAATCCAACTTTTGGCCAAGTATCTATGTTTTTTTCATTTGGCTGAAGTTGGTTCTTTTGTACCAATTGTTTGTATTGATTGATTGCTTGGTCAATATCGCTTGGATTAGCACCTTGATTAATAAATGCCATCTTAGCAGTTTTGTAATCCTCTGTTATAAATTCTTTTGCTCTCATTCTTCGTGTAACAGCATAACGGGATCTCCGCCAGCATCTCCTATTATTTCAAATCCGTATCCCTGATACCATTTAACTAAATCAAATATATTTTGTTCTTGTGTATCTGCTACTAACAAGATTGCTTCTGCACCATTGTTATATGCAGCATCAATTGCCTTATCAAATAATTCTTTACCAAATCCTTGTCCTCTACTGTCATCATTGACATACATATTTTTAATAATACCAATTCTATTAAATTTTTTTGCCAACTGATCTGCTATATTTTGATCGGCATGTTGTGAAGAAAGATAGTTTTTAAGTTGAACCTGGTTAGTGTCGACTACATACCCCTCTAAACTTCCTCCTTCATTTTCTTGTCCTATGTGAGTTATTTCTTCTGACATTAGTTTTGTGATGCGCGGCTTAAACAACTGCTGATCACCCTTTGTAGTTTTGAGAACAGGTTGATTATTTTTATCAGTCTTAAATCCTTTAACTTCTGCTTTGCGGTTCTTAAATTTTCCGACGCGAACTTCATCACCTACTTCAATAGATGGTGGCTGATATGATTCTTTTTCAATTATAAATTCTTTAGCTCGCATCTTATTTTCCTATATATGCCAATATCTTAGCATCTCCGCGATTTTTTGCAGCATTTGCTCTGTGATACCCATCAATTATCCATCCAGTGGTACTATCAAAAACAATAGGCGGATACTGATTTATTTCAACAGCGTATCTATCTATTTTATCTTGCTTATTTGACACCGCCTTTAAAGATATATTATTTAGATCAACCCAAGTTAAAATATAATATTTGAATCGATAAACCCACCCCTCTAATTCTTCAACATCTCCAAAAGGACCAGTATGTAACTTTTCAATGTAAGATAATATCCACGCGGGCGATACCTTCTTAGGATAAGAAAGGTCTTCAAATATAAATTCTTTGGCTCTCATTATCCATACACCAAACTATCAATGCGCTTGTATTTGATGTTAAACGCATTCATGAGTAATTCTACTTCGCGCAAGCATTCATTTCTACCGCCTCCCACAATATAGGCACCGCTAAATCGTTTTAGTTGTGCAACTGATGTCCACATAACTGAAATACTATCGCTTGTATTTTCTATTGTATGCATTATTTCCGACTCTTCGTAAGAGACTTTTTGTAGGTCCTCGGGAAATTCTAAATCTCTCGAATCACTAACTTTTTGTTGATACATTAATCGTATGGTCTTGACAATTATGCCCTCACTAACTCCCTGATCCATCCATCCTCGCAAATATCCATATCCCTTATCTACTATTGTAAATCTATCCCAATTGATTGGTCCTGTATAGTTAGGATCATCATCTAATTTTTCTTCCCAATCATTTCCGCCTTCTACATCCTCCCAATATCGCACTATATCTTCTTTTGTGTCTCGCGATACCCCAGTATCTTCTGCATTTATAAACATGAGCACTGGCCCGGTTTGTTTGTTGACAAAGTGAATAATCTTCTCACATTTATCTTGAGATGTATACCCACTATAATTGGCGTATTCTGGCTGAACGTCCACGCTAATAATAGGATGGTTTAGGCCTTCAGGCAGGAATTCGTTAGCTCTCATAATACGCCAATCTTGATCTTATCTAATGCGTTGTTTAGTTGTGTTTTAGGTATACCAAACTTGCTGTATCCAAAAATAATATGATTGATATATTCGTCGGTTGGTAGGGTATCAAAGGTAAATTTTGGTGCGGTGTTTGCTAATATATAGACATGCGCCTTATATTTGAGACCATCACAACACTGTACTTCTACGATGGCCCTATCATAGTGTGTTGGGTAGCTTTCTTGATAGTCTAATCGCTTTAGTGTTTCTTCGTTTATTTCCCATAAAACACCCATCATCTTTTCTCCTGGTTCAATATTTGCGTGAAATTTAAAGACCAGGTGATACCCTGTGAGCGTTGCAACACCAAGTGCCTTGCAATTATCGTGCATTGCCATAATTTCTGGGTTGCAATTCATACCGTAGCTAAAATAGTAAAGTTTGTTGTCCATCATTATATTTAGTTAAAATTGATGCAGATGCAAAAAAGGCGGAAAATCTCCGCCTTTTTACAATTAACTGTGTATTTAATATGGTTTATGTGCGCTTGGCCACGATTTCATCCGCAAGGCCATAATCTACTGCTTCTTGTGCTGACATAAAGTGGTCGCGTTCCATATCTGCAGATATCTGATCATATGTTTTACCTTTACTGTTGTGATCAACATAAATCTGTGTCAAAATTGTCTTCGTTTTGATAATTTCTTTAAGATCAATTTCCATATCTGTCACCTTACCGCGTGTTCCGCCGCTGGGCTGATGGATCATATGTCGAGCGTACGGAAGAATCATGCGCTTTCCTTTTGCGCCGGCCTGTGCTAATAGGCTGCCCATTGAACACGCCTGTCCCATAACAACTGTTCGAACATCAGGCTTGATAAAGGTCATACAATCGTAAATTGCCATTCCCGCTGTCACTATCCCGCCAGGAGAATTGATGTAGAATAGAATTTCTTTATCGTGATCTTCAGATTCAAGGAAAAGTAGCTGAGCCACGATAAGGCTCGCTGAGTGTTCATTCACGTCTGTATCAAGCATGATTATTCTATCTTTGAGGAGTCGGCTGTAAATGTCATAGGATCTTTCTCCATTTGCTGTTTTCTCTACCACGATTGGGACTAAATTACTCATTTACTTCTCCTTAATTTTAAATAGCATAGCACAATGATGATCGTAAGTACAGGATTTTGGTTATATTATTTCTGGAATGCGTATAATTATGCCCGCGATATTGACCACAAAGAAAAACCAGTTGATGTAAATTAAAGACTTTGATGCATTTGAATGTCGCAACAAATAAATCGCTGAACATGAACCAATGATAAAGAACACATATCCAATTGTCGCAAACAGCGGATCTTTGCCCAAAATAGCCACAAAGAACGCACCAAAAACGTTGCCGGCAACGGCAAGCACTTCGCATATTTTTTTAATCATACATATACCTGCGTCGTGCTTGCGTTGTATGGATAGTTAATCACATACCCTATCGACGCAAGTGCAAAGTAGAACCCAAGAAAAATAAGGAACGCTGCTAGTACAGCTGATTTGATATTCCCAATTTTTGATTTATCTTTTAGGCGGCGAATCAGACTGCCGATCTCGCCGCCAGCATACATGAAAAACATGGCAGAAAACAGCATGGAGATGACTATCATTTTTTCTTTGCCTTTGGTGTCGGGCGCACGACGCGATTAATCGTATTGATTGCCATTTCGTATGATGTTTTAGGAACCTCACCCATCACAAACCGCGCCGCACGGCTTGAATTGTATTGCAGGTCATATACTGCTTTGATTGCTGCATCTTCTACTGCTGTGTTTGAAATAGCTTGTGACATTTTACTTCTCCTTCGTGGTTAAAAAAGTTTACCGTGAAAATCTGTAGGAAAATCTACAGGATTTTTTATGTTTGTTTCGTGTGGTTTCCCCTCAACTGCCTCAAGTGCTTCTTCTGCAGATTTTATTGCGCTATCAAAATCCTGTTGCACCAATGCGCCCTGAATTTGTCCTCTGCCTCGACAAAGTGCGGCGTGTGCCTCGTGCAGTGCTGCAACCAGTTTCTTTTGACGTCGTGGGTCGGGGTTATTCTTGTCTTCAACACACATTTCGCACTCGATACCATCCTCGATTTCCAAAATCACAGGACAATCATAGTCACCGTATTTGCAGCCGTGTGACAGACAACAGTGTGCATCGTGTACGCTTTTATATTCTCTGGACATTATTTCTCCTGATTGCGAATAAATTCTTGCTTTTGACGAGCGCGAGATGCGTGTGTGCCTGTTTTGTCTTTATGCTGCCCTGCACCACAGGTTTTCATGTGCTTGGCAACAAAATTTCTGACTTTAAGTAACTTGGTTTGTTTCATTTTCTCACTATACGGACTTTGATGTCTTCAGTCTTCAGCAGTTTCTGAAATTCAGTCTTTACTTCCGATACTTTTTTGGGCGAAGCATAAAATACTTCATCGTAGTAACGACCATTTGCTTTGATTTCATAAAATGTCATTATTCATTGTCTCTCTTGATTATTTCTCTTGTACCAAGCAACTCTTCTGAGTCTATTGAAACACATTTCGCTGTCCTATAGTTTTTGCGTTTGGTTGTGTTTCTCGCCGTGTAATCCTTTGTTTTCCTCATGCAGTCTTCTTCTGTAGGATACTGCATATAAAATTCTGGACTGCCCAACAGCATAATCAAAAGAATCGTATTCACTTCAAGCCCAAGAGTTCACGCTCTTCTGCCGTTCTGCTGCTGTTTCTCTTGCCATGTTTTGCACTCCGTTTAACTATTCAATTTATCAAATTTGTTTGCGTTTTCAACATTATCAAAAGAAATCGTCACGCGACTCTTATCATTGTACGCTGGATAGGGATTACCAATAAATCGCCCATCATATTTTTGACAAGTTGTTGAATTGTCCTTAATATATTGGTGTTTACCTTAAAGGACATTTCCATTGTATTGTTATCCATAAAATGTAGAGTCAGATATGATCTGATCAACTAATTCATTATATTCTGGAAGCGTGAGCAGTGTGTCAGGATTTCTTCGACCCACTGCATCAAGACAGATTGGTCCTTTGACAATTTCGCAGGCGGTCTGTATCGCCTTTCCGATCGCGTGAGACTTTTTGGTTTTTTCAGACAGGGTGTAGGTTATCATATTACATACTCCAATATGTCTCACTTGACACATCACAGCATAGCGGCGTTCCGACGGCCTGTACAACTGGTTTGCCTGACATCAAGTTAAACACCGTTTCATATTTGACCGGGTACAGTGTACGGTAATCGGCCAGCAAGATTACTTTCCATTGTGCAGTGTTTCCATATTCTTTATTCAAACGAGTGCAAGCACCCTTTGCGCCACGCTCTGTTTCGTAATCCGCCGAACAATAATGTCCGGGTTTGCGGTAAAGTTGTTCTGTCCCAACATTCACAATTGCAAACATTTGCTGCTCCTTTTAACTATTCAATGTAAACATTATACACTCTTTTACCGAAATGTCAAGAGATATTTTATGTTGTAAGTCATTGATTATTAAATAACTTCGTAGTCTTTATTCCACTTACCAACATTGATGGAAATATAGTAAGCCACGTGGAAGTAATCAGTCATTATATCGCTCTTGTCGAACCAAGTGTCACCCTTCATCGCAACCATCACTTCGTCAAAAAACTTTACTGCCTTGCCAGTGTATTGTTTTTGATAATGATAAGTGTTGACTTGAATATGGCCTTTTGCGCGATTAATCGCAACGTCTGCTGGGTCACGTACCACGCACGTTGCATTGAAGTTTTCTGCAAAGTCAATTTTGCCAGACTTCAACGTAAGAACCAAGGTAGAGTGGTTGTTTACGGATAACGAACCTTTGAGCTTGTATTTCTTCAAAATTGCTTTAACATTTGGGGCAATCTTTGCTTTCAACTCTTGGGAAACATAAGCCATTTGTTACTCCATTTATTAATTGTATGAAGCTATTATACACTCCTTAACCGAAAAGTCAAGAGAAATATTGGTTTATTTTTGTCTTATAAATCAACAACTTATCGCAGTTAAGATGACAAGTTATTGATTTAATTTGACTTTTAGATTACTGCCTGAATTTGTTTAGCACTTTGCAGTACACGAACAGAATATTCTTCTGCTTTTGATGAACCATTATAACATATGAGCGCATTGCCCATATTTTGTTTTTTCTTACTCAGACATGAACTTAAAATATTTGCCCCAAGTGTCGCATTTGTGTATGGGTCGTATATGTTTTTATTTGAGATTTCGTTTGATTTGAGCATATAAAATACTCGCTTGGAATGAACACTTACCATAATTTGAAAAAAGCCAATCTCCCCAGCTGAACCAAGCGCATACTGTTCAAAATGTGATTCGTTTTTGGCGATTGCTAACTGCACTTCTACTGGTATTTTGTATGTGTGTGAATTTTTTACGATAGCATTGGCTAACATGATCGCTATGTTGTTGTCAATATCTGGTCTGATCTGCTTGATATAGTTAACAATTTTGTCTTGCTGTATGGGTAAGGGCGGACGCTTATACGCCAATGTCGATGCTTCTAATTTGTCGCTTTCGATAAGTATTACACCATTAAATAAGATTGCGAATGTCATTAGGCTCGAAAGAATAATTGCCTTATATTTTGGGATAAAACCCAAGTTAGGTACATAAACTAAATGTTTTGGTATTACTGTCATCTTTTCTTCTCCTTTTATGCGTGAAAAAGTATTTATCGGTTGAGTGATAAGAGCTTATTCTTTATTACTATAGCATATCTTGTGAAGAAAGTCAAGAAATAAGTGCTTGATTTTATAGATATTTACGGTGGGATAGTGCCAGACCACATCAAAGCAAACATAATTGCATCTTCTTCTTTTGAAAAAATAAAGATTGTACCTGATTGATCATATGGTTTATTACATATATCCCAGGTCACGTGTCTCTTGCCTATCTTTTCCTCACACCAAATAATGCGCGGAGATACGCCGCCTTTCCACCAACCCGGCACCGTGATCGTGTATTTCATAGCCACCTCAACGTGAATAACACCGCATCCCCTGGTTTGCGAAATTGAACATACATTTTCGATGTTCGATACCACCTGGCATTTCTATCGCAATTTTCAATATTATCGCGCAACCAAATAACCATCTCGAGATATGTTTCATGATTGCATGATACCGCAACGTTTGTCCATCCATATAGATAGACAGGATCATATTCTTCGATCACAACCACCTCAACGTGAACAACACCGCATCTGCATCATCTCTGAATTTGTAAAACTGCGAGCCGAATGCATACGACACACTCCATCGCTGGGTGTCGTCGTCAGAGTGCTTGGTCAAGCGTGATGTAGGCCCAAAATATTCTGTACACCAATCGCGCATTTCGTCGATGTGCCTGTAATAATTTCTATTTAAAATCACCGTTGTCATTTTTATTATAAATCGAGCACAAACCCGCGTGTTCTTTAGATCCGCGGTAGTTCACATAGTACTTGGTTCACACCCACCTCAACGTAAACATAAGCGCATCTTGTTCCTTTTCAAAATAATAATGTCGACCGATGGAATAATATGAAAAGTTCGAAGGATAGTTGGCGCACCACTCTCTTGGTAAAAGATACTGTCGCGGTGCAGTTTTTGAAAAATGCTGTAACTGACTTGCATAGGTGAGTCTGACACGGAACCAGTCGACCATAATATCGCGCTGTGTTAGCGGATGAGTGGCGGCATTAAATCGTTTCATGTTATTTAACAAAGGGCATTTGAAAATGTGTCACTGCGTTCTTCTCGCGATCAAATTTATGAAAACCAAACTTTAGCCAAGTTGAAAAACTAATCGCTTTCTTATTTTTGGCTGCGCTTCTTGCCAAATAATCCACTCTACAGTTATTAACATCATAATTGTGCGCTTTTGTCCAATGCATTTGGGTACCGACCAGCCATCGTATCATTCTCATTGCCACGTGCTTATGTGTGGGGTAAAACATCTTTTGAAATAGTTGCAATCTCTTAAAGATTGCAATTTTTTGTCCGCTATAATTTTGTTTGAAAAGATGAAACCCGCTGTCTGTAATAAAGTCACAGTCAGAATAAATGCTAACTTCTTCTGGCACAAGCCCAAGTTTCTCTGCATAACAGATCGTATTATAAAATGCCAATAATTCAAAAAATCCGCGCATCTTTGCTTCTTTTAAACCATGTTCTATACATCCGCGTATCTCGTTGGTTTGTCCAACAGTATGCAGCGCAAGAATGCCCCATCCCTGACGGATTGTGTTTTCCCCCGTTTCTACTTCGCTCCCGTCAATATAACAAGTTAATTTTGACATGTGTTTCCTTTTTAGAATATCTAATATAAGTATTATACACTCTTTTATCGGAAAGTCAAGCAAAAAGAACCCCTGTTAAATCAAGTACTTAACAAGGGCAAAGTCACAACTCGTAACTGTTAATGGTAGTGAAAGTGCTTGCGCTTCCTCAAAAAATGCTGCAATTTAGCAATTTCTTCTTGCTCTTCTTTTGGTAGATTTTGCTGCTTATCTATGGGCAATAACTGCAAAGACATGTCGTTTGAAAACTCGAGTATAGATGTACAATTAATGCACACAGAAAAATCTCCTGGGGCAGGAATCTCAAAGCCATGCGCCCCAGTTGCTGCATCTAATGTATATCCGCACTGCGGACAACAATCTTTACTCAGATGAGTAACTCCTTCAGCTAAATCAAAATGCATAATAGTTCATCTCTTTTCTAATTTTGGTAAAGATTACTGTTGCCCCGTCTTTGTTAGTATAGCTCAAAGTTCCGTTATCTGCATCAACTTTCTTCAGATGATCGCAAGTGAAGTGGAAAGCATTGCGATCCCCGCCGATGCGAATGGGTGTTCCTGCAAGAGCTGACTCGACGGTATTTCCAGGTACCGTATCATTCTCGTCATAGTCATCGTCATCGTCATTATCGTTTGCTGGCACCCGTCTAATATTAAATTTTTCTGAAGAAAGTGGGTTGCCATGCCATTCGCGGGGACTGGTTTCATTTTCAGGAATTGCTTTGCCGCTAACTTTCAATGTGACCTTATATCGACCATCGGTGCTGTGTTGTGGTTTGGCGTTGAGCAGTTTGAGTGCATCGTGTGCAGATTCGCCGTAACGATTCATTTCCTCGACCAGTGCCTTGAGCAAGTCAAAGTTAAATTCAGGGAACATCGCGCTTGCTCGCCGAACATTCTCAACCTGGTTTTGATCATTGAGATTTTCGTTGCAATACTCAGTGATAAATTTAATGTCAAGGCCACGGAAATCGAGCATGTAGAAAATTCGTCCTGGACGATTTTTCATGTGTTCATCAACGCGCCATTTGTTATTGCAAGTTAGCACGAACAATTTCTTTGATGGAAATACACCGTCAAGCAAGGTAAGAATTGCCTCCTGCTCTCTAGAGTCATACACTTTTTCAAATTCATCAAACAAGATCATGCAGGGTTGATTGATTGACTGGATAAGAGCATTAAATGTGTCACCGTGCCAATTGGTGTTGATGATAATTGTTGGTATGCCCTGTTCTGCACATTTGACTGCAAGTTTTTTGGCGAGCAGCGTTTTCCCAGAACCCTTTTCTCCTGTGAGCAAAATGCCGGTAGAGTTTGGGCGATCGTGAAATGTTTGCATCATACGATCTGCATTGCGAATAGTGTCTCCATAAATTTTATGAGAAAACTCAAACGAATCTACTTTTTCAAAATAGAAATTTTTGAATTGATCTTGTTTGATGGTATAGTTCCCTGGCGGCAGGGTATTATGAAGGTCGAGCATTTCTTCATTGACTGCTCTAAACGTATTTCCATTCTTTAGGAACTGTGCCATTTATTTCTTTCTATAATAAGTAAGTTGAGTAACTATACAACATATCTATGTAAAATGCAAGCATTTCGGTTACCTGAAATTGTCATCGTCGAGTTCTACTGCCATAAGAGAAAACAAAGTTAAATCAGGTGCATACCGAAACCAAATATAGCCGCTAACAGTTTCAAGTCCCCATCTTCCGTGAATATTTCTTTAACCGTTTCCCGATTGCGACGGTATGTTTTATTTGATCTGAAACCTTTATTCGTTTTGTTCTATGTTGAGTTCTAAATAAGGCAGCCATTCTTCTGCGAATGAACAATTTTTTGGGTTGCAATCCTTAAACATTGGTGCTATATCTTTGTTATCATATCCAGCTAAAAAACATCCAATCCGAGTAACAAAAAAAGTTTTTTCTGGATGTTCGTTCGCAACGACAATAAACATCTTAATATATCCGCGTATTATTTCAATGTCTAATGTTTTTATTTGTGCATCTTTGGTTGGAATCGCGTAAGAGTTACCAGAAAATCCGGCATTTACATAGCGACTAGCACCAAAGTTTTTCGCTGCTTCTTTAGCTGCGCCTGCTCCATGTATGGCGGATAAATTTGAACCAAAGACAAAAATCTCCCCGTTAATCGGGGTAGTGCCGTCTTTATGATATTTAAATTTCATTTATTTCCTTTTGCATTGCAACACATGCCGGATAAAGCAAAAGTGCTGCCTGATTACCAAGTAATCCCAACATCTGCACATGCTCTGGCTTTTCGTCAAGCAAGTAAGCACAATCGTCATAAGCAATGAGCGCAAGAATTGCTCCCCTTGCGACAGTCCTTGCGTCAGCACTTGCGGCATTCCATGCGGCATACCTTTCGGCATCCCATGTGGCATCACTTGCGGTATCACTTGCGGCATTCCTTACGGCATTCCATGCAACATTCCATGCGTCATCCCTTGCGGCAGTCCTTGCGGCAGTCCTTGCGGCATTCCATGCGGCATTCCTTGCGTCATTCTTTGTGGCATTCCTTGCGTCATACCCTGCGTCAGACCAGTTGTCAGGATTCTTTTTCAAATCATCCAATAAGCGGGCTATGTGTTTCGCATTTGGTAAATCAGCCCACGCAGTTTGTTTCATGCCATTTCCTTTTGCAGTGCAACACATGCCGGATAAAGCAAGATTGCTGCCT